>JACZCW010233667.1_pt1 | contig 11605 bp, 8 predicted proteins | sample 8641861 | NCBI WGS metagenome assembly JACZCW01 (sample SAMN15324607, study PRJNA640507) | soil metagenome | isolation source: intercropping sugarcane | place: China: Luxin town, Laibin City, Guangxi Province | collected 2019-07-25 | depth 10cm m | reverse complement strand
GGGCCAAGTGCGTAGACGCCGGCATTACACAGGAATCGCTGCGACGGCTTTTCGACCAGATCCGTGACGTACGGTCCGCTGGAAACGATTACGCCATAAGGAATGTTCACGCAGTGCTCCACGGCCGCGATGGTGAGGGACGCCTCCTGCGCTCCGTGAAACGCACCGAAGCTCGTGAGGTCGAACGCCGTCACTATGTCGCCGTTCATCACCACTATGGGCCGAGAGGGCACTTCAGGAACAAGCCGGAGCGCACCGGCAGTACCCATCTTCTCGGATTCGCGTAAATATCTGATCTCGAGCCCAAAACGACCGCCATCGCGGAAATGGTCTTCGATAACGTGCCCGAGATAGTTGACGGCAAGATACACCCGGTGGATCCCCGCTTTAGCCAGTCGGCGCATCTGCCGTTCCAGCAGCGGAACCCCCGCAATATCAACCATGGGCTTGGGAATGGATTCCGTGATGGGGCGCAGGCGCATTCCCTCGCCGCCTGCCATGATGATGGCGAACTCGAAACCGGATTCTCCCGCCGTCGCCACTTCCGGCGCGAGATCGTGCAGATGAATCACCCGCACCGGCCGCCCGAAGTCGTCCACCTCGGGGACCGCAAGCACGTTGCGCTCGCGCATCAGCTCGAGGGCCGACGCAGCGGGGCTACCTTGGCGGACAAACGCAGGTGCAGAGTTCATGGCCTTCACCACGGGAGTTTCCAAGGAGCCGCCGGCGAGCAAGCAGCGGCGCACATCACCGTCAGTGAGCGTTCCCAGCAGCCGTCCGGTGCCCCGTTCAGTCACGAGGGCGATGCGACGCCGGCTGGATTCGATTTGCCGCACCGCTTCAACGAGTGGCGCGTCCACGGACAGCGGGACATCCGTCACCTGTACCACCCGTCTCTCGCTTCACCGATGAGCATCATCTTCTTGCGGATCAACCGCTGGTCGAGAGGCACTTCGGCAAGTACCTTCGCGACTTTTGGCCCTGCATCGCCGAGCCAATAGGGATTCTCCGCGGTCCTGCACAGGCGGCGGAATGCTTCATCCTCGAGCCCCTTGCGTACGGCCGCAATGATTGCGCCCGCATCGTAATTCACGTTCAGTACATTCCCCCCCCGCAACCGGCCGTCCTGGCGCGAACCGACATTCACCGTCGGACAACCGAAAGCCGGGGTCTCCTTGATTCCGGAGGAGGAGTTGCCGGCACACACAACGCGGGTGCCGGTCTGGGTCGCGAGGCCAAGCACACCATGATAGAGGTGGCGCCCGAGCGACCGATGAATCTGCACTCCCGGGACCTCCTGCGCGGCAAGGGCATCCAGTTCGCGGATGATCTGCTGGCCGCCGGCATCGTTGTTGGGATAGGTCACTATGACCTGTACTCCCTCGGCAGCGAGGGTCCTCAGCGCTTCCAGCGACGGCGCAAGCTGCAGCGCAGCCTGGTCGAATTCCGTGGTGACCGAATGCTGCGTGAATAACACGACGGGACGGTCGAGCCGTATGCCCAGCCTCTCCGCAACCTCCTGTGGCGTGGCGTACCTGCGTTCCGAAATCAGGTCGATCGCCGGGAAGCCGACGGTATGGACCCGCCAAGGCTCCTCCCCCATCGCCAGGATCCTGTTGGTTGCCTGCTGATTGGTTGTGAAATGCAGGTGGGCGAGCTTCGACATGGCGTGGCGTACCGAATCATCCAGCGCCCCGCCCTCGGTCAAGTCTCCCCCCTCAATGTGGGCCGTGGGGATGTTCATCTGCGTGGAGGCCACGATTGCGGCGAAACCTTCGAACCTGTCGGCGTAGACAACCATCATGTCCGGACGCATCTTCGCGAGAACCTCGCTGATGGACAGAATGCCCGAACCGATTGCACGGGCGGTGGCAAACAGCGACGCGGCATCCATGTCGATCCTCACCTCAGCGTCGACCCGGAAACCGTCGGTGCGGATTTCCTCCAGCGTCCTGCCGAACTGCGGATCAAGGTGGGCACCCGAAACAATCAAACGGTAGTCCAGACCTTGATGACGGTCGATGGCTCTCAATATGGGATATTGGAGCCCGTACTCGGCCCTGTTGCCCGTGAACACGGCTACTGTGCGTGGCTTTTTCCAGTGCATTCCCACTTCATCAGTCATTGCCGACAATCCTCCGGATCCCTTCCGGCAGCGTGACCCCCGGCCTCCATCCGAACGCTGCATATGTGAGCGAACAGTCGAGCACCAGCGCAGAGAGCTGCGGATCCGGCTGTGTTTCAACGACCTGGCGATAGGGCGTTCCGACGCATTCGAGTACCAGTCTCACGAGACCTCCAATGGACGTGCCAACCCCGGTGCCGAGATTGTAGGCGCCGCGCCTCGGCTTCAGTGCCATGCTTGCAAGCGCGGCGGCGACGTCGTCCACATACAGGAAGTCGCGGATCGGCGACTTGCTCCGGACCGTCAGGGGACCCGGAAGCTGCAGCTGCCTAATGATCCCCGCGAGCACAGACGCCTCATGCATGCCGGTGCCATAAATATTTGCCAGCCTCCCGACGGTACCGCCCCTTTCCAGGACCGCCTGCTCGCCGAGCAACTTGATCCGGGTGTATGAATTGCTGGCGTACACGGCATCTTCCGGCGTGCGCCCCACTTCGCAATCGTCCACATACAAGGCTGCGGAAGAAGCGTAGACGACTGCCTGCCATGGTCTTCGCAGCAGAGCCTCAAAGGTGCGAATGGCTTCCATCTCGGCTGCCGGTCCAGCCGCCTGGATCTTGTTCCTATCGGCCGTCTCAGCGAGGTGCACCAGCACGTCACCATCTGGCGTGTCCTCGTAGCCGGATACCTTGCGGCCGTAGCCCGACTGGCGCGCGACCGGAATGACGTCGGCTTCTTCAGGCGAGAACGCCGGAATAAGCGCACGGCCTATGAACCCGGACGCCCCGGTTACTACCACCCGAGGCCGCGAGGATGCAATGCCCATCACCGACGCCCGGACGCCTCCCGTTGAGACAAGAGAAACTCTATCATCTGGAAATCGCACTCGCTGTCGACGTCGTGGGCCTTCTCCTCGCCGACCTCGTATCCGAATGCCTGCCCGTCCAGCAAATGGGACGCCCTGCGAATATATGCCGTGTCGAGAACGTATACGCCGGCGACATGATCATACGCCACAGGCGCATTCTGGCGTGCCACGACGCTCAAGGGAGTCGATTTGCTCATGCGCAGGGCCCCCGATTCATCCGGCTCGACAATATTGAAGTACGGATTGCGCCGCGCTCGCGCAACGGTGAAGACCGCATCCACCCGTACTCCACCCGCCCGCAGGGCTTCAAACCTGGCGACAGCGCCATCAACATCACCGGGTTCGATCAACGGATTGGTGCAGTCGAGATCGACATAGAGATCGAAGTGTCGCCCGTAATGCACCTCACACGCCTGCAGCGCGTGCTGCCAAACCTGGAACTTGCCTGAGCTGGATGTCGCCAGCTCCGCGGGACGCATGAATGGCACCTCCGCCCCCATCCGTTCCGCCTCGGCGGCAATCGCGGGTGAATCGGTGCTCACGACGACGCGGTCAATGGCCGAACTTGCCAGCGCCGTCGCGATCGCCCGCGCGATCAGTGACCTACCAAGAATGGGCCTCACGTTCTTCCCCGGCACTCCCTGACTGCCGCCGCGGGCGGAAACGACACAGAGGATGGGACGGGCGCCTGCCTGCGCGTTCATGTCACAGCGGACTCAGAGACAGTTTCGTCTGCCCGAAGGTGCGAAAGCTCTCCTCGAAATTCACAGAGGAGAGGCTGGTTGCGAGGTCGCCAAGGTCCGATGATACGCAGGGAGCGACGAACCCCAACCCGCGGGCCGGCGCATATTTCACCTTACGGCAACCCAGCAGCTGTTGCAGGACGAAGCAAGTGCTTACACGTTTGTCGATGAGGCCTCCGACCGGAACCTTAGCCTTCTTCAGCACATGCAAGAAGTCGAAGTCGAACGTGGGAACGCCGTCTTCCGGTGACTTGTAGCTCGGGCCATCCACAAAAACGAACGAGTACTCGCGCGCCGGAACGTCGCGATACCTGACGCCGCGAAACATGGAAACCCTGTCCTCCACGGTCGGGCTGACACGAAAATCGACGTACGGAGAATAGGTTGCCGGAAGAAGCGCCGCCGCCTGATCGCTCCAAGCCTCGTACTCATCCATCGATGTCACACGCCCGCGCAGCCCGGTCTCCTGCTCGTTCTGCATCAGGGCGTGTGCAATGACGAGTGTCGACACGCCGGATCCGCACTCCAGCACTTCTTTGGGTTTCTGCTTGCGTATTGCCGCGTGGAGTTCGGCATAGTCGATAAATCCGCAGCCTGTCGACTGGGTACTGCGGACATAGGCTTGCAGCGCAGACCACAGCGGGGCATCCGCCCGCAGCGCGGCCCTCGCCCTGCGTTCGCTCAATGCCCGCAGCGCCACACGTATACGCGAAGTCATGTACTTGCCCAAGATGCTTCCGCTATGAATCAAATCCGGCGACATGTGACGGATCTACGTGCACATCCGGCGCAATGTCGCGCGTGGCGGTGCGTCCGATTACATCATTGAGCCGAGCGGCTGGAATCAAACCGGTTCCGGGCCGCTTCACCCAGGTATTGTCGGGCCCAAAGCGTTCGCCTGACTTGATCGGCGCCGTCGTTACGACGGTTGCGTAGGCGAAGTCGATAACGGGCTGCTCTTCGGCCAGGACACCCTTCGATCCTCCACGAGCATGCCAGATCGCGCGCGAGCCCTCGATTAGCATCCCCAATTCAACTGGCTCGATGGAAATGCCGGTGTCAGGTCCCGGCCAACTGCGGGAAATCGTGAAGTGCTTCTCCAGAATGCACGCACCTAGCGCGACGGCTCCAAGACAGGTCCACACGCCCATCGAGTGGTCCGACAGGCCGATCGGCAGGCCATCAAAACTCGCGGCGAGATCGCCGATGGCGCCGAGCCGCACCTTGTCGTAGGGCGTTGGGTACATGCTCGTGCAGTGCATCAGGGCCAGTGGCACCGAATACTTTCTTATTGCCTGGACGGAACGCCTGATCGACGCCATGTCATTCATGCCCGTGGAGAGGATCATCGGCAGGCCCTTGCTGGCGATGTGCTCGAGCAACGGAATGTTGTTGCACTCCCCTGATCCGATCTTGAATCCCGGCACGCCCATCTTGTGAAGGCGGTCGGCTGCCTCGCGCGAGAATGGAGTCGACATGTACATGACGCCCCGCGCGCTGCAGTGCTGCTGCACCTTCCGTTCCTCTTCTTCCGTGAGTTCGCAGCGCTTGATGATGTCCCAGAGACGCTCCGAGGAGATATCTCCTGGCGTCATGTCCGTCGGCACCATCTCCTTATCCGTGATATGGCACTGGAACTTGACGACTTCCGCACCAACCCCCGCGGCCGCATCCACGAGCTGGATCGCCTTGTCGAGGCTACCCTCGTGGTTGATGCCCACCTCCGCTATCACAAAAGGAGGAAAGTCGGGACCGATGTCCCTGGAACCCAGTTTGAAGCTCTGCACGACGCCCTCCAATCCATACATGCCGTCACCAGCAACATCTCGCGCGAATCTGGTCAATGCGCCTCGGTCAGAACGAATTGATCGCGGCGACGGATACTGCAACGTTGTATAGAATCGCCGTCACCGCTTGCCAGAACGGCAATCTCGGCATCCTCTCTGTATCGAGCGGAACGACAATGGTGTCTCCCGGGTTGATCGCCACATTGTCGTTGCGGGAGAACCTTGACCGAATTCTCGTCGCCACGCTCCCGTCCGCGCGCACTATGTAAATACGTCCGCGGTCGGCCTTCTTCGTCGTGCCACCGCTCAGGGAAAGATAGTCATCGCGCTTCAGATTGGGTCGGTACAGGTGAGACGTTGCATTCTGTACTTCTCCGATCACGCTAACTTCCTGACGCATCTTTGGGATGACGAGTTCATCGCCATCACGCAAGAGCACGTCACGATCGCCACCGACCCGATCGGCGAGGAGGCCCGGCAAGTCGATGACGAACCTTCCTGTCGCCTTAGCCCCCTGCAACTGCGTGAGCAGGGCCTGGCCCGACTGCAGGGCCTCGACGGCGCTGCCTTGACCGGCATTGGCTGCCTGAAGGGCCAGGCTGGCCAGTTCCGAACGCGTGCGCTCAGTGAGCCTGTCGATCTGCTGCTGCTCGATCTCGCGGAGGTCGCGGCGCGTGAAGGCACTTCCCGCCGGGAAGGCCTGTGAAGTCAGCCCGCCGGCGCGTTCGAGCACCTGCCCCAAAGTCTCTCCCTTGCGGATCGGATAGGTTCCGGGAAAACGCACTTCGCCGCGAAGCGTGACCGACTCCCGATCGCCCCAGTCCGGAGTCTCCTTCACAACGAGATAGTCGTCGGATCGCAACAGTATATCGGCGCTGACATCACCCCGGCGTACTCCCGCTAGATCCACCCGGATCAGCTCCGTACGACGCTCACCTGCCTCATTCAACGTGTACCGCGTCAGTTCCGCCTCGGCGCCAAATGCCGACGGATCCAGGCCGCCTCCGGCACGCAGCAGGTCGCTGATGCGCATGCCAGGTTCCAGGGGAAATAGCCCGGCCGACTTGACGCGCCCACCAACCTGCACAACATCGGTGGGACGCGAAAGGTCCGACTGAAGGCGCAGTTCTTCGATCAACGGCCTGATGATGCGTTCGCGGCCCGGAGCAAGATCGAACACCGTTATCCGGTCGCGCGGCAGCAGATGAACGTCGGCATCGGAACCGGGCGCCGCTAATGCCGCTACGAGATCTGCCGATAGGGCATCAATGCGCCTGTCAGGGCCGCTTTCCCGACGGATGAGCACGTAACGCAGGTCGGCGTTGGGCTTCAGTTCGTCCACTGACCTGATGACATCGGTCAAGCGCATTCCTTCACGCCAGGCTACCAGGCCCGGTCGGTACACGAATCCCTCCAACTCCACTCCGGAATCGATTTGTGGTCGCAGACGCGCAATACGCAAGACGTCGCCGTTTCCGACCAGCTGGCCGGAGCCACCAGGCTGCGTGAGATTGACGTCCACCACGACCCGCCGGCTCGTCACATCGATGCGCGTCAAGCTGGTGCGATTGACATCAGCCTCGGCGGTAGGCCCTCCCGCCATACGCACCACGTCAGCTACGCTGGCCTCACCTCGCAATTCGTAGATTGCTGGCCGCTTTACCTCGCCATCTACCGCCACAGTGTCACCCACTGGCGGAATGAAGATCACATCGCCAGGGAGGAGTCGAGCGTCGTCACTAGTGTCGCCCTGAAGCAGCAGGTCGTACAGATCGAGACTTCGCACCAGTGCACCTTGGCGACGCAACTGGATATCGCGCAGCGAGCCGATTTCCTTGACACCGCCCGATGCGAAAAGCGCGGTCGTCATTGTCGCCAGCCCGCTCACGGTGTACGAACCCGGAACTCGCGCGTCCCCCGATACGATCACGCGGATGGATCGTGTCTCACCTATTGAGACATTGGATTGGACACCGATCATCTGCTGGCTCACACGCGTCTCGATGGCGCGCCGGGCACCACTAAATGTCATGCCACCGACCGCAATGGGCCCCAGCTCCGGAAAGCTGATCACGCCATCGCGGCCCACCGTCAGCGGTATATTGCGGTTCTGGCTGCCATAGAGCTGCACGTTCAGCCTGTCTCCCGGCCCGATGACATAGTCTGAAGGCACGGGGACATCGGTGACAGGAGAGAAGGTGGATGGCGCGTTGTCGAAGAGGTCGTAACCAAATGGTTTCAGGCCGGGAACGCCGCTCTTCTCTACGGGCAGGCGCGTCAACCGCAGCTTCAGATTCAGCAGGGATGGCTCCACCGCCAGCCTCTGCGTTGCCTGCTGCTCGTTGAGGCCTCGCAGTGCAATTGGTGGAATGCCAGGAAGGTTTAACTGGGCATTGCGGTCCAGCTGGTACGGATTGCGCTGACGGATCAGGTCAGCAAGCCGGGAAAGGCTCTCTTGTTCGGCCGCAGGCAAAGTCTCGCTTTCAACCGGGTAGGCGGGTTCCACCAGAACGGTATCTTCCGGCTGCATGACCGGAATTGGCCGCGCTTCCTGTTGCACCAGTTCCAGCGGCCTGCGACGCATGGCGTCAGCCTCTGTCTCACCAGCTGGCGTGGTGCCTGGTGCAGACCCCTGCGCCTCCGGCGCGGGAGCGGCCAGACTCTCAAGCAAGGCCTGTTGCTGCTCGGGCGTCAGATTGCGGAATAATTCCAGCTGCTCGGTGCTCGGCGTTTGCGCCCAGGCCGACGCCGCGAGCCACGCGGCGGCCAGCAAGCACATCCGGACGGTCTTCTTCATGGGGTACGAAGGATACGCGAAAGGTACTAAGGAGTGTCGAATCGCTTGCGCCACTGTACGAAACCAAACACGCCATCGGCATCACCGGCGCTCTTGGGGCTCTGCTTCTCGTATCCCAACTGGATGCTCAGCTCGTGGCCGCGCACACGGCCTTCCCAGGAAAGTTGGCCAGACGAGTAGTCACTCGAACCGTCGGAGATGGTGCTGTTTGCACCCGTGCCGCAGCAACGATCGAGGCGACCATCGCGGTACACAGCGGCCCAGCGACTGCCCTCGCCGGTAGTCAGCGACAACACGAACGACGTGCTCTCGGAATCTCCATCTGAAGTGTGCCCGATATTGCGACCGTAATACCGATAGCCTTCATGAAAGATGGCCTGCGTATAAGCCAGGTCGTATTCGATCTCCGAGTCGTACCACTTGACCTTCGTATTGGCGTATTCGACGTGCGCGCGCAGTACCGAACCCGTGCCCAGCAAGAACCATACTTCGCCACCGAACAGCCCCATGTACCGCTCCGGTATTCCCGAACTGGAGTTATCTTCTCCGATCTCCTGGCCGTAGAGGGCGATGGGCAGCGGCTTAAACGGCGATACGACGCGCACGTCGAAACCGGCCATCTGGTTCCCGGGCTCTGCCTCTACATCATCCGGCAGGCCACGAATGCCGCGATTGTCCTGACCGATCAAAACCCGACCGAATGTCTCCAGGTCGCAGCGCCTCCCCTCTCCGCAGAACTGTGCCGTCCGCGACATGCCGAACTCGAAGATCGGAGCCGGCTTGAACACCAGCCGCATGCCCATGAATACCGGACGATCCACGTCGGAGCGGTCATTTTCCATCAATCCCAGGAAGCCCGAGAAGCGCCACGGCCCCAACCACCGCAACACAGGCAAGTCCACCGGAAGGCTGCGGATCCGATCGAGGGATATCGCAGGTAGTGGGCGCGCGTTATTCGAAAGAATTAGGCTGCCGTCCCGCCCCGGCCCCCACCAGCGATCCATCTTGTTGGCACTGAATATCCAGTTGCCCCAGCGCACGCTGATGTCGCTGCCGTCCCACCGGATCTCCTGGTTGTCACTGGCATCGACCACGCCAGTGGCCGACAACGTGACGTTGTAGCGGTCAGTCATGGCACCGCCACCGGAAGTCAGCTCGGCCTTCTCGCGCCCCAGGGTGGCCTCGTCCCTCAGCAGCCCGGGCTGCCCTGCAGTGAATCGGATCTCCCGGAGCTTCCACTGCGATGCATCGGCTCTGACTGCTGTGGCGGCCCGCACACGGGCCAGGGCGTACTGCAAACCCAAGTCCTGCAATTCGCCAGGATCGATACGCTCGATAGCTTCGGCCACATCGCGCCTGGCAAGTGGCCACTCGTTGATGGGAAGGTTGATGACGCCTTCGTCGACTAGCAGCACCAGGTCGTCCCGCAGTCGCGCGTCACCGGCTGGCAGGAAGAACCCCTGAGCGGCCGCGAGTGGAGAAATGAGCATCGCGGCCATAAGAACCGCACTGTCCTTGTTGCGCATTGCGCGGAATATAGCTGAAGTGCTTTAGCGACACTCATCTGTCGCCGTCGGCTATCACCGGTCTGTGAGGGTCCTAATCCGGCTCAGTGAACCGGCGAGCGACGCGCTGTCTGCCTCTCCCTCACCGGCCACCAGCGTCGCGATGGAAATGGCCAACTTTTTGCCCAGCTCCACGCCCCATTGATCAAAGGGATTGATTCCCCACACCGCGCTCTGCGTGAACACCTTGTGCTCATAGAGTGCGATCAATGCTCCCAGCGTCGCCGGGTCAAGCGAGCGGGACATGAGGATGCTGTTCGGCCGGCTGCCGACGTGCACCTTATGGGAATTTCCGGATGCCTGCCCGAACGCAAACGCCTCCGCCTGCGCCAGGCAATTGGCAATGGCCAAGTCCTGCGCGTGCTGGTTCCCGCATGACGACGCCGCCGGCAGCAGGAAATCCAGCGCCGCTCGCGCCGCGCCCTGGTGCAGCATCTGAAAAAACGAATGCTGGGCATTGTTGCCCGGCTCCCCCCAGATCACCGGCGCAGTCCCGGCCCGCACTGGCGAGCCGTCAACCCGTACGCTCTTACCGTTGCTCTCCATATCGAGCTGCTGCAGGTAAGCCGGAAACCGCGCAAGGCGGTCATCGTAAGGCAGCACAGCCAGCGTCGGCAGGCCCAGGAAGTCGATGTTCCACACCCCCAGCAATCCCATCAGCGCCGGCAGGTTGCGTTCCCACGCCGCGCTGAGGAAGTGCTCATCCATCGCCGCAGCCCCCGCCAGGAACTCCCGGAATCCGCCCGCCCCGATGGCCACCGCCAGCGAGACGCCAATCGACGACCAGATCGAATACCGCCCACCCACCCAATCCCACATGGCAAAGCGGTAGTCGGGATGGATGCCAAACGCGTCCATCGCCGGCGCATTCACGGACACCGCCGCGAAATGCCCCGGCACGGCCGCTGCGCCGATCTGGCTGCTCAGCCAGCCCTTCGCCGTCTCCGCGTTGGTGCGCGTCTCCAGCGTCGTGAACGTCTTCGAGCAGACTATGAACAGCGTGCGATGGGGATCAGCCGTAGCCAGCGTATCGGCCAGCTTGCAGCCATCGATGTTCGACACAAAGGCAATCCGCGGCGCACCCGCGCTGAACGCGCGCAGGGCCTCCACGGCCATCGCAGGCCCGAGGTCCGACCCGCCGATCCCGATATTGACCACCAGCTCGAAGGGCTGTCCGCTGCTGCCCCGGATCCGCCCGCCGCGCACATCCTCGGCAAAGGCCAGCATGCGATCGCGCTCGGCCTTCACCAGATCGGCATAGGGCGCCCCCTCCCGCCGCAACGCGGTATGCAGCACCTGCCGATTCTCGGTGGGGTTGGCAATGTCCCCCCTGTACATGCCGGCTATGCGCTCGCGCAGCCCCAGCTCCTCGGCCAGTTGCGCAAGCAACTGCAGCACTTCGGCACTGGCCCGCTGGCGCGAGAAATCCAGCGTCAGGCCGGCACCTTCGACGATGCAGCGCTCGCTGCGATCCGCCTCTGCAGTGAACAGTTCCGCGATGGAGGGTTGGGGAGCGCCTGCCAGCGCCTTCAGGCGCTGCCAGGCATGGGTTGTGGTCGCATCCTTGTGCATGTCCCCAGTCTAGCCAAGAGACCGGCCGGAGAAAGCGGCAGCCGGGTCCGCCGGGGGCCCGTCAGACCTTGTAGTAGCCCCGATACCATTCCACAAACGCCCGCACCCCCTGCTCCACCGTGGTGGCAGGCCTGTACCCCACGTCGCG
>JACZCW010055599.1_pt1 | contig 11615 bp, 9 predicted proteins | sample 8641861 | NCBI WGS metagenome assembly JACZCW01 (sample SAMN15324607, study PRJNA640507) | soil metagenome | isolation source: intercropping sugarcane | place: China: Luxin town, Laibin City, Guangxi Province | collected 2019-07-25 | depth 10cm m | reverse complement strand
CCGTCGATGACCAGTTTGCGGTCGCCATCGCTCAGCGCCAACCTGGTTTGCGGACGGCCCTGCGCATCCTTCGGCGCCACTGCATTCAGCGCACTGGTGACCCAGCGCAGTCCGAGATTGGAGTAATTGGTGCGCATGGCGGGGGCGCCGGCGACGATGCCATCGTATTCATCCGGAAAGCGCTGCGACATCATCATCGCCTCGCGCCCGCCGGTGGAGCAGCCGACGAAGTAGTTGTGATGCGCGGCACTGCCGTAGTACTGCGCAACCACGCGCTTGGCCACGGTGGTCACCTTGATGTTGGCCTGATACAGGAAGTTCAGCGCGGCCTCCTGTTCGCCGAAGAACGTGGCGTCGAAGCCCGATGCACTGTGGCCGGTGTCGGTGCTGGCGACGGCGAAGCCGCGCGTGAGCGCATTGCGGTCGCCGCTGGCCGTGCCGCCGATGGGTGCGCCGACGCTGCCATTCAGGCCGCCGCCACCCTGGAACAGGAAGCGTCCATTCCATTGCGCGGGCAGCGCAATCGCGAACTTGATCGCATAGGGTTTGCCATCGGCTCCGGTGCGTTTGTCGAGCTCGCCATCCACGCGGCAATGGGCCGGCATCATCACGGGCGGTCCGGGAGGTGCGCCCGGCGCGGCAGCAGCGGCCCCCGCGTTCTTCCACTCCGCGGAGGTGATCGCGAGCTGCAATCCCTGCAGTTTGAAGCTCTTCAATGCGGCACAGGACGCCGCGCCTGGTGCGGCCGCATACGCCGTGCCCTGCGCCAGGCCCGCAGCCAGTGTCATCGCGATCAGCACATTGAACTTGTTCATGCCTTCTCCAGTTGCTCGCGCACGCGTTCCAGCAGCTTCTTCGTGGCGCGGACGCCATCGGCCTCTTCCAGGCCACGACCCTCGAACTCGATGCCCACATGGCCGCGGTAACCGGCATCCTTCACGATGCGCAGCATGCGCAGGTAATCGATGGTGGTCTCATTGCCCGCCGCATCGAAGGCATAGGACTTCGCGCTCACGCCCTTGGCGAAAGGCATCATCTCGCGCACGCCCGTATAGCGGTCATAGAGCTTGTCTTTGGCGACCGCGAAATTGCCGAAGTCGGGCAGCGTGCCGCAGTTGGGCAGGGCCACCTGGTCGATCACCGCGGTGAGCCACTTGCCATTGCTCGACAGTCCGCCGTGATTCTCGACGATCACATTCAATCCATGCTGTGCGCCGAATTCCGACAGCCGGCGCAGACCATCGATGGCGTAGTCGGCCTGCGCGCCGAAGCTGCCCGATGACTGCGCGTTGACCCGGATGGAATGGCAGCCCAGGTAGGCCGCCGCCGTGACCCACTTGTAGTGATTCTCCACGGCCTTCGTGCGCGCGGCGGGATCTGCATCGCCCAGCGCGCCTTCACGATCGCACATGATCAGGCCGCTCTTCACGCCGTTGTCGTCGCAGCGCTGCTTCAGTTCGGCCAGATAGGCCTTGTCTTGCGCCTTGTCCATCCAGAACTGATTGACGTATTCGACCACGTCGATGCCGAAGTCGCGGCGCGCGACGACCGGAAAATCCAGATTGGTCATCTTGCCGCCGAACAGCGCGCGGTTGAACGACCACTCGGCCAGCGAGATACGGAACCAGGGGCCGTTGCCGCCCGCGCGTCGCGAACCGGCAGCAGCGGCGCAGACCTGCGTCGCGGACAGCGCCGCCATGGCAGCGCCAGCGGCCCCGGCGACCGCCAGAAAATCCCTGCGGCTGGTCATGTTTCCCCCGATTTGGCTTAAGCTTCCAGAGCATAACGATAACGATGGCCGCGAGCCATCCAGGGGAACTGCATGCACCTGCCCGCGCGGTCGAAGCTGTCCGTGATGATGTTCCTGCAGTTTGCGGTGTGGGGATCATGGTTCGTCACCGCGAGCACTTATCTGCAGGCCGTGGGATTCGACGGACTGCAGATCGGCGCCGCCTACAGCACCATGAACTGGGGCGCCATCCTCGCGCCCATCATCGCCGGCGCGTTCGCCGATCGCTTCTTCGAGGCGCAGAAGGTCATGGGCGTGCTGCATCTGGCCGGCGCCGCGCTGCTGTGGTGGATTTCTTCCATCACCGATCCGACGCTGTTTTTCTGGACGCTGCTGGCCTACGCCATCTGCTACATGCCCACGCTGGGGCTGGCGAATGCGGTGTCCTTTCACCAGATGGAAGATCCGGGTCGCCAGTTTCCCGGCATCCGCGTGATGGGAACGCTGGGCTGGATCGTCGTGGGCGTGGCCGTCGGCAGCATCGCGCCACGCATCTTCGGACACTCCATCGAGCCCACCAATCTGCCGCTGAAGCTTGGCGCCATCCTTTCACTGCTGCTGGGAGTGTATTCCTTCTTCCTGCCGGCGACGCCGCCAGGCGCCGCGGGTCGCAAGCCGAACCTGGCGCAGGCACTGGGGCTGGAGACCATCGCGCTGATGAAGGATCGCTCCTTCGGCATCTTCATCATCGGCTCCACGCTGATCTGCATTCCGCTGTCGTTCTATTACAGCTTCGCCAATGTGTACCTCAACGAAACCGGCATGACGGGCACCGCCGGCAAGATGGCCATGGGCCAGGCATCGGAGCTGCTGTTCCTGCTGCTGATCCCGGCGCTGTTCGTGCGCTGGGGCGTGAAGAAGATGCTGCTGGTGGGCATGGCCGCATGGGCGCTGCGCTATGTGCTGTTCGCGTTCGGCAACAATGGCACGCTGGTATCGCTGCTGTATGCGGGCATCATCCTGCACGGCATCTGCTTCGACTTCTTCTTCGTCACCGGCCAGATCTACGTGGACAAGTTCGTGCCCCGCGCGCAGCGCGCCGCCGCGCAGGGATTCATCCACGTGGCCACCTATGGTGTGGGCCAGCTCATCGGTTCATGGACGGCCGGCGCCGTCGTGGATCATTACGCCACCGCGGGCACCACCGGTGCGCAGCACCTGTGGCAGGCGATCTGGCTGATACCCGCAGTGATGGCTTTCGTGGTGATGGTGCTGTTCATGCTGTTTTTCCGGAACCCGCAGATGGATCCGAAGCCAGCGTTCTGAGCTTCGACACCGTGGCCCAGTTGCGCGTGGTGGCTGTGCGGCCGAGTTTTGCGAGCAGCGCCGCGCCAGCCTTGCTTTCGAGGATTCCATTGGCGCAGTGCAGGTACGCAGCGTGCTTGCCGACCGCGAAACGTTCCGGCCGTTGCACGAGGTGAGCGACGTGGTCCAGTGCCGCGAGGTCCCTGGTCTGCTGCGTGAAGGCCACAAGGAACCGCGAATGCTCCGCCTCCGGCGGCGCGAAGGGACACTCATCGACAATGGCCGCCAGCTCCCGTCCTGACTTGACGATCACAGGCGTGTTGACCTTCAGGTGCCGCAGCAGCGTGGCCGCGATGTCGGCGCCGTGCTTTGCCGGTGTGCCGCGCGCGGCGTGAAACACGGCATTGCCGCTATTGAGCAGCGTGACCACCTTGGTGTAGCCCAGATCCTCCAGCAACCGCCGGAACTCGGCCATGGGCACGCGATTGGCCTTGCCGACATTCACCCCTCTCAACAGCGCAATGAATGCCGGCATGGCCAGAACCGATCAGCGATCCATCAATCCTCTTGCGGCGCGCTCGGCCTTGATCTGCGCCTCGGACTTCTTGATGGTGTCGCGCGTGCGGGCCACCTCGTCGCGCGCCTCCTGGATCTGCGGCCCGTGCTCTTCCTTCGAAGTGAAGTTGTTGGGATGCGAGGCACCCCACGCCAGTGCTTCATTGATGGACTGCACCCAGATGCGGACATTGCCGCCCGCCCAGTCGGAAATCGCCGGACCAATGTTCTTGTTGATGTCGTTGAACTCCGCGGCGTCGCCGCTGGCGAGCACATCCGGGTTGGACGTCAGTTCAGGATTGGAAAGCAGATGCGCGCGATAACGGATCTGCCCCACGTAGTACCAGCGCACGCCCAGATCCTGCTTGCCGGCCTTGAACAGCTTGATGGCGTAGTGGGTGTAGGCCCCTGGATGTGAGTCCGGCAGGTTCTCTTCCACCTTCTTGTTGTTCATGGATTGGATGGCCTCGGCCGTCAGCGGCTCGGCCTGGATCGAAACAGCCATCACGGACAAGGCCGCGGCCAATATCAGTCTGCGCATATCCCCCACTCCTCTCGTCTGCTACTACAAACCCAGAATCCGCCGGTTGGCCGCCGCATCCGCGCCGGTGGCCGCGAAGTCGTCGAACCGCTTGTCGGTGGTGCGAATCATATGCCGGCGAATGAAAGGTGCGCCCTCGCGCGCGCCATCCTCCGGATGCTTCAGGCAGCACTCCCACTCGATCACGGCCCAGCCATCGTAGCCGTACTGGGCGAACTTGCTGAATACCTGCACGAAATCGATCTGGCCGTCGCCGGGTGAACGGAAGCGGCCAGGTCGGTCCACCCAGCCCTGATAGCCACCGTACACGCCGCTGCGTCCACTGGGGCGAAATTCTGCATCCTTCACGTGAAAGGCGTGGATGCGCTGGTGATAAAGATCGATGAATGACAGGTAGTCGAGCTGCTGCAGCACGAAGTGGCTGGGGTCATAGAGAATTCCCGCGGCCGGATGCTGGTCCACCGCGTCGAGAAAGCGCTCGAACGTGGCGCCATCATGCAGATCCTCGCCGGGATGGATCTCGAAGCAGGCGGTGACCTCCGCATTTCGAAAAGCGTCGAGCACCGGACGCCAGCGCCGCGCGAGCTCGCGGAATCCTTCTTCCACCAGGCCTTCGGGACGCTGCGGCCAGGGATACATGAAAGGCCACAGCAGCGCGCCCGAGAAGGTTGCGTGCGCCTTCAGTCCGAGCCGTGCGCTGGCCTGCGCGGCCCAGGTCAATTGCTCCGTGGCCCAGGCCGGCCATGCCGAAGGATTTTCGCGCACCGCCGGATCGGCGAATGCCTTGAACTGCTCGGCGTAGGCCGGGTGCACGGCCAGCAGCTGTCCCTGCAGATGCGTCGACAGTTCGGTGATCTGGATGCCATGTTGCGCCAGCCGGCCCTTCACCTCATCACAATAGGTCTGGCTCTGCGCGGCCTGCTTCAGATCGAAGAGCGCCGGATCAGAAGTGGGCACCTGCACACCGATGTAGCCCAGCGACGCGGCCCACTTCGCCATGCCTTCCAGCGAATTGAAAGGTGGTTCGCTGCCCGCGAACTGCGCAAGGAAGATGGCCGGACCTTTAATGGGCACTCTCTCCTGGGATCAACTGAAGCGTGGCAGTTCGCGCCACTGATTGCCGGCTGCGGAACTGGCCACCGCCGTCTCGACAAAGGCCATGCCCCGCAGTGCGTCGGTGATGCCGGGCACGGTGTCCACGGCCTGGCCTTGCAACTGCGCCGCGAATTCACGATAGATGTTCGCGAACGCCTCGATGTATCCCTCCGGATGACCCGAGGGCGTGCGTTGCGCGGCGGCCGCGCTTTCGCCCGTGCCGGCAACGCCGGTGCGCAGCAGGCGCGCCGGGCCATCGATGGGCTTCAGCCACAGCGAGTTGGGTTCCATCTGATGCCAGTCGATGCTGGCGCGATCACCGTAGATGCGCAACCGCAGATTGTTCTCTTCGCCCGTGCACACCTGACTGGCCATCAGCACGCCGCTGGCGCCGCCTGCGAAACGCAGCAGCACCGCGCCATCGTCATCGAGCTGGCGCCCGGCGACCACGGTATGAAGGTCCGCGCAGATCTTCTCCACCGGCAGACCGGCAACGAACTCGGCGAGCTGGAAGGCATGCACGCCGATGTCACCCATGCAGCAACTGGCGCCGGCCTCCGCCGGATCGGTGCGCCATGCCGCCTGCTTCTGTCCGTCGCGCTCGATGGGTGCAGCCAGCCAGCCCTGCAGATATTCCACCAGCACCTTGCGCACCGTGCCGAGCTCGCCACGCGCGATGCGCGCGCGCGCCTCGCGGATCATGGGGTAACCGGTGTAGGGATGCGTCAGGCCATATTGCAGACCCGCCGCGCGCAGTGACGTGGCCAACTCGCGGCATTCGGCCAGCGATGCGGTGGCCGGCTTGTCCGACAGCACGTGGAAGCCATTCGCCAGCGCCGCGCGCGCCACGGGAAGATGCGTGCGATTCGGCGTGACGATGACCGCGCATTGCATCCGCTCGGCCGCGGGCAGCGCCGCCTCGCGCGCCATCATCTGTTCGAAGTTGTCATAGCAGCGCTGTGCTGGAAGGCCCAGTGCCGCTCCCGAGCGCCGGGATTTTTCCGCGCTGCTGCTGAACGCGCCGCATACCAGTTCCCATGCGTCGTCGAGTCGCGCGGCCATGCGATGGACGGCGCCGATGAAGGCGCCCTCGCCACCGCCGACCATGCCATATCGCACTCGCTGCATCGCTGCCTCAGTACAGGACGAAGGAATAGAGCGTGTCATTCACACCCACCAGCACATACTGCCGGCCGTCGATGTCGAAGGTCTGCGGCGCGTTGGTGATGTTGCCGATGCGCGTATGCCACAGCAGTTCGCCGTTCTTCGCGTCCATGGCCACGAAGTTCCCGCTGCCATCGCCGGTGAACAGCAGACCGGTGGTAGTGGCGAGCAGCCCCGTGCCGATGCCCGCGCCCTGCGGCCACTCATGCCGCCACACGTACTTGCCAGTGCGATAGTCGATGGCCTGCAGCGCGTTGCTTTCATAACCCAGCACGAAGAAGCGCTTGCCGCCCAGGCCCATCGAGCCGCGCGGATCCGGATCGGTGAGATACAGCAGGTTGTAGCTGTTGCTCTCGGGCACATAGAACAGACCCAGATCCGGATTGAAAGCGGGCGCCTGCCAGTTCACCACGCCGCCCTCGAAGGGTGATACCAGCGCACCGGCCACCTGCGCGGCCTTGGCCGGATCCGGCTCGGGCTGACCACTCTTGCGCAGGCCTTTCGACCAGTTGGCCGTCTTGCCGAACTGCTGCGTGACGATGTGTTCGCCGGTGACGCGATCCAGCGTGAAGAAGAAGCCATTGCGCGCGGCGGTGGCAACGAGCTTGCGCGGCTTGCCGTCGATGACGCCATCGAAAAGGATGGGCGTCTGTGCCGAATCCCAGTCATGCGTGTCATGCGGCGAGGTCTGGTAGTACCACACCATCTTGCCGGTGGAGACCTTCACCGCCATCAGCGTGCAGGTGAACAGGTTGTCGCCCTTGCGGCCGGCGCCGGTGTAGCCGGGCGTGGGATTGCCGGTGCCGAAGATATACAGATCGGTTTCGGGATCATACGAACCCGGCATCCACACCTGCCCGCCGCCATGGCGCGCGGCGTCGAGGCTGGGCCAGGTGTCGAGGCCCGGGTCACCGGGATTCATCGGCACGGTATATAGAATCCAGTTGCGCTTGCCGGTGCGCGGGTCATAGGACTGCAGGAAGCCCGGCTGGTCCAGGTCATTGCCTGTGCCCACCAGCACCTGGTCGCCGATCACGATGGGCGCCGGCGTCGAAAAATACTGCTGCTCGAAACTTGCGATCTCGACGTGCCAGTTCTCCTTGCCGCTGCGCGCATCCAGCGACACCAGATAATTGTCAGGTGTCTCGAACAGCAGCGAATCGTTCCAGATGGCCGCGCCGCGGCTGGCGATGTGCGTGCTGCCACGCGTCTTCCAGTAGTAATGCCACAGCTCGCGGCCATCGCGGCCGTCGATGGCCCAGGCATGATCGGGCGAGGTGACATAGAGGATGCCATTCACCTCGAGCACCGAGCCCTTCATGTTGGCGCCAGCGACGGGGAAGTCGCCCTTGCCCTCGCCACCGACGATGGCGTTGCGGGTGTCGGTGGTGGGACGTATCACCCAGGCCAGCGACAGATGCTTCACATTGTCGCGATCGAGCTGCTTCAGGCGGCTGAAACGCTGGCCGGTGTAATCGCCCGAATAGCTCGGCCAGTCCTGCGCCAGTGGTTTGTGAAGGTCCTCTGGCGATACCAGCGGACTTTGCTGCGCGGCCAGTGGCGTCGCACCGGCGAGGACGCAAAGCTGCAGCATCGCTGCTGCGGCCACGCGCCTTGCTTGATGAAGTGCGGAGGGTGTCATTTCAGTGTCGCCAGGTACGCGGTGACATCATGCATGTCGGCATCGCTGAGCTTTCCCCAAAGCGCGCGATGGCTTGCGGCAGGGTCCTGCACGTCGATGGCGGCAATCGCCGGCTGCGTCGCGCGGCGCAGGTAGCTGTGGTACTGGCCGTCATCCGTGGTGAAGCTCACGACAAAATCATCCATGCGTTGCAGGATGCCGCCCTGCGTCCGGCCGTCGGCGAACTTCACCTTCACGCGCACGGCGCGTCGCGCCGGATCGCCGGCCGGCGGCGTGAGGCGCCGCCCCGCAACCCAGCTGTTCTGCAGTGTTTCAATGCTGGTGATGCGCGTGGCGATACCCGCCAGGTCACCGCTTGTCGAATGACATTGCGCGCATTGGTTCGCGAAATAGCGCTGGCCCTTGCGCGCGTCGCCCACCAGCAGGTTCAGCGTCACCGCGGCCTTGGCGGGCGGTGCGCCCTGTGGCTGCGACGTGAAGGCCACGCTGTGCAGATATTCGGCCAGTGCCTTCGCATCGTCATCGGACAAGGGCAGCGCCGGCATGGCCGTACCGCCGCCAGCCGGCACGCGTCCCGCGCGCACCACCGGACCGATGAGCTCGCCGGCACCGTCGGCGAGCACCAGCTGCGAGCGCAGCAGGTTGGGGCCGCCCAGGTCGCCGCCGCGCAGGTCCACGCCATGACAGCCGCGGCAATTCAAGGTGTAGATGGCATTGCCGCGTGACACCAGTGCCGCATCGCCCGGCCCGCGCTGCTGCGCGGGAAAGGTGGCCGGCGCCTGCGCGCCAACCGCAGTCAGACTCAGGGCCACAAGCGCGATGCCCGCCAGAATTCGCAAGGATTCCCCCTTTTGACAGCCCCATCCGGGCCGCGGGCCCGGGGACTTCCGGGTTCATAATGCCCCACAATCCCGCGACGACAAATCATCCTCGAGGAAGCGCATGAATTTTCTGCACACCATGCTGCGCGTCGGCGACATGCAGCGCTCGGTCGACTTCTACACCCGCGTGCTGGGCATGCGCGTGCTGCGCACCCGCGACGTACCCGAGCACAAGTATTCGCTGACCTTCCTGGGATTCGGCGAGGGCAATGCCGACGGCAGCGCCGAGCTGGAGCTGACGTACAACTACGGCGTCTCTTCTTATGAGCTCGGTACCGCCTTCGGCCATCTGGCCCTCGGGGTGCCGGATGCGGCCGCGGCCTGCGAACGCATTCGCACGGCCGGCGGCAAAGTGGTGCGCGAGGCCGGACCGGTCAAAGGCGGGTCCACCGTCATCGCGTTCGTGGAAGATCCGGATGGCTACAAGATCGAGCTGATTGAGCGCGGAATGATGTAATTTCGCCGAAGATCGCCGCCTTTCTGGATGCGAAACTCCCGTCGCGACGATTTTTCCAATAAAAACAGCGGCTTTTGCCCCAAACCGCGCGGCGATCACCCTTCTTATCAGAGCCGTATCCCGCCTGCCTTTGGATAAACTCCCGCGACTGACCTGAAAACATCTGGGGGCCATCGTGTTGAATCGTGCTCGAGTGCTGGGCTTGTCCCTGCTGGTGCCTGCCGTCATCGCAGGCGTGACGCTGGCTGCTGACAAGAAGAATCCGCTGGCGAATCCGGTGGCCGTGAACCAGGCGCGCCTGAACAAGGGCACCGCTGATCCAAACCTGTGGGCGCACTACGGCGGCAGCTACAACGAGCAGCGCTTCAGCCCGCTCAAGCAGATCAACGATGGCAATGTGAAGGATCTGGGCCTGGCGTGGTTCGCGGACTACGACACCAACCAGAACCAGCACGGTTCGCCGCTGTACGTGGATGGCGTGATCTATGTATCCACCGCGCGCAATGTGGTGCATGCGCTGGACGCACGTGATGGCAAGCGGCTGTGGACCTACACGCCGCTGATGATTCCGAATCCCAACCTCGGCCTCGTGAACCGCGGCATCGCTGCCTACAACGGCAAGATCTACATGGGCATGCTCGATGCGCACCTGGTGGCCATCGATGCGAAGACCGGCAAGGAAAAGTGGAACGTGGACACCGTGCCCGAGAGCCTCGGTCTCGGCGCCATGCGCAAGAACTACTCCATCACCATGGCGCCGCGCGTGGCCAAGGGCAAGGTGTTCGTCGGCGCATCCGGCGGTGAGTTCGGCGTGCGCGGCTTCATCGCCGCGTACGATGCGGAAACCGGCAAGGAAGTGTGGCGCTTCTGGACGGTGCCCGGCGATCCGTCGAAGCCCGACCACGCGGTCTCCGATCGCGCGCTGGCCATGGCCGTGAAGACCTGGCCCGATCGCATCGAATACTGGAAGCAGGGCGGTGGCGGCACCATCTGGGATGCGGCTGTCTATGATCCGGTGACCGATCTGCTGTATTTCGGCACCGGCAACGGCACACCGTGGAATCGCGAGATGCGCGATCCGAACGATGGCGACAATCTCTTCGTCGCCTCCATCGTCGCGGTGAAACCCGACACCGGCGAATACGTGTGGCATTACCAGGAAACCCCGGGCGATTCCTGGGACTACGACGCCATCAGTCCCCTGGTAACCGCCGACGTCAGCATCGGTGGGCAGAAGAAGCACGTCATCATCCAGCCGTCGAAGAACGGCATGATCTATGTGCTCGAAGCCGCGACGGGCAAGCTCATCAGCGGCGATGCGTTCACCACAGTGACGTGGAACACCGGCATCGACATGAAGACCGGCCGTCCCATCGAAGTGGCCGGCGCGCGCTATGAAACCGAGCCCTTCAATGTGGCGCCGGGTGCGCCGGGTGGTCACACCTGGCATCCGAATGCCTACAGTCCCGATACCGGACTCATCTATATCCCCACCTGGGAAAACTACTCGGCCGTCGCGCCGCAAGTGCGGCCGGCTTCCGGGCCGCCGCCGCTGATTGCCTTCGGCGGCCGCATCGACCGCGCCACACTCAAGCCCAACGCCAACCAGTCCGACAATGGCTGGCTGCAGGCCTGGGATCCGATTGCGCGCAAGGCGGTGTGGGAAACACCGAAGGGTCCGCGCGCCACCAGCGGCGTGCTCGCCACCGGCGGCAACCTGGTGTTCATGGGCAACAGCAATGGCAAGCAGCTCGCGGCCTACAACGCGAAGACCGGCGCCAGGCTGTGGAACTTCGATGCACAGACCGCCGTGTATGCCGCGCCCATCACCTATGAACTCGATGGCACGCAGTACATCGCGGCCAGCGTGGGCGGCACCAGCGGCAACGACTACTACGCGCCCACTTACGCGCGCATGCTGGTGTTCAAGGTGGGGGGCAACGTGAAACTGCCGCCGGCCGCACCGTATACGCCGCCGCAGCTCAATCCGCCGCCGGTGACCGCATCGGCCGATGTGATCGCGCATGGTGGCCAGGTGTATGAGCAGCATTGCTCGGTATGCCATGGCGCAGGCGCCGTGCAGCAGCGATCGAGCTTCCCGAACCTCACGCTGACGCCTTTCCTGCGTTCGCAGGAGGGATTCGACCAGGTGGTGCTCAAGGGTGTGAAGCTGGAACGCGGCATGGGAAATTTTTCCGACCGCCTCACGCCACAGGATTCCTTCGCGGTGCGCGAATACATCGTGT
>JACZCW010212984.1_pt1 | contig 11661 bp, 5 predicted proteins | sample 8641861 | NCBI WGS metagenome assembly JACZCW01 (sample SAMN15324607, study PRJNA640507) | soil metagenome | isolation source: intercropping sugarcane | place: China: Luxin town, Laibin City, Guangxi Province | collected 2019-07-25 | depth 10cm m | reverse complement strand
GCCGATCAGATCGCGCGTGAGAGCGGCCTGTCTACGACCGATCCAGAGCGCGCACAGGCCGGTCTGCTGCATCAACTGCTCGCCGCGCGCGATCAAGGCCACTGCTATTGCGACCGTGAGCTTTTGCTGAGCAGGACGGCTGAGCTGCTGGGCATCGATCAATCCTATGTCGAACCCGGTTTTGACCAATTATGGGCCGCCGGGCGCATCGTGGTGGACGGAGAGAACGTGTTCTTGGAGACCCTTCACGCTGCGCTGAAGCGATTCGTCGCCAAGTGTGTGGACTTGCAGAATGCGCCGTCTGCAGCAGTGAGCGACTGGCAAGCCCGGCTCGACGAGTTTGAGCGGCGGTCGCAGCTGCGCTTGGCTGAGGCGCAAAGGGACGCAGTGCGCGCGACTTGCTCGAACAAGTTCGTTGTCGTCACTGGCGGGCCGGGGGTGGGAAAGACGACGCTGATCAAGGCGTTGCTCGAAGTCCTGGGCGGACGCAACGTGCGCATCCAGCTGGCGGCCCCGACTGGCCGTGCCGCCCAACGTCTTGCTGAGTCTACCGGACACCCCGCACTCACGTTGCACCGCTTGCTTGAGGTAGGACACGGTGGGAACAAGTTTGCGCGCAATGCGGAGCAGCCGCTCACGTGTGATGTCTTGGTGGTCGACGAAAGCAGCATGATCGACCTGGAGCTTGCGGACGCGGTGTTGCAGGCAGTTCCCCTTGCCGCGCGCGTGATTTTTGTCGGGGATGCCGATCAGCTACCTTCCGTTGGTCCAGGCGCGGTGCTCTTGGAGCTGATCGAGAGCGGAGTGGTGCCCGTCGTGCGCTTGAGTGAGGTGTTTCGACAAGCGGGCCAAAGCGGCATCGTGGAGTGCTCACATCGCATTTTGGCGGGAGAATTGCCGGAGACCAAACAGCAAGGGGATTTTTTCGTGATACGCACCGCTTCCCACGAGCGCTGCCTCTCCACGGTAGAGGAGCTGGTGACCCGGCGCATCCCGCAGCGTTTTGGTATGCATCCCATGCGGGACATTCAGGTGCTGTGTCCCATGCACCGCGGATCCGTCGGGACGACCCACATCAACCAGATGCTCCAGCGGGTGCTCAACCCTCAGGCGACCGGACTCAAAGTGGGAGAGACGGAGTTCTTCGTGAGGGATAAGGTCATTCAGCTCAAGAATGATTACGACCGTCAGGTGTTCAACGGTGACGTGGGGGAGATTGAGACCTTGGACCCCGAGACGCATTCGCTCGACGTATGTTTTGCGAGCGAAGACGGTCCGCGGGTGATCAAATATGAGCGCTCACACCTTGCACAACTGCAGCTTGCCTATTGCCTCAGCGTGCACAAGAGCCAGGGCAGTGAGTATCCGGCCGTGGTGGTGGTCCTTTTGAAGTCTCACTTCTTGATGCTGTCGCGCAACCTGTTGTACACGGCGGTCACGCGCGCTAGGCGCCTGTGCGTGCTCGTGACCGATGATCGCGCGCTCCAGATCGCGCTTTCTGAGACACGACGTGAGGTCCGTGCGACTGGCTTGGCGGAGCGGCTCAAGATCGCAGTGAGCGCGCCCGCCTAGCAGTGGGCGCTTTAGCGTATGCTGAAGCTCTTGGAGACGGTTTTGGGGCCGCCACTGAACGCTGGGACGCGTGCCCGACGGAAGGTCGATGCTACGCACCCGCCTACCGAAGTACCACCAAACGGACCGCTGACCACGTTGGCGCTCGTCACACGTCCGCTCGTGGAGAAGGTGACCTGCACCTTGCCGGAGCCCGTGGGTCCGCCTGGCTTGGCGCACGACGCTGCCTGCGCTGCCGCGGAAGAGAGCGCGCTCTTGGCCGCCTCCACGTTGAATGCACCACCACCCGACGGCGCCGGGCTGGGACTGGGCGATGGTGTGGCGGAGCCTCCGCTTGGCTTTTGGGCGTCTTCACCTGCCTTGGCCTCTGCAGGTTTCTGTTCGGCGGCTTTGGGATCTGCGGCAGCGGCGGCGGCGGCTTCGTCGGCCTTCTTCTTCTCTGCTTCCTCGGCTTCCTTCTTGGCGCGTTCGAGGTCCGCTTTCATCTTCTCCGCTTCCTCTTGCATCTTCTTGGCGCGCTCCAGTTCGGCCTTGGCCTGTTCCGCCTCTTGCGTGGCTTGCGTGGCTTGGACGCTTGCATCCGCTCCGTCCTTGCTGCCCCCAGACAGAGCAAAGACCGCCCCACCTAGGACCACGAGGCCGCCGACGATGGACCCGATGAGCATGCCCTTGCCGCTTTTCCTGGGCGCGGCTGCAGGGAGGCTGACCGCCCGTGCGCCCACGGGCGCGGCAGGTGGCGCCTTGGGCGGTGCCATCAACAAGTCGGTCTCCGTGGTCAACGTGGGAGGTGCCATGGCCAAGTCCCCGAAGATGTTGGCCGAGACGTTGGAGGACCCCCCCGAGCCGGTCGGTGAGTTCAGCGAATCCAAAGAAAAAAGCACGGAACTATCATTGCGTGCGCCGGTAGGTTGTTTGGCTTCAGCAGGTTTCTGTCCGGCCCCTGGACTGGGTCCGGCTTCAAGCGCGCCAAACAGATCGTTGGCCTTGGCTTTGGGCATGGCCTTTCCGGCCGACGAGACCACGCCGCGAGCAGGTGCGGGCCCGAGTTTCAACTTCAATTCACCGACTTCCAAGATCGGCTTCCAGTCACTCATGCCGTCTTTCCAAACGTAGGCATCACTGGTGACCACGCCGCTCTTCCACGCTGCGATCAGTTCGTCGAGCGTCATCTCACGCGAATCGTCATCCGAAAGGTTCACAGACCACACATCTTTGCCCTTTGCTATGCTTGCTCCGATGGCGGGAGGATCTACATCCTCCCCTTCCTCGTCGCCGTCGTCAGAGCCTGAGCCACTCACGTCGGTTCCATCTACCAGGATGCTCTCCTTGCAGCTCTTGCAACGAACTTTGACTTTTTTGCCCTGAACCTTCGCGTCAGCGATGGTGTATTTGGAGCCACAGGAGCTGCAGGTAATTTTCATTGTTCCTCGACGTGTCCTTTTCTGCTTGTCGTAGTCGTCGGCACGGCCACGCGCGCCTGCTCGTCGACCTTATCAAAAACAGGGGAACTAGGCGTCACCCCGTCATTGAATTCTTCCCCAAATTCTCACTTTGGCCAACTGTCGGCTGCGTGTGGCAAACTTGCTCACCCTGCGCAGCTTGGACTTCATTGCCATCACTTGTCACTATCGAGCCGCCACCCTGTCAGTTGGCGCGCATCAAGCGCGCGCCGTCGTCCGTGCAGTACATCGTGCCTTCCTCGTAACGTTTCCCACACACCGGGCAAGTTCGACGGGTAGGTGACGGGGCAGGTGGTGGTGCGATGGAGATTGGAGGCGGTGTGGGACGCGCTTCAATAACAACGGAATCACGCTGATTTTCGGCTGCGATCTCGCCTTGGTGCTGGTTCCGACGACGGACGAGCAGCACGGTGGCCCCCGCAACCAAGGCCGACAACAGGCCAAGTAGCCAAAGCAAGATGCTTGGGCCGCGCGTGGGGGCCGCGCCGGGACTGTCGAGCTCGACATGATCGGTGGCCAACGTGAGCTCTGCGCTGTCCAGCGATTCTCCTAATGTTCCATAAGTGCCAGCCGCCAGGAGCTGGTTGAACTCTTCTTGGCTGACCACCAGGGCGGAAACCTTGACGGACTGGTTGGCAACAGACGCCTCAATCTCGACCCGTGCCCCGTGCGCTTGTGCGGAGGCCTGCAGCTCACCGGCGGAACTGAGCGTGACATCATTGGATGGACGGGTGAGTTTCCACGAGGTGGCGACCGGGACGCGGCAGCCTTTGGCATCCCGTGCGGTGGCGACAAAATGAAAGGATTCACCGGGTCGCATCAGCTTGGTGCGTGGCACCACTTCGAGGCGCACCGGCGGTCCGAGCTGAGCGCAGAGCGGCGCTCGCTCTGGAGGCGGCGGCGGATCATTCAAACTCGTGCGTAGATATCCCGCGAGAGGACTGGGGGTCTGCAGCGGTGCGGCGGCGGGCTTCTTGGAGGCTTGCGTGGCGTTCGATGTCGGGAGTCGGGCAGTGCGGGTCAATGTGCGGGTACGTCGGACACTGGCGGTGCACGTACTGCTTCCAATCACATATCGATACTGCCCCACCTCGTCGAAGACGATCTTTTCGCCATCTGGATACCAGCTGGTGGTGACCTTCGCGTGACGAGGATCACCGGGCGGCATGGTGCAAGTGGTCTGCATGACGGAACCCCCTGCGGAGCGGCTGCGTGCTGCAAGACCTGGCATTTGTTCCCAACACTGTCCCGTGGAATAAGTGCGTCCCCCGCCGGACAGCGTGAAGCCGGACGCTGTACTGGTGAGAGTGAAGGTCGTTGCAGGTTCGCCGCCGCCGCTCGGGCGCGGTCCACAATCGCTCCCCCAGTCCCCCACGGACCAAGACACGCGCAAGGGGCTCGCCTTCCATGTTCCGTCAAGGCTGTCAGCCTGCGCCAATGCTGCAAACAGACACATGAGCGTGCCCACGACGCGACCTAATTTTGAAGCATGGACCACGCGTGGAAACCTGTACGCTCGCTTGAAAGTGCGGCATTGCACTGCGGAAGACTGCCCTCGCGCGACACGCGGCAGTCGCGCCCAGCCGCGCTTTGCGCAGCCGAGCGAAGACAGGGCGAGGGCGAGGAGAGGTTGCATGCAAAGAACGCAGGTTCAAGGATGCTCATCTTGAACGTGCTTTAGCTAACCCTGAACCGGTCACCTTCACAATGAGCAGCTTGGAGTAATTTCTCACGTATTGGGTCGACCATGGCTGAAAAAGGCCTGATTTCGTTGACAGGAAAATTTGGCGGGTGATAGCTTGCGGGTGGGAAATAGATCCCTCCGAGGGTTGTGGTTCGCCTGGCGCGAGCGTGACAAGCCTTGGTTTACGTGGAGATAAGGATGAGCGTGTGGCCCCGCAGCCTGGCGAAATACATCGCCGGTATTTTTTCACTTTCTGTGTTGGTGGTCTCTTCGTACGCCCAGGCCCAGGCGTCGGACAGCCGCATTCCCACAGATGGCAGCAACGGGGACGGTATGGACACGCATCTGTATCGCCCTGCTGTCGATTCCAAAGGCTTTTTCCACGTAAACGGCACGGACATCATTGGTCACAATGATTTCAGCTTTGGGATGACCCTGGATTGGGGCCACACCTTGCTACGTACGCGCGACTCCGACGCGCCCACTGGTCAAGGTCCTGAAGGGGTCGATTCCGACGGACTTTGCGACAATGAAGATGAATGCGTACCCACCGGTGGAGGCTCGGGTACCAAAGCGCTCATCGCCGACTCCTTCACCGGCACGCTGAGCGCCAGCTACGGCATCAAAAGCGTGGTGGTGATTGGGCTCAGTGTGCCGATCAGCATCATGATTGGCGATCCTGCGTTTGGCATTGGTCCCACTGGGGCGACGTACAACACCGCTCAGCACGGTGTACAAAGAGTCACCGGGATCATTCCGCACGTAAAGGTGCGTATGTTGCGGGTCGAGCGCGGCTTCGGCTTGTCGTTCATCCTTCAAGGTGGCGTGCCTTTCGGCAAGTCTGCCTATGATCTCGCCGCGGATCCCAAGGTTTGGTACTGGCCGCGCTTGGTGGGCGAGAAGCGATTTTTTGACGGTCGTTTCAAGATTGGTTTGGAAGCGGGCTACCGCGGTAACGGCGGTAAGACGTCCAGCTTTGGTTTGGATGCAAGCGGTGAGCCCCAACTCAAAGAAGGGGTGCTCAACTACGGCGATCTGGTGACCTACGGGGTGGGTCTGTCGTGGCGTGTGATCAAGCGCCTAGATTTAGTAGCTGAGCACTATGGCACCTACCTCACTCAGTCTGGCAACGATTCAGGTCAGCGTTTAAGTGGTGAGTATCTTGGCGGAGCCAAGCTGTTCATCGAAGAGAACAGTTACCTGATGGCTGCTGGTGGCTCGCGCGCCAACTTTACCGGGTTCGAGGCAGCCGATGCGCGTGTGGTTCTCGGCTTTGTTTATGAGCCCACCATCGGTGACCGCGATCGCGACGGGTACAAGGACGACGTTGATGGCTGTCCGGATGAGCCGGAAGACTTCGATCATTTCGAGGACGCTGATGGCTGTCCCGATCCGGACAACGACAATGATGGCATCCTCGATGTGAAGGATCGCTGCGTCAACGTGCCTGAGGACAAAGATGGCAATCAGGATACCGACGGTTGTCCCGAGGGTGAAAAGCGTTCTGATCGGGATGGGGATGGCATTTATGACGACGTCGACAAGTGCCCTGATCAGCCGGAAGATCGTGACGGATTTGAGGACGAGGATGGTTGTCCCGATCCAGACAATGACAAGGATGGCATTCCCGACAAGCAGGATGAGTGCCCCGATAATCCCGAGGACTTTGACGGATTCGAGGATAAGGACGGGTGCCCCGAGGACGACAACGACAAAGATCACATCTTGGACAAGGTCGATAAATGTCCGAACGATCCCGAGACCTACAATGGCCACCAGGATGAAGACGGTTGCCCGGACAAGGGCAAGGTCATCATCGACGGCAGCAACATCGTGATCTTGGAGAAGATCAACTTTGATACGGGCAGCGACCGCATCTTGCCGGGCTCATTTGGCATCTTGGACGCCGTGGCCGCCACGCTCAAAGGCCACCCTGAGTTTCTCGTGATCGAAATCGCGGGTCACGCTGATGAACGTGGTGAGGATGACTACAATCTCGAGCTCACCAAGAAACGTGCAGCTTCGGTCCGCCGCGCGCTCAATGAGCGTGGGATAGGTAACAATCGACTCGTGTCGCAAGGCTACGGTGAGTATTGTCCCATCGACACGGCGAGTTCCTACGCGGCTTGGGAAAAGAATCGGCGCGTGGATTTCAAGGTGGTTAAGACCGAGGATGGCGCGACCGGTGTCAAACGGGGATGCACGGCGGCGCGGGATGCCGGAATCTTCCCGCCGAATGCGCAGTAGTCGGTGAAGAACGCGAGGGGCCGGGTCTTTTTCTAGGCTTGGCCCTCGGAGAGCGGAGCTTTGAACTCAGTGGCGCTCGGTCGGATCAAACGGGCGGCGCTGAGTGCGCTCAGCGCTGCCAAGACGCTGGCACAACCAAACACCAGCGCGCCTCCTTCTCGTTCATAAAGAACGCTCCAGACAAGCAAGCCCAGCGCATTGCCTACGGCGATGGCCGAGGAAAATAGTCCGTGCGCGGTGGCCGTTCCTTTGGCGCCCAATTCGCGCCTCAGCACGCAGATGGCGCCCATCCACATGGAACCAAAGGACAATGCATGCAGCGGTTGGAACGCCAGCAGCCAGGACAGCGAAGGGGTGCTGGCGATGAACAGCCATCGTAAAGCGGCGGCCGCGCACGACAGCGCGAGCACCTTTCCTGGACCAATACGCTCCACCCATGGAGCAGCCAAGGACATGACGACAACCTCAGCAATGACGGCCACGGCCCAGAATTTACCGATGTAGGCGCCGTTTGCACCGCGCTCCATCAAGAGCATCGTGGCGCACAAGTCATAGGCGCTGCTGGCGGTGAAGATGAGCACCATCGTCACGAGCAGCTTCTGATAACGGGGTTGGGCAAGGAGTTCGGTAGCGTCAGCCAATACAGGGCGCGGCGGCAATCGTGATGCTTGGGGTAGGAAACGGCTGACCAAAACCAGCAACCACAAGGTCACAGACATGGCGCAGGGTAGCAAAGCGGGATGCCTGACATCGATCAGCGACGGACCCAAAAGAGCCATGCCCATGAAACCTAGCGATCCAAACACCCGCAAGCGCCCGTAGTCGTATTGGCTCTCCATCGCCAGTACATCGGCCAGCCCCACCGATGGACCGCGTAAGGCCGCAAAAAGGAACAGGCAGAGCCAGCTGAGCACGAAGGGTAGTTGTGCTGTCAGGTGACTCGTCACACAAAGGACGCTCATACCTGTGGCGGTGACTGCAGCACAAAAGGTCATCATGCGGCCGCGCAACTGTAAGCGGTCCGCGAGACCTCCCACGAACACCGGCGCCAGCAGCTGACACAAGGGCATCAACATGACCAGCGCCGCCATGCTTACCCCCGAGAAACCGCGCTCCTTCAGCCAACTGGGGAACAAGGGCAAGTACAAGCCAAGCGCGCTGTACGCGACAAAATAGTACACGCGCAGGGTTGAATGTAGGGAGGCGGATGCGACATCTCCGGACCCACTTGGGGACGGGGGGACCACGCTGCGCTCTCTGCCGCGAGGGGGCCCGTCGAGCAAGGACAAGTTGTGTGCGCCCGCCCAATCATTTCACTATTCTGCGGATGAAAGCGCCTCTGGTTGTGGTGCAGTTGGAAGTAAGGAGGGTGGTGGCACCAAGGTGAACGGGCCTTGCGCCCACACCCCGAGCTGGGGTGCGCGACGAGCATACAGCGCATGACCGGTCTCTGTGATGGCCAAGGGGGACTGCGGGATTGTCCATGTGCGCAGGGGCACCGTGAGATCGAACAGACGGGCAGCAACGGACACGATGGAACCTTTTTCAAGGATTTCGGCCCAGGTCTCCGCGCGATGCTCGAGGGGCAGCTCCGGTCGACCTGGCCCGGGCCACAGGGTGAGCGCGTTGCCACGGCGGATGAGCACGCCCGCACTCCCTTGTCCCAACACCTTTGCGTCGCCCTCGAGCGTGTGCAAACGCGCTTGCTTGAAGTCGACCAGCGCGGCCGCGGCCCCTGGCCGCAGGGGCATGTAACGTTGTCCACTCGCGCCGTGCACATCCACACCCGTTCGTCCTACCTCGGCATGAAGATTGACGACGTGGCCTGGCTCAATGACATAGAGTTCAAAGCGGTACTTGGGTGGGACGGGCGGCTTTTTGGCGGACTTTTTCCGGGGTGGCTCAGCCTTGGGTGTCGGCTCGTACTCTTCGCACGCGATGACGAAGCGTCCACTGCTCTCGTCGGCGTGCAGCACGCGTCCACCACAGCGTGCACTGCTTACCTGTTTTTGCGTCTTGCCGCGCACCAACATGAGCCGGCCATCGTCCAACCTACGCAGCCATCCGTTTTGAAAGCCAAACAGAAAACCGGGGGCAGGTTCAAGAGCAGAGGCCGGGATGGTTGCCTTGGAAGCGGGTTGTGCCACGGGCCCAGGAAGGTACAGCCAATGGTATGAAATGAACGGATCGGGGCGCACCGCGCTCAAACGGCCAAACGCGTCGAAGCGTTGGCCTTGGCGTAGACAGCGATGCTGGGGCAGTTTTTGTGCGCCCGCCGGCCAGTAACGCGTGGTGCTGCCGGGCGGCAGTGCCACCGTATACGCGTGCGTTCCAGTAGCCTCCAGACGGTACACCACGTCATCGTTGGTTACGCGGATGGCCATGGAAGTTGGCGGTTGGTCCCCATTCAAGCTGGCGAGGTCGATGGCTCGTACACCGCTTGGATTTGTCTGGTTCGTCAATATCAACAGTGAGTGGTCTGTGAAGGCAAAACTGCGATGCTCGCTCAGTCCGTCAAAACGTAGATCAGGATCAAACACACTTAAATCCCAGCGTCTGTCCTCCAGCGCGTCGAGCAACCATGCCTTTTGCTGGATGAGCACGACGACATAGCGACCTTGTGGGTCTACCCGGAGCAGCGCGTCAATGGCCTGAGTCCGATCTGCCCAGGCCAATACCAACGCGACTGATGGCATGCTGCCGGCCCGTGCCTGACTATCGGTCAAGGTCGCAGTCGGCCTCGTTGGTTGGCAGTACGCGAGCCAGTGTCCGCGAGAACTGAGTTCCTCCAGGGCCAGAGGGCCTTCGGGTCCGTACTCTTTGCCTACCTTGGGAATGACGAGCATCGGCTCGACGGGTGTTGGTCGATCATCGGGCACAGCTATTCGTGGTGCGGTTTCTGAGCCTGGACGAGCGGGTGGTGACGTCGTGCCCTCCGGATCCGAAACCGACTCGACCGAGTTCTCTGCCGGATGTAGTGGCGTATGTTCAAGACTATGCCCAGCTGGCAGAGCACTGGGTGAGCAGGCGAGCGCGGAACAGATCAGCGCAGCGGCGGAAGGAGCCCGCGTACTCCAAGGACGCAGCATGTAGAGTTGTCGCCGCCTTTGCGTCTGCCTCGCCACCTTGGGACTGTTATCAAGCTTGCGCGCGCTTGGCGAGGAAAACCAGCGCTAAACGTCGGTGCCTTGTCGCGCGCAGCCTGGAGGCTAAGTCACGCGGATAGATGACGGCCCCTGCCTCTCCCACTCCAGCTGCATCGTCAGCGAGCACGTCGGGCGTCGCAGCGCGCGTCGTGGCCCTCGCAGGCTTGATCGACAGAGCCAGTAATTTGGGGACGGTGCGGGACGCTCAGCAAGAGCTCAGTCGCCTGCGTGCGTTGTTTCGTACTCACCGTCAGCTCTTCGATGAAGTGAGCATCGGTCGCTTGAAGGAAATTGCTGCGGAAATTCAGCGTCGAGCTCAGTCGATTGCGCACAAAGGTCAGCTCGAGGCGCTGACAGTGCTCAAGGAAACATTTGGCTATTCTTCGTTTCGGCCAGGTCAGAAGGAGCTGATTGAGAGCGTGCTTGCTGGGCGAGACACCATTGGGATCATGCCGACAGGTGCGGGGAAATCCATCACCTATCAAATCCCGGCGCGTATTTTGGGTGGTACCACGCTGGTGGTGTCCCCTCTCATTGCGCTCATGAAGGATCAAGTGGACGCGTTATCGGAGGTGGGGATCTCAGCTACTTATCTCAATTCCACCTTGGAGCCAGAGGAGCGAGCTCTGCGGTTACGACAGCTTGCCGCAGGAAAGTACGAATTGCTCTACGCCGCACCTGAAGGCATCGAGGCCAGCGTTGGACAAATTCTCAATGCGATCCAGCTGCGGATGATTGCTGTAGACGAGGCCCATTGCATCAGCCAGTGGGGTCATGATTTTCGGCCTGCGTATCGCAAGCTACGTGGCCTCAAGCAACGCTTTCACGTTCCTGTCTTGGCGCTTACTGCCACCGCCACGGACACGGTCACCGACGACATTCGCGCTCAGCTGGCCATGTTTGAGCCCGAAGTGTTGCGCGGCAGTTTTTTTCGCAAAAACTTGCGATTGTCGGCCTACCAAAAAGGCGAGGGTGTCGGCGTTTCGGTGAGGCAAGCGACGCTCAACCTTGCCCGGGTGCGTGTGGGGCAGAGCGGCATCGTTTACTGTTTGAGCCGCAAAAAGACTGAGGAGCTAGCTGAGTATCTCAAGGAGCATGGTCTACGCGCGGCCGCTTATCACGCGGGCCTCAGCGCTGAGGAGCGCAGCCGCGTGCAAGACGCATTTCGCAACGACGATATCGACGTCGTGACCGCGACGATCGCGTTTGGGATGGGCATCGATAAAAGCAACGTCCGCTACGTGATCCACGCGGATATGCCGCGCTCCATAGAAGGATATTATCAAGAAATCGGGCGTGCGGGCCGGGATGGATTACCCTCGGAGTGCGTACTGTTCTACTCGTGGAGTGAAGTGCGCACCTATGACCGATTCTTCGATGAAATGGCTGACGATCAATCAGCCCAGCGTTCGCGGGATCAGGTGCGTGAGATGTTTTCACTGGCCCAGTCCACGCTGTGCCGGCACCAAAATTTGGTGGGCTATTTTGGAGAAGACCTGGCCAAGTGTGAGCAGAGTTGCGACCGCTGTGCGGGTTGGGACGTGGTTTCCTC
>JACZCW010090254.1_pt1 | contig 11662 bp, 8 predicted proteins | sample 8641861 | NCBI WGS metagenome assembly JACZCW01 (sample SAMN15324607, study PRJNA640507) | soil metagenome | isolation source: intercropping sugarcane | place: China: Luxin town, Laibin City, Guangxi Province | collected 2019-07-25 | depth 10cm m | reverse complement strand
GACCACGCTGATTGGGGGATCTTGGGTCTGGCGACCGTGTCCGGGGGTGAGTGCGTGATCTCCAAGTTTCGAGCACAAAAATCGGCGCGCGACGAGCATCATACCCGACAGCGCTTGGCGAAGACGGTGGTGCACGAGGTAGGTCATACGTTGGGCCTGCGCCATTGTCCCAACTTTGGTTGTTTGATGGAGGACGGACAAGGAACTGTGCTCACCACCGATCATGAGTACGACCTGTGCGCGGCATGCCGCACCGCCTTGGGAAGTTGGGCGGTCGAGCTACCGAGTGACGGTCCTCCTTGGCCGAGACCTGCACCTGGCTAACGTCGGCAGCATCCGGCTACGTCTGCCGCCCTGGACTCACGCCCTTCACAGATCGCCTGGCTGATTGGGTGCCACGTCACTGCTCAGGAGAGCATCGCCAAGTAGTCGACCCAATTCCTGGTACCCCGCCACAGTCAGGTGAATGCGATCACCTCGAGCCCAGGGTGGTTGATGGGTCATCCAACGTACGAAACTGCGCTCGCCGCCCATCAGCTCATAACCACTTGAAAACGCGCATCCCAAATCTTGCGCCGCACCACGTTGCACGGCAGTCACCTCCCCGACGCGGACTCGGCTGCGTCCATCCTCGGTGGAGGCGTCGGGGGGGCCAACAATCCAACAGGGTAGTTCGGGCGTCACGTTGCGTACGTTCTCGACGATTTGTCGCAGGTGCGCTTCATAGCGCTCCGGCTTGGCGTTATCGAAAATCTCATTGGTCCCAAACGCCAGCACCAACAGGTCGATGCCGCGCAGGCGCACCGCTTCGGCAAAATGGGCCGGATCCCACGCCAGCACTGTGGCAGCGCGAGCCCCGTTGATCCCCACAGTGTCCAGCACAACGCCCGGCAAAAGCGTCTCCACGAACACCCCAAATACCTCGGGTTGTCCCGCAGCGTGTTTGAGCACGAACTCTTGCGTAGCATCCCCTTCAATCTCACGATAAAGCACGGCTTGCGCCTCACTGGGGTCGGCTGAAGCTGCGCTGAGCTCAATTTTCTGTGTCCCGAGTAGTAGGGTGAGCGCCGCATTTTCAGGCAATCGATAGCTCAACGTCCATCGCACGAGTCCGCGATAGCTGCTGGACAACACCGCACGCACGCTCGCGCCCGGTTGCGGGACCGTGCGGATCCCCCCGTACCCAAACACGCCATCGAGCACACGCGTGCGCTGCGCCGGCAGCCGTGGCACATGACGAAACCGCCCGGTCGAGGTCAGCCGCACCTCGCTGTGCCGATAGCCGTCCAGGCCCAGCCGCACATAACCGGGGCCGCCCATGGGGGCTTGACGCCTCAGCGCTCTGCGCACCTCATCGGTCATGAAGTCCGCGGCGGTGTGCGAGTCGCCCAACCACATGACCCTCACTGACCGCTCACGCTCCCCCCGAACCAATTGGTCCAATGCCTCATAGAACGGACCAAGAGCAGGCAAGGGCCTTATGAGCAGAGGGGGCTCATCAGGTTCAGCCAAAAGCGGCTCAGGGTCCGGGCCAGTCAATCCGCCCAACCCAGTTTCGCTCGTGGGTCCAGTAGTCGCCGGAACCGTGTGAAGTGACGCCTTGTCCACGGTTGGCGCGGACAGCACGCGTGCGGGCCGAGAGCACGCGACCATCCAAACGAGGCCAATCAACGCAGCGCGCGCTAGATGAACGAGTTTCATGACAGCACTCCACGCAGCGGAGTGCTCCGGAACAATCTCGAGAGCGTGCTGGCCACGTCCCGATTCAACAGTGGTCCCAACTGCCGCACGGCCTCGGCGCGCTCGAATTCAGCCTGCGATGTGCGCACTCGCCCGGGTTGCGCGGTGGTGGCACGCAGCAGTTGAGAAACGGCGCTCGAGTTGCGTTGAATTTCCACGGCGCGTTTATGGACGTGCTCGAACAACCAAAGGACCAATTGACGATCCGTCCACGGGTCGTCATCCACGACATGCAGCGCCACCGCGGGATGTTGGCCATGGACACGCAAGAGGACGTCCGTGGCCCGCTCCAAGGTCTCGAAATGCACTGGTCGATCGGTAAATACAAATTCGCACTCATCGGGAGCAGCCAAGGCAAATTGCGCGAGGCGAGCCAATTCTGAGCCGATGAGCAGCGCGCCCGTGTCCTCAGATCCGACGAGGCTGCCCGTGCGAACTATCGCCGTCGGGACCTCTGCCTCGATGTGGTGCATCTGTTTCTCAGCGACGGCCAAGACTTCCTCGCGTCGCTCCGTGAATGAGCGCGGGATGAGGAAATCGCGCTCCAGGACCGTTCCTTTCCGGTCTCCGAATATCGAGAGCGACGACAGGTAAACCAGCGCATCCAGTTGCGCAGCACACTCCGCAAACTCCTTCACTTCAGCGGCCACACGCACTGGCCGGGACGTTTCCAGATCGCGAAGCTGCAGCCTGCCGTGGGCATGCTGCTCCGTACTTTCAACGACTGTGATTCTACGTACAACCTGACGCAACTTGTTGTACTGCTCGCCGCTCAAACCAAAATCGATACGTGCCGCGTCTCCGATCACGTAGTCTACCCCGGATTCAGGGGGAGATCCGGCGCTGCCCACAACGATGACAACGTCCCCACGCTCGACAAGTCGACGAACCACGCACGCTGCCAATGGACTGGGGTAGCCAATTACTAGATGAGCCAAACCTACCTTTGAACCTTGAGAGAACGGACCCGTGACATGCGTGCGCGCGTCACGAGCCCGTCAGGCCACAGCGCGGGGATCAAAATGGAATGTCGTCGTCGTCGGGGGGTGGTCCGTAGTCCGCGTCGTCGTAGGAGCGACCACCACTCTGTGATGGAGGAGGCCCCACTTCGGCAGGTCCGCGGCTGCGCGGGCCGCCACCGCCACTACCACCACCGCTGAGCACGATGTTGGTGGCGACAATTTCGGTCGTGTAGCGCTTATTACCGTCGCGGTCATCGTAACTGGATGTACGCAGCGACCCTTCGACGAGAATGCGATCGCCTTTGGCCAAAATCTTTCCCAGAGCTTCAGCGCGCTTGCCCCAAATCACCACCCGGTGCCACTCAGTGCGCTCTTGTCGCTGCTTGTTCCGATCCAAGTAAGTCTCGGATGTTGCCAAGCGGATGTTCAAGACGGCGGTGCCACCGTTGGTCATGCGGAGTTCCGGATCCGCGCCGAGATTCCCCAACAGAATCACTCGATTCAAACCTTCTGCCATGTTCGTTCCTCTTGTGGATCGGTCGTGCTCCCCAGCTCATGGTCACGTTCTTGCGGACTTCCCTACTGGAAAGGATACGCAACGCTTGATCAATAATTGCAGCGCGTCCCAGGACTGAGCTGCAAAAGGGGCAGAGAGGCTCCCGGTTCCTACGATAGTACTGCGATGAAAATTCCTGTGTATACGATGAGTTGTTGTGTCGCCGACGGATCGGGAAACCCGAGTACTGCCCCGCCGAATCGGTCGGTTACCCAGGGGTTTCACTCCTTTGTCCATGCTCAGTCAAGGCGCAAGCTACGCCCCGCCCCAAGCACGGACATTGTTTGAGCTAGCCCCGACTACGTCCTCGTTGGCCCGTACTCAGTCATCCGGCGTCCGTCTCATCGTCCAGCCCGAGGAGCTGGGCATGGATCTCTTCCCGCAGCTGCGCGAGCTGAGTGCGGACCCGCAGCACCGCGCTTTTCTCGCGCTCCTGCTGATCGGGCACGTCTTTGAGTTTCTTTTTGGCGCCCGCAATGGTGTAGCCCTGTGCGTGGAGAAGTTCCTTGACGCGCAGCAGCTTTTCCAAATCCTTGTGTGAATAGACGCGCTGACCTTTGGACGACTTTTGGGGGCGGATCGACCCAAACTCAGACTCCCAATAGCGCAGCACATGGGGCTGCACTCCCACCGCCTCGGCGACCTCCCCGATGCGATAGTACAATTTCACGGGCGGACTGCGGCGCGTCATCTCGACATTTCACCTCTTCAGGTGCCGCCCGAACCACCACCCGCCGGCGACGGTTCGGCGTCCTTGGCGGTTCGTAGATCGAGGCCTCCCGCCGGCTTGTCCCACGTCTCAGTGCCCACCCACTTACGGGGTGCGGCCATGGATGCTTCATCGTTGAGCGCGTGCTTGAGCAGCTGACTTGCCTTGAAGGAAAGTACGCGACGCTCGGTGATCATGATGGGCGTGCCTGTTTGGGGATTGCGGCCTTGGCGTGGACGTTTGTCACGCAGAACGAAATTGCCAAATCCTGAGATCTTGATCTTTTCACCGCGGCCCAGGGTCTCCTTCATGGTTTCAAAGACGAGGTCCACGAGATCAGCAGATTCTTTTTTTGAAAAGCCCCCCAAGCGACTGTACAGCGCTTGGACCATGTCCGCCTTTGTCATTCGTCCCATTCAGGCACCGCCTCCGTGTGATTCAGTCGTGGGCACCAGTTAGGCGCGGGAATTCATACACGAAAATTTCCACACACCTCACCATGCATGACGCAATGGCCAACGCCCTGAACAAGACTAACGCTGTTAGGCAGCCTTGGCCAGCGGGGACTCTTCCAGCACTTCAGAGGAGCTGGCCATACCACCGAGGGCAGGCAAAAATTGCTCACGGAGCAGCAGGAAGGCGATGTAACCCTGACCCCAGGCGAACAGCATTGCAAACGGAGCCGCAAACCAATGTCCGGTCTCCACGGCGGCAACCACTGCGCATACGCTGGAAGTAAAGAGCAGGAGCTCCGCCAAGGGCAGTCGTACACCCATGCGATACCGGCCGCCCGCTGAGCCCTTCTTTGGAGTGCGTACGAACTCACCAGACATGTGGTTGAGACCGCTCCACACTGCGCTCGACAGGTGCGGAGCCATGCCAGCGCCCAGACCGATGAGCAGAGGCAACATCTTGATGGCACCCCAGGCCGACCGATTCTGGCTGGTCTCCGCGGTGGCGTAGAACATGGCGATTGAGCCCGTCGCACCAAAGCACAGCGGCAGATCGACCAGCATCATCGTGCGCACGTCTGAGGCGGGCAACAGCACCAACGCGGGCAGCAGGAGCACCGACAGCAGCAACATGAGCGGATAGGCGAAGTGTGGCAACATGTGAAACACCGCTTCGATGCGTTGGTGTGTGCTCAAGCCCGGGTGCTGCCACACACTGGGCAACAGCTTGCGAGCAGTCTGCACGGTGCCCTTGGCCCAGCGGTGTTGCTGAGCGCGTAGCGCTGCCACGTCCTCGGGCAACTCCGAAGGGGTGAGAATGTCTGGGCGATAGATGAACTGATAACCCACCATTTGCGCGCGGTAGGACAGGTCTAGGTCCTCCGTCAGCGTGTCGTGCTGCCAACCACCAGCCTCATCGATAGCCTTGCGACGCCAGATGCCACCAGTGCCAGCAAAATTGAAGTAGCAGCCCGAACCGAAGCGCGCGCAATTTTCTACCAGGTGGTGACCATCGAGCATGAGCGCCTGCACGCGCGTCAGCAAATTGGTATCACGGTTCAAGTGAGCCCAACGCGTTTGCACCATCCCTACCTTGGGCTCGACGAAGTGATGAATCACATCGCGCAGGAAGCTGGGACGCGGGATGAAATCCGCGTCGAACATCGCAACGAACTCACCCCGTGCACTGGCTAGGCCGTAGTCGAGAGCACCAGCCTTGTATCCATGTCGATTGGGTCGACGAACGTAGTGGGCGTTGACGCCACGCGAGCTGAGTTCATCCACCTTCTTGGCGGCAATCACCCGCGTTTCGTCGGATGAGTCATCCAGCACCTGGATTTCGAAACGATCACGGGGGTAATCAAACCGTCCTGCCGCTTCAATCAAGCGAGCAGCAACCGTCGCTTCGTTGTACAGGGGCAGCTGGATGGTAATGAACGGAAGCTCATGTTCAGCGAACCGGGCCACCGGCCTCTGATGACGTTCGATTTCCCGACGATGTTTACGACACAGAAAAACGGTCACCGCTCGATGTGCGCCCAGGGTGCAAAGCCCCGCTAGGACAATAAAATACAGCGACACCAAAATGATCTCGGTAGCACTCATGCTGTCCAAGCATTACCAGATGTCGTCCGCGGAATTGTCATCCGCGTGTAATTCGTTGCACGACAATGTAGGTAAACTTCCGTAACCTCCATGAATTGCAGCAACTTCATGGTCCGTGGTGGCCTTTTGAGTCAATCGCGCCAGTATCGCCGCCCATGGCGACCAAGCTCTTCGAAAGCGCCGCACCAGACGTACTCTATCTGGTCGATCTGAGCAGCTATCTCTTGCGTGCCTACCATGCGGTCGCGCCCCTCTCATCGCCCAGCGGTGAGCCCACTCACGCGGTCCACGGCACCGTGACCATGCTGGAGCGGCTGTTTCGTGAACGCAAACCCGAGTTGGTAGCCATCACGATGGACTCGGGCCGGGTGACGTTTCGCAAAGAAATTTATGCGGAATACAAGGCCAACCGCCCGCCCGCGCCGGACGATCTGCGCGTGCAGATCCAACGTGCGGAACAAATCGTCCGGGCTTGGGGGCTGGCGGTGTTCAAGCAGGACGGAGTCGAGGCCGACGATCTGATCGCGTCGATCGTCGCTGAGTGCCGCAAGATAGGGCGTCGTGTGGTGATCGTGAGCGCCGACAAGGATCTCATGCAGCTTGTCTCTCACGATGTACTCATGTGGGACACATTGCGCAACAAGGTCTTTGGTCCGGAAGAGGTAAAAGAACGGTTTGAGGTCGCCCCAGAGCAGCTGGGAGATCTGCTCGCTCTAACCGGTGATAGCTCGGATAACATTCCCGGCGTGCCCTCGGTTGGCCTCAAGACGGCCGCAACCCTGCTCAACGAACACAAGTCTTTGGACGGAATTTACGCCGCGCTCGATTCCATCACCAAAAAGAAGCTAAAAGAAACGCTCATCCAGCACCGAGACGACGCCTACCTCAGTCGGCAACTCGTGGCCCTCAAGAGCGATTGTCCGGTCGATGTCTCCGAGCACCATCTCTCGTTTTCTACCCTCGCCTCCCGCGACGAGGCGACGCTACAGAGCGTGTTTTCTGAGCTCGGCTTCACACGACAGCTGGCCAACCTGCGGGCAAAGGCCCAGGGGGCAGACCCAGTCGTGAAAGACGGCGCGCCGACCGCTAGCACCCCTCCCACACAAAGCACCCTGCCGCTGACCCCCTCCGCAGTCCCGCAGGCAGTTGCCTCGCCCCCGAAGGAACAGCTCCCCAACGAACAGCCGCTGCGGGTTCAGCCGCTGCTGGTGGTCACGGAGTCGGATCTCGACACTTGTTGCGCTGCGCTCGAAACTGGCCACATCGCTTTGGAATTTCACAGCATTCGACCAGACCAACACCGGGGTCCCATCCTGGGTCTGTCCATTCACTGCGCGACGCAGGCGTTCTACGTTCCCTTTGGCCATCGCTACGTCGGTGCACCCAGCCAGCTTGCGCTGCTGCCCACTTTGAACCGAGTTCTGTCGGTGCTGAACAGCCATCCGCAGGACGTCACGGTGCATCATCTGAAGCGGCAACTGGTGATGCTTCACCAGGCAGGCTGCGCAACGGAGCTCCCCGGAGCATTCGACGTGATGTTGGGGTCGTATTTGCTCGACCCCGAGCGCAACCATCATCTTGAGGCGCTGGGCGCCGCGGTGGATCTCGTCGTGCCGGACTATGATCAACGCACCAAGTCTGGACGGAGCAAGCGCACGTGGGACGAACTGGAAGTGACCGAGGCTGCAGACTTTGCCAGCCTGCGCAGCTTGGTCATCCTCAAGGCACGTCTGCAACAACACGATCAGCTCAAGCGCCTCGGCCTTTTGAACCTGCTGACAGATGTTGAACTACCCCTCGCACGCCAGTTGGCTCAACTGGAAGAGCGCGGAGTTCTCGTCGATACAACAGTACTGGCCGGTCTAGGCAAAGAGATCGGCTCCCTGCTGACTACGTTGCACGATGAGGCGAAGCAGATCGCGGGCAAGGATTTCAACGTCAACTCACCGCGCCAGCTCGAGGAGATCTTGTTCGACGAGCTCAAGTTGAAGCCGCTGAAACGCACCAAGACCTCGCGCTCCACCGACGCACAAACTCTGGAAGCTTTGGCTGACGAGCATGCGTTGCCCCAAGTGATCCTCAAGATCCGCCAACTTGCCAAGCTGCAGGGAACGTACATCGAGGCTTTGCCCGCATTGATCGACAAAAAGACAGGGCGCATCCACGGTTCGTGGGAACAGGCCGTGGCCGCCACCGGGCGGCTGTCTTCCGTAGATCCCAATTTGCAGAATATCCCCATCCGATCCGACCTCGGTCGGCGCATTCGCGATGCATTCGTGGCGCCTCCTGGTCATCAGTTGGTGAGCGCGGACTATTCCCAGATCGAACTCCGTGTATTGGCGCACCTATCGCAGGACATACGTCTGGTCGAGGCGTTCAACTCGAACCAGGATGTCCATTTGCGCACCGCCATGGAGATCTTTGACCTTGCCCCAGATCAGGTAACGCGCGAGCATCGCACACGCGCCAAGGCAGTAAATTTTGGCGTCATCTACGGGCAGGGCGAGAACGCGCTGGCTAAATCGTTGGGGATTGAAAGGGCCGAAGCCGCGCGCTTCATCGCAGCTTATTTTCGCCGCTACGAGGGCGTGCGTAAGTTCATGGACGCGACCCTGGATCAAGCCCGGGCGGGTCAGTCCGTGCAAAGTTTACTAGGTCGGCGTCGGGTAGTCCCCGACATCAAGAGCGGCAATCGCGCGCGGCGCCTCGCGGCGGAGCGCATTGCCATGAACATGCCCATTCAGGGTTCGGCCGCTGATATTCTCAAGCTCGCCATGCTCAAATTGCACACCCCGCCCACGCCGGGGACGACCATGATCTTGACCGTGCATGACGAACTGGTCTTTGAGGTCCCCGATGCCGAAGTCGAACAAGCCAAGACCCAGATCAAAAGTTTGATGGAGTCCGCCTATCGTCTGCTCGTTCCGCTCATCGTCGATGTTGGACACGGGCCCACCTGGAACGCCGCGCACTAGGGTCGCTACGCATGGTCATGGAACGCACCCTGCCCATCGACGAGATCGTGCCGCAGCTCTTGGCCAGACTTTCCGAGCCTTCGGTCCGAGTGATGATTGTCGAGGCACCCCCCGGCGCCGGAAAGACCACGCGTCTGCCAGCCGCTATTTTCCAGCAATCATGGTGCACAGGCCCCGTCCTGGTGAGCGAACCACGACGCATCGCCACACGTTTGGCCGCGCACCGCGTGGCGCAGGAGTTGGGCGAGGCGGTGGGCCAGCGGGTGGGCTACCGAGTCCGGTTCGAGGACAAGACGGGACCAAACACGCGCCTCACTTATCTGACAGAAGGACTGCTCCTGAGCGAACTGCTGCAGCGACCGCGCTTACCCGCGCACAGCATTGTCATGGTCGACGAGGTCCACGAACGCAGCGCAGATCTGGACACCTTGCTGGCCTTGCTCAAGCTGAAGCTCAGTCAAGAGCGCGATCTCAAAGTGGTCGCCATGAGCGCCACGCTCAACGCCGAACGCCTTGCTGAATACTTTGGACCAGACACCGTGCGACTGGTGAGCGCCGGCAAGTCCTACCCGGTGACGGTCAGCTACGCCGCGAAGCCGGACGATCGACCTTTACCCATCCAGGTCCGCAGCGCCATCAAGGATGCGATCAAACTCGAGACGAACGCGGTCGCAGGTGACATTCTGGTATTCCTGCCGGGGGCCCAGGAAATCCGTGACTGCGCCCACGCTCTAGCCGAGGTGCCCAACTTCATCGTGCAAGCTCTTCACGGTGACCTGCCGCTGTCCGAGCAAGCCCAGGTGGTGAATGAGACTCAGGCCGGGCGACGCATCGTCCTGTCGACTAACGTTGCTGAATCTTCTTTGACCATTCCTGGTGTCACCGTGGTCATCGACTCAGGCTTGGCGCGCAACGCTGAGTTTGATCCCTGGGCGGGGATCACGCGACTCCAAACACAGGCCATAAGTCAGGCGCGCGCCATTCAACGCATGGGGCGCGCCGGCCGCGTACAACCCGGGCATGCCGTCAGATTGTATACCCATGGCCAGTTCACTGCGCGCCCCGAGCAGGACACGCCTGAGCTTCTGCGCTCCGACCTCAGCGAATTGTGGCTCAAGCTTCTTGCGCACCAGGCGCGCGGCGGACCAGCCCTTGCCGACTACCATTTCCTCGATGAACCGCCTCCCCAATCCTTTGCTCAAGCCCAGCAACTGTTGACTCTGCTCGGCGCGACAGACCAGCAAGGCATTACCTCGCTGGGCCTTACGATGAGTGTGCTTCCGCTGGTGCCTCGCCTAAGCAAGGTAGTCGCGACCGCTCATGTCCAGGGACTCTTGGCCCATGGTTGTTTGGCCGCCGCCCTGCTCTCCGAGCGTGACCTATTGGTGTCCACCAGGCGTTCCCACGAGCACGCGCAAGTGATCGCCACGGACTCGGATCTCGACGAGCGCATCGAGCGCCTCGCACAGATCGTAGCGGCACGCTTCGATCGCCACCTGACGCGTGATCTGGACCTCGACTTGCAAACGGCGCGTAGCGTCGATCAAGTAGCGCGCAATTTGTACAGGCAAGCGCGCAGCCTGTTCTCTAACCAGAAGACCACCGACTCCGAACTGTACCGACAACTCGAGATAGAGACCCAACTGGGGCGACCGTTGGCCCAGGTGCTATTGCGTGGGTTCGTCGACCGCGTGGCGGCGGCGCGGGGCACTGGTCGCGAATTTGTACTACAAACCGGTACACAAGCCACGCTTTCACCCCACAGTGGGGTCACCGCACCGTATCTGTTGGCGCTTTCTATGGACGCGCCGGGGGGACGCGCTCGCAAGCCCGTCATCCGAATGGCGGCGCGCATCGACCCTGATTGGTTGCTGGAGCTGGACGAGGGCTTGTTGACGGCCACCGACGACTATTCGTTTGAACCCTCGCGCGAGCGCGTCGAGTGTGTGAGTCGCTTGTGCTTTGGTAAAATTGTCCTCGATGAATCACGGCGCGAGGCACCTCCCGGCCCTGAGGCGCAAAAGGTCCTCGTCGACGCGGTGTTGGCACGCGGCGCCAACAGTTTTGATCCCGAGGGAAAGCTCGCTCGTGCTCGGGCACGTCTCCGTGTGTTGCTCGATACTTGTCCGGAACTGCTGCTCGAGCACGACGAGGTGACTCAGGCCGATATCCGTCAAGTGGCTCACGACTATGGCGCCTTGGTCAACCTGGCGCTCACCTCCTTGGCCAGCGAGGCCACCTCGCTCAAACAGCTGCTCTCCCAAGATTTATCGCACGCGCTAGCTCAGGCCCTCCCCCACGAACTCAATCGGCACTTAGAACGCGAGACCCCATTGACCGTGCGCTTGAAAGGAGGACTCAGTGTGACAGTCAACTATGAGCAGGACAAAGCGCCGTGGATCGAAGCCCGCCTGCAAAATTTCTTTTCTATGCAGGATACACCGCGCATTTGTGGCGGGCGCCTACCAGTGCAGCTTCACCTTTTGGCGCCCAATCATCGCGCTGTGCAAGTCACCTCTGATCTTGCCGGGTTCTGGCAGCGCCACTACCCAGAGTTGCGCAAGCAGTTGATGCGCCGCTATCCCAAACACTTGTGGCCGGAGGACGGACGAACCGCACTACCCCCAACGCCGGGAAAGATCCGCTGACGCTCGCTCACGGCG
>JACZCW010063982.1_pt1 | contig 11683 bp, 7 predicted proteins | sample 8641861 | NCBI WGS metagenome assembly JACZCW01 (sample SAMN15324607, study PRJNA640507) | soil metagenome | isolation source: intercropping sugarcane | place: China: Luxin town, Laibin City, Guangxi Province | collected 2019-07-25 | depth 10cm m | reverse complement strand
GTAACCCAAGACGAAGCGCCCGCCATGTTCCGCGCGTCGCTCAATCTTTTCGGCAAGTGGGAGCTGACCGACGAACAGGCAGCAACCCTGCTCGACATGTCGGTCCGCACCTTTCGCCGCTGGAAGGCCGAAGGGGCGGGGCGGATATCGCGCGATGGCTGCGCACGGCTCTCCAACCTGATGGGCATCCACAAGGCTCTACGGATCATCTTCACCGAGCCGCAGCGAGGCTATGCGTGGATCCGAACCGGCAATTCCGCCTTTGCCGGAGCGAGCGCGCTCGACGTGATGCTCGGCGGCGAGCTTACCGACCTCATTCGGGTGCGCCGCTACCTCGACGCCGAGCGCGGCGGCTGGTGACGGTCGACGATATTCCGGTTTCGCGAGTTGAATGGAAAGGTGCCGTCAGGATCATACGCAGCGCTTTTCCGCCAATCGATCTGTTCGAAGACATCGCCGATCCGGCCGATTGGCCGCTGCTGATCTCCGCCGAGCAGAAGAGCAACCCACGGGTCACAGCGAGCGTCGGCAACCTCGATCTCGTTCCGATCGAGCGCAGGGTCGGAGGCCATGGCGCATCCTACCTGATGGCGCCTTTCACGCATGTCAGCCCCGACAGGCCCAGCCGTTTCACCGATGGGACCTTCGGCGTTCTCTACGTTGGCAACGCGTTCGAGACGGCGCTGTTCGAGACAATCCACCACCACGAGCGTTTCATGGCGCGCACCGCTGAGGAGGCTGGCTGGACGTCCCAATTCCGAGAGATCATCTTGTCGGTGCACGCCGATCTGCACGACCTGCGGGGCCCTCGCAGGCGGAGTCATCCGGCCCTTGCTCGGGACGATTACAACGCATCGCAAGAGCTGGGAAAGCGCCTTAAGGGCGGTGCCTCCGATGGCGTAGTATATCCCAGCGCGCGGCACGCGGGCGGCGAGTGCGCTGGCCTCTTCTACCCGGATTGTGCTTCGGCGCTCGTCCAAGGGCGGCATCTCGACTACCATTGGGATGGCGAGCGGGTCGATCTAGTCCGCAACGCAGGGTCGGGCGAGGTCTTCCGCGTCGTGGATCTTCCCGACCACCCTACTTCGAGTTGACCGGACGGCTTCGCGTGCGGTTCGAGTCATTTGGCCTTTACCTCGAGCCCTTGTGAGCGGGCACTCGAAAGCAGACCCTCTCGAATTTGGTCTCCTGAGTGAAGCGCAGGGTCGAGGACTCATGGTCAACGATTATCGATGTGTGGGAAGTCTCGCAGAATGGCTCCGCCAGACGAGCGCTGACTTCCCGGAGCTGACGATTGACGACCTGATCGCGAAGGCGGTGCGTGCCCCTCGAAGTTGGAGGATGGGACAACAGGAGCCGGCCGCCATAGCTCGTGCAGCAGTTGGGCGGCTCATATGGTCCGGGGAAATTGAGGTTGCGGACGGCAAGGTCTTTTCGACCCGGCGCATGAGGGGCGCGCGGACGAGCGGACAAGGACGCGCAGCGTCCCTGGGTCATGAGGATGATTCAAAGGCATGTAGCGTCCGCGTAACGCGTCGATTGCGGTAATTAATTGACTTGCCGAGATCACGCGTCCTGTTCCTCCGACCTGAAGGCATTTCGGGTTAGGGAAGGGTGTTTGACATCAGGGTTATCGGCCGACCCCAAATCGAAGGCTGCTTTGCTCATGCTGCGCTGCTCTCAGCGGCGGAGTCCTGCGCGAACGGAACTTCGCGGAAAGCCAGCAGACGCAGAGCGTTGAAGACGACGAGAAGCGTCGAGCCCTCGTGGGCAACGACGGCCGGACCGATGCCGAGGCCGAGGATCGTCGCCGGCAGCAGCACCGCGACCACGCCCATGCTGACGAAAACGTTCTGACGGATAATGCGCCGCGTCTGTCGGCTGAGGCCCACCGCAAACGGCAGCTTTGCCAGGTCATCAGCCATGAGCGCAACATCAGCGGTTTCCAGGGCGACGTCCGATCCGGCTGCTCCCATCGCGATCCCGACCGTGGCGGTGGCTATCGCGGGAGCGTCATTGACGCCGTCGCCGACCATCGCGACCTTGCCCTCGGCCTCCAACAGCTTCTTGATGGCGTCTACCTTGTCTTCGGGCATGAGGTCGCCCCAGGCTTCCTCGATGCAAACGCTTGCGGCCACGGCCCTGGCGACGGGAGTCGCATCGCCTGAAAGCATGATCATTCGCGTTATGCCGAGTTCGCGCAGTCGAGCCGTCGCGGCGCGGGCGGCGCTACGGGGAGTATCCATCAGTCCGATCACGCCGAGGTAGCGTGTGCCGCGGCGCACGATCATGATGGTTCGGCCCTGCCCGCGGAGCGTGTCGGCCGAGCTTTGCATTTCCTGGGGCAGCGGGGTGCCCCCAGCCTCTGAGAAAAGCTCGTCCCGGCCGATATGGACGACCTCGCCTTCGACGACGGCTTCTACGCCGCGCCCGGTGATCGCCCGTAAATCGGACGCGGGCGGCGGCGGTGCCTGAAGCCGTTCGGTGCCATCTCGTACAATGGCGCCAGCGAGCGGATGGTCGCTCAGCGCCTCGACGGCCACGGCCGTCCGCAAGAGTTCCTCGTCGGTGGCGCCGGAAGCCGGGACAACGTCTGTCACGCGCGGCCGCCCTTCGGTCAGCGTGCCAGTCTTGTCGAACGCGATGGCGGTCAGGGCGCCGAGATTCTCGAGCGGGCCGCCGCCCTTGACCAGAACGCCGCCCCGAGCCGCCCGAGCTACGCCGGAGAGCACGGCGCTCGGAGTTGCAATGGCCAGCGCGCAGGGGCTCGCGGCGACCAGAACGGCCATCGCGCGATAGAAGGTGTCGCGGAACGGCTCGTCGATCACGACCCCTGCGAACAATAAGACCACGACCAGCGCCAGCACGCTCGGCACGAAGATACGCTCGAACCGATCCGTGAAACGCTGTGTGGGCGACTTTTGCGTTTCCGCCTCGCTTACCAGCTTGACGACCTTCGCCAACGTCGAGTCAGCGGCGACACGGGTCACCTGGACTGCCAGCGCGCCCGAGCCGTTGATGGTGCCGGCAAACGCGCGCGAGGCCGCTGCAACACTGTCCGGTGCTGAAGCCGCTGCCGCCGCGTCGGACACCGGTTGCTTGTCGACCGGGACGCTTTCGCCCGTCACGGGCGCCTGATTGACGCTGCTCGTCCCCTCGATGACGAATCCGTCGGCGGGCAATCGCTCATTGGGTTTGACGATGACGATATCACCGACCGACAGCGCTTCGACCGGCACTTCCTCTGATTTGTCGCCGCGGCGTACCACGGCCGTCTGTGGCGCCAGCTCGGCAAGCGCTTCGATCGCGCGCTTGGCGCGGCCCATCGCGTAGTGCTCGAGCGCGTGGCCGAGACTGAACAGAAACAGCAGCAAGGCACCCTCGGCGAATTCCCCGAGGGCGGCCGCACCTGCGGCGGCGACGAGCATCAGAGTGTCGATCTCGAACCGGCGCAGCTTGAGGGAGTCGATCGCCTCGCGCAGGGTGAAGAACCCGCCGAAGAAGTAGGCGGCAAGATAGAGGCCCGTAGAGACGAGCGGCGGCGCGGCCTCGATCCAGGAAAGGGCAAATCCGAGCGCAAGGCAGCCCCCTGAGAGGAGCGCGAAGAAAAGCTCGGTATTCGCGCCGAAGATGCCGCCGTGGGCGTGGCTGCCCTCCTCGCCGTGATCGTGTCCCTGATGCTCGTCACGGGCCGGGTGCCCCGGAAGCGCCGGGGCACTGGGGGCGGATTCGGATTCGGCGTCCTTCGAGTCCCGGCGTCGGACGCCGAGAGGGCCGAGCGCAGCCTCGATCCGGGGTTCGTCGATGATGCTCCGGTCGAACTCTACTCTGAGCGCCCCGCTGGCGGTTGCCTGCGCTTCGAACACGCCCTCGAGCCGGCTGAGCACTTCCGTCACGGTGCGGGCGCGACGCTGTTGCTCGATCCCGTCGACTTGCCAGACCAGGTGCCCGAACCGCGCTGTAAGTGTGGCCCCGGCAGCGCGGGCCGCTTTGCGTATCCGCGCCAGGCTGACCTTGTCCCGATCGTAATGGATGCAGAGCTTGGTGGGCTCGCTTATTGTCGCGCCGACGACGTGCGCCTCGCTCACACCATCCCGCTCTCGCAGTTCGGCGAGGAGCCGCTCGACACACCGATCCGCCTCATCCGGAATCTCCGGAAGCAGGACCGGCAGGTCCAGGCGTATGTGCTCGGTCACCGGTTCTTCTCCTCGAGGCTTGTGCGTGCCGGGCTTATGCCGGCAGGGGCTCAGCGCCGGGGTTTTCGTCCTCGAAATCCCCCGGCTGATGGGCCTCCCCGCGCTTCTTGAGGATCAGATGGCTGATCGCCGGAAGCACGTAGAGCGTCATGATAGTGGCCACGATCAGGCCGCCGATAACCACGATGGCGAGCGGCTTCTGGACCTCGGCGCCTCGGCCGGTCGCAATCGCCATCGGCACGAAGCCGATCGCGGGGACGATCCCGGTCATCAGCACCGCGCGCACTCGCTCCATCGTGCCTTCGATGATCGCCTCGTCGACCGGGCGGCCGGCATCGATCCGCTGGCGCACGCTCGTCATGACCACGAGACCATTGAGCACGGTCACGCCCGACAACACGATGAAGCCGACCGCCGCCGAGATCGAGAACGGCAGGCCCGCCAGCGCCAGCCCGAACGCACCTCCCGCAAGTCCGAGCGGCACCGCCGAATAGACCGCCAGCGAGGAGCGAAGGTTGCGCACCGCCAGGAACAGGATGCCGAAGATCAGCAGGAACACCACCGGCACAATCAGCGCGATCCGCTGCGAGGCAGCCTGAAGGTTCTCGAACTGCCCACCCCAGGTGATCGTCACCCCGGGAGGCAAGTCGATCTGCGCTACCCGTTCCTGAGCCTCGTCAACATAAGAGCCGAGATCGCGTCCGCGCACGTTGGCCTGGACAACAACGCGCCGCTGCCCGTTCTCGCGACTGACCTGGTTGAGGCCTTCGGTGGTTCGGAAGGTCACCAGCTCGCGCAACGGCACCGATGTTCCCGCGCCCGAGGCTCCCTCGGGCAGCATCACCGGGAGCGAGCCGACCACGTCGAGATTGTCGCGGTTGAAGTTGGCCAGCCGAACGATGATGTCGAACCGCCGGTCGCCCTCGAACACCAGGCCCGCTTCGCGCCCGCCGAGCGCCGCTGCCACGGTGTCGGTCACGTCCTCCATCGCGAGGCCGTAGCGGGCGATGGCTTCACGATCGAACTGCACCTCGAGCGTGGGGAAGCCTTCGGTCTGCTCGACCTTGAGGTCCGCGCTTCCCTCGACGCCGCTCATCGCCGCGGCGACCTGCCGGGCGACCCCGTTCAGCACATCCATGTCGTCGCCGAATACCTTCACCGCGATGTCGCCGCGAACACCGGCGATCAACTCGTTGAAGCGCAGCTCTATCGGTTGGCTGGTTTCGTAGGCGTTGCCCACCAGGCCGCTCAGCTTCTCGTCGATCCGCTCAAGAATGTCCTCTCGGCTGTCGACCCCGTCGGGCCATTCATCCCTGGGCTTGAGGATAATGAACGCGTCGGACGCGTTCTGCGGCATCGGGTCCGAAGCCACTTCTGCGGTACCGGTCTTCGAGTAGACGTAAGCAACCTCCGGCAGGCTCGAGACCGCCCGCTCCACCGCCAGCTGCATCTTGGTCGATTGTTCCAGAGACGTGGAAGGAACTCGCAGCGATTGCATCGCGAGATCGCCCTCGTCGAGAGTGGGGATGAATTCACGCCCGAGGCTGGTGAATATCAGGAACGCAGCCGCCAGCGTTGCCAGACCGCCGCCGATCCATGGCCAGGGCCGCGTCACGACACGGCGAAGGACCGGCTCGTATCGCTCCTTGTACCAGGCAACGGCCTTGACCTCCTTCTCCGCCACCCTGCCGCGGATCAGCACGGCGACCATCGCCGGGACGAAGGTCAGGGATAGGATGAACGCGCCGACCAGCGCGAGCATGACCGTGATGGCCATGGGCGAGAACGTCTTGCCCTCGACGCCGGTGAAAGTGAGCAGTGGAGCGAAGGTAAGCAGGATGATCGCCTGCCCATAGATGGTCGGGCGGAGCATTTCCTTCGACGCTTCGAAAACTTCGTGCAGGCGCTCGGGCAGGTTCAGCAAGCGGCCCTCATGGTGCTGGCGCTCCGCCAATCTCCGCAGGCAGTTCTCGATGATGATGATCGATCCGTCGACGATCAGGCCAAAGTCGAGCGCGCCAAGGCTCATCAGGTTTCCGGAGACCCCGAACCGGTTCATGCCGATGGCCATGAACAGGAACGACAGCGGGATCACGAGCGTGGCGATGATCGCCGCGCGGATGTTGCCGAGCAGCCAGAAGAGGACGGCGGCGACGAGGATCGCCCCTTCGACCAGGTTCGTCTCTACGGTGCCGATGGTGGCTTCCACGAGCGCCGCGCGGTCGTAGACCACCTTGACCTCGACACCCGGCGGCATCGACCTGGCCACTTCCTCGAGGCGTTCACGCACGTCCTGCGCGACGATCCGGCTATTCCCGCCGAGCAGCATGAGCGCCGTGCCCACGACGACCTCGCGTCCGTTCATCGAGGCCGAGCCGGTCCTCAGATCGCCGCCGCTTTGTACAGTCGCTACGTCGCGGACCAGCACAGGCACGCCGCCACGAGTTCCGATCGCGGTGCGGCCGATTTCGTCCTCGGTGCGAATGCGCGCGTCGGCTCGCACCAGGAAGGCCTCGCCGGCCCGCTGCACGAAGTTGGCGCCGACGGAGATGTTGGCGCGCTCCAGCGCCTCGGCGAGCTCGGCGAACGACACGCCATAGGCCGCCATGCGGCTCGGATCAGGCTGGACCACCAGCTGCTTTTCGTAACCGCCGATCGAGTCGATCCCAGCAACGCCTGCGACACTTCGTAGCTGAGGGCGGACTACCCAATCCTGGATCGTCCTAAGGTAAGCGGCCTTCTGCACATCGGTCGTCAGCCGCTCGCCTTCGGGCGTGAGGAACGAACCATCGGGCTGGAACCCGGGCCGGCCGGCGATCATGCGGGATTCGGTCGAAAGCGGACGCTTGTAGTCCACGGTCCACATCAGGATCTCGCCGAGGCCGGTCGAAAGCGGCCCCATTTGCGGCTCGACACCTTCTGGCAGGCTCTCGCGGGCCTGATTGAGTCGCTCAGCGACTTGCTGGCGCGCGAAGAAGATGTCGAGGTCGTCCTCGAAGATCACCGTCACCTGGCTGAAGCCGTTGCGGGAGATCGAGCGGGTGCTCTCGAGGCCCGGAATGCCGGCCATGGCGGTCTCGACCGGGAACGTGACCAGCCGCTCCATGTCGAGCGGTCCCAGGGCGGAAGCCTGGGTGTTGATCTGGACCTGCTTGTTGGTGATGTCCGGCACCGCGTCGATCGGCAGCCGGAAAAGCTGATACGCGCCATATGCGGCGACGAGCAGGGTCAACGCGATGACCGCCCAGCGAAAACGGACGGAAGCGTCGAGAAGACGGTCTAGCATGAACTCGTTCCTGGCAAGGCGAGGCCGTGGACCTCGGCGCGGTCAACGATGACGCGGGCAGGGCCGAGCGCGCGGCCCTTGCGTCGGCAGGCTTGGCGCACGCGGGTCAATGCTCTGCCTCGCTGGCGCCGAGCTGCGATTTGAGAACGAACGCGCCCTCCGTTGCGATCACCGCGCCCGGCTTGAGCCCTTCGAGTATCTCGATGCGGCCTCCACTGCGTTCGCCCACAGTCACCGGTGTCGCCTGAAATCCGCCTCGCACCTGAACGAAGACCACGTCTCGGCCCTCGACCGATTGCACGGCTCCCTCCGGGAGGACGATGCGGCCATCGGGGTCGCCCCCACGAGGCATGATCCGCACCCGGAACGCCTGACCCTGTGTCAAACCTGCCGGAATACCGGCCGGCGACAGCACCACGGTCGCGGCCCGGCTCTCGGGGTCGAGCGAGGGCGTGGTCGATCTCACCACCGCCTGCAGGGTTTCCCCTCCGCCGAGCTCGACTACCGCCGCATCGCCCGGCCGGATCCGCTGTGCATCGGCCCACGGCACCGCGGCCTCGATCTGGACGCTGCGCGGGTTGGCGACCTCGAACAGCTCGGTGCCGGCGGAGACAAAGGCTCCGAGTTCCGCGTCCATTTTGGTGATGCGTCCGCCGATCAGGCTGCGCACGGCGATGTGACGTCCGTCGGACGTGACCCCGGCGGCCCTTACGGCGGCTTCGGTCCGGCGCAGGTCTGCCTGGGCCTGGGCGGCCTCCGGCTGGGCTCCCTCCAGATCCTGCCGCGCCGTGATCTTCTCCTCGAAGAGGCGCCGCTCGCGGTTAAGCGCCGAGGTGGTGGCCTGCGCCCGAGCGGCGGCCGAGGCGCGCTCGGCCATGATCGCGGCAGCTTCGCGGCTCTCTAGCAGGGCCACCGTCTCGCCGGCGCCGACAGCGTCGCCGAGGCGCTTGTAGATGCGGGTGATGGCGCCATCCGCGCGCGCGGTCAGCGAAGACCGGCCCGTTGGAGGTGCGGTGGCTGTGGCCTGCGCAAGGATTTCCGAGCCCAGCGATCCGGCGGCCACTTTTTCGGTCTTGATGCCGATCGAGGAAAAGTTCTCGCTTGCCACGGCCACGAACCCTTCAGGCCCGTGCTCCTCTTCCTCTTCGGCATGCTCGCCTTCCTCGGCTGCCGCACCCGGGGCTACCGGATCGTCGATCGCGCGGCCGATCAGGAGGCCGCCGACGCCGGCCAGCAGTGCGAGGCCCCCGGCGATCGCGATGAACTTCTTGCGCTCATCAGTCAGGTCAAGTTCCATGGTCGTGTCCTTATTGCGCTGTGGCGCGAGCGAGCTCGCCGGCGGCCTCGGCCTGGGCCAGGCGAGCCTCGATCAACTGGGTTTCGGCGCCCGTCAGGGCCGCCTGTGCGTCGAGCAGCTCGATGAGTTCGATCTTGCCCGCCTCGTACGATAGCTGCGCCAGTCGCAGCGCCTCGCGGCCCTCGGGGATAGCTCCCTCTTCGAGTGCCTCAACACGTGCTGATGCAGCGGTCAGGTTCGCCGTAGCATTGGCGACCCGAGCGTTGGCGCTTACCCGGGCGCTGGCCCGCTCGGCCTCCGCGGCGAGTATTTCGGCGCGGGCGGCTTCGATATTGCCCTGATTGCGGTTTCTGATCGGCAGGGGCATCGAGAAACCGGCGACCAAAGCTTGATCTCCAGTCTCCTGAACATGCCGGATCCCGACCCCAACCGCTGGATCGAGCCGGCGTTCTGTGAGCTGCTGCTGAAGACTGGCTTCGGCCAGCGCGAGCTGAGCGTTGGCCAGCCGAACATCCAGCGATTCGACAGGCGAGGTCGCGGTCGGCAGGATGTCGGTAAGGCTGCCAGCCACTGATTCCGGGGGCGCTTCCACGCCGAACAGAGCGGCCAGGGTGCGGCGCGATACGGCCTCCCCGGCCTGCGCCGCACGAAGATCGGCCGCGGCCTGGCTGGCGGCGGCTTGAGCCCGCAGCGCGCGCAGGGGCGGCTCCCGTCCGACTTCGACAAGGACGTTGGCAATCCGCGCGAGTTCGCGTGACCGTTGCTCGTTTTCGGTTGCGATCCGGAGCCGTTCGCGGGCGGCAACGGCCGTCGCGAATTGCTGCCGCACATTCAGCGCCAACTCGGCGCGTGTAATCAGCAGCCGCAGCTCGCTCACGGCAAGCTCGGCGCGGCCGACCGACTGGCGCGCGGATCGGCGGCCACCCAGATCGAGGCGCTGGTTCACGGCCACCGTGACTTCGGTGCCCTGCAGCCCGCTCAGCTCCCCCCTGCCGAGGAAATTCTCAACCTCCACGCTGAGTTCGGGATTGTCGCGGAACCCCGCCTGGCGAAGCCTTCCCCGCGCTGCGGCCACATTCGCCTGAGCGGCGGCGATGGCGGGAGACCTCGCCTCTGCTTCTAGCAGCGCCTGCTCGAGCGTGAGATTGGCGGGTATCGGCTGTGTGGGAGGCACCAGCAAAGGCAGGCTTGTTTCGTCGGCCTGCATAGGGAGTGGGGGCGGGGGGCCAATGGTCGGTGAACCGACCTGCGGCATGGCCGGCGTGCTGACTTGGGCAAGCGCCGCTGACTGACTAAGGGCAACGGCGGCAACTACGAGGATTGCCCCGCAGGCTGTAAGTCGTCCAACCTTGGTCGCTGCACAAACTGCCACAGGCCCGAATGCGCGCTCGCCGAACCCGTCGCTCGCTCCCGAGCACGGCTGAGGGTACGACCGCGCGTCCTTGACGCGGTCCCAATGTCTGGAAGGCATGTTTCAAGAAATCCTCTGCTGACACAACCAATCGGTCCGCTTGGCGCGGACGCCGGGTGTCAGGCGCGAGGAGGTTCTTTGACGAGGTTCGGCGAGGCTTGGCGCAACCCCAGCTTTATCAGCCCGAAGTGCGGGGAGGTGGCAGCGAGCACCGGGGCAGCATTATTCGGCGAATCGATCAACTGGGGGCTATGATGGCAATGGCCGTGAGAGCAGAGGCCGTGCTGTTCCGTCTTGCCGCCGGGGTTCTGGTCATCACCGTCGTGAGAAGAGATGTCGATTTGCTCGAACGCAACAGCTTCTGGTTCACATGCGGCGGCCTCAATAGTGCCCCCAAGCAGCACCGCAAGCAGCAGAAACAGCGCTGCCAGCGGTCGGAATGCAGTAGCTGAGTGACGTCCATTCATGGCTGCTGGCGGCACTGCCTGAAAAAGCATCGGCGTTCAACGCTCGTGTGAGTTCGGCCACCAATTGGGGTCTGATTGCCCTCCGTATCAGCAACGAACACATTTCAACCAGAACGCCTGCGCTCGCTCGGATCCCGGTTGTCTTGCCCTAGTCGGGGCCGTGATCGCTCCTACACTGACCGTTGTCTGTCAGCAGCTGCCTTGGGCGCACCAGGCTGTCGCCCTAAGCGGGGGTCGTCCGAGAACTCGGGACAGCGGGCGGTCGGTTCAGGAACTCTCGGCGAGTTGTTCGAGGATCTGGCACTGCGATATCGAGCCGCCCGCACACAAGCGGATCATGCGGTTCAGCTCGTCACGCAGCCGGATCAGCTGCGCGATCTTCGCCTCGATGTCGGTCAGGTGGCCGAGGGCGATGTCGGTGACTTCCTCGCAAGGCGCCTCCGGCCGATCGCTCAGCGCGAGGAGCGAGCGAATCTCCTTGGTCTCGAACCCGAGCCTGCGGGCGCGGCGGATAAATCTCAGCCGCTTCAGGTCCTCGAAATCGTACGTTCGACGACCCGACGCCGTTCGGTCCGCGCGGCGCATCAGGCCCGTTTCCTCATAGAAGCGGATCGTGTTGACCTTCGTCCCTGTCGCTGACGCTAGGTCGCCGATCATCAGTGTTTTCGACATCGCTTGATCCTCCAGTGACTGGAGGATGTAGGATGCAAATCCATCGAATGCACGCAATCTCGGGGAACCCGTGAGCGACCAATCCTTCACGCCCGCCCTCGGCTGGCTGGGCTCCGTCGGAATCTATGATCGGGCGATCCGCCTGCTCACGCGGGAACAGGTGTGGCGCGCAGCTCTATTGCGCCAAGTCGCACCACAAGCTGGCGAACTCATCCTCGACGTCGGATGCGGGACCGGCACATTTGCGATCATGCTGAAGCGCCTGTGCCCGGCCGCGCGCGTAGTGGCGCTCGATCCCGACTCCGATGTGCTCCGGATCGCCTCGCGCAAGGGAATGGAAGCGGGCGTTTCGAT
>JACZCW010026868.1_pt1 | contig 11717 bp, 10 predicted proteins | sample 8641861 | NCBI WGS metagenome assembly JACZCW01 (sample SAMN15324607, study PRJNA640507) | soil metagenome | isolation source: intercropping sugarcane | place: China: Luxin town, Laibin City, Guangxi Province | collected 2019-07-25 | depth 10cm m | reverse complement strand
GGGTGAGCTTTTGGAATTCACTTCCAAAAGCGAGGGGGGCTGGAAGCCCCCCTGCAAGCTAAAGCACGCTCACAATCGCCTTGCACAACTGATCCATGTTGGACAGCGTCATACCGGCGACGTTGATGCGGCCAGAGCCGACGATGTAGATGCCGTAGTCCTTCTTGAGGCGCTCCACCTGCTCTTTGTTCAGCCCAGAGAAGCTAAACATGCCCGACTGCCGTTCGATGAACGAAAAGTCCTGCTGCGCGCCCGCCTGCTTGAGGCCGGCCACGAAAGCCTTGCGCATCGCCCAGATGCGGTCGCGCATCTCCTGCAGCTCAGCCACCCAAAGTGCGCGCAAATCAGCGCTGGCAAGGATGGTGCTCACGATGCTGCCGCCGTGTGCGGGTGGGTTGGAGTAGTTGATGCGCGCGCACACCTTCAGTTGACTGAGGACCGCCTCTTGGATGTCCTTGGTCTTTGCGGTGACGGTAAGAGCACCGGTGCGCTCGTTGTACAGGCCAAAATTCTTGGAAAAGCTGGAGCAGATGAGCACTTCATCAAACATCTCCGTGAGTACGCGCAGGCCAGCTGCGTCCTCGTCCAATCCCGTACCAAAGCCCTGGTAGGCAAAATCAACCAACGGGATGGCGCCTCGGCTCTTGAGCAGCGTGCCAATCTCTTGCCACTGCGCGAGCGTGGGGTCCACGCCCGACGGGTTGTGACAGCAGGCATGGAGCAGCACGACGTCGCCAGCAGCCACTTGGCTGAGTGAACTGATGAGCGCCTTCATGTCGAGTGAGCTGGTGGCCGCGCTGAAGTATCCATAGTTTTTGACCTCAAAACCTACGGCAGAGAAGATGGCAGGGTGATTGACCCACGTGGGGTCGCTCATCCAGATGCGTTTTGCAGCGGCCTTGCTCCACAAGAAATCTGCGGCCAAGCGCAATGCGCCCGTGCCACCAGGGGTGTGGCAGGTGCTTGCACGCCCGTCACTCACCAGAGCGTGACCTTGTCCGAACAACATTTCGCGCACGAACTTGCCGTAAGCGGGGTCCCCTTCGATAGGCTTGTAGCCCTTGCTGTTGGAAGAAGCGACGAGGCGTTCCTCAGCCGCTTTGACTGACTTGAGAATCGGAGTGTCGCCCTTTTCGTCCTTGTAGACGCCGACGGACAAGTTGATCTTGTCGCTGCGCTCATCCTTCTTGAACGCCTCGGTGATGCCAAGAATGGGATCGGGGGGAGCACTGATGATGGTCTCAAACATGACGGTCTCGCAAAGTTGAAAAGTTGAACTTGCCCTCGGTAGCACTGGCCACTGGTCGCGGGCGCTGCTCGATAGCACGTCGCCGGAATTTCTCACGCGGCAATCGCGGATGTTGCAGGGGCAAATGGGCAAAATACGTGCGGTAGTGCTGGTGACTCCACCCCGCGACCACCAGCCTAAGCCGCGGCCAAAGAGCCTGAGCCGCGGCCAACAGCGCTGTCAAAACGGGCAGTTATGCAGGACGCCTTGGCTTGCGGGGTGCGAGACGCACGGATAAACTTGTCCTCCTTGATCATTCCCCTCTTCGTCTCAGCGGTCGGCGCGAGCGCCTCGACCGCATTGCTTTGCTACCTAACGCTCAAGACGCGAGAGCGCTTCGGGAAGGTAGATCGCATCCTGGGGCGCCAGTTCAAGGAATTCGGCGCCTTGAAGGAGATAGCAAAGCACAACGTCGACGGTCTGAGATCGGTGTCGGCTAAGCTCACGGATCACACCGCTCGGTTGCTCGAACTCGAACAACAATTGCGCGAGCTTCGGACTACGCAGAAGAAGAGTCGAACGCTGCTCAAGGAGCTCACCAAAGCTGTCAGTGATGCGCAACTGGAAGGTGGGTATCTCAACTCCCTCAACGCGCTTCCGCTGCGCTATCCTTTGTTCTTTGGTCGCTGGAGCATCGACGGCATCACTGCCAAATGCATTTTGGATACAATCGTCGAAAGGAAGCCACGCGTGGTGCTTGAGCTGGGGGGCGGCACCTCCACCGTCCTCATCGCAGCGGCCCTGCAGGCGACTGGATTGTCCGAGACCCGACACATCGCCGTGGATCACTTGCAGGAATTTTTGGACGCCACACAGCGCAATGTCCAATTGCAGCAGCTGAGCAGAGACGTAGAATATTGGTGTTGTCCACTATTGCCTGAGGACGACAAGGTTGCACCACAGTGGTACGGCGGCCTGCCTGAGCGTCTTGGTTCAACGAAAATTGATCTGTTGATCGTCGATGGTCCCCCCGGCAGCTTGCACGACCAGGCGCGTCGGCCAGCGCTGGAGGTCCTAGCTCCGTACTTAGCACCCGGAGCAGTTGTCATTCTCGATGACGCGCTGCGTGATGACGAGCTGAAAATCGTGGAGAAGTGGTGCCACGATATCCCGGGCATTACCGTGGAGCTGACCTCGTTCGGAAAAGGGTGTGCGCGGCTCAAATTGCCTCAGGCGCTCCACACTGAATGACCGACTGATGTCAGGGGCGGCGGGCGGGGCTTGACCCCGAGGTCCTCATTCCTCCAAACCGGCGAGACGCGCGGGGAGTTGACTCCAGTCGCTGTTGTTGCGCACAAAATCGCTACCGAGCAGTGATCGGTGACGCCACTCGATTTCATCGTTCCACACGCGCTCGATCGTGGGCCACACTTCCTCGGGCGTAGCGTACAGCGCAGCGTCGCCAAATGTGGGGCGAAAGACCTCCGGCAGGATGACGGGAACTCCCACTGCCATGGCTTCGAGAACCGCGCGACCAAACTCCTCGATGTAGTCCTCGTGAGGAAAGTGGACGAAGAAGTCCAGGTCAAGCAAGAACTCCCGGGGATCTAACGCACCAAAAGGATGCACGGTCCAATTGACCGGGGTACGCTTGAGCAGCTTGCGGGCGTTCTTGGCGCCACCCAAGAAGTGAACGTCGGCATCCCGATCGACACAGTACGCTGCGGCAATGGCCTCCCTTGTTTGCGGCCACTTTGTGTAGTGATCGCGGGCATGACGTCCAATGACGGGGCGGGCGCCTTTTCCGCCGCGGTACTGCGCTTGCGCTGCGCACCAGGTGTGGGTGTCAAGCAATGGAGTCCAGGTTTGTGAATGGATCGGCGCGTATCGACCATCGCTGATCATGAGACTGCGTACGAGATCAGAGATCGGGATCCACGTAGGCGTGATACCGAAGAGTTGACGGACGTTCTCTGCCACATGGCCCGGATCGTATTGGATGTCCTTGCCACTGTAGAGGCGCGCGTACATCTGATTGGTGATGATGAAGAAATATTCCGGTGTAATTTCAGGTGGTAAGTCGATCTTGTATTTGAGTATCGGCGGATACCCCACCAGCACCGTTTTTACGTCGATCTTTCCCGCGGGTGGCAGGATGTAGAGCTTGCCTTGCTGCGCTAGCTCCAGGAGTTTGGAGTTAGGCGGTGGAAGCACCTCTAGATCAAAGCGCGGGTAATGGAAGACTGCGACTCGCTTACCCATCTCTATGGCCGAGAGGATGTAGTTGAGCGTGGAAATGAACGCGCCGCCTTGAACACCAAAGTCCATGAGGACGAGCAAATCGTAGCGCGGGCGTTCGACGCGCAGCATTTCGTACGGCGCAGGGAATGCACGACCGGCAGACGGCGCCGGCAGACGCCAGTTTGCCTCTTGGCCATGCACTTTGAGCCAATGCCTACTGGCCTCGTGATAACACCTGCGCACGCCGTGATAGAGCGTAAAGACATGGCTTGCCTTGCTTCTAGTGAGCGAGGAGTCCAACTCGAGACCGAAGGACAGCGGTAAACCTTTGAGTACCGAGGGGGTGCGCTCCATGTTGGTCATGCGCTCCAACCTACGGATGAATTCGTTGTCGGCGGCGACGCGCACTTCGTCCCAGCCACCGAGATCGATGGCGGTCTGTCTTTTCACTAGGATCGAGGAGTGATTGATGTTGGTGCGCGTCGCGCCAAGTCGCGCGTTTCCTCGGAAAAACAGATTGAATCGGCAGCGGACCCAGTCGGAGCAATTGCCGTGCGGCGTTGACCCGTCCAAGATCTGCTTCATCTGCAGTTCGATCTTCTGCGGATGGGACCAGTCGTCGGCGTCGTGAATGGTGAGATATTCACCGTGTGACTGCCTCAGGGCCTCGTTCCGCGCCACATAGGCGCCGCTGTTTGCGTCAAGACAGTGCGCCCGCACGCGTGGGTCTTCGCGGCTCAGCTGTTCGGCCAAGGCAAACGTTGCGTCAGGGCTCTTGTCGTCGACAATGATGACTTCGAGATTCTCCCACGTCTGCGCCAGGATGCTCTCTACGGTAAAGCGCAGAGTATCTTGGGCCATGTACGCTGGAACCAAGACGGATACTAGCGGTTGGTTCTCGCGGGGTACGGAACACTCGACGGGCATTCCTTTAATATTGTCGAATGATAGAGCCCTCGAAGGGTCCTTGCGTTCGAGGAGTGTGAGACCAGCGTCAGAAAAAATTCGGTTGATCCAGTGGAGGCGCTCTTCCTCGCGCGCCTGATATGTCGACCCGTCAAAGCCGGCGAAGGTGTTGGCCTTGGTCAAAAGGAGACAAGAATCTTGGGGTGACTCTTTGAGCGCGGCATCTACTATCAGGCTTGCCCGTTCGCTGTCACCAAACGAAAATAGGCAGTCTGTTTCCAGAAGAATCAGTTGCTTATCGGCCTTCGCCTCTGGAAACGCGATGCGTGCCAGCACAGCGTTTTGATGGCCACGTTCAAAATCCCCATGGCTTGCATACCAAACAGCAAGCGCTTTGGCGGCATCCGACACGAGCTTAGGTGACGCGAGTGGATGCGTCTTGAGATACTCCAAATGCGAAAGGGCAGTTTCAGAAAAGCCGCTCCACGCGCGGTCGCGGTACCATTTAACGCTATGTGGCCCTGGATCAAAGTCGCCCGCTTTGGGCCGGGCTTGCCACCACCACGATAACGGATCACGCCCCTCGTCCACCTTACGTGCGACCGTTTCAGCCATCCCCTTGGGTAAGATCCGGTAGCGAATGAACTTGCGAAGCGGACGGGGTGCGAGCAATACAAGGTCACGAATGGACGGCGGGGTCATCCAGCAGTTCTCCTTCTCAATTCTTGGTCAGCGGTAAGACCCGTTCATGCCTACGTGGCCGGGCGGCACAGCGTGCCGTCGCTCGACCGAACCCTCTCTGCGTTTCAGTCGGTTGCGCACAAGCCCCAAAGACTGCGATGCCCAGGAGTGCCACCGCTGGCTCTTGATGAAACACGTGCGTCCACTGTGCAGCGCGCTTGTCCCTAGCCATGGCAGAGGCGATGGAGGCCGTCTGATGAGCAGGGAGCAGCTCCGTGCGGATATGCGTAAAGTACTGAACAAGGGGGAGTTCACCATAGGGCACACATTTGGGCGAGGCAAGGCGCTGCCCCCGGTGGCGCTTCCCGCCCGGCGTTGACATACGGTCGGGCGCACTTCACATAGCCCGGGCCCCCATCCGCTTGCCGGGCGCAGGTAGAACAGGGGCCGGCGCGCACCATGACCCAACTTTTCGATCATCCTTACGCAGCATTCTTGAGCGAGGTCACCAAACCCACGCGGTACACTGGGTCCGAGCACGGCGCCAAACGCAAGGCATGGGATAGCGTGGATGCTCGGGTGTGTTTAGCGTTCCCCGACATTTACGACATTGGCATGAGCCACTTGGGATATCGCATTCTCTACAAGTTGCTCAACGATCATCCACGTATTTTGGCCGAGCGTTGCTACACGCCGTGGCTGGACATGATCGGGGAACTCAAAAAGCGTAAGCTGCCCCTGGCCTCGCTGGAGAGCGTCCGCGCGCTGCGTGAGTTTGATGTCGTAGGGTTCTCTCTCCAGTACGAGCTGACGTACACTAATATTTTGCTCATGCTTGACTTGGGTGGCGTCCCGCTGCGCGCATGCGAGCGAGGTGAGGACGATCCACTGGTGATCGCTGGTGGGCCCGTGGCCACCCACGCCGAACCGATGGCCCCGTTTTTTGATGCCATCTTGGTCGGCGATGGAGAAGAAGCTGCGACGGAAATGGCTCTGTCTTGGGTTCAAGCAAAGCGCGAGGGTTTGTCCCGAAACGAGCGGTTGCGGCGCTTGGCGCAGATGGCAGGGGTGTACGTTCCGCACCTGTATCAAACGGAGCTGGAGCCCAAGACCGGCTTTTTCGTGGTCGCTCGCCCACAAGACCCCAGCATCCCCTTTCCCGTGGAGCGGCGTTTGGTGCCGGACATCAACGCCTACCCTTTTCCGGATGATTTTCCGGTAGGGGGGCCTGAGGCCATCTTTGATCGCATGAGCATCGAGGTGGCGCGGGGTTGCACAGAGGGCTGTCGTTTTTGCCAGGCAGGCATGATCTATCGCCCGGTGCGCGAGCGCGATCCAGAGCAAATTTTGGCCACCGTAGAGAGCGCGCTCAAGAAGAGCGGTCAAGATGAGGTGTCGCTCACCGCGTTGTCGACAGCCGACGTCAGTTGCATCTCACCGCTCATCAAACGTTTAGTGGAGAAGACCGCGCCGGAGCGTGTCAGTTTGAGCGTAGCTAGTTTGCGCGCCTATGGTCTGGCCGAGGAATTGTTGGACGACATGCGCAAGGTGCGCACGTCGGGCCTCACGTTTGCTCCCGAAGCGGGCACTCAACGCATGCGGGACGTCATCAACAAGAACGTGACTGAGGCGCAGTTGATGGAGACCGCGGAGCGCGTATTTTCGCGCGGCTTCGACAAGATGAAGCTGTACTTCATCATCGGGCTTCCCACCGAGGAGGACGAGGATGTTCTCGGCATCGCGGAAGTGGGCAAAAATGCCCTCGCCATAGGCCAGCGCATTGGCAAGCGCGCCAAAGTGACCGTCAGCGTGTCCGTCCATGTTCCCAAGCCGCACACGCCCTTTCAGTGGTGCAAGATGGATGACTTGCAAGAGGTGCAGCGTAAGCAATACATGCTGCGGGACGCGCTGCGTCGTCACAAAGCCATTGGCCTTCGCCTGCATGACTCCACCACCAGTGAGCTCGAGGGTGTGCTCGCGCGTGGTGATCGGCGCATGGCGGATGTCATCGAGCGTGCCTACAAGCAGGGTGCGTTCTTTGATTCATGGGACGACCAATTCAACAAGGATGTATGGATGGAGGCATTTGCGCACTTCGGCATCGATACTGCCCCATTTTTGTCCACCATTCCCTTGGACGCCCGCTTACCATGGGATCACATCGACGTAGGATTGGAAGAAGGTTTTTTGGCGCGCGAGTACCGCAAAGCGCTGCAGAGCCGCTTGAGCCCGCCGTGCGGCAAGGCCAAGGGCATGTTCATTCACCACACCAATGTAGAAGAAGCCAGCCAAGATACGCGCAAGTTGGTGTGTTATGACTGTGGTATTGCCTGTGATCTGACGCGCATGCGCGATGAACGCGTTGGATTTTTGCAAAAGATGGGCGCCGCGTCGCCCGGTCAGCGCGCCACCTTGCCCATTTACGGGCAAGGCAACGCAAAACAAACGGAGCCGCTCATTGCTGAACTGGCGCCTCCTTTTGAACCCCAGCGCGCGGTTGAGCCTGATCCTGTGGTCGAACCCGATCCTACGATCAGCGCGGGGCCGCTTGCACCCGTGAAGAAACCCAAGAAGCCGCGGCCCGAACAATATCGACCCCCGCGGTCTGGCAGCGCTCCGGTGCGTGTGCGTCTGAGCTACCAGAAGACTGGTCCAAGTGCGCTGCTCGGTCACCTCGACTTCATTCGCGAGCTACCCCGCGTCATTCGCCGCGCTGGCGTCCGCACGGCCTACACCGAAGGCTTTCACCCCAAGCCGGATATGAGTTTCGGTCCGGCCTTGGCTCTGGGGGTCGCCAGCCTCCAAGAGTGCATCGACATCAAGCTCATCGATCCACCGCCTGCAGCTGTGCTGGTGCAAGCGCTCAATCAAGCGGCGTCCGCTGGCCTGTACTTTACCCAAGCAGAGTTCTTGGGGGCGCAGGACCCAGGCTTGTCCAAAATCGTCGATGCTGCACGGTTCGTCATCGGCTTCTCAGCGGGCGCCCTGGATGCGTCGGCGGGGCGCGACGACCAAGCAGCTCGCGCGCTCATCGCGCAAAAGCTGGCACATTTTCATGACAGCGTGAGCGTGAGCGTGGAGCGCGACGTCAAGGGCATCAAGCGCAGGATAGATATCAAGGCCGGCATCTTGAGCATCGCCGCTGGCGGCGGCGAGGAGTTTGCGGCGCTGCTCCGTGCAGGAGTGGTGGGCGTGGATGCCTGTTTCTCTGTCACCATCAGCCTGGGACAGTCTGGTTCGGTGCGCCCGCGTGAGATCGTGGACGCCATCGTGGGCAAAGACACGCCGTATATCGCCGTTCGGGCAGCATTGCTGGCCAAGGGCAATTCTCCTCTCGATTTGCCGGCCCATGTGCGGCCTGTGCTCAACAAGCCGCGTCCACAGGACAGCTTGGTTTTCTTTGAGCAGTGAAGCGCACCCCATGGACAGTGAATCATCGCAGCGTTGGTCATGAAAAAAATTGTCATCAACAAGCCTGGGTCGTTCGAGCGCCTTGAATTGGTGGAAGAACCCACTCCAGCTCCGCTTCCTGGTCACGCATTGGTGCGGACCCACGCTGTGGGGGTCAATTTCGCCGATGTCGTGGTGCGCCTCGGCCTTTACCCCTCGGCCAAAAAGTACGTGGGCTGGCCCATCACGCCGGGCTTTGAATTGTCGGGCGTGATTGAGGCGTTAGGACCAGATTGTGATGATTCACTCAGCATCGGCGACGAGGTATACGGCGTGGTGCGCTTCTTTGCCTATTCGACGCACGTCCAAGTTCCGCTCCCACAACTGCGGAAGAAACCGGACAACCTCAGCTTTGAACAGGCAGCCGCCATCCCAGTCGCGGCATTTACGGCCTACTACGGCTTAGTCGTTCAGGGTCAGGTCAAAGCCGGCCAGCGGGTCCTCGTGCATTCTGCGGCCGGTGGGGTCGGTAGTACATTGGTACAAATGGCGGCGCTGCTGGGTGCCGTCGTGACGGGGGTGGTAGGGTCAGCCGACAAGGCCTCGCTGGTCGCTAGTCTGGGTGCTTCGCATGTCATCGACCGCAGTCACGGGGACTGGAAGAAGGCGGCGCGTGAGGCTGCACCTCAAGGCTACGACATTGTGCTCGACGCAAACGGAGTGGCCACCTTGGCCGACAGTTATCGCCTGCTTCGCCCCACGGGTCGAGTGGTAGTTTACGGCGCTCATACAATGCTCACGCGCGGCTCGGGACGTCCCAACTGGCTCAAGCTCGCCTGGGACTTCGTGCGCACACCGCGCTTTAGCCCGCTCGATCTTACCAACGACAACAAAAGCGTACTTGCCTTCAATCTGTCGTATCTTTTTGACGAACAGGCCATGCTCAAGGGCGCGTTTGATCAGCTCGACGATTGGTACAGGACTGGCAAACTTCGCGTCGCGGAGCTCACACGTTTTCCTCTGGCGGACGCCGCTCAGGCCCATCGGGCCCTGCAAAGTGGGACCACCCGCGGCAAGCTGGTGCTCCTTTCAGGATGAACCGCTCTGGTTGGCTTCTTTGAGCAGCATGCTATGGCAGGCCTGTCATGACTGAGTCGTCCAATGAATCTCGGCTTGAATCCCGACTGGCTCAAGTCGAGGCCCAGGTTGAAGCGCTCAAGGAGCGGGTGGGTGAATTGACCGTGCTGACTTCCCGCATGAAGCAAGCCGCGCTGTGGACGCGTGTGCTGTTGTTGCTCACGGTCCTTGGCGCATTTTTCTTCGTTCGTTCGCTGGGGCGCTGACATGTCCGAGGTGCGGCCCTATCTCAAGCGTCTGCTCGCGGTCATATTCGTGGGCATCGTGATGATGGCAGGGACAGCCCTCTTTGCTTGGAACAAGTACGGGCAGAGGCTCAAGGCCGCGCCGCCGCTCCCCGATCCGGTGCCCTTCCATCGCGTCCCCGCTGCTCCGTAGGTGGGGCAGGGCGCTTGCGCGTTTACATTTCCGTGGGGCGTCAGTCGCCGTAGGCTCGTGCTGATGGTGAAGCCGGACGAGACCGCGAGTCATGTTGATGCGGAGCGACAGGCAGCCGACCGTGCACCATCATTGTCCCCGCGGCGTTTAGAACGCGCGCGACTTTTGCCAGTGATCTTGACCGGAATTTACGCGTGGTCGGTGGGCCACTATGCGCTCGCGCGAGCCTCGGGCTGGATGTCCCCATCCGGGCTGTGTGCGCTGGGCGCTGGGGTAGTGCTGGTCGCGTCACCGCTTGCACCGACCAAACGCGTCTCCTTGTTCATGGTGCTGCACGCCTTCTTGCTCGCCACGCTTCTCACCTTCTGGTGGTCGGGCACCTCAGCACTTGCGCTGGTGCATCCCGGTTACGCAGCGCTGTCGTGGTTGTCCTACACCATCGCCTTGGGTGCGCTTTCTACCCCCGAGCCAGCAGAGCGCCCTGCGAGCGAAGCCGCGCCGTTTGCACCGCGGAGGCGGGCCAGCGTCGTTGCACCGGCCTTGCAGCTGTTGGTGTGCTTGGTCGTTTTTGGCCTATTTGTAATCAGTTTAGACATTCAGCGCGCGGAACTCCGCATTCTGGCGCACGTGGTGACGTTGGCGCTCGGGCTCTTGATGCTCAGCGTCAGTGTGCGTCTCGGACATTGGCTTCAGTTGCGTGAATCGAGCTTCGCCAGCGGAAGTCTCAAGCGGAGCGCGTGGGTGGTCCTGCTTCTGATCGGTTGGTGCGCGGTCGGCTGGATGGGCGGTTTACGCTTAGGCTAGACTTGTCACACGGGGTCGGCCGGAGTTACGACAAGAACAGCACCATGGACAAACTGCTCGTAGGCGTCGCGCTGCTGTTGCTCGTCCTGGGCGCGGCCTGCGTAGGGTGGGCTCTTCATCAGTGGCGGCTAGGCGGGGAAGGGCGTGGCTTGTTTTGGGTGGGGTTGGGTGTGATGAGTGCGTGGCTTGCCCAGCGACTCACAGCCGGTGAGGAGCGAACATGAGGATGCGAGCGTGGAGCTACGTCCTTTGGGGTACGGTGAGCCTTGGGGGCTTGGCTTGTGATCCGGTGACCTTGCCTCCACCCGCGGATTCGTCGCCGGAAGTGGGGGCGCAAGGGGGCCGACTCCGCGTCACGCAAGACATGCTGCGCTTGTTTGACGTCCCTGATGAAGCGTTGCTGCGCGGTCTGGTCAGTGATTCGCTCCTCGCTCAAGCAGCTTCAGGCACCGACTCAGGACGGTCCGCGGTGGTAGAGCGAGGGGTGCTGGGGCGTGCGTTGATTGAGCACTTGCGCGACCAAACGTTGCGCGAACGCGCCCCGAGCAAGGATGAACGCGCACAAGTCATCGCCGAACAATGGGTGAGACTCGATCGCCCTCGCGCGGTGCGCACGGTGGTGTTCCGCGTGCCGGTGCCCGAACTTGCCGATGACGCGCCTTACCGTGAACTCGCGGAAAAATTGCAGGCAGCCGCGGTCGGGAGCCTCAATCTGGAGACCGCGCTCGAGCGGACTTCAGCTGTCGAGACGAAGTTGCAGTTTGAGCGTGTGCGCATGCCCCCGGTCGCCGCCGACGGGCGCGTCGTGCCCCAGAATGCCATGGATCGCGGCATGACTCAGGTGGACCCACAGTACGCAGAGCAGGCCTGCGCGCTGCAAGCTCCTGCCGAAGTGAGCCCAGTGTTTGCATTGCGGGACGCGTATCAGTTCTTGTTCTCCACCGAGATCATC
>JACZCW010032975.1_pt1 | contig 11743 bp, 10 predicted proteins | sample 8641861 | NCBI WGS metagenome assembly JACZCW01 (sample SAMN15324607, study PRJNA640507) | soil metagenome | isolation source: intercropping sugarcane | place: China: Luxin town, Laibin City, Guangxi Province | collected 2019-07-25 | depth 10cm m | reverse complement strand
TGCAAGCTTTGCCGCGGTCACTTGCCCCTTATGATGACATCACCTGCGACCTCTTTGCCGCAAAAACCAGCTGATTCACTCCGCGCGGTAGTTACCATCTTACAGTGCCGGCGCGCGGTTCTTCCGCACATTTTCATCAAGTACGCCCTGCCCAAGATGCAAGCCAGCTTTCCCGGCAAGCTCGAGTGCGTGCTCATCCAACATCGCGTGGACGCGTCAGGAGGCAATCCCCGCCTCGAGACGCTCAAGAATGGCACGTCGGGGTTCGATCTCGTGCGCCAATTCACCGACGAAGGGCGCTATGAGGGGGCCGATATTTTGGCGCACGAAATCGTGCACAAGCCTTATCCCTCCATTCCTAGCTATCACCTCGGGGTCAAAACTGCGCTGGATCGTGGGGCAGATTTTCATATCTGGCTCGAAGATGACGCGCTGATTTACGATCCCGAATGCGGCGCTTGGGATCAGCTCTTGGGGCCACGTGAAGTGGGTGTTTATTGGCGTTTTCACGAGCTCAACTCAGCTTACTTGCTCACGCGCCGCAGTTTTGCAGAGCGCATCGTGGGACCATTGTCCGACTACTCCCGCTGGACACCTCGTTCGCGGATCGAGGCTTTCTTGCGCCGCTCATTGCGGACGAGTCGGACGCACCTCAACTACTCGTACGCGACGCGCTATCACAATCATGAGTACCCTTATGGTGGGCTCAAGTATGTCGCCGCAAAAGTCCGGCAGTTGGCGCCAGACGCGGCGCAGCTGTTGGATTTGGATTTTGGCCCAGGCACCTCACAGCTGCCCGAGATAACTCCCCAAGAATTTGCAGCACATGAAGCCAAGGCGGGCGCGCGTTTGATCGATCGCATGCGCGCGCTGAAAAATGGTCTGTGGGAGTCGACCTACCGGGTTCGGGGGCGTTGACGCCGAGCGAACCATGACCAAACGAGACGAAACGGGCCAAGACCCGCCCGTGATCATCCCTGGCGAGGGTGACGACCCCGCGAGCGAGAACGCGGACCCCACGCGTCACGCGGTCGGCGCAAATGTTGTGCGACAGACCACCAGCTACGCGATGTTTCGCACGCTCGCCAGTCTGAGCACGCTGGTGTCCTATGCGCTCTTGGTCAGGATCTTGGAGCGGCGCGCCATCGGAGTATTCGAAATTGGAATGGCGTACGTGGGGTTTGGTTTCGTGATTGGAGAAGGCGGGTTGGGGGCCGCTCTAGTGCGCAAGAAGGAGCACGTCACCAATCATGAATACCGGGTTGTGCTCACCAGCGTGCTGGGCGTAGCCAGCCTGCTTTCCCTAGTCTATCTGCTGCTGGCTCCGGTGATCGGAAGGGCCAATCACTTCAATGAGGAAGAGTTGTGGGTCATGCGCCTGCTTGCTCCCATCATGGTGCTCAGGGCCTTTCCGGTCATTCCTCGCGCGCGGATGCAGCGCGAAATGCGCTTTGATCAATTTGGGTTAGTGGAGCTTTCGTCCACCTTGGCGCGCAACATAACCGCGGTGATTGCTGCGTTCATCTGGGGCGGCCCCTGGGCGCTGGTTGCCGCGGCGCTGTCGCAAGCTTCCGTTGCCGTAGCAGTTTCTTATGCGCTCTCACCCGGTTGGGTAGGCCTGGGGTTTCAGAAGCACACGTTCAAGCGTCTCATCTCCTACGGATCAAAAGTTCAAGGTACGTATTTTCTCCATTATTTGAGGGAAAATGTCGCGGTGGCGCTGCTTGGTCCAGCCATGGGTCCGGCTTCGGTGGCGATGTATCGTTTTGCCTATACTTATGCGCGCATTCCGTCGGATGCCATTGGAGGCCTCGCGCGCGTGCACTTTCGTATGTATGCACTTTGTGAGCCTCACTCACCCCAATTGGCGTCGGCCATCAAAAAGGCCCTACGCGCCTCCGTGCTCTTGGGTGCGCTCATCTTGGGCGTGTTGGCGTCGGCTGCTATTTGGTCGGTGCCGCTGATTTACAGCGAAAAATGGCTACCGGCATTGCCCATCGTGTGGTCGCTGTTGCCGCACGTGCTGGCAGACATCGCTATGGCCCAACTGGTCGCGATGGCTCAAGGGCAAGGCAAGCCGGGCACGGCGCTGTGGTTCTATGTGATTTGGTCGGTAGCCACCTGGGCCGTGTGCGGCGCCACTTTGCTTGCGGGCGATCAGGCGCTTGACTGGATAGGTTGGGGACAATCTCTGGCGACGGTCGGGGCGGCGTGTTTTGCGTTGCGCTGGGCAAGTCTTCAAGCGGCGACCGCCGTGGGGGGCGCGCTCGTGCGTCCGCTGGTGGCGGTGACGGTAGGATCCATCTGTGCTTACGCGGCGTGCGCGGCAACACCGGGTGCCAGTTTACTCCGCGCCTTCGCCGGGATGGGCACGTTTCTCATCGTCGCGGGGCTTTCGGGTGTGCTGCTCGACCGAGACGAGCTGATGCGTGACGTGCGCGGTGCCTGGGCGGCATTGCGCACCAAGCGATCGCGTTAGGCCCTCGCGAGATGGGCCCCTAGAGCCAAGATGAGGCGCTGGCGTACCTCCTCAGCTCTCGGCATCGACATGGGGAAAGTTATCGAGGGTGCGCTCCCTGCGAGCCTCCACGTTCAACAAGCTCGGCGCCCGGCCATGGAAGGCAAGCGATGAACGCACCTGGTAGATGCTGTTTCGACCGAACAATCGCAAGGTCATCTGTTCGGAGACGCCGCTGCTACGCTTGGCGTTGCCCACCCAGCGCCAGCGGTGGGGCCGAAATAGTTTCCAGTGGAGCGTGTCAAAGAAGCTTCGGTTCGCAATGAAGGCGTGCAGATCGAGCCAAGCTGTTTCATCGACCGCAAGCCGTGCATGTGCACGCCGCTTGAATCGAACCCATTGTCCCGCGGGGTTGTCGTCGGGGAACCGCGCCAGATACAAGGCGGCCTTGCGCGGGTCCTCGATTGCCTCAAAAAGGGCGATCGAGCGCTGTACGAAGTCTATCGGGATGGCGACGTCATCCTCGAAGAACAAGGCGTAGGTGGTGCAGAGAGCGCGAGCCGCATTGAACAGGATTTGGTAGGTTAAATATCGCCCTGGCTTTCCGCGCCACTCGTTGCTTTCGTAAAACGCAAAGCGCGCCGCAAACTGGGTGTTCAGGGTGTCAAAGACGACGCTGTAGTCGTGAGTGCTCGTGTCGCGCACGATGACCAAAAAAGAGTCGTCGAACAATCCAGCGTGCTTGAGCGACTCCGCCAGGCTTTGGATCAAACGGGCGCATTCTTCAGGGCGGCCAAAGGTCGTCACGCCGACAAGGAGCGTTGGCCGAACCGACCCCGAGACGTCAATCCGAGTCCCCCGATGACGATACAAGGACCCGAGATCCGGAGCCTGGCCCCCGAAAAGCTCTCGATTGAGCCGGCACTGAATGCTCCAGACTAGCCGAGCGAACCAACCACGCACGCCATGCCCTATAGCGGAGAATGAAGCGCGTGGACAATGCGACCAGGCCCTCTACAATGCCGTCCGCGAACGGCGCGACTGAGGCGACTGACGGGTATTGTGGGCAAATGATGAGGACCGGACGTCGACCTTCAGCAAAGCCGGGTCCCGCCGTTTGGGTGTTGGGGGGGCTGCTGCTTGGTACGGTGGGATGGGGCGTGTTTTGGGCGAAGCGAGGCCCGTCACACACGCAGCCGGCGATCCCGCGTGCACGGATTATGGAAGCCGCGCCTGCCCTCAGCCCAGGCGCTACCGAAGCCAAGGGCCCGCCTTCGAAGTCCATGTGCGTTGTCCCCGCCTTGCCCGAGGGGGTGGGGGCTAAGGACATTCGCTCCGCTCCTGACGTCGACTTGTCATTTGTCGGCGGAACGGTGGAAAAGGGCAAGTACCGGATCGTCGATACCTTCGCCCTGACGTCAGAGTTCACTCCCGGGCGTTGGACGTTTTCGCTCGACCTGACGGAAAATGATCAAGGCGCCTACTATCGTCCAGTGGGCCTGACGTTTCGTTCCTCGCGCATTCGTTGGTCCATTCAAGGCAATCGGCTGTCTTGGGAAACGCTGTGTCCTGATCCCGGTGAGCGGATGAGCTTTGAATTTACGGTAATTGGAGCGCGATTGTATCTTCTCACTGCTGAGAAAATAGTCGTGGTGCTCGAGCCCTATGCTGATTCGGAGGTCATCCGACTGGCCCCCGCACATGATCCCTGACGTGACTGTCAGAGTGGCACAACTCCATTGGCACGCCGCTGACCACTCCAGGTGAGTTGAGTGTCCGGTGAATAACGCACCGAGAGTCGTGGCGCGTGCTCGGCAAAGCGTCGAGACGCTGGTGTCCCACGCCACTTAAAGTTAGCCTAAATGGCACGCAACGTGCTTCAACGAATGGTATTGCCTCTGCGACGCAGGGACGAGGGTGAAGGGAACGGTACCATGAGCTTAGATGAGGTGTGTAGGCGCGCCAGCGAAATGGCTTCACGAATGGAAGGTCGCGTGGATGATCTCCGGGCGCTCCATGCCCCGCGGGATCTGCTGTCTCGTGTGGTGTTGGCCGCGGAGGTGATGGGACGAGATCTCGAGCAACTGCTTGCCTTGGCAGGTGCTGAGCAGAGTGACCGGCCCTCGGGCGTCCAGGTGAGCCAACCAGAACTCTACGCGTTTGCGCTCGACAACGCGCTTGAAGGATGTCTGGCTGAATGCTGCCGCTTTGTCATGACCATCGAGCACTCGCCTGACATTGATGAGGTCGTTCATCATCGGCTCGCGCTGATGACCGAGCGTGCCCAGGCGCATGCGGAATTGTGTTGGGACATTCACGACTGGTGCATGGGGCAGCTCAGCCCGCAGCGTGGTCGGCACATCCGCGCGGCCCAACGTGATCGGATAGGCGCGTTATCGACGGCTGACGGGGCTCACACGGCCGCCACCTTGGCTGGACTGGCACGCAGGATCGACAAGGATCATCGCGCCGCTTAGCCTACGTTGCCCGCACACCGGGTTTTTGCTCTGGTCATTGGGTGGAAACATTGGCGGCGGCGCTAGCGACTTGGGCACTCGGCATTTGTCCGGCCCAAAATGCGGCCTGGTTGCTCGATCGTCTGGAAGGGGCTGGTCGCGGCACTACCTCCGACCTGTTCCAGCTGTTTTCAGCGGCGGGTCGCCGGATGGGGAGCGAACCAGTGGGTGGCGTGCCCGCGGATGTTGCAAAGGCGGCGCTCATCTGTGACGAGTGGACGCGTGAGGACCTGGCGCGAGTGAGTGGTTTGGTAGCCTATTGGACGTGTGCGCGCCCAGAGGACCGCAATGCTATCCTACAAGACCTGTACTTTCGCGGGGCCGGTTCGGAGAAGCGTGCCGTGCTCCTCGCGCTGCCGGCGTTGAGCGCTGCTGAGCAGTGCCTTGATTTGGCTGTGGAGGCCTGTCGCACCAATTCACTGGACGTGTTTCGCGCGATTGCCTGCGACAATGCTTACCCGGCACGCCACTTTTCTGAGCTGCACATGAATCAAATGCTCCTCAAAACGTTGTTTTTAGGGCTCGACGTGGAAAAGGTAGTGGGCGTGGTGGAGCGCATCACCCCCCAGCTGCTCATCGATTTGCAACACTTCAAAGCCGAACGCGAAGCGGCGGGGCGTGCCGTACCCCCCGGAGTTGATTGGATAACCAGCAAGGCAAAAAACTAATGAGACTTTTCGATCCTCACATTCACATGACGTCTCGCACGACTGATGACTACGAGGCTATGTACCAGGCCGGGATCCGCGCCATCGTGGAACCGGCGTTCTGGTTGGGCGAGCCACGCACACATGTGGGCAGCTTCGAAGACTACTTCTTGTCGCTGGTCGGCTGGGAGCGATTTCGGGCTAGTCAGTTTGGCATCAAGCATTTGTGCACGATGGGCCTCAACCCAAAGGAAGCGAATAACCCACGCTTGGCCGAAGGTGTGATGGAGCTCTTGCCTCGTTACTTGGAAAAGGACGGCGTGGTGGCGGTGGGGGAAATTGGCTACGACGACGTCACCGCGACGGAAGAAAAGTATCTCATCGCGCAGATCGAGCTGGCCCGAGCCCACGCCCTGCCGGTGCTGATTCATACCCCCCATCGCAACAAGAAGGCAGGTACGGAGCGGACCCTGTCGGTCATCAAGGAAAGCGGACTCGATCCGGGTCTCTTCATTGTGGACCACAACAATGAAGAGACGATCGCGACGACTTTGGACGCCGGATGTTGGGCAGGTCACTCCATCTATCCAGGAACCAAAATGGACGAAGTTAGGATGGTCGCCTTGATTCAAAAGTACGGCGCAGAAAAGATCATCGTCAATAGCGCTGCCGATTGGGGTAAGAGCGATCCGCTGAAGGTCCCCAAAACGACCGATAAAATGCTGGAAGCGGGCCTGGCTGAGGCGATCATCAAGAAGGTTTGTTGGGACAATCCGCGCGATTTTTTTGCACAAAGCGGCCGCATCGATATGTTAGCCATTGAACAAGATCTGCCCATTGATCAGACACAGCTACACGCTGAAAACTCTGTACTGCGCGGGCAAAGCCCCAGGGTAGAGGGCGCCTAGGCGGCTATGCACCCAACCTTGGTGCTGAACGTCGTGGGTCTCACGCCTGAATTGATCGGCGAGCACACGCCCCATTTGTCCAAGCTCACACAAAGGGGCACGCTGCGGCCCATCGCTGCCACTGTTCCCGCGGTAACCTGCACGGCCCAGTCGACGTACTTGACGGGTCGCCCGGTGAGTGAACACGGCATCGTGGCCAATGGCTGGTATTTTCACGATTTGGCAGAAATTTGGCTGTGGCGACAGTCCAATCATTTGGTCTTGGGCGACAAGCTCTGGGACATCGCCAAGCGACGCGACCCATCCTTCAGCGTCGCGCAGATGTTCTGGTGGTACAACATGTACTCCCGGGCGGATGTGAGCGTGACGCCCAGACCGATGTACCTGGCTGACGGACGAAAGCTGCCGGATTGCTACAGCGAGCCCGCGCAGCTGCGCGATGAACTGCAGGCGGAGCTGGGGCAATTTCCCCTCTTCAAGTTTTGGGGGCCCATGGCTGACATCACGTGTAGCCGCTGGATCGCCGACGCCGCGCGGATCGTTCAAGAGCGGTTCGAGCCCACCCTCAACTTAGTCTACCTGCCGCATCTGGACTACAACCTGCAACGCCTCGGCCCCCACGATCCACAAATCGCTCGCGATTTGCGGGAGATTGACGCGGTATGCGGTGGGCTCATCGATGAAGCAGAGCGTGGGCGGCGGCGGGTCGTGGTGTTGTCCGAATATGGCATCACTCCGGTCAGACAGGCCGTGCACATCAATCGCGTGCTCCGTGAGCGCGGCTGGCTCCGCGTTCGCAATGAGCGCGGGCTGGAGATGTTGGACCCAGGGGCAAGTCAGGCTTTTGCCGTCGCCGATCACCAGGTGGCGCATGTGTATGTACAAGACAAGTCCATCATCGAGCAGGTGCGCGACGCGCTCTTGTCTTGTGATGGGATAGAATCGGTGTGGAACAAGGCTGAGCAAGCCCAGCGCCGCGTGGCCCATGCCCGCAGTGGCGAATTGTTAGCGATGACGCGATCTGATCGCTGGTTTTCTTACTATTTTTGGTTGGATGACAGGCTGGCGCCAGACTACGCGCGCACCGTGGATATTCACAAAAAGCCCGGCTACGATCCGGTCGAGCTGTTTTTGGACCCCAAGTTGCCACTAGGTAAGTTGAGCGTCGGGGCCAAGCTGTTGCGACGAAAGTTGGGGTTCCGAGGGCTCTTGGACGTCATTCCGCTCGATGACCAGCTGGTGCGTGGTTCCCATGGTCGCCCCACCGACGATCCTCGCGCGGGACCCGTGTTTCTTTCGAGTGAGCCCCGGTTGCTCGAGCATTTGGGTCCCCACCTGGACGCGACCGACGTCATGGGACAGTTGCTTGCCCACGTGTTTGACGACTGACCTTGCAGCGCAGGTCACTCGGGGCGCGGCACCGACTCTGCCCGGAGGGCCATCTGCTTTAACTCAGCTTCCGACAAGATGCGCTCGTCGGAAAAAGCGATCCCCACGACCCCGGTGACTTCCCCCGCGGTGTGAACAGGGAGAGCGACGGCTGCTTGCGCCTGGACAGCCTTGGCCCCGGGGCGCACATCCCCTGTGCTATCAGTCTGGAGATTGCAGGTAGAAACTGGTTCGTTTCGCTGCCAGGCGAGCCCGGCCATGCCTTTGCCGAGGGGGATTTCACGGACCACCTGCAAAACCGGGGCCGGAATGTTGTGGCTGGCCACCAACTGCAACGCGGCGTCGGGTTGGCGCAAGTGAACGGTCCCGCTTGTCCCTCCAAACTCCGCAATGAACCCGGTGAGCCAGACGTAGAGCGAATTTTCCGCTGAGTGTGTGGGCATGATCGGAACCGCGCTTGGGGTGGGGGGTTCAGTAGAGCACGGGGATAGGGGCCATGCTATGGCAATTCCAATGAAACTGTCCGCCGCCATGGCTGATCTCGAGCGGCGTGCTCGATCCACGGTCTTCGAGCAGAGCTTTCATCTCCGCTACAGCTACCCGGTGCACTTCACGCGTGATCTCTTTTCGGTCGACAATCCAGTCATCGATCATGTGCTCACTCCGCCTCCTTCGGGGGAGCGTGCACGGGTGTTGGTTGTGCTTGACGAGGGGCTGCTGGCTCATCATCCGTATTTGCCTGAAGCCATTGCTCAAAAGGGCTCTCGGTCCAGTGGCTGGATGGTGTGTCGACCGCCGGTGGTGATACCTGGCGGAGAAGCTGCGAAAAATGACGTCAAGCACATCCAGGAGCTCTACCAAGTGATGGAGCAGTGCAAGTTGGATCGTCACAGCTTCGTGCTTGCCTTGGGCGGCGGCGCCGTGTTGGACGCGGTGGGTTATGCAGCCGCGACTTGCCACCGCGGCATCCGCCTGGTGCGTGTACCCACGACCGTGCTGGGGCAGAACGATAGCGGGGTCGGTGTCAAAAACGGCATCAACCATCTGGGACTCAAGAATTTTTTGGGAACGTTTGCTCCCCCCTGGGCGGTGCTCAACGACTACAGCTTCCTTTCTACTCTTGCACCACGCGACGCGTTGGCTGGCATGGCAGAAGCCATCAAAGTGGCGCTGGTCAAAGATGCGAGCTTCTTTGCGTGGTTGGTGGACAACACGGCAGCTCTCGCGCGTTGCGAAGCCCCCGCGGTTGAAGAACTCATCGAGCGTACGGCCATTCTTCATCTGCGGCACATCAGCAGCTCGGGTGACCCGTTCGAGTCGGGCAGCAGCCGCCCCCTCGATTTTGGCCATTGGGTAGCGCACAAGTTGGAAGGCATGACGCATCACGCTTTGCGGCACGGTGAAGCTGTGGCCATTGGAATTGCGCTCGACACGCTGTACTCCGTCGACAGCGGTCTCCTGCCGGCCGAAGCGGGACAGAAGGTCATTGAACTCATCCGCGGCTTAGGTCTTCCCGTCTATCATCCAGCGCTTGAGCTGCCCGGGACCGACGCTCCCTTGTATCTGCAAGGCTTGGAAGAGTTTCGCCAGCACTTGGGCGGGCAATTGAGCGTCACGTTGCTCTCCTCAATCGGCGAAGGCACCCAGGTGCACGTCATCGATGCTGTGCGCATGGATCATTGCCGCAAACAGCTGGCAGCCTTGGCCAGCTAACAAGAAGAAACTGCTGAATTGATGCGGGGAGTGGCCGATGCGTTTGAGCGGTTCAGGTTCTGAGCATCTTTGCTATTGCACCAACATCCACCCGGGTGAGTCGCGCGACGAGCTGTGCCGTGCGCTGACAGGACCGGTTGCGGAGGTGAAAGCACGAGTGTGTCCCGACGCGCCGTTTGGGATTGGCCTGCGTCTGGCGCAACCCGCCGCGCAAGAGCTGATGCAACCTTGCGCGCTCGACGCCCTTTCGGATCTGCTGGACCAGCAGGGATTGTATGTGTTCACCATCAATGGTTTTCCTTACGGTCGGTTTCACGGCGCACGGGTAAAGGAAGCAGTCTATCAACCTGATTGGACGAGCAGCGACCGCAGTCACTACACCCACAACCTCTTCCACGTGCTCAGCGCCTTGCTCCCTCGGGGGGTCACCGGATCCGTCAGCACCGTACCTGGTTGTTTTAGGCCATCCGCCACGGCCGCCGCGCGGCGCACAATCGCCGAGACACTGGCCGCGCAAGCAGCGCACGCGTGGTCGGTGGGAGAAAAAACTGGAAAACGCGTAGTCTTGGCCTTGGAGCCGGAACCGCACTGCATGCTCGAGACCAGCGCGGACGTCGTGAGCTTCTATCAGGACGAGTTGCTTGCGGATGAGCCGCTGGGCATTGTGGCGTCGCTGACTGGGTTGTCGCGTGTGCAGTGTGAGCAGACAATGAGAGAGCACATCGGTGTATGCGTTGACGCCTGCCATGTGGCTGTTGAGTTTGAGGACCCAGCGTCATGTGTCGCACGATTGAGGGGTGCGGGGATTGCGATTGCGAAGTTGCAAATCAGCTGTGGGCTACGGGTTCCACGTGCAGATGTCTTGAGCCTTGGGCGCCTGCAGACCTTTGATGATGCTGTGTACTTGCATCAGACGCGTGTGCGCGACGGGGCGGAACTGCGTCGCTACTTGGATCTGCCAGAAGCCCTCAGTCGTGAGCAGCCGAGTGAAGCAGAATGGCGTGTGCACTATCATGTCCCTATCTTCCTGGAGGAGCTAGACGGCCTTTTGAGCACTCAGCCTAGCTTGCTTGAATTCTTGAGATTGCAGCAGCTCTCCCCGTTTACAACGCACCTTGAGGTAGAAACGTACACTTGGGACGTCTTGCCCAAACAGTATCGCTCCGCGCCCGCTCACGAAGCGATTGCCAGGGAGCTCAACTGGGTTCTACAACAGCGAAACCTACTACTATGAACCTTTCGCTCTTCCTGCGTCTTGGACGCGTCTCCAATCTGCCCACCATCTTGAGCAACGTCATCGCCGGGGCGCTCTTGTCGGGCGCCGACTTCAGCGGAAACTCCATCTTCCTGCTCGCGCTTTCATTTTGCGCATTTTATGTCGGTGGGATGTTTCTCAACGACGCATTCGATGCCGATACGGATCGTGTGCAACGACCTGAGCGACCCATTCCGCGGGGCGAAGTCGAGCGGTCGACGGTCTATGCAATGGGTGGTGCGCTTCTGGTGCTGGGGGTCATGCTGGTCATTGGTCACGGCATTCTGGTAGAAAATGCCGTGCGCACTGAGCCGGTGCTTTACGCCTTGGCGCTTGCAGTGTGCATCGTTTGGTACAACGCCGACCACGAGAACAACTGGTTTTCTCCCGCGCTCATGGGCCTCAATCGGGTTTACGTTTATGCCACCACGGCCTTTGCCCTGACGCCAGCGCCAGCTTCGGTGCTGTGGTACGGTTGTGGCGCGATGATGAGCTATTTGGTAGGATTGACCTATCTGGCCAAGCAAGAAAACGGCCTACAATGGCGAAGTCTGTGGCCGTTGGTGCTGGTTGCGTTGCCTGTAGGTTATCCGGCGTTGGCTGCGCTGCTGACGGACGCGGCTCCGGATGTCGTCTTGACGGTGGGCTTGGGCGTGGGTCTGCTCGGCTGGATTGCGCGCGCCGTGCGCTTGGCCAGGCCCAAGTCCGGTGTGTCGCAGTTGAGGCAGGGAGTGGTCGGTCTCATCGCTGGGATTGCCCTCTTGGACGGCCTGGGCGCTGCGCTCATGGCGGAGCCTATGTGGGCAGTGGCCTGCGTTGCGCTGTTCGTGATTTGTCTCATGACCCAGCGCTCGGTG
>JACZCW010083169.1_pt1 | contig 11756 bp, 9 predicted proteins | sample 8641861 | NCBI WGS metagenome assembly JACZCW01 (sample SAMN15324607, study PRJNA640507) | soil metagenome | isolation source: intercropping sugarcane | place: China: Luxin town, Laibin City, Guangxi Province | collected 2019-07-25 | depth 10cm m | reverse complement strand
GCCCGGCGTTCAACCACCCTGGAAAGCTTACGTTGTCCAGGTTGCTGGCGGATTCCTTCCACCTGACTTCCTGCTCGCCACGCCCGCACAGCACGAAATGCACTTTCACCGCCGCTGCATCCAGCAGCCGCGCCGCGCGGATCACTGTATCCAGGTCATAGGTTCTGCCGAAGGTACCGACGAAGACCGCCAACGGCATGTTCGGCCGTACACCGGCTGCGTCAAGACGGTCATTCAGATCACGCTCGTCTTCCGCAGTAGATTCGCTCATCCGATAAGCAAGCGGATAGACACCGTCAACGTCGCCGCGCGGCCGCCCGGCTCTGGCCAGGGCCCAGTCCAGATAACCCTCCGATATACCCAACAATCCGTTGGCATCCCGCAGGGCTTCCGCGGTCTCCGCAAATAGCCGCCGCAGCAACAAGCGCCCCAGTCGACGCGTCGCAGCGGGCAACACATTCAGGAATATATCCGGCCACAGATCACGGATGTCGAGCAAGACTGGAATGTTGCGACTCTTGCCATACCGCACCGCCTCCACACTCAGCTCTACTGTCGGGAATGAACAGAGAATCAAGTCGGGCGGCTGCATGCCTTTGGCCGACTCGCGGAACTGCAACGCAATTTCTCGATGATTCACCATGCGCGTCAGGGAGATGTTGCGCTTGTAGAGCCGCCCATGCAGGAAAGACAGACTCAAGTTCGACTCTACTACGACTTCACGCGCCTCGCTGAGGAAGTACTCCTTCTTGAAATGATCTACGGTGGAAGTCCACCAGAGGACTTGATGATTGCGGCTGGCCAACAGTTTGGCCAGCAACCCCGTTCGCCAAGGACGGTCGGTGCATCCATGGATTGGAAGGGGCTCACCAACTGTGATCAGCCAGATCCTCAAGCGCCTGCCCACGACAGATGCATTGCCGGTACCGAAAGCACACTTGCTGAGAGACACGACGAATCAGAACCTTTCCAGTCTGTCATCAACCAGCTTTCTTGTTTGATACGAGCTCAAATGTGAAGATCCAGGCCATCAATCGCATCAACGGAAGACTCGTTAGAATCCTGTCAACGAGATCCAGGGCCGGCATGGCGAATTTGGCGTGAGCGCCAGCGATACTCGTGATATGCCAGTAGCGAATCTCACCGATATCGAAGAAGCGCTTTGCGAAATCAATATCGCGCAAGCTCAGAATGTGCGCCTTCTCCCATTCGGTTCGCATCTGCGGCGTCAGCGTACGATACAGTTTGATGAAGGGATTGTAGTCGAGCGCTTCGATCGCAATCAGCCTGCCCTTGGGGGCCAGAATGCGTCGAATCTCGGGGAACGCAAATGACAGATCCAAGTGATGAAGCATGCCATTGCACATCACGAGGTCGACCGAACTATCCGGGAGACGTGTGTTCTCCGCATCCGCTTGTATGAATACACACCTGTCCCCTACGCCGGCTGCTCGTGCGTCGTGAGTGGCGTTCTGCACCGAGACAGGACTGATATCCAAGCCAATGGCCAATGCCGCACCTGCGCGCGCTGCAGATATCGCTCCCGCTCCGTTGCCGCAGGCGTAGTCGAGGAACACTTTTCCCGGTGCGTTCTTTTGGACCCACCCCTCAATATAGTCCTTCGAAAGTCGCGTAGCTTCGTAATACTTCTTGTTGCCGTAAAAGCGCTCGTATGTATCCGAGTCCATCGCTTCGATGAGCGACCGGTCGCGGTCGCGATCATGGAATTCGAGTTCCTTCCGCTTGCGCTCATCAAGGCTGCCGAGCCATTCCTCGCTGGGAATCCGCGCAATTTCCTGCAATGCAGTCCTTAGTGTCTCAATTCTCGTGCTCACTTAGTCTTCCTACGCCTTTTTTCCAAAGTTCCCAGACAACCCCAAGAGTCCACCGCCGGATCAACCGGCATCCAATATTATCATCTCGCTGGCCGCGCCGAGCACCCTGTGGCGACCCCCACGTAAACGCTCCTGACTCCAGCAGGGCAAGCGCTATTCTTCATGCCAATTGCAAATGATCGGCGAATTTTTGCATCCACATCTCAAGGACCAAAGGATTGAAGATCTCCGTGAAACGAATCGCCCCTTTGTCGTGTGGCTGCCGGCGGTATGCCGAATAGACGTCTAAGAGGGCATGCCTATCGAGCAGGCCGGTCCTGAAGATCAGGGCGTCCTCAGAGAACTTCCCCAAAACACTAGTTACCAAGTCCTGCTTCAGCCATTCGCCAATCGGAGTGGAAAATCCCTGCTTGTCGCGTCGCCAGGTAATCTCGTGCGGCAATGTCTCGTCGATGGCACGACGCAGCACATACTTGGTCCAGCCTCCCCGCAGCTTCAGGTTCATGGGTAGCCGCACTGCAGCCTGCACCAGCCGGTAGTCCAAAAATGGATTGCGTATCTCGCGTGACCACGCCATCGACATCCGATCCTCCCAATGGGTCAGGACCGGAACGGAGAACCGCTCGACATCACAGATCTGGTATTCCCGTACGTCGCCCGACCCATTTAACCCGAGCCGCAGCGGAGCAATCTCCCGCAACGCGGGGCCACGCACGTTTCTGACGTGGCGGAGGAAGCCCGGAACATAGCGCTTTGCGTCCGCATAGTTAAATTGACTCAGGACAGTGCCCTGTCGCCAGAAACCAAATACGCTACGCGCGACTTCTGCGTAGCGATGCTGACGTAGCAGTGCCTGCACGTGGAATCCTAGGTACTTCAGGTATCCGCAGAAAATCTCATCCGCGCCCTGTCCCGACAGGATCACGGTTATGCCAAGTTCACGGGCCCGCTGCATCAGCAAATACTTGGCAACGGGCGTGAAATTGCCGAATGGTTCGTCGTTGTGCCAGAGCGCCGTCTCTATCAGATTCAACGCGTCCTGCGGTCCGAATGACAATCGAACCTTCTGCACCTGCCTGCCGAGAAACCCGGCCACCGCATCCATGAATCGCGACTCATCGAATCGCGGATCATCGCTCACGGCGCCGAAGAAATTCACATTCGAGGTGCGCGGCAGGCTCTCGTGCATTACTGCCGCAATTGCAGAAGAATCCACGCCACCCGATACCAACGCACCCACCGGCACGTCGCTGCGCAGACGGATACGCACCGCATCCGTCAGCAACGCGCGGATCTCCTCCACCGCCACATCGACAGTGGTCGGACCGGTCTCGTCAACGCTCAGCGTCCAGTATTTGGCCAACTTCACATCGAGCCTATGGGCCGCGAGATCGATCTGCGCGTAGTGCCCTGCCGGTATCTTTCGGATCCCGGCAAAAAAAGTTTCCTCGTCGTAATCCATCTGCGATTGAGCGATGAATCGCTCGACAGCCACATGATTGACCTTCAGCCGCTGATCAACCATCTGCAGCAGCGTCTTGATCTCGGATGCGAAGTAGATCCGCTCGTTGTATTTCAGGTAGTACAACGGCTTCACGCCAAAACGATCACGCGAGACAATCAATCGGCGCTCCTTCTTTTGCAGCAGCACAAAAGCCCACATACCGTTGAACATCTGATGCGCTTGTTCGATACCGAACGTCTCTATCGCCTCAAGCATGACTTCGGTGTCGGACTCCGTGCGGAAGATCACTCCGCGCGCGCGCAGCGCATCGCGTATCTCACGGTAGTTGTAGATCTCGCCGTTGAAGATCACGTTGCTATTGGCTGAAGCGCTATTCATCGGCTGCAGGCCGGCGGCGCTCAGGTCGATGATTGCCAGCCGCTGATGGGCAAGGTCGACCACGTACTCGCCGCATGTCTGCCGCAGGGAACTGTTCCCATCCGGGCCGCGATGAATCTGCACGGCTCGCGCTTTTTCCAGGATGCCTGCGGGCAGATCTCGTCCGGCCGCAGCGATGATTCCGCACAATGTTGAAACCTCGCAAGCTATTAGGCTGGAAGCACGCCCGCTTGGGCATCTTCTCTTAGTAGGCGACGGTACAATTCGATCAGCGTCCGTTCCTCGGCTGACCAGTTGAAGCGCTCCAATACCGCTCGGCGGCCGTTGCGCCCCATCGCCGCGGCATCCTCTGGATTGTCCAGCAATCGATTGATTGCCGCTGCCAGTTCTTCGGGCCTGGAAGGGTCGACGCATATGCCGCATTTGTACGTTTCGACGATTTCCCGCCACCGCGGAAAGTGCGAAGCAACAACGGGCAGTCCGGCCGACATGTACTCGAATAGTTTGTTTGGCATCGCATTGATGTGATTGGGCACGGGCAGGAACGTCACGATGCCCAAACGCGATCGCCCCATGATCTGCGCGGCCTGCTTGCGGTTCACATACCCCAACCAGTTGACCTTTCGCCAGCCGAGCATCTCTTTTGCCACACGTTCTGTCTCCTGCTCGCCGAACTCTCCTCCCAAATTCAGCGTGGTGTCGCAATGTTCGAGCGCGGTCAACAACTCATATATGCCGCGTATGCTCGAGATCCCGCCGACATAGCAGATTTCGTTCGCACGCGTCACCGCACCCTCGGCGAGATGCAGTTCATCCGCAACTGCATAGTTTGAAACTTGCAAGATGGAAGGATTCAGTGCCAGAAACTCCTGCCTGGGGAAGGGCCAGGCGACAACTACTGCGGAGAGGCGCCGCATTGCGTAACGCTCCAGCCAACCAAATGCACGCGATACCACGCCGGCGATCACAGGCGAGATCCATTCCTTGGCCAGGATATCTTTCGTTACGTCCTCATGCATGTCGTAGATCACGACCTTGCCCAGCCTACGCAACTTCAAGCCCACCGGAATCAGCTCCGGGTCGTGGAAGTGATAAAGGTCGGCATCCAGTCCCCTCGCCGCCCGAAAGAGCCGTCGTGTGATGACCGTCATTCGATGCGGTCTTGATCGCGGGGTACCCACATCGATGACCTTCAGATCATCGCCTTCGGAGTCACCCTTGCCGTCCGCAATCAACAGGGTGACGCGGTAACCTGCTCGCGCAAGCGATCGACACTCCTTCAGCACGATCCGCGTGTCGCTCCTTGCATGGACCGATGTCATATGTACGATGCGCTTCATGTCTTTTTCATCATCCCGAAGCGGGCGCAGCATCTCCTGTGCCCGCGGTTGCAGTGAACTTCCTCTCAGGCTGCGCCCTCGGCGCGCGAACGCTGAAACAAACGCGTCGCTCTGGAGAGCACGAGACATGCGACGGGCGCCAGCAGAAAGCCATGGGTCAACAGCACCGTGGTGAACTCAGCGTATGTGAATGCCAGGGCAGACACACTGGTCGTTGCCACGCATGCCAGCAACAGGATTCCTCTCAATTTGGTGTAGACGTACAGCACACCATCGAGCAGAAACAACCCAACCACCGACAACGCCCAGCCCGGAAAGCCGAAATAGCTGTAGTAGGCAAACGCAAATCCTGTATTCGCATTTATGGACAGCAGGCTTCCTCCGTAGTACACGCGTCCGATCAAGTTGGGCACGTCCACCGGCGCGTATCCGAACAGTTCGGCAAGCTTGGGGGTTGCTGCAAGGCCAACGAAGCCCTCAGTTTCCGCATAGTGCACGTACCAGCTGGCTACCTCGGCGGGGCCGGTAAACACCCTGTACCTGACGAAATCCCAGAAATATCCGAGGAAGAGCGGAAGCTGATCAAGCTTTCCCTCACGTGCCATGGTCAATGTCACAGGCATGGTGAGAAGCAGAACGATCGCGAACCCCAGTCGCAGCGCAATGCGTGCGCTCAGGCCTCTAGATAGCCAGAATGCGACCATAGCCGTGAACCAGAGTGTCGCCGCGAAGCTTCGAGCGCCCGTGATACTGATCAGCAGGGTGAGCACCAGGATGGCGACACCAGCCATGACGCCGGCCAACATCCGTCGTGCGCGACCGCCGCGATTGCGGCGCGAAAGCGCGGCCAGCACCAGGATCAGCAGCACTGGTGCGACCACGGACGAGAAGAATGCGAATGCGTAGCGTAGACCTGCACTTTCCAGTAACTTGAACGATTGCTCTCGCGCGAGTGCAGCGTCCGCGGGGTCGGTAAACGCCACATACAAACCGGTTGATGTGAGCGGCACCACACTGAAGTACCAGACAAAGACCAGCACGGTGAACATCAACAAGAACGGCAGTTCGGCACGTTCATGAGAATAGTTATTGAACTTTTCCAGTACCAGATTCTCCCAGACTACTGAAGTCAGAGCATGGTCGCGCATCGCCGCCGCAATCAGCGGCAGGAACACGAGCACTTGCGATAGCAACGTAAACACGTGCGGATCTGGAAGTAACGACTCGACCTCGTCGAGTTGCGCGCACGTCGGCCAGACGACGAATACCAGATAGAACAAGCTCACCTGCACGCTGGGACGCAGTAAGACATGGCGCTGACCGACCACCAGCCAGGCAGCGAGAAGCGTGTTGATGATCGTGGCAGTGAACCAAGTGAGTGCGAACATGACTTAGCCGGGCTACGATCTGGCAGAGCCGGCCAATGCCAGCCCTCGAATCCTGTGGTCGAGGGCACGCACTATCACGTAAAGACCGAGCATATAGCTCGCGCAGACGCTGGCTGCGTATGCCATCAAGACTGTCGAGATCTTCGTCGCAAGCACCAGTGGAATGGTCAGCGCCAAACCGGTCAGTGCCAGCCGAGTCAGCTCACGCCATAGGTGCAGTCGTGGTTCCTGTAGTGCGTCGATCAGCGCATGAATCGGACTTATACACAGTTGCGACGCAAACGGAATCGCCAGGAGCTGGAAATAGAACCCCGCTTCATTCCATTGATCTCCGAATACTGTTGCCATCCACATCGGGCTCAACAACAGCACAACAACGAACGGCAGAGTCAGCAGCATCTGCGCCTTTAGCACAGCGAATACTTGTTTGCGCAGTCGAATGATCGACTCATCACTTCTGAGGGCCGCTGCTGCGTGCACGAAGTACGCCTGAGAAACTGCTGCACACACAAGTCCGACACCGGCGCCAATGATGCGCTGTCCGAACCCGAACAAACCACCGGCGTGGGCTCCAAAGAACACGGATATGGTGAAAAGCGGCAGCTGCTGGTTGACACTGTTCAATAGAGTCGCCGGAACCCAGCAGCGTGGGAAGCTGTCGAACTGTCGGACCGTTGCCAGCACGCGAGATCTGTCAGGCAATGGTGAAACATGCACCTGCGACGTCCTGCGCAATCGGCGCAGGTACGCGATAGCACCTGCTGCCGCGCCGCCAATCTGCCCGACTGCCAGACTCATGGCACCCTTTGGCCCGAAACCCAGTGCGAGCTGTAAGCTTGGATTGGTCAGTGATTGAACCAGCCGTGCGTTCGCAATCGCCCCCACCTGTCCTGATCGCGTGGCTACACCGCCTAAGGCCAGCATCAGACCATACGCCCCCACATACAGAGGAACGCCCCAGACAAACCACGTCGGTACGACGTCGTATCCGCTGGCCGCCGCCATCCCGACGAGGCAGAGAACTACGACCGCGACTGAGCTCAGGCACGCGATGAAGAACAACTCCTTCGCGACTCCATCATCCCGCGTCACAACGATCGCGCGGTCAAAGCCTAAACAGGCAACAACGTCACAGAAGGCGACCGCACCGAAGAGCACGTAGATGCCAAATTCCTCGGGCGAGTACAGTCTGGTCAGCAGCGGAGACGCCAGAAACGCCACGCCATAGCCCATCGATGCGGCACCAAAGAGTCGCAGAGCATCGCGATGCATGCCACCCAACACAACGCGCTCTCGAGCAATCGGTTTTTTTAAACGTCGAACAGCCCGATCAGCCATTCACGTTGCGCTCCCGTATTGCAGCTCCCAAGAGGCTGATAACTCCCACCAGGATGCCAGCCATGAGCGCGACAGCCGTTCGGTTCGGCCGCACGGAGTCCTCCAGATCCGGCACGACCGCAGGATCGATTACACGGAACGAATAGTCCTTGCGCGTCTTCGCCAGCATGATTCGCTTGGTCTGCTCTTCGACCAGTCTGAACAGCGCGCTACGTACCTCCATGACCTCGGTGCCCTTTATTTCCTGATTCAGATACTCGAGGTTGCTCTGCGACTGCTCGATCGTGCGCGCGCGCAGTTGCGAATTCGCAAGCTCCACGAACCCATTCGCCCACGAGGCCGCGAGCTGACGATCGTCCCATTCGATAGACAGTCGCAGCACTCCCGTGCGCTTGTCTTCGTGCACATGCAGGATCGACCGGCGGAACATTCCAACTGCATCGTTTAGTGAGGGTTCCGACTTCCACCAATGCTTCTTCCACTTATGTGCAGTTGCATTCCACCGGGACGGGTAGAACACGGGCATGAGATCTTGCTCTACAATGAACTCACGCGCGAGCGCGCGGGATTGTAGAAACTCGAACGATTCGTTTTTCTGATCGCCGCTACCCAAGCCTATGCCTGCAAGTGCCGCCAGATTTCCGAGTTGCCCTCCCACCGAGAGACCTCGCTGGGAGTCGTCGGTCGTGATAGGCAAGATCATCACTTCCGAACGATAGACTCGGCTAAGGGACCAAGACGCTAGGTATCCAAGCAGGCAACCGATGGCGGCTGCGATCAGAATGAATTTTGCGCGCGCCGATCCGATCCGCAGCAGATCCTGGAAGCTCGGCTGGAAAAGCACAGACGTCATTCGGCCTCCAGGGCCCTTGTCAGATGCCTTACGATGAGCTTTGCCGCAACCCCCTCCCCATATGGGCTTGCAGCGATGCCGGTGGTACCCAGTCTCTGCCGGATAGCGGACGCCACTCCTTCTGCGGATGCGGGAGACGCCAGATGATTCCAGCCAGCATCCACCAACTCAACCCACTCAGTTTCATCCCGCAGCGTGACGCACGGAACCTTGTGGAAGAACGCTTCTTTCTGAACGCCTCCTGAGTCCGTGGCGATCAACGCAGCGCTCCGCTCCAGCTGGATCATTTCTAAGTATCCAACAGGCTCAACCACCAGCACGTTGGGAACATCAACCATCGACACGTTGTACTCAGTAAGTTTACGACGTGTGCGCGGATGCATAGGCCACACAATCGGACAATGTTGCGCAACAGCCGCAAGACCTCTGACGATCGCTACCAGCCTATCTCGATCATCCGTGTTCTCTGACCGATGGATCGTGACCAACACGTATTTCCCGGCGACGACCCCAAGGGAATCCATAAGGCTGCTGATCTTACTTGCCCGTTCGGCCTGATGAAGGGCAACGTCGTACATCACATCGCCAACGGTCGCAATTGATTCTTCCGTAAAGCCCTCTCGTCTCAGATTCACTGCCGCAGCGTCCGTCGGCGTGAACAGCCAGCGTGAAATTCTGTCGGTGAGGACTCTGTTGATCTCCTCAGGCATGTGCATATTGAAGGATCGCAGCCCAGCTTCAACATGGGCGACCGGGATGTGCAGCTTAGCCGCAGCGAGTGCTCCTGCCAGCGTCGAATTCGTATCGCCATAGACGAGCACGGCATCAGGTCGTTCTAGCATGAGAACCCTTTCAACCTCCGTCAGCATGTGTCCTGTCATGGCACCATGCAGCCCCCCGTGGATACCCAGATTGTAGGCAGGTGGCCTCATCCCAAGCTCTTCGAAGAAGACATTAGACATGTTCACGTCAAAGTGCTGACCTGTGTGAACAAGCACTTCCTTCAGCGCGTCGGCGGCATCCAAGGCATGAGAAACCACGCTCGCCTTGATGATCTGCGGGCGTGCGCCAAGCACAGTGACGATCTTTCTTTGCATCTCAACCTCTCTTCAGAGAAATCCTTCCCCGCACATTGGGAGGCCTTCAAGCCGAAGAGAGGCCAGTGCGTTCGGACAACAACCGGCAGATTCCGTCCTCGAGCGCAAAGCGATCACCTGTGTGCGGACAGACTGCCTCTGCATCGCCGGTCACGGGCATAGCCAACCGCTCACCGAACCGACTCATCCACCCGATCTGTCGCGCCGGCACACCGACAACAAGGGCAAACGCCGGCACGTCCTTTCTGACGACACTGCCCGCACCTACGAAGGCGTACTCGCCAATCTTCACACCGCACACAACCGTACAGTTGGCGCCAAGCGTCGCACCCCGACGGACCACGGTGTCGCGATACTCGTCCTTCCGACTAACAGTCGAGCGTGGGTTATAGACGTTGGTGACCACCATGCTTGGGCCGCAAAACACGTCGTGTCCTAGCGTGACATTACCGTAAACCGAGACGTTGTTCTGAATCTTGACGTTATCTCCGATGCGAACGCGATTTCCGACGTAAACGTTCTGCCCAAGCGAGCAACCAGCTCCGATGACAGCTTTTCCAGAGACGTGAACCCAGTGCCAGATGCGTGTTCCATCGCCAATCAGCGCACCTTCATCCACGATCGCAGTCGAATGTATCTGCGCGGACACGGATCAGTACTCGAGAGGCAAAGCGACGCGGCGACCGTCCCGTGCGGACCGGTAGCTGGCAATCAGCAATTCGAGCGAACGCAGCCCCTCCCTTCCGTCTGTCTCGGGTTCCGCCTGTCCACGTAGCGCCTTGATTACATTATCGTAGTACAGCGGATGCCCGAATCCATAGACAGAGGTTGTCTGGTAGTTGGCGTCCCTGACGCGCTCGTCTTCGGGTTCCTTACTATCGAAGTCCCAGGCCTGAATCTCATTGACTGCCACTCCACCGATTCTCACAGTGCCTGTCTCGCCGATGACAGTGATCGATCCTTCGAGATTCCTCGGATAAGTGAGCATCGTGACGTTTATCGACCCGAGTGCTCCTGAACGCCAACGGACACCGACCGTTGCTGTATCTTCCACCTGAATATTCCGTGCCAGAGTCGCGACGTAGGCCTGCACGCTTTCCACCGGGCCTATGAGCCAGTCGACGAGATCGATGTAGTGGCTCGCCTGGTTCATCAGGGCACCGCCGTCGAACTCCCACGTGCCGCGCCACTTCGCCGAGTCGTAATACGACTGCGGTCTCGACCAGAACACATTGATTGCAACCATGTAAATCCGGCCGAACCGCTTCTTGTCGATGGCCTGTTTGAGCAGCTGCAGCGTTGCGTTACGGCGATTCTGTTTGACCACGAACAGGTTGACGCCCGCATCATCGCATTCGCGAACCATCCGCAGCCCATCATCCCAGCGGGTGGCCATCGGTTTTTCCGTCATGACATGGCGCCCCGCGCGCGCAACCTGCACGGCCTGAGACGGATGTAGTCCACTCGGCGTGCACAGTGCGACGATATCCACCTCAATTCGCCGGAGCATCTCGTCCAGCGAATCAAAGCCCCGTGCGCCGCGCGCGGACTCTGCGGCTTTGAGTGCCGCAGGATTGATGTCACATAAACCGACCAACTCCATCTGGTCTTTGTGAGTCTCGATGGCACCAAAATGGTTGGTGGAAATTCGACCGCAGCCCACGACGGCGATGCGAATACGACGGTCAACGATCATGTTGCTACTCATCAATTGAATCTCGCGTAACCCAGAGTCGATCTGCCAACACTCGGCGAATTACTGAAATGGTGGTGGCACCGCACAACATCAGAGAATGAATTCTCCACTAGAAAATTAGAACGAATTCACTGCCGCTGCGGAAATCGCCAAGTTGTAAATGATCGTGGTCACTGCCGTCCACAACGGCAACGGCCTCATGCGCTCTGTATCAAGCGGCGCGACGATCGTGTCTCCCGGCTTGATTTCTACTCGACCGGCACTGAACCACGAGTTGCCACCACTCGTCACGACACTACCGTCGGCACGCACCACATAGATGCGGTCGTCGTCGGCTCTGACTGTCAACCCGCCACTCTGTTGAAT
>JACZCW010059634.1_pt1 | contig 11838 bp, 8 predicted proteins | sample 8641861 | NCBI WGS metagenome assembly JACZCW01 (sample SAMN15324607, study PRJNA640507) | soil metagenome | isolation source: intercropping sugarcane | place: China: Luxin town, Laibin City, Guangxi Province | collected 2019-07-25 | depth 10cm m | reverse complement strand
GACTGCATCTTCTACAACGATTCGCTGCGCAAGCTGCTGGGTCACCTGGTGCGCGACCAGGAATGCGCGCTGCGCGGCGCGGAGGCCGCGATGCAGTCCTTCGGGCGCATGCGCGAACTGGCGCAGCGCCTGGACTGGCCGGTCCAGGACGTGGACTTCATGCACGACACCTTCCAGATGCTGCTGCTGGCGCGCCGCTACTACTTCCAGCCGCCCGACCCGGCCATGGGGGCGCACATTCTCGAAGCCAAGGTGGCCTACAAGCAGCGCTGGCCCCGGCCGCAGCGGCAGCGTTACCGCCTGCGCACCTCCTTCGCGCCACTGCCGGTGAAGGTGCGCACGCTGCGCTGGCTGGTGCGGCTGCTGATCCGTCGGCAGCGGGGGTACCGCCCGGTGCTCGATCACTTGTTCACGCTGCGGCTGCTGGCGTGGAACTACCGCCTGTTCCGCAGACGCTACGAGCGCACGCTGCCCAAGCTGGCGCGCAAGACGGCGATGGGCGTGGACGCGCTGTTCCGCTAGGAACAGTTCGCCGGGCTTCAGCGCGGGCCCATGGCCTGTTCGCAGCGCAGTGCCGGCTGGTCGATGCCGTAAACCACGATTTCCTGGAGCTCCTCCGGCCCGGCAGCCGGCGTGACATGCTGCTGCCACAGTCGCAGCTCGCCATTGCGGTCCTCGACCAGCGCGCTGCAGTGCTCGACCCAGTCGCCGTCGTTGCAGTACAGGATGCCGTCAATCTCCTCGACGTGCGGACGGTGGATGTGTCCGCAGATGATGCCCTCGAAGCCGCGTGCCTTGGCTGCGGCCACCGCCGCCAGTTCGTAGCGGCGCACGTAGGCCGCCGCATTGCCCATGCGCGATTTCAGCCAAGTAACCAGCGACCAGCGGCGCATCCCCAGCACACGGCGCACGAAGTTGACCTGGCGACCCACCACCAAGAACAGCCGGTACAGGACGCATCCGGCAGCCTGCAGCACCGGGCTGAAGCGCACCGCACCGTCGAAGGCATCGCCATGGATCACCAGCATGCGGCGACCGCAGCGCGTGGTGTAGACGTATTCCCCGTGTACCTCGATGCCGGCCAGCAGGCTGCCGATCAACGAGCGCGCCAGATCGTCATGATTGCCGGGGATGTACACGACGCGCGTGCCGCGACGCACCTTCTCGACGATGCACCGGAGCACTTCGTGATGCGAGGCGGGCCAGTAGATGCGGCCGCGCATGCTCCACAGGTCCACCACGTCACCGACGAGGAACAGCTCCTCCATCTGGACGCCGTTGAGGAAGCGGCAGATCTCGTCGGCCTGGCAATCGCGTGCGCCGAGGTGCAGGTCGGAGATGAACGCCGTGCGGACGCGGGCATTGGACCAGTTTCCCGTTTGCATCTTCCAGCATGACCATGGGGTTGCCTTGGATGCTTCAGGATTTTGCTTGGGACTTATTACCGGCGTCCTGCTGCAACAAGACGAACAGGTTACAGGCCACTGTGAACGAGGTTCGCCTCGAAATCGCGCGTGCAGTTGGACCAGTCGTTCTGCTGGGCCCAGGCGCGGCAGGCCGATGCCGAAGCGCGCAGCGCACGGCGCGCCGCTGCGGCCAGATCCCAGTCAAGTGCGCCGGTCTCGCCATCGCGTACCACGTCCACCGGCCCGGTCACGGGAAACGCGGCCACCGGCACGCCGCAGGCCATGGATTCCAGGTTCACCAGGCCGAAGGTATCGGTGAGGCTGGGGAACACCATCACGTCGGCGGCAGCCATGTGGCAGGCCAGCGCCTCGCCATGCTGGTAGCCGGCGAAGTGCGCCTGCGGGTAGCGCTGCTGCAGCCGCGCGCGTTCCGGGCCGTCGCCCACCAGCAGCTTGCTGCCTTCCCATTGCATGTCCAGGAAGGCTTCCAGGTTCTTCTCCACCGCGAGGCGGCCCACGTAGACGGCAATCGGCCGCGGCAGGTCGAGGAAGGACTTCTCGCGCGGCCGGAACAGCTCCGCATCCACGCCGCGCCGCCAGCGCACGATGTTGCGGAAGCCCCGGCCTTCCAGCAACCGTTGCATCGATGGCGTGCTGACCATGCAGTGCGTGCCCGCGCAATGGAAGCGGCGCAGCCAGGTATAGGACCAGGCCAGTGGCACGGGCAGGCGCTTGCGCAGGTACTCGGGGAACTGCGTGTGGTACGAAGTGGTGAAGCGGATGGCCTGCCGGCGGCAGTAGCGACGCACGGCGCAGCCGACCGGCCCTTCGGTGGCGATGTGGATCGCCTCGGGACGGAAGTGCCCGAACAGCTCCGGCACGCCTGCCTTCACGCCCAGGGCGAGGCGGATCTCCGGATAGCCGGGGCAGGCGATGGTCGCGAAGCGCTCGGGCGAAAGCACCTCGACCTCGTGACCGCGGCGCTGCAACTGGCTGACCGTCTGCTTCAGCGTGCTGACGACACCATTGGTCTGCGGCGACCAGGCATCCGTTGCAATCAGTAAACGCACGGACATTCTTTCTACATTCGGCTCATGACGGAAACATGACCGGCACCGATCCGGCGCCTGCTTTGCGTTCCCGGGTAACGCGTCCGCAACATTGATGCATTCTGATACGGGCTTCCTCCGACCACAGAACACCCCCAAGGGGATCGGAACAAGCCATGGCACATCGCCGCATACTTCTCCGCGCCACCACGCTGGCCCTGCTGCCCGCCCTCTGCACCGCCAACGGTGCGCTCAACATGGAGCCCCTGGATACGCTGAACACGGGTGGGGCTGAGATCTCTGCCTACGACGCCTCAAGCCGTCGCCTGTTCGTCACCAATGCTGAAGGCAAGAGCGTGGCGATAGTTGACGCCTCGATGCCCACTGCGCTGCGCCGCATCGGCACCATCGATTTGGCGGCGCTGGGATCCCCCACCAGCGTGGCGGCCCATGGCGGGTTGATCGCGGTGGCCGTGGCCAACCCGCAAAAGACACTGCCTGGACAGGTCGCCTTCTACCGCAGCAACGGCTCGCTGCTGGGCACGGTGACGGTGGGCGCACTGCCCGACATGGTGACGTTCACGCCGGATGGCCGGCATCTGCTGGTGGCCAATGAGGGCGAACCGGATGGCTACGGGCCTGGATACAGTGATCCTGAAGGATCGATCAGCATCATCCGCGTGCCCCCGGGGCACCACGGCAGGAGCAAGTGGTCGACTCCCGTGGTGCGTTCGGTGCGCTTCACCGCATACAACGGCCAGGAACCACAGCTGCGCGCCGCGGGCATCCGGATCTATGGCCCCGGCGCCAGTGCCGCCCAGGATCTTGAGCCAGAATACATTGCCGTCAGCGAAGACTCCCGCACCGCCTGGGTCACGCTGCAGGAGAACAATGCCGTGGCGAAGGTCGATATCGAGCGCGCCCGCGTGATCTCGCTGCTGCCGCTGACAGGAGATCAAGCTGGGCGGCTTTTCCGGTCTGGCCTATGAAGGCGTCACCGGGGATGGCGAGCTGAAGTTCATCGCCCACACCGACCGCGGTCGCAATGGCGAACCGGACGCTGCCGGCCTGCGGCCCTTCCTGCTGCCGCAGTTCTCGCCGCAGCTGGTGCGCTTCACGGTCAATCCATCCAACGGGCGCCTGCGCATCGCACAGCAGATTGCTCTGCGCGATGCCGATGGCCGCCGGCTCACCGGCCTGCCCAACCTGGCCGTGGCGGGGGGCAACGCCAGCACTGCGCATAATGACGAGATTCCCATCGACCTGAAAGGCAATGTGCTGGGACTGGACCGCCTGGGCGGCGACTTCGAAGGCATTGCCATCGACGCCGATGGCAGCTTCTGGATGTGCGATGAGTATCGTCCGGCCATCTACCACTTCAATCCGCACGGCGTGCTGCTGGCGCGCTATATCCCGGTTGGCGCCCACGCCGCCGCTGGTCTGCCGGTGCCCGCCGTTGGCGTTGCGGGCACGCTGGGCATCGAGGCCCTGCCCGCCGTGATTGCCCAGCGCCGCCAGAACCGCGGCATGGAAGCCATCGCGCTGCGCGACGGCAAGATCTACGGCTTCGTGCAGAGCCCGGCGCGCAATCCTGCCTCGCTGTCCAATGGCACGCTGAATGCCATGCGCAACGTGCGCGTGGTGGAGCTGGATCCTGCCACGCTCGCCACCCGCCAGTTCATCTACATCATGGACAATCCGCCGGGTGGCGGCGATGACTCGCGCGCCGACAAGATCGGCGATGCCGTGGCCACGCCCGAAGGCTTCCTGGTCATCGAGCGCGATGATGACTCACTGCCCAGCGGCGATGATCCGGCCACCATCACCAAGAAGATCTATGCATTCACGCTGGCCGGAGCCACCAACGTCAACGACCTGGACAGCCTCCGCGTCGGCGGCAAGTCCATCGACCAGATGTCGTCGGAGGAACTCATCGCCGCCGGCGTGACGCCCATCGCCAAGACGCTGGAGGTGGATCTGGTGGCCGCCGGCTACGCCGATGTGCAGAAGGTCGAGGGCCTGGCGCTGCTGGATGATGGCAGGCTCGCCGTGATCAATGACAATGACTTCCAGGTGGCGGGCATCACCATCGACAACGCTGCCGGCACGTTCACGCGCAACGCTGACTACATCCCCGAAGACACCGTGCTGGGCCTGATCGACCGGCCGGGCCTGGATGCCTCGGACCGCGACAGCCGCATCCACATCCACCCCTGGCCGGTGTTCGGCATGTACCAGCCGGATGCCATCGATACGTATAGCGTGCGGGGCCGCAGCTATTTCGTCACCGCGAACGAGGGCGATGCGCGCGCCGACTGGCCGGGCTTCAACGAAGAGGCACGCGTGAGCGCGCTCACCCTGGATCCCACCGCCTTCCCCGATGCCGCGGCGCTGAAGAACAATGCCAACCTCGGCCGGCTCAACGTGACGCGGGCGCTGGGTGACACCGATGGCGACGGCGACCATGATGCCCTGTACACCCTGGGTGGGCGCTCGTTCGCCATCTGGGATGATCTTGGCAACCTGGTGTTCGACAGCGGCTCACAGCTGGAGCGGCTGACTGCGCTGGCGTATCCCACCCTGTTCAATGCCGGACACGCACCCGGCGATGCGAGCCTCGACAACCGCTCGGACAACAAGGGGCCGGAACCGGAGGCAGTGGCGCTGGGCCGCATCGGCGATCGTACGTACGCCTTCATCGGCCTGGAGCGCATCGGCGGCGTGGTGGCGTATGACGTCACCAACCCCTACGCGCCAGTGCTGATGGATTACCTCAACACGCGCGCCTTCAGCGGGGATCCGGAGGCCGGCGACGTGGGTCCGGAGGGCATCGTGTTCATCCCCGCGCAGGAGAGCCCGACGCGCCAGCCGCTGCTCGCCCTGACCAGTGAAATCAGCGGCACGGTGAGCCTGTATGCGCTGGAAACCGAGCGGTCGTGGAAGCGGCGCTTCGGGTGGTGGTGGAAGCCGCAGTGGAAGCAGGGCTGGCGCTGAGCTGGCTGACGAACTGCAGGACGCGCCGGGCCGGAGGCGGGCGTGTCCTGCAGTCAGAACGCCTAAGCGCCCCAAAGACGATCCTCAGGGATCACCCGCAGCGGAAGATGCGGGCGAGGGGTGACAGGCCGTAGGCAGCGCCTCGCATCGACGCGGGCACAGCCGCCGCGACCGCCGTTCGCTCCTGATCCCTGCTTCACGCCAGGTCGAGCATGACCTCGGCATAACGCCTGCCCAGCTCGCGATAGCCAGCCGGCGTGAAGTGCAGGCGATCGGGCCGGCTTTCGCACCCTTTCGATGAAACCACATGCGCGGTGGGCACCACCTTCGGCAGTTGCGCGATGATTTCGTTGACGCTGGCGGCCGCGCCCTGCTGGTCGGCGTTGACGGTTTCACCCGCCAGCAGCGGCACCCTCGACGCCTCCAGCTTCAGGTCCGCAAGCAGGTTGCGGTAGATCCTGGCGACCTTGTCCGGCCAGGCGGAGTCATTGGTATTCGACTCGCCCTGGTGAAGCAGCACGCCCTTGATCACACCGCTCCGCATCGCCACCCGCGCCATATCGACCAGGTGCTGGTACGGGTTGCCGCCGTAGCCTGCGATGATGTTCTTCATCCATGGCGCTGCGCTGGCCGCGTAGGTCTCGTACGTGTCACGGTCGAACAATTCGATCTTGCAGCCGGCCACGGCCACGTTGACCACACCCACGCGCACGCGCTGCGGCAGCCGCGACACCAGGGTGCGCCCGAAGTAGTCGGCCGGGCAGAGCCCTGTGGAACTGCGGCACAGCGGCGGCACCGCGGGGTACCAATGGCCCTGCGTGCGACCGAGTCCGGCGAAATCCACCGCTGCCAGCATCTGGAAACGCGCATCCACACCGGTCTTGTCCTGCGCCTCGATGCCCGGGAAGCCCTCCATGTTGGACTGGCCGAATGCCAGATAGACGTGCAAGTCCGGATCGACCCCACCGGGCTGTTCACCCCCGAAAGTGCGCGATGCCGGCATGCCCAGCAAGGCGCTGCCGGAGGCGGCACTGGCGAGCAGGAATTGGCGGCGGCGGATCGGCAGGGGCATGGAGGGCTCCTCGTACTGGAATCAGACCGCAGTGCAACAGTCTAGCACCGGCCCCGCCGGCAGGACGGCCGCGGGATTTGTGGAAAGGCTCACACAGGCGTCCCGGCCCAGGTCTTACCCTTCATTTCATCACTCTCCACGGAGCCGTCCATGATACGCCTGGCCGTCGCATTCACCCTGTTCGCCGCGCCCGCCCTCACGCTGGCTGATGTGGTCAAACTCGAGTGCAAGGGCACCAGCCCCAGCGGTGCGCAGCAGACCATCGCGGTGAGTTATGACGAGAAGGAAGGCTGGGTGGACGACGGTTCCACCAGGATGCGCGATGGTGTCAGCGCCTATTACCTGAAGGGCATCAAGGTGATGGTCGACAAGGAAACCATGGAGTACTACACCCGCGAGACCACTGCCGGCGAGAAGTTCAAGGGCAAGTGCATGAAGGTGGATCCCAAGGCCTGAGCGGACGACCAGGCTTCACCTTCGGATCTCAGCGGCGGGCAGCCTCCGCCACCCGGCGCAGTGAGAACATGTACCCTGCCACGCGTACCCAATCCGACCTCATCAACTTCTCCGTGTCGTCCCAGAAGTAGATCAGCCGGCCTTCGCGCGACACCTCCATTACGATGGAGCGTCGGCACGGCGGATAGGCCGGCTCGTTGACGCAGTCGAACTTGAACTTCACCCGGTTGCCATTCAGGTTGCCGAACGCTTCTTCGGCGATGCTCTTGCTGTTTACCTGCAGGCGGCGCACCTGCAGGCGCTGCGGGTCTATGCCATAAAGGATCATGGCGGGTTCCAGCTGCGACAATCCGGGCCTGCCACGCACACCCGGCCAGCTCACGTGGATCATGCACTGCACACCCGCGCCTGCGCCTATGGCTACGCAATCCCCCACACCATTGGCATTCTGGCTGCTGGGGTCGGCGACTCCCTCATATCGAAAACGTCCGACAAGATGTCGTAGCCATTCCTCCAGTTCCTGCAGATCCGTTGCGCGCCCTGCGATGGAGCCAATGGCGTCAGATTGCTCTGGCTTGCTCGCAGGGTATGCCGGATCTTCGCGCGGCTGCGCCGGCGCGGAACTGCCAGCGAACAGGGCAATCCATGTCAGCAGCGTCAATGACCCGAGGTGGGAGCGATCCATGCTCTTGCTTGCGTTGATGCCGTTGGCAGGCTTCGGTCAGCCGGCGGGGAACACGCGGGTGCCCGCTGGTCCAGCACCAGGAACTGATTGACCGCCACGTTCTCGCAGCTGAACTCGGCGCCGCCCGGCCAGACCACGCGTATCCGGCTCACGACCGCGGCTTCGCCCAGCCCGAAGCCCAGATCCGGCAGGTTCTGGCTGTTGAAATTGCTGTTGGCTTCGGCCAGGCGCATTTGCGTCTGCATGCCGCGACCCTGACCCACGTCCGCGGTGACGAAGACCCGTGCGCCGATGGCATCGGTGTTCGGTGCCGTGCCCACCAGGCGGATGCTGATGAAGTGGCGACCGGCACCGCTGCCGCTGCGGTTCTCGAAGAACTGCGGGCGATTCGAGTGATCGAACACGACGATATCGGTGTCGCCATCGCGGTTGAAGTCTCCGCAGGCCAGGCCCCTGCCTTCCGAGGGTGCCGCAATGCCCCATGCCTCAGCCTTCTCCGACAGCGTTCCGTCGCCATTGTTGATGAACAGCCGCGAAGGCTTGGCCTGGAAGAGCGGCTGGGTGAGTGTGCGGTAATGCTGTTGCAGGGCGCGCCCCGTGCCATTCGTCGCCACGTCATCCGGGATGTAGCCGAATCCATTCACGTGGAACAGGTCGATGAAGCCGTCATTGTTGAAATCCGCCGCGCAGGACCCCCAGCCCCAATAACCATCGCGTACGCCGGCCTCTTCCGTGATGTCGGTGAAAGCCATGCGCTGCGCCGTGCTGGCGTTGCGATACAGGCGGTTGCCGGTGACGCCCCAATTGCCGGCGGCCACGCCGGTCTGGTCGAGGATGGAAGTGACGAACCACTCGAGATTGCCGTCGTTGTCGATGTCCAGCAAGGTGCTGCCCATCCCGTTCTGGTCGGTGATCGGCGACTCGATGGTTTCGTTCTGGAAGTGCCACCCCGCCGGCGTGTCGTTGGGTACATTGCGCAGCGCGGCGCTGGTCAGGAAGTCGGAGGCGATCACCAGGTCAATGCGTCCGTCGCCGGTGAAGTCGGCGAACTTGGGCGTGAAGTTGAAGCGCTGGTCGATGAACGCCGACGTGGTGCGCCCGGGCACATCCCAGGGATACAACTGCGCGCCATCTGACCGCCACAGGGCCGGCGACTTCCCATTGGTGCCCGTGCCGCCCGACCAGTGGGCAAGATACAGGTAGGGATAGCCACTGGCATCCAGCGGCGCAAAAGAGATGCCGAAGGTGGGGCGGACCATGGGCAGGTCGGCAATCTTGCCGTACTGGCCGGCGTTGTTGCTGGCGTACACGGGTACCGAGCCGGCGTGTACGTTGCCGAGGATGAGCTCGCGTCGATAGTCGCCGTTCAGGTCCGCCAGTGCCGCGCCACTGAACTCCCGTTCGGTGGTGCTCGCCAGTGGTTCAAACCGGGAATACCGCTTACCTGCCTGGTTGCGGTAGAAGACCATGCCCGATACAGCGCCCCCGCTGAACGCCAGATCCGGCCAGCAGTCATCATCCAGGTAGGCGGCGGTGACGCCACCGGCCATCATGGCCACTTCCAGTGCCGACTGTTGCGACCTGAACCAGGTGCTGTGTTTGTAGCCGTGGCGGTCGACGAGGCCGGTTTCATCGGCTGTGCGCTGCACGAAGGAGTCCTTCCCCGAGTTCAGCGCCGTGGCAATGTTGTTGGTGCAGCCCACCACGTCGGCGAAGGTTTCGCGCGGCGGCAGGGCCGCAAACGACAGGGGTACCTGCGGGGCACTGTAGGCCGAGAACGCACCTTCGACCGATGCCGGTGTGCCAAATCCTCGATCGCGGATCAGTGTATGGCCGTCCGGATCGTCGGCCACGGTGGGAGCCCATTGCCCGATGCACGCCGGATCTGCCACGCAGCGATCGGTGAGCGTGCCAAGGAAGGCTACCAGTTGCTTGATCTCCTTCTTTGTGAGGTTGCGGGCGGGAAGCAGCTCTTCGGCCGTCGCGAAGTTCCCGCGGGCAATGGCATCGCGGGTGAACTTCTCGGCATGGGGATACTGGACCGCGCCAGTACGGAATTGCGCCAGATGGCTGAGGGTGAAATCGTAGCTGTCCACGGCCTGACGTGGATTGGCGTGATAGGCGAGCAATTCTTCCAGCGTCGCAAATGCGCCCGTGTGCCCATAGGGTGCAGTCTTTGCGACATTCAGCAATGAAGGTGTGCGGAAGGCCTGCATGTCAGCATCCATCCGGGTCTCGAACCAGCGCCCGACATCGCTGCGCTGCGCGCGCCCGAAACCGCGTCCGAACTGTGGAAAGGCCACGTTGTGAAAGGCTTCGTCGGTGAAGCGGTCGCCGGCGTGGCAGTTCACGCATCCCAGGCCACCGGCGCTGGGAGGGCTGAGGAACAGCCGGGCGCCGGCCTTCGCGGCCCGGGAAATCGCCCCATCCTCACCCTGCAAGTAGCTGCGCCATGGCGTGTCAACGAAGATCTGCGACTTGATGTAGGCCGCCAGCGCGCGCTGCACATTGAGCACGCTGATGAGCTCGTCTGCGTGGGCTTCAGGTTGTGCAAAAGCCGCGCGGAAGCGCGTGAGCCAGTTGGCGGCAGCCTCCCGGACGGGGTTGTACTGCGTATCTACGACGCCCCGCAGGCGCAGCATGAGGTGCTCGCGGTATTCTGCCGGCGTCGCCAGGTCGGTATAGAAGAAGCTGCGCATCTCGTTGTCGTTGACGATGGGCCCCTTCATCGTGAATTCCATCAGTCCGTCAAGCGGGTTCACGTCTGGCGCCTGACCGGACTCGGGCGTGCGTATCCTCTGGCCGTGGCCACCGCTGACGGTGTCCGCGTCGAGCACGAATACGCGCCCATCGAACATCAGGCTGCGGTCGAACAATGCCGCGTTGAAGCTGCTGATGCTGTTGCGGTGCATGTTGGGACCGCCATCGGCACTCGGATCCAGGTCGCGCTCCGGGTCAATCTCACGTCCGGGTCCGACCGTGGCAGCATTTTTCGGAATCGGGCCCACCGACAGGGACAAACCGTCCGAACCACCGAAGTCGGTGTGGTGGCAGGTGCCGCAGGACACGTCGTAGCCGGCGCTGAGGGTCTGCGAGAAGAACAGCAACTGGCCCAGCTTCACCAGTGGATCGGCGTCAGGCACCACCTGGCTTGCCCCCCGCGGCGTCGCGGGGTCGCCGGTCATTCCAAGCGTTGCAGTTGCGAGCTGGCGCGGGTCAATGGAATCCAGGCCGGGAGACGAAGAACTTCCGCTGCATGCGGCAAGCAGCACGGTAGCCCCTGCCACCGCCCAGGAAAGGCGCACTTTCGGCAGACGCGCCGGCGCGATCTGCCCACGATCCGGTTTGGTCACTTGGTCCCCCCACTGACAAACCAGCTTTTCTAATTGTCGAAGGCACGCCGAAGTTCGCGCATCGAAGCAAGGAAGTCAACTTTGCTGCCTGTTCTTGGCCCGGCGGCCGCTCTTGACTCCTCGATTGATACATTTTTCAAATGATTATGACTTGCCCGACGGATTGGTTATGACTTGTGCAAGGAAGTGTTGGTAGCGGAAACTCGCTGGAAGCCGCAGGCGGATTCCCTTTTGGGCAAGTCCGTATGGCGGCAGCGACAGAATAAATAGTCAGTAGTTCTTTGGGGGAAAACACGGTGTTCAAGTACACAGAGTGTGGGCCGTTTGTTCGGGCCACGGCAGTTGCCTTTTTGGGCGCTGTCGCGGTAATCGGGTTCTCGTCACCGGCCATTGCGGCGGCAGACGATGACGAAGAGGACGTTGAGCTGGAAGAAGTGCAGGTCACCGGTACCCGCATCCAGAGTCCCAACGTCACATCGGCCAATCCCATCACCTCGATCACGAGCGAGGAGATGCGCAACCTGGGTTTTGTCAACGTTGCTGATGCGCTGACCACGCTGGTCCCGCAGAACATCTCTACCTACCAGCCCAACATGCTCGGCGACAACCAGTCGGGTTTCGGCGGCGGCGGCATGGAAGGAATTGATCGCGGTTCCTACTTCATCGGCAATACCATCGCGAACCTGCGTGGCATGGACCCGGGACTGGGCACGCGCACGTTGACGCTGGTCGATGGTCGGCGCGTGGTATCCACGTCGAACCAGGCCGATGTGGTCGACATGAACATCATCCCCTCCAACCTGCTGCAGCGCATGGACGTGGT
>JACZCW010047316.1_pt1 | contig 11849 bp, 12 predicted proteins | sample 8641861 | NCBI WGS metagenome assembly JACZCW01 (sample SAMN15324607, study PRJNA640507) | soil metagenome | isolation source: intercropping sugarcane | place: China: Luxin town, Laibin City, Guangxi Province | collected 2019-07-25 | depth 10cm m | reverse complement strand
AGAGGGTTGCCCGAGTGAAAAATTCCGGGCGCAATTGTTGAACACTCACGGATAGTTCCGGCGCTCCTGCTGGGATCGCTTGGTCCCAGCTCAACCGAGCTTCGAGCATCTCAGCGCGCGCCGTGAGGAGGCCGGGTCGGTCGGACGATCATTCGCTGGGGGCTTCGTCTTGGGCGGGCGGCTCGACGGGAGCTTGCTCGGGGGCCGGGGCGTCGTCGGCTGGAGCCGGGCTGGACGTGGCTTGGCATGGTGCCCACTGCCCTGAGAGGCGAGGCGACAACGTTGTGCCCAAGATGTCCGGGTAGAGCGGGGGCGGCGGGGGGAGTTGCTCACCTACCAAAGCGCTCATCGTGCTCTTGACGCGTTGGTCGAAGGTGGAGTTGCCGCTGGGTGAGGTCAGTGAAAAGCCGGTGATGGTGCGGTTACCGCCCACGCTGACCGCGACGCTCGCGGCGAGCTTCTTCAACTCGTTGCAAGGGATTTGATCCGTCGGCTGCGTGAAGCGGGCGTTGAACCAACTGGCAATTTTTGTGCGGTACAGGTCGACCTGACGCGCCTTCAAGGGGTCGGTTTCGGTCCCCATCTCCGAGCCATCCTCGGCGCCCTCCTCGTTGTACTCAGGCAGCTCCTGATCCTCGTCGGGGTCCTCGAGATCTTGTTCGAGCTCTTTGACGATTTCGGCGTCTTCCGGAGGAGCCTCATGCTCCTTGTCGGCAAGTTTGCTCTCCGGGATCTTCGCGACGTCGTCTGGAGCCTGCTCGCTGGGCGCGCTGCGCTCCTCATAGCGTTTGACGGGGACAGGCGCGCGCTTCTGCCACATCTGCGGCAGCTTGGGTTTGACCTTATTTTTGCTGCCCAGTTTGAGCAGCGGGAGTTCATCGAGCACCGGTTGGACCGCGATGGGGATCTCCTTGACCTGCGCGACCTCCTCCTTGCGCACCGCGCCGCGCGAATCACCAAAGAAAGCGAGCAGCCCAAAAAACACCACTTGAACGAGCAGGGCCAAACCCAGGGCAAGTTGCAACTCCCGGCCGGTGAAGGCGCTGGGGCGCTTGCCAAAGTCGGGTTCGCTTACGGTGGCGCTACTCACGGCGTTCCTTGCGCGCCTTGTTGGTTGGGCGGAACGTGCGCGGCATTGTCTGCTTCGGTTTCGTCCACCGGTTCGAGTTCAGGTTGCACGAGCAGGTTGAGCGATGCCACGCCGCTGTTGCGCGCCGCAGCGACGACCTCCGCCACGACCCCGTAGCGGGCCTCCTTGTCCGCGCGGATGTAGAGCTGTTGCTCAGTCTGAACGCGCTGACTCTCCCGGAAGGCCTCCACCACCCGGCCCGTGACGTCTTTCTCACCGAACATCACCTGGCCCTCTTTGGTGACGGTGACCAACAGCCGTGCGTCCTTGATGGGAGACTCGGCCGCCTGCACCTCAGGCAGATCGATACGTAGCCCAGTGGTGAGCAGTGGAGCTGTGACCATAAACACGATCAACAGCACCAACATCACGTCTACGAGCGGCGTTACGTTGATGTCGCCAAAGCCGCGACGTCTGCGGCCGCGGCCTCCACCCACTTGTGCTCCCATCTCTCAAGCTCCTCGGCGCATTTCGCGCGCGCTGCGACGCTGCACTTCATCGGCGTAGATGCGGGCTACCCAAACATCCGCCGCAGCGTTCAGTTCATCCATCAGATCCGTGATGCGGCGATCGATGAAATTGTAAGCGATGGTAGCGGGGATGGCCGCAAACAGACCAAACGCAGTAGCGACCAGCGCTTCACCGATGGCCGGAGCCACTACGGGCAGAGACGCGCTCTTCTCGGCGCCGATGCGTTGAAACGCGATCATGATGCCCCACACCGTGCCAAACAGTCCGATGAAGGGCGAGGCCGATGCGATGCTGGAGAGCGAAGGCATGAGCGCCATGGCGCGTTGCTCCTCGATGGTGATGGCGCGCTTTGCGGTGGCGACGAGCAGGTCCTGCGTGAGATTGACGTCGTCAATGCGACCGTGCAGCGCCCGGACGACCGTGGCGCCAGGTGCGGATTTCATTGAATGTCCGATCTCCAAAAGATCGGTGCCACGCGCTGCTTGATTGCACGCTTTTTCAAAGCGACGCTGGGTCTTTTGCAGGCGCTCGAGTTGGAGCCATTTGGCGAACCAAATCACCCACACCAAAATGGATGCCGCAGCGAGCGCGATGAGAACGGCCAAGCCGGGGCCCGAAGCTTCTTGTACGAGGGCGACGAGATCGAACCCGCCGTTAGATGATGCTTTGTCCACGATCTTAGTGCTCACTCTGCAAGATGGATGTCTACGCGACGGTCAGTGGCCCAGGATGCTTCATCCGTTCCAGTGGCGTCCATTTCACCACGACTGGTGGTGGTGACTTGAGCTGCGGGCAAGCCAGCGTTCTTGACCGCTGTACCCACGTTGTCGGCGCGGCGCCCGCCGAGCACCATGTTGTACTCGGGCTCCCCGCGCGGATCGGCATGGCCCACCAAACGCATGGTGCGTCCCTTGAGCTTGCCGGTGGTGAAGCAATCGGCCAATTTCTTCATGATGGCTTGATCCTCAGCGAGGACTTTGGCCGAGTTGTAGCCAAAGTGCGCTTCGGTGTCGGTCAGGCCGCAGGCCAACTTGATCTCGTCTGAAATGTTGATGTCACTCTGACGTGGATCATCGCCTGGCTTCTCCGTTTCGGCAGCCGGTGCAGGTGCAGGCTCAGGTGCGGGGGTGGGCTCAGGTGCGGCTGGGGGTGGCGCGGCGGGGCCGCAGGCCATTGCTTGCAAGGCGAGGAGCAGCGACAGAGCAGATACAGTCATTTTCATAGAAGTTTCCTTGGGGGCAGGTCGCCGAGACCGGAGTGTCGAAAGTGCAGGCGGGATCCTGAGAGGCACACTCGCGAGCTGCAAACCGTGCAGTTTCACACCTGGCTCACGAACGCATCAGAACGGATCACTATGTGCCGCGATCCGCCTCTTGGCGTTACGCCGGATTGGGGGGACCGCGCAAGTCAGATCTGGGTAAAACTGGGCAAAAATTATGCCGCGCGTGGGTCGTCGGCTCGCTGGGGCTGAACTTTTCTGGGGCCGCGTCACGCAACACCGGAAAGTACTCAGCAGGGCGCGCGTCGGACGCGCTCAACGACGCAAAGCTATGGCTACTGCAAACAACAAGATCGCGCACACTACAACGCTCACCCAGGTGGTCACCTTCCTGAACTCAGGGGGCGGCTTGGCGTTGCTCTTGAGCAGAGTCCAAGCCAGGCTAGGCAGCTTATCCAGCTGCAGTTGCGCGCGCTCACGCGTTTGGGCGTCGTGATGCTGGTCTACGACGCTGCGGTACCGCCGAGCTGCTACTGCGAGATCATTGCGTGCGACGCACGCCTGCAAGAATGCCTCATGTGCGGCGTCATTGTCGAAGTGTTGCTCCACGTGGCGCCATAGCTCGTCGAGCTCATCCGGAGCTGGGGTTGAAACCCGAGGGGGAGCTTGGTTCACCAGTCCATCATGATCAACAGCGCCGGTTCAATCAACCGTCGCGTTTTCCTGAGAGGGGAAGCCCAAGTCGTCGTCGGCCGCACGTAGTGCTCGACACGGGTGATGTGCCCCCCCAGCAGGTTACGCGGGCAAGGTACGGCGCAACTGCGCGGCGGCCTGGCGCAGCTCGGCATCCTCAGCGTGATCCTCGAGGCGGCGCAGGCGCTGCCGGAACACCGGTAGCTGAGTGGGTTCCTGTTCGGACAGTAACTCTTGGAGCATATGTACGGCACGCGCCGCCTGACTCTCGTCAAAATGCTCGAGGAGCTTGAGCTGAGCGTCCTGTTCGCGCGGCAGCTCGAAGCCGGCGGCGAAATATTCATTGGCCGCCTTCGTGACGGCGGCGCGACCTTCTGCCGCGAGATAGCGACTGAAGAGTCGTCGGCGAGTTTTTTCAGTCTCGTCAATCTCGTCTTCTTTACGCACGACGATGCGTGCTTCACGACGCTTCTTGCGCGCTTCGACTTCGGCGGGATCGAGTTCAACCGTAGGGCGCTCGAATACACCGCCCAACGATTTTTCCGCGGAGCCGCGGGGTTTGGCCGACGCGGCCTTCATGCGGCGTGTCGGCTTTTCTAAACGAGGGGAATCAGGCCGGCGGGCTGCGAGCACTACGGGCTCGAGCTTGGTTGCGGCTTTCTTGGTGGGGCTTTTGCGACGTCGTCGACGGCGGCCAACACGATTAGTCTGAGTGTCCATCATGGCTTGATTGAAGAAATCCCAAGCGCGCCTTGTTTTGAACCCGAACAGGTCGGTTTGAATCCGAACAGTGGACGGGAACAGGTGAAGAAACTGCCGACATACAGCAGCTCTTCACGGATTGAGCGGGCTACGTAGTTCAAAAGAACGAAGGATAATTTTGCTGCGATTGATCGAGAGTGACTTGTGATAGGGGGCAAGCCCGCGCCTCGTCGGTCGCGCCCTCGCAATGGAGAGCTCTACGACGCTGACTTAGACTGATACTGAGTCGGACTGATCGCTGAGGGTATTGTTGCTCGGTCTAGCGATATCGGGACTATTCCCTTTGCCTGTGGGTTCCCTTGTTGGTCTGCGCCAGGGTGTCTCTCTCGACCTACCGTGGTACTGGACCTTTCTGCCTAAGGGGGGGAAAACCCCTCGAAGGGATGGGAGGCAACGCCAAACTCAGCCATTGCCACTACCCACGTACTACTTAGCATGAAACATGTTCCTGCCAGAAAAAAAAACACACCCATCAAGGTTTTCCCACAAGGCTTCGTTGGGCTGAGTGGCCATGGGCTAGGGGTTATCTCATTGGTTGTGGGGCATTTGACCACTTTGGGTTGTGGCGCTCCTCAAGCAGAGGCAAAAGCGAGCAAATCGGCTCAAGTAATTGTTGAAGACGAAGGGGCTGGACGTGTGTCCACGCGCGACCAAAGTCGAGCCGCAGAGTCGACGGCGCCCATCGCACATGAAGCCCAAGCGGTGCTCACCTTTGCTCATCAGTCGCTCGTGGTACGCGCGCCTTCTTCATGGGGGCTCGTCGCGGAGCCGTCGCTGGGTTCTTGGGGTCGCGCCACGACGAGCCAAAACGAAGACCAACTGTTGGTGTTTCATCAGCCCGCGCGCAGAACCATCACCTTAGCTGAATGTGAGACAGAGGCGCGAGCCAGTCTGCAGATCTTGCGTCACGGTCTGTCTGCCACCAACGAGCGCCCCTGGGACCCCCTGCCTGATTACGCGGGCACGCTCAGGGTCGTTCTGCTCGACGACGGGTCGACTTTGGTCGAAGCCTATGCGGTGAGCTTCAGCCGCTGTTTGAGCGCAGTCTACCGCGTGAAAGGTGGGCAAGATTATGCGCAAAGGCTCACGCTCGTGGTCACGTCCGTGCTGTCACGGCTCAGTTTAATGCGCCGCGTCGTCACCGCGCCATCACCGCCCTTTTGAGCGCGGGCCGCGCCTTATGGTTTGTCGGAGAGGGCCAGCTTCTCTAGACCCGACTTGTGGGCGGACTTGTTGCTGCCCACGGCGACCAGACTACGACCGGAGAATTGGAAGGTGCGCGCGGCGGCGTCGCGGATGTCTTGCTTGTTCACGGACAGGATCTGCTCGAGGCGCGCAGCCGGTGTTCGGGCCACACCCATGAGCGCGGACATGGCCATGAAGTCTGCCGTTTCTCCGACGTCGTCGGTGAGGGCCTCATGTTGCCAGGTGGCGCGTTTGCGCGCGCGATCAAACTCCCGATCGCTGACCAGGTCCTGGCTCAACTCCGAACATAGACTGAGCATTTGCTCCACGACCGCTGTGGCGTTTTCATGAGCGGTGTCCGCCTCCAGCTCCAAGATGCCCACGTCGTTGTAAGCCTCATAACCCCCACTGACCGTGTAACACAGGCCACGTTGGTCACAGAGTCGATGATAGAGGCGAGTGGCCATGCCGTCGTCGATGATGCGCATCAGCATATCGAGCGCTGGCTCCATGGCGTCTAGATGACCGGGACAGCGAAACCCGAGCGAAAGCCGTGTTTGGCTCGCGCCTGTGTGGGGGACGTGACAGAAGCGCGGGGCAGTCTGCGCGGGGGGCGCCGCCGCGCTCAAGCTTTGGCCGCGGGGGAGCCCCGCAAAAGCGGAGCGCACGTGTGCTTGTACTTGACTCACGTCCACGGGCCCGGCGATGGACACGACGAGACGGTTGCCTACGTAGGTGCGTGCGTGGTGTGCCCGGATCAGCTCCGAGTCGAAGCGTTCGATATTTTCGAGGTTGCCCAAGATGGGCTGGCCCAAGGGCGATCCTTCGAAAGCGGTCTTGCGCGCCAAGGTTTGTGGATCGATCCACTTGCCGTGCTCGCCCAACTCTTCATGGATCTCTTCGCGAATGATGCCGCGCTCCAGTTCGATGTCGGAGAACAGAGGTCGCTGATACACCTCGGCCAAAAGAGGGAGGACCGAAAAGAGGTTCTGAGGCGGCAGCGAAATGCCGAGCGTGCCGTGATCCGCAGCGGTGCTCGCGTCCAGGGTGCCACCCAGCTCCTCGAACGCTTGCGCAAGTTGGTAAGCGGTCGGATGCTGGTCGGTGCCACGGAACAACATGTGTTCGACGAAGTGGCTGAGCCCGTTGTGGTCGGGTGTCTCGAACCGGGAGCCCGTGCGCAGGTAGAGAAGTACGACCGCGCGCCGTCGCTGCTCAAGGGGCGTCACCAGGCTGGTGACGCCGCTATCGAGGATCTCTTCGAAATATTTGAGTGATGAGGACGTCAGCTTTTCTTCTCCGCGGTTCCCTCTTCATCTTTGGGGATCATCTTGCGGTTGAAGGTGAGGCCACCCGCTTTCTTGATCAAGGCATCGACGTACTGAGCCAGGGCCTGTTCAGCCTTACGCTTGTACAGCATCTCGATCACGCGCGGGCGCTCCTCTGCGAACGCTTCTTTGGTGAGCATGTCTTTGGACTTGAGCTGCAGGACGACATAGCCGTTCTCAGCGAGCAGGGGCTTGTCCTTGATGGCATCGTCCTTCTCCAAGGAGAACAAGGCCTGGGTGGCGCCTTCACTGGCCAACACCTCGGTGATCACGTCTTGATCCAAGGACACTGGGCGTGAAATCGCCACTTGGGGTGCGTGCGCGTCGGTCAGGGCGGGGTGCTTGTCTTGTGGATCCTTCAACCCCAGCACTTCACGGTTGAGCGCGAGCGTGGCGTCCTCGAGCGACTGGGACTTCCCCAGCTCGATCAGTCGCGCCGCGTAGTTGCGCGCTGCTTCATCGGCTTTTTGTCCGAGCGCCAGCTTGTACGCCACGTGCGCCTGCATCAAGGCCGTACGGTTTTCATCCGTCACCACGTCGTCCAAGCGCAGGATGGTAAAGCCACGGATGGTCTCTACGACCGGGCTCAGCTCACCCGGTTTTTTGAGCAACTTGGCCGCCTCGAGCAATACGGCCGAACCAGCACCGTAGCTATCGTCCAAGCAACCGACGCGACCGGCGCGCGGTGCGCTGTCGGCTTGGCTCTCACGGCGGGCCATCTCCTCGAAATTCTTCTTGGCTTTGAGTTGTTTGAGTAAGTCTTCTGCTCGGCTCTGAGCCTTCTGGGCGTCCTCGGAGCCAGGCTGGGCGCTGTCGATGCGGATCTCCGAGACGATGGGGCACCCCTTTTTGAACCCGTCACCCAGTGACGTCACCGCGGCGGTGACCGCCGGTTCGTTGGCCTTTTGGTAGGCCGCTACGTCCTCGGGACTGAGCGTGATGGCGTAGCGCTCAAACCAGTCTTTTTGAGCGTAGACGGTGCGCGCCGTGGCTTTGGAGCGCACACGCGAGAACGCCAAGAACGCTTCTTCATCTGACACGCGCACCTGACTCTTGATCAATTGACGAAGACGTTCCGCGGTGTACTCCCGCGTTTGCATCTCTTTGAACTGGGTGGGACTACGACGCGTCCATACCCGCACGGTGCGCTTGTAGGTTTCGATGTCGAACTTACCGTCGCGCTTCACGTCAATGGCGCGCAGGCCAATGGTGCCCGGTTCACAACCCGTGGGACCGTTGACGCACATCGCCAGACTCATGGCCAGTTGTTCTGCGCCTTGCGCAGGCAGTGACACGCGCGCGCGTCCTTCGAGCAGCTCCGCGTCCACATCGTCTTGGCTGGTGCCTAGCCCCATTTGTTCCGCCTGCTTGACCAGAACCTCACGTTCGACCAAGCCACGCGCCACCTGTTCGCGCAAACGCAGACGTTTTGCCGCAGCTTCATTGATGCTTCCACCGCCGATTGCGCTCAACAAGCGGAACGCAGCGTCGAACTCCTTGGTCTCGACACAGACATGTTTACCTGCCTCTGCGACACACTCATCATCCATCGAAGTGGGAGAGTTGCCGGTCCCGGTCAGGATGAACGCCAGGATGATGGACACGACGATGGCGCCGAGGAAGATTTGGCCTAGTCCGCTATTTCTGAGTGCTCGAATCATGACAGTACACAGTACAAGGTCTGGCCGCTGGCAGGCCTGAGGATGGAGACCCCGCGCCAGGCGTGTTGCCTGGGCCGCGAAGTGCGGGGCCCATACCACGCGCGCGGAGGGACGCGAAGTCGTGCCGGGTGTGCCCCCCGGTCGCGCGGAGAGGATACCCGGCTTTGGCAGGATACCTGAATATTTACAGTATGTTACCTAGAAAGCACCGGGGTCAGTCGTCGCTGCTGGCCCGACGCAGGCCGAGCAAGTGCTGGATCTCTGAAGCCAACTCTTCGTCCTCGATGACGCGCGTGACGCGCAGCTCATGGGACGTGTCGAGCACCACGTCGGCGTCGCCTGGATCCAGGATGGGTCGCCCCAAGAAATCGGTTTGAACGTAGCCGCGATCGAACAAATCTTGGGCGAGGGCGGTCGCTTCATGGCGCACCTGATCGGCGGAAGCGCCTGGAAAATGCGAGGCCTGAGCACGGAGCGTGACTGACAGCGTGAGGTATCCAGGACGTTCGCCGTACGCGCCCACTGGACCCACCACGATCCCACTGTCCATGATCAGGTTGTCCCGAATGCGCTCCGCCAACGTCACCTGACCATCGACTGTGCGGTATACTTCGAAGCCGAGGGTTCTAAGGTGTTTCTTGAGTTCGGCCGCGTCGGAGATGCTCATGCGTAGGACCTGAAGGACCGAACGAAGGTTGCAGACCACACCAGAACCGTCAAGCACGTCCGGGGGCCGGCCCGACCCCAGGGAGGAGGGCATTGCCCAGCTGGGGGCCAAAAATGGCGAAGACCAGCTGCGAGCTCATGAGCGCGCCGTGGAAATTGAGCCTTTTCCGGCCTCCGTTTCGGACCTAAGAAATCTAGGTGGTATAGTGAACTCGTGCCGCAACGTCGAAATCTAGGGGGGCCGCGCCACGAAGCTTCCGAGCGTGTGCTCCTGCGGCCGTTGACCGGTACCGCTGAGATTTCGGCCTGGACGCTGAACATGAGTCGCGGTGGTTTGCGGCTGGTCGTCGAGGACGTGGTGGACGTGGGCACCAGTTATCTGGTGGCCATAGGCGATGCCGAGGAGCGACCCGCCACCGTCGTGTGGACGCGGGAGGAAGCGGACGGCCAGATCGCGGGGCTGAAGTTCGACGACGGTGAGGGGCATGAAGCGCCCTCGTCCGAGCTGTGACAATGATCTATGCTGCGCTGGGCGCAGCATGAGCGCCGTGTACCCCCGGCCCCCAACGATGATGAAAATATGAGCCGCCAGCGTGCGCGAGATTTGTTGGGCGAGGGAGGGCTATTCGTTCGAAGCGTGGAGGGTTATCAGGTCCGCGATGGCCAGCTGCAAGTGACCGACTCGGTCGAGCGGCTGTTGGCGCGCGATGGAGTGCTGTTGTGTGAAGCCGGCACCGGTATTGGCAAGACCTTTGCGTATCTGGTGCCAGCGCTGCTGAGCGGTCGAAAGATCGTGATATCGACGGCCACCAAGACGCTCCAAGACCAAATTGCTGCGCGCGATTTGCCCATGGTTCAGCGTGTACTTTCTACGGACGTGCCGGTGCGAACCATGAAAGGCCTCGGTAACTACTTGTGCCGGCGGCGCTTGCATGAGTTTTCCCTCAGCGAAGAAGCGCTTCGTCCCATGTATGCCGAGCCGCTGCGATTGTTGCGCAGCTGGCTAAAAAATACGGAGATGGGCGACTTCTCCGAACTGGTGACACTGTCAGAGACCGATCGGGTGCGCCACGCCGTGGGGTCGTCCAGTGACACGCGCCTCGGCGCGAAGTGCCCGTATTTTGATGAGTGTTTTGTGACAGAGATGAAACGCGACGCGGAGCAAGCGCAGATCATCGTCGTCAATCATCATTTGTTTTTCGCCGACCTTGCCCTGCGCGGACCGCATCCAGGTCGCGTGCTGCCTGATTATGATGCTGTGATTTTCGATGAGGCTCACCAGATTGAAGACATAGCGGCGCTGTTTTTTGGCATTCGCGTGACCGAGGCGCAGGCTGAGCGCTTGCTCAAGGAGTGTGGTCGATTACTCAGTCGCGCCTCCGCGCTGGGGGGCCCACTGGATGCTCACGCCGGGCTCAACCTGGTCGAGTTTGCCCTGGGACTATTGCACCAGCTGTTTCAAGTCCTGTGCCCCATGCCCGCTGGACGTCGTATGCTCGCGGCGGACGCCTTCTCTGCTGAGACGGGGAAGATCAAGGCCGCGCTCGAGCAGAGCTTACTCGATCTCAAGAGCTCCTTGGACAGTCGCGCTGCCACGATTCGTGACGATCTGGCGCTGAGCGAAGGCTTGGCCCAGAGCGGTCGGCGCCTGGAGGCGCTGCGCGAGTCCTTGGTACAGTTTACGGTCCCCACAGAAGGACGGGTCAACTGGGTGGAGCGCGTGGACGGGCGGGCTGTCATCTCCAGCACTCCGGTCGATCTTTCCTCGACGTTGCGCAACAAGCTGTTTGAGAGCGTGCCGGCTGTGTGCCTGATGAGCGCCACCTTGGCGACAGGCACCAAGTCGGAGGCTCAGTTCAAGTACGTGCGCTCACGGCTTGGGCTCTACGCCCACCCTCAAGTGGAGGAGCTCAAGGTGCCTTCACCATTCAGCTTTGAGGAACAATGTGTACTCTACATTCCGCGCGATCTGCCCGAGGTGGCCAGTGGAGAATTTTTGGATCGCGCGGCTGACCGCATCAATGAGTTGATTGAGATGACCGACGGTGGGGCTTTCGTGCTCACTACTTCGCTCAGCTCCATGAAGGAGCTCCATCAAAGATTGAAGATGCGTCTTTCGGCGCGGTTATTGTTGTTGCAGGGAGAGCGACCCAAGGGCGCGCTGTTGTCGGCGTTTCGCGCGGATGGCAGCGCGGTGCTGGTGGCTACCTCTAGTTTTTGGGAAGGTGTGGACGTACCGGGCCGCGCGCTGCGGCTGGTCGTGCTTGAGAAGCTGCCGTTTGCCGTGCCCACCGATCCGGTGTTTCAGGCGCGCAGTCGAGCACTGGAGGAGGCCGGCAAGAGCCCCTTCACTCACCTGGCGTTGCCCAGCGCCGCCTTGGCTTTGAAGCAGGGCTTTGGCCGCTTGCTGCGTCGGGAGGATGACACAGGCGTGGTGGCGCTGTTTGACGACCGGGTGCACCGTCGTGGCTACGGCTCATTGATCCTTTCAGCGCTGCCCCCCGCGCGACGCACCGACGACATCGCCGAGGTGCGTGCGCAGATCGCGCGCTGGCGGAGTCAAACTCGGATCATTTCTTCTTAGCTTTGCCCGGCTTGGCTGCGGGAGCCTTCTTCGCGGGCGCTTTCTTGGCCGGAGCCTTCTTCGCGGGCGCTTTCTTGGCCGGCGTCTTGCTCACGGGGGCTTTCTTGGCTGGAGCTTTCTTGGCCGGAGCTTTCTTGGCCGGAGCTTTCTT
>JACZCW010163214.1_pt1 | contig 11888 bp, 4 predicted proteins | sample 8641861 | NCBI WGS metagenome assembly JACZCW01 (sample SAMN15324607, study PRJNA640507) | soil metagenome | isolation source: intercropping sugarcane | place: China: Luxin town, Laibin City, Guangxi Province | collected 2019-07-25 | depth 10cm m | reverse complement strand
AGCCGGTGATCGCTTCAGCGTGTCGGTGCAGGATTCAGGACCGGGCATCGCCGCCGATCAGCAGGCGCGCATCTTCGACGAGTATGTGCAGCTGGATAATCCGGGCCGGCAGCGTCAGCGCGGCGTGGGCCTGGGACTTGCCATCGTGAAGCGCATCGACCAGCTGCTGGGCCTGCAGCTGCAGCTTCACTCCACACCGGGCAGCGGGTCGCGGTTCACGATCAGCGTGCCGGCCGCCGCGGACAGCGTGGTGGATGTGCCGGCGGCGTCGCCTTCCGAAGCGCTGACGTTTCGCAGCAGCGCGCGCATCTGGATACTGGATGACGATCCGGTGGTGCTCGAGAGCCTGCAGGCGCAATTGCAGGCCTGGGGCGCGCAGGTCAAGGCCTTCGCGACCCCCGAACAGCTCATGGATGCGCTGCGCCGACTGGCGGTGAAACCGGACTGGATCCTCACCGACGACATGCTGGGCGCCAATGTGTCGGGCCTCGATGTGGCGCGGGCGGCGGTGCGTGAATTCGGTGTCGGCCGTGCCTGCCTGATCACCGGCAACACCGAGCCGGCCCGCCTCCAGGAACTGCGCCAGAGCGGCTTTCCCGTGATCGTGAAGCCGGCGACGCCCGAACATCTGATCACGCTGCTCGGCGCGAAGACCAGCAGCCGGTTGCCGGCTACGGCTGCCTGAGCACGGCCCCGCCGCACAGCTCGCCGAGCAGGCGATAGCTCTCCCACTGCTCGTCGTCGAAAAACTGGTCGACGGTGGGCTGATTGGGAAACTGCGGATGATTCTGCGCATAGCAGCGCAGGTCGAGCGATGACCCCGCCGGGCCCAGACAGGGTTTGATCAACAGCAGCCAGCTCACCTCGGCGCTGCCGTGATAGCGCACGCGCGCCAGCGCCGCGCACTGCGTGCCGTCGCGGCGGATTTGCGCCAGCGCGCCGATGGCTTCGGGATCGAACCAGTCGCGGATCCAGGCCGGCACGGCGCCGCCATCGAATGCGGCCCAGCCGGCGACGCCACCGGCGCGCTGCGGATCGATCCACTCGATACTGGCGCCGAAATCCAGGCGCGCCTTGCGCGACAGCCCGGCCATGTCATCGAAGCGGTAGCCACCATCCTCACCGCCATCGGGCGCGATCATCAGTGACACGCGGCGGCGCAGGAGTTCGTACAGCCCGCTGTTCTCGAAGTGCGCGCCATCGCTCAGATACCAGTGCCGTGCGGAAGGTCCACGATAGTAGGCGCCCCACTCATCCAGCAGCATCTGCTGGGTGCGGAACAGCGCGCCGGGCGCGCTGACAATGCGATGGAAGAACGTGGGAGGAAAGCGGCCCGGACGATCAGCGGCGCCGATGCCACTGTTCCACCAGTAGCCGATTCGCACATTGAGAAGGCCATACAGCAGCGACATGGACACACTGGTGTCGCGGCCGGAGCCAGTGGTGAATGCGGCGCCGGAAATCGCCATCCAGTCGCTGAGCTTGAGGTTCTCCACTTGCGCAGGACGCTGATCGTCGCGGCCGAGCACATGGAAGGCATCGGGATTGGCGCCTAGGGGCAATGCCTTGACCACCGGCTCGGCATCCTCCATCCACATGGCGTGATAGCGCACGCCCACGCTGATGCCTGCCGGACCCAGGCACATGGGCAATCCCTTGTCCTCGGGCAGATGGCGGCCGGTGATGGCATCGGCGCTTTCGTTCACGCAGACATTCATCAGATGCAGCGGGCCGCCGTTCTGCTCGGGATGGTACTTGCCGAAAGGCAGATCATCCTGCGGATGCGACTGGCTGACATCGGGCGGCACATCGAAGACGCTGGCATTCACGCGCACAGGGTTGGATGCGCCCAGGAAGGTGCGCGCCAGCTTCGAGGCATAGGAAGCCTGCAGCGAGGAGAGATTGGCGAAGCGCGTGGCGCGCCCCAGGGCCAGGGACATCAGCAGTGCAAAGCCGAAGAGATACAGGCCCACGCGCTCGCTCACGGCGAACGCAGCGTGGGTGAGCACATCCAGCGCCAGCAGCAGGAAGGTGGCCAGCGCGAAGGCCACCACGCCCAGCCCAAGCTTGCGCGTCGATGAAACCGGCGCCCGCTCCACCACGCGCGCCTTGAGCGCACGCGCGCGTTCCCATAACGCGCGCGCGGCCGGCAGCATCAGGTTGATCAGCACCATGCCGCCGACCACGGGCACTTCAAGTGCCGCCGAAGCGGTACGCGCCACTGAATCCAGCAGCGCCCACACCATGGCCGCCGCCAGCAACAGCAAGGCCACGCCCAGCGCGCGGCTCAGGCGATTGCGCACCAGCGAGCTCACCTGCGCCGCCGGTACATCGGGTGGATGCGGATGCCGCACGAATTCCTGCCACAGCCAGGCCAGCAGCAACGAACCCAGGATCACGAGTGCGGTGACCTGCGCGGCGGGCCAGTACAGCATTCCAATGGCGCCGCCGATCAGCACCAGCCAGCCGATGAGTGCAAACCATGGCGTCACGGCGGCCGCCCCGGGCTTGGGCGCCAGCCAGTAGCCGAGCAGCAGCGGCAGCACCACCGCCGCCAGGAGAATGCCCGGCGCCCACCACCAGGGACTGCAGCCGAGCATCGACAGCCAGTTCTGCGAGCAGGCCTGCGAAGAGGTGGCGCCCGCGATGAGCCGCAGGCCGGCCAGCAGCGCCACCAGCAATGCGCCGATCACCGCGTGTACCGTGACGAGATTTCGCCAGATGATGCCCAGATGCGTCTGGAAGTCGGAACGGCCGGCGCTGAGCAGATAGCTGGCGTGTCGCCGCAGCCACCAGATCTCATTGGAGCCCGTGTTCGACAGCGTCTGCTGCACGCGTTCCACCGGATTGGCCACCGAACGCGCGATGCGCGTGAACAGCCTTCCCACGAAGGCACCGATGTAGCCGCCGCCGGAAACCGTGGAGAGGAAGTCGAGGTTGCCCAGACGGTTGCGCCGCGCAAGAGCCTGCAACACACCCAGTGCGAACGTGGCGCTGCGGATGCCGCCACCCGACAGCGCCAGTCCCACGGTCTGCTGTGGCGCTTCCGGCCGCAACGCTGCGGTGGCGGCGGCTTCCTCTGGCGCGCGGCCGTTCTCCACGATGCGGCGCCGGTTGCGGATGGCTGCGGCCTCAGCGGCCCTGAGCTGTTCGGGATAGGCCGCCGAGTCGGCCAACAGCATGTCGGCTGCCTTCTCGCTCACCATGAAGATGGGCGTGACGATGAAATAGCCGGGGATGCGATGGAACACCGAGGCGTCGACCACGCGCAGCCCGCGCACGCCATGCACGCGCAGGCGGCTGTCGAGCACGGCCTCGCGATCCACCAGTTGGGTGGCATCGGCTTTCCACGGATCCGATCCCATGCGGCAGGTGCCGCAGGCGTGGTGGCCCCAGGCTTCGGCGTGGATCCAGTCCTTCAGTGCCTGAGTGCCATCGGCGCGCGCGGCGCCGGGCTGGATCTCATCGCTGATGATGCCGTTCGCGTGATTCACACGGCGCACGAATTCCACGCCACTGCACAGCGCATCCACATCCTGCGCATACGCCGGCGAACCTTCGTCGAAGAAATGAAAATCGATCTGCGGCTGATGGAAGGGCGACGCGGAGCGCAGCCGCACACTGCCGGCGTTGTTCGAGGTATAGGCCTTGAGCAGCACCCAGCTCCACAGATCGCGGCGATCCGTGGTGGCGGTCATGCTCTCGCGCAGCAACTGCTTCGACCATCCCCAGTAATAGCCGCGGAATGCTGCGGGCACGCCGAAAACGAAGAGGTCGGGATCAGGCGGCAGGCCATCGTCGCGGCGCTGCGGGGCAAGCGTCTTGCCCGTGTCGAGAAAGAAGGCCACGGCGCCGCCGTTGGTGGTGTACAGGCCGCTGCGCGTCTGCTGCCACTGACGCAGCGCCGGGTCATTGGCGTCGTGGGGATCGAAGGTCACGCCATCCAGCGTGCGGAAGGGCTTGCGCGTATGGCTGATGACCCCGATCTCGTAGCGGTCCTGCAGATTGCCGCCCACGCCGGGCAGGTCGACGATGGGTGCGATCACCCTGCCCTCTGCATCACGCGGACCTTCGATGCCCAGGGACTTCAGATGCGCGGCTTCGCCGATGCCACTGAGCATGAGCAACTGCGGGGTGTTGAAGGCGCCGCCTGAAACGATCACCTCCTCGCGCGCGAAGAACTGCGTTTCGGCCCCATGCGCAGGCACTGCGGCTGGGGAATTGCCCGCCTGATAAATCTGCGATCCAGGCACCACTGCCACGCCGCAGGCACGCGGCGCATCGACATCCGGCTTGAACAAAAGGCGCGTGGCCAGCACGCCACCGGCCATCACCAGCCGCTCGGGCCACAGGCCGGCCACCGTCATCAGCCGCTCGCGCAGTCCCACACGATGCGCGCCATCCGTGCCTACCGGAATGAAGGCCACCTGACCACTGGCGCCACCGCGCGCATTGGCGAAGTTCGGATCGAGAAGCTGCACGAACTGGAAGCGCACCAGCGAACGCAGCGCAGCGTGCAAGCGGCCCGGCTGGCGCGCGAGAAACAGGATCACACCCAGCAGCAGACGCAGGAAGGTGCCATCACCGCGCGCGATCCGGGTCACCAGCAGGGGACTGATGAAACTGGTCTTCTGCCAGCCATTGCGCCCATGGCCGCCGCGGTCCAGTGCCCACCGGGGATTGATCCACTCCACCACCTTGGCGGCCTGCCGGTACAGCAGCACCATCTTCTTGAGGAAGCCGCTGTAGTCCTGGTAGTAAAGGCATTGTTCGATGCGGGTGAAATAGCCCTGCATGGACTCGGCGCGCCAGCCCGGGTCGCCGGTAAGCGCGGCAATGCGGTTCCAGTCCGCATCATTGGGCTTGACGATGATCATGGCGTGGTGCGCGGTGCAGCCGCCCAGCGCCGAGCTGCGCGGATAGAGGATGCCGCCCTTGCCCACGCCTCCAGTCGCCGCGGGATCCTGCGCGCTGATGTATTTGGTGTCGGCGCGCTGCGCGGCGTCGTTCCCGAAATGCCGCACCGAAAAGGCCCAGTTCATGCGCGGATCTTCAGTGGCCGCACCATGCAGCACGGGCACGCGGTACACCGTGCGGTCTTCGTGCTGGGGCGATGCCGCCGCGGCGGCAATGACGCCCGGATTCAGCGGCGCGTCATCGGACACTGCCGGATCGAAACCGGCCTCGAGCAGCAGCACGCGCTTGCCGCCTTCGGCCAGACGCGCGGCCAGCGGGCCGCCGCCCGCACCGGACCCCACGACGATGTAATCGAATGGCGTGTCGGTGGGACTGCGTGCCGCCTGCAACAGCGCATCCTGCAGGGCAGCGGCCCTGGCTGCATTCGATGTCATCCCGCCTCCCTGCTGTCTTCGCGGCTACAGTGTCTTCAGGAAGGCCTTGAGGCCAGCCTTTTCCTCGACGGTGAGCTGCTCGCCAAACCAGTGGCCGCGATCGAGCACGAAGTCCGGGCACTTGCTCACGCCCAGCAATGCCGCGCCGGCTTCGTGCTCGAAGACCGCGCGCCGCCGGTCCGTATCCGTTTCGCGCTGGCTGAGCAGGACGCCGCGAGTGAGACCGGCTACCGCGCGCAGCAGATTCAGCTTCGGCGCTTCGGGATTCATGTTCATCACCAGGTTGAGCGGCACGCCGCGGGGAATGGGCCCCACGTTCACCGGCCCCAGTTCACCGGCGGCATAACGATGCACGATGTTGCCGGCGTAGATGCTGCCCAGGAACAACAGACCGAACACGATGCGTGCCGCCCAGCGCTGCTCCACCTTCATGCGCCAGCACCACACGGCCAGCGCGGTGAGTAGCGCGGGCGCGGCCCACAGCCACGGCCACACCCGGTCCAGCCGCATCAGTACGAGCACCACGGCCGTGACGACGGCGATGAGCAGCAATGCAAAGCCCGCCAGGCGTGCGCGTCCCCAGATCGCAAGAACGGCGGTCACGATGGCCAGCAGCACCCAGATCCACAACGTCAGAATGGATACACCCGCGCGGCCCACGACTCCCGTCAACAACTGTGGCACGAACTTCGCGGCAAAATAGATGGAGCTGTCTTCACCCACGCGGTAGATGAAACCTGGATCGTTCCGCGCGATGGCCGCATCGCTCATACGCAGGTCGCCGTAGGGTGCGGTGGCCGATGGCCCGCGTGTCCCGCGCGAGAGCAGCTTGTCGATGCCATCATCGAAGGCCTGCAATCGACCCGCAATGGAAGGATCGCGATTGAAGAGGCCCAGCGCGTTGTTGTGCAGATAAGGCGCGGTGGCCCAGAGGCTGATCAGCGAGGCCGGACGGTAGTAACCCGGGCCGCCTGGCGGCGGATAGTAGGTGTCGTTGTTGTTCCAGGCATCCTGCGGTGCGCCGGAATACGGATTGAAGAAACGCACGCCGCCTACGGCCGGCAGGTTCTTGTAATCCTCGGAGGAGAAATTGTCCCACACCTGGCCGCGCATGCCGTTGGTGCCCACGGCCCGGCCGGAGTTCGTGCCCACCAGCGTGATGGGAATGCGGATGTCGGTGGACAGGAAGTTGTCCTCGAGGAAGCTGTCCTTGCCACCCGTGGCGATTCCCGCCAGCGCGGTGATGCGATCGCCATAGTCACGAAATGCCGGGCTCGCGCGGAATGCCTCCCAGTCCTCGAATTTGCGCGGCAAGACGAAGTGAGCGTCATCCGCGGAAGGCGCATGCTTCGCCCAGTCGTCGCTGAATTCCAGGTCAAATCCCCCGGGCTGCTTGCTCGAATGACACATGGCGCAATTGCGCAGGAACACCTCACGTCCCTTGCTCGCCAGGTCCTGCTCCGCGGTGATGACCTTGCGGCCTTCGGTGGTGGCAGCCAGCTTCATCGGCGCAACGATGCTGCCACCATCCCGGGCACTGCGATGCGTGAAGAACTCGACCAGGTAGGGAATGCGGTAACGATCGGCCGTGCGCCAGAACACCGAGTTGGCCTGCAATGTAGCCACCGGAAAGGGACGCTGCGGCTTGAAGCCGATGATGGGATTGTGGCAACGCGCCCATTCTTCGGGGAAGGTGCCGATGTTCAGATATACACGCGACAGCGCGCCGAAGGCGCCGATGCTGTCGGCGCCATCGATGAGCACACGCGGTGTGTGACGCGGCGAAACCTTCTGGCCTCCATCTTCGAGGCCACGGAAATACAGGTTTGCCTTGTTCTGCGCCTCGGGCGAATTTTCCATCGCGCGCGCCAGGCGCGCGTTCATGTCGAACACCGCGGTGATGGTGTTGGCGTTGTTGATGTGATCGGTGCTCACCAGCGAGGTATCCACGGTGCCCGGCTGCTGGCTGGCGAGGAATTGATACAACAGGCTGTCTTCGGCCGTGAGGTTTGCGAACAGCGCCGGCGGGGTCCAGTACTGGTTGCCGATGGTGCTCGACATGTTCTCCCAGCGTGGATTTTCCGGGTCCGCGGGCGGGTTCAACGGATGCGGCCCGACGTGGCAGAAACCACAGGACATGGTGACGCGGAAGGGGCGCACAAGATCCGGATCGGCCTGCACATGCGTGCCGCGGTCGTAGTAGGCATCGCTGCCGGGCTTGACCACCTTTTCATCCCAGTACTTTCGCGCCGTGGCCGCGGCCACCGTATTGCCGAAAAAATCCGGATTGGGCATGAGGCGCAGACCCACCACGCCACTGGGATAACCGTAGACGGTGTAATCCACGCCATCCTTCGGCAGCCGCGCCAGGACTTCGGCATACAGCTTCGCATCACCGGGCTCGAAGAGCTGGCTGGGATGATCGCCGCGCACGGGCGGCTCGGGACGGCGCGCGAGCTGTCCGGTATCCGCGTCCACGTCGGTGGCCGGCTGCTGCAGCCGGATGGCATCGCCATCGGCCTCATCCAGGTACAGCCCCAGGAGGGGCGTGGTGCTGGACTTCATGCCCGGCTGATTCATCACGCCGGTATCGCGGAAACGCGTGCCGCGCTTGCGCGAATCCAGCATCACCATGAAATCGACGATGCCGTAGCCCTGCTCCTGCAACCAGCCCCAGAAGGCCTCGTTGCCCTCACCCCAGAGAATCCAGGTGTTCTGGCCACGGATACCGTCCCGCCCCTTCTGTTCGATGGCGCCATCCTTGCCCCATGCGAAAGGTTCCAGCTTGCCATCGGGACCGGTGGGCACCTGATCCATCAGCGAAAACAGGTTGCGCGTCTCGGCGGGAAAGCAGTCTTCGGGACGCGGACTGATGGGTGTGCCGCGGGCTGTCTTGCCGCCTTGTGCCTCATCCAGCGGGGCCTCTTTGTCTGGCGCGTCGGGGAATTTCTGCCAGCCGGATTGCGAATCCGGCACATGACTCGCGCCGGGATAGGCATTCGCATCCGCCGGCATTACGGGGTCCGCAGTACTCGCCGCCAGAGATGGCTGCGTGCGCAGTGCAACGCTCAAAACAAGGGTCAGGGCCAGTACGCCGCAACCCGCAGCGCGCAGAACATTTCCAATACGCATCGTGCTTCCCTTCGAGCCTCATGCTCAACGCGGCAATCCATGCTCCGCGTCGGGGGCGCCACTGTTTCGTGGCGCCTTCGTTTTGGGCCCGCCTTGACGCGATGGTAAGGGCGGGCAATCGACCCAGCGACTAAACTGAAGTTTAGTGCGGGAAGCAAGGATCTGCGCTAGGGAGCGGCAGACCGTCTACTACTACCGCAGTAGTTGACAGGTCGCCGAAGTCGACGTATTAATTACTACCTCGGTAGTAGACAGGGCGCCGACATGCGAATCACTCTGGCGGAGCGGGAAGCGCAGATCATGGATGTGCTGTGGGATCACGGCCCTTCGACGGTCGCCGAAGTCCAGGAACAGCTACGCGATACGCTCGCCTACACGACTGTTCTGACCATGCTGCGGAAACTCGAGGCCAAGGGCTACCTCGGCCATTCGGAGGACGGGCGGGCACATCGCTACCACGCCGTGATCGAACGTACGGCGGCACAGCAAGGCGCGCTGGATACGGTGATCGCCAGACTCTTCAAGGGCTCGGCCGATGCCCTTTTGCTGCACCTGGTCTCGAAGGAGAAGATCAGCGCGAAGCAGGTCGAGAAGATCGAAGAGCGGTTGCGCAAGGCAAAGAGCGGCAGAAAGGAGCAGCCGTGATGCTTCCGGTCCTCGGTTACACCATGGCGCCTTCTACCGAGCTTTGCCTGATGGGCATCGGGCTGGAAAGGATCGCGTCACATCTCAGATGGCCGCGGCGGTCAATCTGGACCGTGGTACTCGTGGGCTCGATTGCTGTGCCATTTACCGTCATGCAACTCGGCGGTACGCCGACAAAACGCGAACCGCCGCCGCTTGCAGCGTCGACCGTCAATGCCGCAGCACCCGCGTCGCAATCCGCGGCCCCCACGGCCACGTCATCGCAACCCGCCGAAACCACGGCGATCGATTCCTGGCCGCGAAACAGCACACGGACTCTGCCCCGACCATCCGACGACATCATCATCGTGGCCTGGCTATCTGCGTCTGCCGTACTGATCGCCTGCCTGTTGGCCTCCATTGCACTGCTTCATCGACGTATGTCCCTGCAGGAACGGGCAACGGTGCTTGGCGTTACAGTGCTCGTCACCGACCACATGGGCCCGGCCCTGTTTGGCGCATGGCGACCCAGGATCATCGTGCCGCGATGGTTTCTCGCAGAGAATCGTGACACTCAGTGGCTGATTCTTTCGCACGAATTGCAGCATCGCGCCGCACGTGACCCATTGCTGCTTTGGCTGGGCGTGTCGCTGGCAGTGCTCGTTCCCTGGAACCTTCCACTGTGGTGGCAACTGCGACGGCTGCGCCTGGCGGTGGAATTCGACTGCGATGCACGCGTCGTGAGCCAGGGAGCCGAACCATTGGCTTATGGCCAGGTGTTGCTGACCGTCACGCGCCGATCACTCGGCGGACCTGTCGGCACCGTCGCCATGAGTAAACCCGCCTCGGCATTGGAGGAGAGAATCATGATTCTGGAAGGGACACCTGAGAGATATGCCCGGCTGCGCACAATAACCGTGGTCCTTGCCGGGCTGGCGGCCGTCGGTGCAGTGACAGCCATGGATGCGCCGCCGATGCCCGCCGTGGCGGCCGGGAACAGTCCTTCCCTGCCGCTGCTTCTTCCAGCATTGGCCCGCGAAGCACAGCTGTCCGCTCTGGGCGAACTGGCGCTCAAGCGCGCAGCAGAGCGTTACCCGCAGCTTGTTCAAGGCCCGCAAACCGATGAGCGATATGTGATTGCTCTCCTGCTGGGCGCCGATGGCACTCTGCAAAACAGCGAAATGCGAGCAGTGGGCGATCGCGACGTCAACGATCTGAATACCGAGTTGAAGCGTATCCTGCCGCCAGAGATCGGACAGCTCTATACCAGCGGGAGCAAGGGCGCAAAGATCGGCAATGGCCAGACGCTCCGCGCGCAGGTAAGCCTGATCGTCGCCCAGAAGCCCGCGGAATTCGATGAATCACGCTCGCTGGCCCGCGTCCACCAGATCGTGCGGGCAAAGCATGATGACCTGATGCGAGACGATGGCAGCGGAGTGATCGTTCGCCTGACGGTGTTTCTGACCGAAGCCGGGCAGATCGAGCGCGAGAACATCGAGAATCCCGCCAGCCTCGTTCCCCTCGACTACGATGATCCGGAGCTTCCGGCGAAATTCGCCGCTCAGCTTTCTTCCGAGCTCGGCGTCGATACGTCTCGATTCGGTGCGATGGGATTCACCATAGTCGAAGACAGCCTCATGCGGTCTGCTGCAGAAGTTGCTGCAGCGGTCACATCCGACCCCCGTGCGATCTCGAATGCCAAGCGGATCATGGTCTACTACGCCTGGCCACGGCGTCCAGGAGAGTCCGGCCCGTACATGCCGGCATCCACCCATCGGCGGAATCAGGGCATTGATCTGGAAGCAACACGAGTACTCGTTGAGCACTACATACCAGATGCCTTCACGGTAAAAGGCGACAAAGCCGGAAATCCCACTCTCGTGATGGATTCGTCCGGAAAGGTCATTCGATCCGGCCGCGTCGTTCCCATCTACGGACGCCCAGTTTATGAATCTTTGGAGAAGGGGCTGATGCCGGAATACAAGCGAGGTGGCTATCAGTCCGCTCGCATCAAGAATGCCAGAGGAGAGTCTGCGTACGTTTGGCTCTTCTGGCAGCCGGATCCGAACTCCACGAGCCCGGCGCCATAAGAGAACACGGCCTTCTGTAATAGTCACGGCAGGCTCACACCCGCCGTGATCTCATGGACCTCTACCTGCCGAACGCCTCACCGCCCGCCCGTGGACTCGGGGCAGGCATGGACTTGCCCGTCACAGGATTCGGGTAGTGGTAAGGCTCGATGTAATAACTGGGATAAGTCAGGTAGATGACCGTGGGTGGCAGATCCGGAAACGGCAGGAACTTCTCCGGGAAGGTGTTCACGATCACCTGATCGAACCAGCCGAGCTTGTATCCGGAATACATGTTGAAGGGCCCGTGCAGCTTCTTGAACTGCCACACGCCATTCTTCTTGATGTAGTCATCCTCGTAATAAACGTGGCCCCAGCCGCCAGAACTCATCACGAAGGCGATGCAACGCGCTTCCGCGGTGACGCCATCCTCGTGGATGGTGGGCAGGCACGGGAACTGCTGGTGATGGATGAGCGAGCCGGTCTGGGGCCCGCCGAGACCGAAGGCTTCGACCATGTACTGGAACACGCGTGGCCGGCCGGTGAACACGCCCTTGCCGCCGATTTCGAGCGTGGCGTCTTCGTCAAACAGCTCCGACAGCGAGCGCCACTGGCCCTTGTCGACGTAATACCCGTAGGCGTGCTGCACGATCTCCACATCGGTGAGGTCCTGCAGGCGCGTGATGCGATCGCCCAATGCATTGAGCTGTTT
>JACZCW010065882.1_pt1 | contig 11922 bp, 27 predicted proteins | sample 8641861 | NCBI WGS metagenome assembly JACZCW01 (sample SAMN15324607, study PRJNA640507) | soil metagenome | isolation source: intercropping sugarcane | place: China: Luxin town, Laibin City, Guangxi Province | collected 2019-07-25 | depth 10cm m | reverse complement strand
TCAAGCCGCCGGCCCCCGGCAAGCATGGCGACTATATCGAGGGCTGGCGCGTCATCGACGAAGCCAACCGCATCTTCGGTTTCGACGGGTGGACCCGCGAGACGGTGGAGATGACCGAAACCGCGCGCGTCGAGAACAACGGCAAATGGTCAGTCGGCTATATCGCGAAGGTCCGCATCACCGCAGGTGGCGTGACCCGCGAGGGCACGGGCTGCGGCTCCGGCGACGGCATGAGAAGCCTGATCGACGCGATCGAGAGCGCGGCCAAGGAAGCCGAGACGGACGCGATGAAGCGGGCGTTGATGACCTTCGGCAACCCGTTCGGCCTGGCTCTCTACGACAAGACGAAGGCGAACGTGCAGGCGCCCCCGCCAGCGTTCATCACGGATGACCAGCGCGACGTGATCGCCACGACCGCAGCCGCGGCCGGCATGGATCTCGACTTCATCTGCGAGAGCTACAAGATCGCCAGCCTCAAGGAGCTGGAAGCCTCCAAGTTCGAGCCGCTGATGAAGCGGCTTCGCCAAGTGATCGCAGACCAACCCAAGCAGAAGGAAGCCGCATGAACACCATCTTCTTCACTGGCAACGTTGGCAAGGATGCCGAGGTCCGTACCGTCAACGGAACCGACGTGTGCAACTTCAACGTGGCCGTCCGCCAGGGCTTCAGCCGCGACGCTCGCTCGGAATGGTATCGGGTCGCCGTCTGGGGCCAGCGTGCCAACCAGATCGCCGGCCATATCAAGAAGGGCGGGAAGGTCGCTGTCGTCGGCGAGCTGACGATCGGCGAATATAACGGCAAGCCGCAGTTCGACGTGCGCGCCCATGAGGTGGATCCTTGGTGTGGAGGTAAGCGCGATGATGCCCCGCAGCAGGACGCTCGCCAGCCCGTCCCCGCCGACTTCGACGACGGGTCGGACGTGCCGTTCTGATGCTCCCGCGTCGCCTCCCAAAGCCAGCGAAGCGCGCCAGCCGGTGGCGCAGTCAGGCGCATACCGCGTTCGTCCGCGGCTTCGCCTGCGCCATGTGCGGTTCGGCAACCAATATCGCCGCCGCGCACTATCGGCTGGGCAGCGGCGCTGGCGGGGCTCAGCGACCGGACGACTGGCTGACAACGCCCCTCTGCGACGGCCCGTTCAGCAACGTCGACGGCCAGCTCGGATGCCACAACCGGCAGCACATCATCGGCGAAGAGACCTTCTGGCGCGAATACGAGCAGCGCCACGGGCAGACCGTCCACCAGCTTTTGGCCGAACTCATCAAGGCATCCCCGAAGAGGGCTGAAATCGAGCGCGTGCAGAAGGAGCGAGAGAATGGCTGACATTGGACGCGCCGCCGAACAAGCGGTCATGGTGGTGGACGGCTTTGTCGCCGAGCATCGGCAAGCGGCAATCCCTGCGCTGATCGGCGCTTGCGTCCTGTGGGCGGTCGAGAATGGCGGCGCCGAGGTGGTGCGCGGATCGCTCGAGCACGCGATCAGGATGTCTCGCCAAGCCGAGCGCGAGATGCGGAAGACCGCGCAATGAGCGCCGGCCAGACCCTCATCCTCACCGGCCTGCACTCGCGCCAGAAGGCGGAGAGCCTGGTCAATGCCGCGCCTTCGGGATCGGTGCTGAACATCAAGCCGCCGCGTCGGACGATCCCACAGAATGACCGCTTCTGGGCAATGGTCAGCGACATCTCACGCGCCAAGCCCGAGGGCCGAGTGCATCCGCCGGAAGTCTGGAAGGCGCTGCTCATGGCCGAAGCGGGTTTCAAGCCGCTGTTCGAGCCGAGCCTGGACGGGATGGGCGTCATCCCTGTCGGCTACAAGTCTTCCCGTCTCTCAAGGGCTGAGTTCAGCGACTTGATCGAGGCGGCTTACGCATACGGGGCTCGGCATGGTGTCGAGTTCAGCGATGAGGGGAGAGGGTAGATGGAAGGAGCACGCGGCCTATTCTGGTTCGATGTTGTCGTGCCTTCCGGCAACGGCCTGAACACGCTGGCGAGCCATCAGGAATATGGCTCATATCCGAGCCGGGATGCCGCCCGTCGGCGTTTCCTTGAGTTGGCAGAACCGGCGACGAAGGCTGGTTATTATTATCTCTGCTCGTGGGGCGATGGCGTCTTCCCGGGACCGCGCCTGTTCGGCTCGGCAACGCCGACGCCGAGACCCGCAACGCGCCGCGATAGCGGCAGGCTCCCGGAGGGCGAAGACCCGTCAGGGGCTGAGTGCGGAGCAAGCCAGAGCGGCCGCTGCGAAGACAGCGGCATCGCCCAACCCCCTTCTTCTTCCCCGGAGTCCACCCCATGACCCTGAAAGAGACGATAGCACGGGCGCGCAATGAAGCGGAGGCGCTGGGACGAGCCTTCGCGCTACTCGGGCGCATTGACGTCAAGGCTGCGATTTCGCGCGATATCGTAGCTCCCTTGGACGAAGCCCTCTCCCTTCTCAAGGAGGGGGACCCCGACCTTGGTAAGATCGGCCCCGATCACGTCTGCAAGCATGGCATCCGCTGGCCGCACCCCTGCACCGACTGCGACGAAGCGGCATGGGCCCTCACCAAGGAGACCGATCATGTCCAGTGAAGTAAGCGAGAGGGCGGTTGAGGCTGTGGCGAGGGCACTGGCGACGGCGAGAAGCAAGCGGGCGGCGTCGCTCGGCGTGCCCGGACTGTTCATATGGGACCAACTGACCGAAGATGTTCGAGAAGAAGTCCGCGAGGACGCCCGTGCCTCCATCTCAGCCTATGAGCAAGCCGCCCTCTCTTCTCCCCCCTCCCCGATAGATGACGGGGTGACGCAGGATCTGCCCGCCACCTTGGACAATGGGCTGGACATGTCGGGCGCCGTTGGTCGCGTAGAAGCCACGGGCCCGGAGGCGAAGGAACTGCTTCGTCTGGTGATGCGGCACACGACCGTGGCCGATCCGCCCCGCTACGACGCCCCGGCGCTCGCCAGAGATGCCTATGCTGTTGGCCGTATCGCAGCGATCGGGGACGTGAGGAGGAGGACGATCGAGGAATGCGCGAGGGTGGCCGAGGCTAAGTATCGCGACCACGGCGCATCACTCGGAACAGCGCGAGCCCGGAATTACGAGCACGCCTCTAGGGCCATCTCCCAAGCCATCCGCTCCCTCTCAGCCAAGGAGAAATCACGATGAGTGACCCCGTCAAGATCGCGAAGGGGCTGTCGAAAGCACAGCGGGACTTCCTGCTTGGGCTGCCACAGTACGCAGTGGACACCTATCCTCCTGCAAAGTGGCTCGAGTTCAAGGGGCTCGCGGTGTGGGTCGGCAATCGCTTCCATCCGACCGACCTCGGTCTCGCCGTGCGCGACATTCTCAAGGAGACCCCCGATGCTTAAGTCCCTGCCCAACCCTGCACGCGGCTTCCTCCCGGTCTATCGGGAGAACGAGACGAACCACTGTCCAGGCTGTGGGCGATCGCAATGGATCGTCGGCAGGATCTCCGCCGAATGCGTCTTCTGCTCGACGGCTCTCCCGTTTCAGCAGGCGGCTATCTCCTTCGTGGGCAAGGAAGCCGAACCCGTAAAGCCCAGGCTCAAGCTGGTGAGGGCGGCATGAGTTGCGCTTGGTGCGACAAGGACCGCTCAACGCACGTGAAGGTCGGCCGCTACATCGTGTGCCCGATGGGGAGCGGTCCGGGGCCGCGGTACGTCCAAGGCGTCGAGGACGAGCGGGCAAACATCGTCGCGTGGCTGCGGGACCATGCCGGCTGCTGGGATATGATCGACCTTGCCGCTAAGCTTGCCGATCAGATCGAATCCGGTTCCCACCTCAAAGGTAATGAGGGGTAGAGGGGTGAGGGAGTACCCCTACCCTCCCCGGATGATGACGCGCGGACGTGCGGCGCATTATTGCGACCTGTCCGAGGCGGAGTTCGAGCGGGAAGTGGCGGCAGGCAGGCTCCCAATGCCGGTGAAGCTCGGCAACCGCGAGCATTGGAGCCGTATCGCCCTGGACGAGTGCCTGGCGCGCATTGCCGGCGAGAATGGCGGCGACTGGCGGAAGGGACAGCCTCTCTATGCGGCGTAAGTCACAGCTCCACGTCAAGCGCGTGAAGGCGAAGGGGAAGGAATATCTCTACTTCCGCACAGGCCGCAAGGACGCGGCCGGGAAGGAGATTCTGGAACGCTTGCCCCCGGCGGGGACGGCGGGCTTCGGCGAGGCGTACGGGTCGCTTTTGGCCGCCCGGTCGCGTCGCGAGCGCCAGACAGAGACGGAACTGACCGTCACCGGCCTGTGCAACCTCTATGAGCGCAGCGACAAGTTCAAGAAGCTTTCGCCGGGTTCGCAGCGGCTCTACGGCTTCGGCCTCGCCTACTTCAAGAAGATGCTCCCCACGGCGCCGGCCGGCCTGCTCGAGCGCAAGGACATCGCCCTACTGATCGACAGGAAGGCCGACCAGCCCGGCGCGGCCAACTCCCTCCTGCGGACCATCAACGCCATGTATAAGTGGGGCGTCCAGCGCGGGCACGTCACCAATAACCCCGGCAAGGGCCTGGAGCTGCTCGACGTGGGCGAGCACCCGCCGTGGCCGCGCCACGTCCTGCAAGCCGCCCTGGTGGCAGACGACGAGGTTGTGCGCCTGTCGGTCCATCTGCTCTACTTCACCGCCCTGCGGATCGGTGACGTACTATCCCTGCGCTGGTCCGATGTCCGCGATGGCAAGATCTACGTCACCCCGCAGAAGACGAAGCGCAAGCGCGGAGAAATGGTCATTCCCGTGCATCGCGACCTGGCCGCCGAGCTGGCCCGGCACCAGCGCCGCGGGCTCACTATAGTCGCCACGGAGACCGGCCGCACTTATCCGCAGGACGCCATTCGGGAGCGCCTGAAGGCATTTGCCCTCGATCATGGCGCCAAGGCCGTTCCTCACGGGCTCCGCAAGAACGCGGTCAACGCGCTGCTCGAATGCGGATGCAGTGCCGCCGAGACAGCCGCAATTTCCGGTCAGTCGCTCACGATGGTTGAGCACTACGCCAAGGAGCGCGCGCAAGGCGACCTGGCATCCGCTGCCATTCTCAGGTGGGAGGGGAACAGGAAATGAACTGGCAAACGAGTGGAAAACTTTACTCGGAACAGAGGGATTTCCTTGCTTATGAGTAACCAGCGCGTTAAGTTGGAACCCGCAGAAAAGCTCGGGTTTCCCCATTCGTTCGCGGAAAACCGAGGCCAGAAGGTCAATCGGTTAGGAGCGCGGATGGAAAACTATCGTGCCAATCGGAACCCGCGCCTTACCGGCCGATCGTGGGTCTATTTTGCCCAGCGCGGGGATGACGGGCCGATCAAGATCGGTCGCACGCGGCAGCTAGCCGACAGGATGGCGGCCCTGCGCTCAACGCAGCCCGAAGAAATGAATCTGATCGGCAAGCTGCCAGAGGTCGTCATTTCGGAGGCGCGTAGCCACATCCTGTTCCGCCATCTCCGGATGCGCGGAGAATGGTTTCAGCCGGCGCCCGAGATCCTCGAATTAGCCGCGGCGAGCCTCTCCATCTACGGCCCTGGTTACATCGACGACATTCCCGAATGTCTCTCTGCGCAATGGGCGATCATACAAAGGTTCGCATCCTCACACTGTGGGCACATTCCGGGGCACACCATTTCCGCGCCTTCCGTACGGGAGGCGGGACGGTGAGGTATATCGACGTCTGCTCGGGCATCTCCGCCCCGACGATGGAGAGAGCTTGCACTAAGTGCGGAGAAGTTCGGCCGCTGCCGGACGGGTTCCATAGTCATCCCGGTGGACCGCTTGGGCGGCACTCGTGGTGCAAGGAATGCGTAAACGCCGCTCAACGAGGCGTCCGCAAGCGCAAGGATACTACTGAGAACCGTCGCGAACGGCTGCTGAAGCAACGCTATGGCATGACGAGCGAATGCAAAGCGGCGCTGCTGCGCGAGCAGGGGGGCGTTTGTGCAATCTGCCTTTCCTTCCCGGCAAAGCCGGTAATCGACCACGACCATGCGACGGGCCGCGTCCGCGGCATCCTCTGCCACGGATGCAACATCAAACTGCCAGCAATCGAGGATGGCCCCTTCCTCACAAGCGCCCTCGAATATCTCGGGAGGACGAAATGAAGGGCGGCACTGTATGCTCAGGCATCGGCGCACCCGAACAAGCGATGCCGGATGTGGAATGGATCTTTTCCTCAGAAATCGAGGCGGCGCCGGCTGCCGTTCATGCGGCGCGGCATGGAGTGCCCAACTGGGGCGACATGACCAAATTTCAGGAGTGGCCCGATGCAGACATCGATATTCTCGTTGGTGGAACCCCCTGCCAATCGTTCTCCGTCGCTGGACTTCGAGGCGGCTTGGCTGACCCTCGCGGGAACCTTGCCCTCACCTTCCTTGCCATCGCTGCTCGCTATGCTCCCCGCTGGATTCTCTGGGAGAACGTGCCTGGCGTCTTGTCGAGTAACGGAGGACGGGATTTTGGAGCCTTCCTCGGGGGCTTGGGGCAATGCGGGTATGGGTGGGCATACCGGGTTCTCGATGCACAGCATTTCGGAATTCCCCAAAGGCGCCGTCGCGTCTTCGTTGTCGGATATCTTGGAGACTGGCGACGTGCCGCCGCGGTACTTTTTGAGCGCCACTGCCTGCAGGGGCATCCTGCGCCGCGCCGCGAAGCGAGGCAAGCAATTGCCGGATGCCTTAGCCCTGGCGCTCACCCGGGCGGCTTCAACGGACAGGACGCCTACACCGGGCATCTGATCGCCCATTCCCTCCGAGCTGAAGGCTTCGACGCCAGCGAGGATGGAACGGGGCGGGGAACGCCGATTATCCCGATAGACATGCGACAAGCCAGCCGCGGCGCGACCATGACAAACAATCGCGTCGATGGATCGAGCGGTGGCGCTCCGGGCACTGGCATAGGGGAACCGGGCGACCCTTCGCCGACCATTTCGACCAGCCATGCGCCCGCGATCTGCTTCAGTGCCAAGGATCACGGCGCCCCGGCTGCGATGCAAGGAAGCGCTGTTCGCCGCCTCACGCCTCGCGAGTGCGAGCGCCTTCAGGGCTTCCCCGAGGTGCAGAAATCCTATACAATCCTCCTATGCCGGAACTATTCAGACCAGCAAAAGAGCCGTGCGCTTGCGGCGCTCCAAAGTCGCAAGTCGCCAAGCAATGTCTGGACTGCCGGCGCAAGCGGGTGGACGCTATCTGCCGAAGCTGCGGAGCATTATTCCAGCACAAGCCATGCCGCCCTCGCGCCGCCTGTGGTTCTCGATGCGCTGCTCGACTTAGAGCGGACGGCAGTCGCGATAAGCAGTCGCGAAAGGTCGTTCTCACTTGCGCCTTCTGCGGACGGGAGAAGCGAGTTTCCCCTACCTACGGGGATCGAAAGTTTTGCTCACCTCGCTGCGCTTACGATGCAGCTTTGGGAGAAAACAATCCTCGCTGGAAGGGCGGCGTCACCAGCGAACATCACGCCTTCTATTCCTCACTGGAATGGAAACAGCATTGCGCTCGAATATGGGCGCGAGATCGAAAGGTTTGCCGCCGATGCGGGCGAGAGCATCGCCGTGGCGAACCGCTTCATCACGTCCACCACATCGCCGTCTGGGCACGATATCCAGACCTTCGCCTCGACCCTGAAAACACTATCCTGCTGTGTCGCCCATGCCATCGCTGGGTTCATTCCCGAGAGAACACAGAGCGCGCCTTCATTCGCCGTTAGGCTGACGACCACCCAAGGCTTCACCCTCGTTCCCTACCGCAACGGCATGATGGCCGATGGCCCCCGCTACAAGATGCTCGGCAACAGCATGGCGGTTCCGGTGGTGCGCTGGATTGGCGAGCGTATCATGGCGGTGGAGGCTATAGTGTCGCGCCAGGAGGCAGCATGACCCCCCGTCTCCGTCACTCCCTCAAATGGAGGCTATTACCTTACTTGGTATATGCGGGGGGTATTGTGGGAATGGTGGCGATGGTGGTTCGATAGGAGATTGAGATGGAAGAAGATTTTGGGCGCGTCGGCTGCGCCGAAACCGGCTCTCGTGCAAGCACCGAGCCCCAGTCTTCGCAGGGTCTCGGCCCTTCGGGCTTCGATCCGGCGCGCGATGAGGTTTCCGGGCTCATTGAGGAATTGCTGTCCGTATCGCAGCGGCCAGAAACTAGCGCCCTCAATCGCTCGATGATGCAAGCTGCGGCAGCCCATCTTTCGCGCCTGTCTCTGGAACGTGGGCGGGAGTGCGGGCAGGCGGAGACGTAACCGCGATGCCCGGCCAGGAGCGCTACCCGCCCACACATAAAGGAACCTTTATATGACGGGGAATTTCATGTCCGATTGGCTGACGTTGTGGTTGGCCTTCGTGGTCGCCACCGCGCCATTCGGCATGTTTTTGGGGGCTGTGCGAATGATCGTCGGGCGTGACCCGCCGAAACGAAACGGGTGCGCTATCGCAATTTTGGCGATGAGCTGGCTCCTTCTGATCGCCGCGCCCTTTATCGGCTACTGGTGTTTCCAGACATTTGTTGTCGAGTGGCGCGCGTAACCCGCGATAGGGATGCCGCCGAAGGCCGAGACGCGAATGCGGCTCGGGTCCCTCAGGACCGGCAAGCCCGAGCCGAAGGCATCGCCCATAAGGAGGTCCCATGACCTACACCGACAAACAGATCCGCGCCTTCCTCCGCGAAGTGAAATTGGAGGCATGGGCTGAATCTACTCCCCATATAAGAGGAGTGGGTAAGCTGCTGGAGGCGTTGAGAGAGCCGACGCCGGGCCATGTCAATGGCGCGAAGCAGAAGATCAGCGGCTTCCCGCGGCCGGAAACAATCGTCGCGATACATCGCGCCATGCTAGACGCTCGGATGGGAGAGGGATGATGGACAGGAGAGTATTTAGCGCGGCAGCCAATGTTCTCGCCGCTGCGGGGGTCATGTTGATGGGGCTTGCCGCTGGCGCGCACCAGTTCGAACACGGCCACATTGTCTTGGGCTGGGTCTATTGGGTGATGGGCGCCGGCATCTCACTTCAGTATCTTCTCGAAGGGTGGATCAAGGCCCTCGGCTGGAAGATCGTTGTGCAGCGGCGCTCGTAACCCCTCTCCTCTATGGCTTGTGTAATTGGGGGAGGGAGGGTGACGGGTTTCCACCGCCTGCCGCGCCGTATCGCGTCTGCACCCCGACCGGCGTCCCACGCGCGGGGGCCTATGTCCGCGCGCTACCATCTCGCCGTCAAGCCTTTGGAGTGCGCCAACAGGCAACGGCAAAGCGGCGGGCTTCCTGCACGGCGCAGGGGCGACCCCGCCAGCGACAGCCCCTCGCTACCACGGATTTCCGTGACTTGCAAGGCTAGATGGAGTACAAGGGAATATGAGCGAGGAAGACATTGAAGACGAATTCGAATGGCATCAAATCAGGCAAACCCCTGAAGGTTACCCCGTGTTCGCCTGTGAGGAGAGACCCGGTGTGGAGCGCGTAGCCGTTCCCGTCGGGGTGTGGCGTGATCTTATCGCCCCTCCCTCCCCTGATAAGGTATGAGAAGATGAGCGAACGTCGCGACTTGGATCTCCGCTTGGTGGACGACTACCTTAGTATATACCCAGACTATAACATGACCCTGCCTGAGGCGGTGGCATGGCTTCAGGGCTTGCTCGACAAGGTCCCCCAGGAACACCGCGAGCGATCGTATTTTCAGATCGAGAGCGAGAGCGATTATGAGGGCGGTTACTCGACCACGCTCCGCATCGGATACAGGCGCGAGGAAACCGATGAGGAAATGGCGCAGCGGGAAGCCAAGGAAGCTGCCGAGCATAACGCCTACGTCGCCAAGCGCGAGGCAGAGGAACGTGCGGCCTATGAGGCACTAAGGCGGAAGTACGGCTAACCCCATGAAACCCCTCCCTATCGGATACAGGACAAGTCAGGGCGAGGCCTTCGGCACGGCTTTTGTCTCTTCGCGATCGAGCCCGTCTACGCGGTCTCGACCAAAGGCTTCAATCCTCTCGCAAGGAGATGGTCGCGTGACCCGAGAAGAGTTTGTCGCCGGCTATATGGAGCGATCTGGCGTGACTGACTGGCGCATTGATGGCGAGGTCGTCACCTTCGCTGGCCGCTTTAAGCGGCTCGCCATACCCTGCGAATGTGGGGAGGATGGGTGCGAAGGCTGGGCAATGGTCCGAGAGGGCGAGCGCGAGATCCTCACGGTTCCGGGCAGCTGAGCCCCTCAGCGCCGTTCTGGACCGCCCAGCGGCATATCCGGGCAACGGTACGCCAGCCCCGATCTCCCCAACTCTCGATCGCGACGTCATAGGCCGCCGCAGCCTGAGCGCTCGTCACGATGTCATCCGGCGGGACAGGCTTGGGCTCTACCTGTAGGTCAGCGGCAGGCGGCAATGCGGCTCGGATCTCGACCTGCTTGTCGCAGCCGCTCGCAGCCAAGGCGAACGCGCACAGCATCGGGAGCGCTATCGGGTGTGTCGTCGATCGCATCGAGAAGCTCCTGTTCCTGTCGGTTGACGGCCACGGTATCGGCAAGACGCTGGTCGGCCGCCAGTTGATCGGCGCGGGCCTTCTGCTCGAGGAAGCGCCGGTTCGCCTGTTCCAGTGCCAGTTCGGCCCGAACGCGCTCGTCATGCACCCCCGCCCGGTATCTCATCTGTCCCCATCCCCACAGGGCTCCAAGGGCAAGGAGGATGGCTAGCCCAATAAGGGCGGGCTTGGCGAAGCGGGAAGAGAGGAAGGCGGTCAGCACCCCAGCACCCTCCCGATCCACGCATTGCCGTATCGCCTGCAACCGATCAGCAAGCCGGTGTGGATGGCGAGGGCAGCTGCGGCGCCTATGCCGGCGGCGAGGGCGATCCTCATGTCCGGTCCTCGGGGGGCGGAGAGGGCGCTTCTTCCTTCTGCTTGCCGCCGCTCGACGAGCCCAGCCAGAAGCCGAAAGCCAGGACGGCAAAGGATTTCCACGTCCCGATGATGTCGCCCGTCATGGTCGCGTCCCTGAGCCAGATCACGGCATAGGCGCTGAAGACGGCATAGCCGGCGATGGCGGCGATGCAGGCGCCGACGACGATCTCGATGTGGGGGATGCGGTGCTGCATCAGTCCTGCCCCCTGTACATCCGCGCCTCGGCATCGCGGCGACGGGTGAGACCCGCCATCACCCGCCCGCCGGCCTTGTTCCACTTCCCGAACTCGCCAGCGGCAGCCGCCTTGTCCCCCGCCTTGTGCTTGCGAAGGAGCGTCGACTTGCTGAAATTGGTAACGCCCACGTTGTAGGCCAGCGAGAGCATCGCGTCGAACTCATGCTGGGCAGTTGGTGCATCCCCGATCGCCTGCGCTACGGCGCGAGAGAAGCTGTTCACATGCTCGGCAAAGCGCTGCTCGGCCTGCTCGCGGGTCCAGATCGTGCCGCGCCTGATGTCGGGTCCGGTCGAGCCCCAGCCGATCGTCCACGGATCGCCGCCGGATGCAGGGTCGGGATAGGCCGCAACCCTGCCGTCTCCAAGGTCGCGGTGATAGCCCTCGAACTCCTTGATGAGCGCGAGGCCGCGTTCGGAGGGGCGAATGGTGCCGGAAGGCCCGGAAGGCGCTGAGGCGGGCCCCACGGCAGCCTCAGGGGCAATTCCCCATGTCCTCTTGGCATCGCGCAGGACGGCGTTGATCTCGTCGACCTCGGCCTGGGTAAGGCCATCGAGCGGCGCGCGGCTCCACTCGCGCTTTTTCCGGCGCATCAGGTTGAAGATGAGAGTGTCCCCGCTCATGCCTTCTTCGCCTTCTCTGCTTCGTCTGCCCGGACCTCGGCGGCGGCTGCCGCTGCGGCCTGCCTCACCTCGCCCCACCCGTCGATGATCGCCTGAAGCTTCTTGCGCTCGGCCGCTTCGTCAGCCAGTTGATCGCGAACCTCCTTGAGGCTCTGGCGACACTCTTCCTCGCGCGCCCCGATCCGGGCGCAGCGTTCCTCGACCCTGGCGATTTC
>JACZCW010034992.1_pt1 | contig 11960 bp, 11 predicted proteins | sample 8641861 | NCBI WGS metagenome assembly JACZCW01 (sample SAMN15324607, study PRJNA640507) | soil metagenome | isolation source: intercropping sugarcane | place: China: Luxin town, Laibin City, Guangxi Province | collected 2019-07-25 | depth 10cm m | reverse complement strand
GGTGTATTCAATTCAAGGTGGGAACTATGGCAAAAAATAATCGAATGAAGAGTTTGGGTTGTGGGATGAGTGCGCTGATTCTGGCGTTGGCTTGCGGGCCGCTGGGTGAGGATGGGATAGGGATCCCGCCCATATCGACCACGGGCGACGACGAAGAAGACACGAGTTCGACGACGACCGACGGAGGCGACTCAGGAGGCTCGGCATCCGGGGGCGCGGCTACGAGCTGTGCGTCCCAGGCACCACCGCAAACTTACCTCTGCGCGGGGAACGCGTATGAGCACGAGTCGGCTGGCGCCGCGGCTCTCCAGCTGAACACTGAAAGAGCCAGTTACGCGTGCAACGCTGACGAATATTGGTACTACTACTACCCCTATTATCCCTACGAGGATTATGGCTACGACGAGTACTACACCAGTTCTGGTGGTGCCACGCCGGTCGGGGCTGGCGGCGCAATCGTTGGTGACGGCGACGGCGACGGTGACGGCGACGGATCGGGCGGCTTTGGAATGGGTGGAGTTGGAATGGGTGGACAGGTTGGGTCCGGCGGCACCTGGGGCTCTGGTGGCAACTGGGGTGCTGGGGGTGGGATCATCAATCCGCCCGACCTGTTGTCCGACTGGTGCGAAGACCTAGACGCCGATGACATGGTGACCGGTGCGTCCTTTGCGGTGGGGGAATGTCAGCTGACTGATTTGGCCCTACCCATCAAGATCACGGAGCCGCAGTATGGAGCCTACGAGGTGACTGTGTACGGCGGCGAGAGCGCTTGTGATCGGGGTGTGGTGCTGGCGAAGACAGCCGGAATTGGCACCGGTGTTCCCATCAACATCCCCGTAGATCCCAGCGGATACGCCTATGTCTCGGTCGAGATGACGTCGGAGCAAAACTGGGAGGGCTTGGAGCTGCGCTTGGTGGATCGTCCCGCAGTGGGCGACGCACCCAGCGAATGACCTTGAGTGATGAGTGAGTGCCCCGGCTCGTCCCCGCGCAACTGCTTGCGAGGGGACTGTGCCTGGGGCGTTGTCCAGTTGCATGGTTGGGCAATTGAGGTAATGCAAAGCCCCGATGCAGACCCAGCTTGATTCCTCCGGCTCTGCTTCATCCCAAGACCTGGACTGCCTTACGTGTGGCGCGTGTTGTCGCACGGGTCACGACGGCCGCATCCTGATCCCCGCCGATGACCTCGTCTATTGGCGGCGCATCGGCCGCAACGACGTAGCCCAACAGATCCAGCCGGGTCACTTTGGCCTGGACGCATTCGCAACTCGTCCAGATGGGAGCTGCGTGCACCTAGGGACGACCAGCAGTCCACATGCCTGCCAGATCTATGAAATCCGCGGCACCACCTGCCGGGAGTTTGAGCGGGGCAGCCGACAGTGTCTGGAGTTTCGTCGTGACTTTGGTGTGGACCGTCCTGTTGTCATTTTGTGATGCGGTGCAGGGCGCGCACGACTGAGGTGCATTGATCCTCGACGTACAAGAGACCGGCTTGTTCAGCGATGGTCCTGGCCTCGGTCGATGTGATGCCTTGCTGCAGCCACAGCGCCTTTGCGCCGATGCTGACCGCCTCCTGGGCGATGGGCGGTACGTCTTTCGAAGGACGAAACACCACCACCACATCTACGGGAAATGGAATGGCACTGAGCGAGGGATACGCAGTCTCGCCCAAGAGCGAGCCTTCGACGCTGGGATTGACCGGGACGATCTTGAAGCCCGCGCGCTTGAGCGAGGCGGGGACCCCGTGGGCTGATTTTTGTGGATCACGACTGGCACCCACGATAGCGAGCGTAGTGTAGGTGCGCAGAATGTGCTCGGCGGTTTCCATGCGTTTCAGTGTAGCGTGTGAACTCTTGTGGACCATATCCCACCTCACTTCAGTGGTGTGCCCAACAAGTGGTCCATTTTCTGCGCTCGAGGGATTACCCTTGCGGGGATGGGACATGAGTATCGCCGTGGGAGGCGGGTAAAGGGTGTCGTTCTTGGTCGTGGGATGCTGGGCCTGCTGGGCCTGGTGCTGACTGCGTCTATCCCTGCGTGTGGGTCGGGCGATGGGGGCGACGGTGACGGTACCGAGCCAACCGGTGATGGAGATGACACCACCGATCCTACGGGCGATGGAGATGCACCCGGCGGAGACGGTGACACGGGCATGGGCGGCGGACCGGTAGGGGAACTTCCAGCTGCATCGTGTGAGAGCGAAGGTGGGTCCAGTGACGTGTCCGCACCGGAGCTGATCGCGACATTGTTCGACCGCTGGCATGAAGGCTGGTTGAGTTCGCCGGCTGTGGCCGACCTGGACGAGGATGGACAGAACGAGATCATCGTGCCCCGCGACAGCCTGCTCCAGATTTGGCACTTGGATGGCGAGTTGGTGAGGCAGCCTGAGTTGCCGGGGCGCATATGGGCGCCACCGGTGGTAGCTGATCTGCGTACTGACTTGGCCGGATTGGAGGTGGCGGTCGCCTCACGCGGCGTTATCGACGCCTGGGATGCGGAGGGCAACGAATTGCCGGGATTCCCTTTTGAGTGGCGGGACGAGATGCGCGCGCTCGCAGCGGAGGACATTGACGGTGACGGACATTTGGAACTCGTGGCGGTCACGACGAGTGATCTCGAGGCCAATGGCCAGACCGACATCCTCATCGCCATTCATGCCGATGGCAGAATAGTTGATGGCTTTCCACCCAATACGACGGGAGCAAGCGGTTGTGATGATGCGTGTTACGTGCACGCCGGTTACGATCAAACACTGGCGCTGGGTGATTTGAACGGCGACGACCTAGCGGACATCTTGGCTCCTCAAGACAACGCCTATGTGAGTTTGCACGAGGGCAACGGGCGGGCTTTTGACGCGGCGCCTATCTTTGAGGACAAGACCAAGTTTCAAGGTGTGCGATTTCTCCATGATTATGCCGAGGCCCAACAAGGTTGGGCTGAGGATGAAGACAGCGCCAATCAAGCCCATTTCACCAATACCGCGCCGGCCATCGTGGACGTCGATGGGGATGGCAGTGCAGAGATTGTGATGTTGGGCTCCGTACAGAACGCAGCACAAAGCGACCGCGAACGCGGTGTAGCCCTGTGGGTGGTGCGACCCGACGGCACGCGCCCCGACGCTTGGATTGAGCCGTATCACGCCCCCGATTTCATCGACGGATTGTGGGACGCTGGAGACAATATCGTGGGCGCGACGAACCAAGTCACCGTGGTCGATCTCGATCCAGACTATCCGGGCATGGAATTCGTGTTTGCTGGGTTTGACGGACGCATCCACGCGGTGAGTTCGACCAATGAGGCGCTCTGGGAGCAGACGTTTACTACGGAGTCAGGCGTGCTTACCGCAGGGCTGCTGGCAGCCGATCTGTCGAAGGATGGTCGACCCGAGTTGATCTTCAACACGTATTCGACGCAAGCAGACGGAGGCGCGCTGTTCATCCTGGGCAGTAATGGCGAGACCTTGCACCGCGTTGCGCTCCCGGATCGTGGCGCGATGGCGGTGCCCACCGTGGCTGACGTGGACGGTGATGGCACGCTGGAGATCGTGGTGAGCCTCAAAGACGCGGTCGATAGAGAGCGCCAGGTGTTCGTGTACTCGGTGGCTGGATCAGGCACGCGCTGTCTGCCGTGGCCTACGGGGCGCGGCAATCTGCGCAGAACGGGCCACGTGCACTAGAGTAAAGGTGTGTGCTCGTCGAGCAGACCTCGCTCTTGGAAGCGCGGGATGTATTCCTTGTCGAACGTCGCATCCAGAACCGCACGGTATTCGTCTGGAGGCATCAGGCCCCAAGCGCGATCGGCGGGACTCATGGCAGAACCGCTGGTCGTGCCGTAACGTTGTCTGATGCTCGCCAAACAGTCGGGCACAGCCAGTCGCGCTCGTGAAAGCAGAGCGGGATACTGCTCGCACAAATAGTCCAGTAAGTCCCAGCCAAATTGTTTGTGCCGCACTTCGTCCTTGAGGATCCTGTCGAGCGCTTGGCGCGCGATGGGTATGGTGCAGTGACGGCGCAGCTCGGTAAAAAGGGGAACCGCGACGGTTTCGCCCAAGCAAAACACATCCAGGGTGGCCAACAGTGTTTGCTCTTCGAGCGAGCCTTTAGGGGTGACCAGGGCTAGAGTTTCGCGCGGGATGTTTGGGGGCGCTGTGGCGCCCGCCTGCGCGCAAACCTGAGCGCTCAATTCAGCGTGGTCGAGCTCGTCAGCGACGATCCGTAACCCATCGTCGACCAATTCGCGTGGGGCGCCGAGTTGGATGAGCCACAGCGTGAGATGCTGGGTGCGGGCCGCGGAGCGGTACTCAGCCTCGATACGGCGGGTCCATTCGCGACGCACGGCATCACTCGCCGGGGGAGTGCTCGCCGGGCTGGTCCCACCACGTTCAGTTGTCGGCGCCACCTGCTCCACCTGCTCCGCCCGCTCCGCCCGCTCCGCCCGCCTCACTGGAGCACATCCCGTCACCCTGCCAAGAACCAGGAGCATACGGATCCGTTTCATCGGTGACGAAACAACTGATGACTGTCCACCCGTCCTCGCCGCAAGGGTAGGCACACCCGTCGCGATCAACGTCGAAGTCGAGACGAGTTTGGCATGCACTACCGAGCTCAGGGGCCTGCTCGGGACAAGGCGCTGCGGCGTGCCCGCCTGCCCCTTGCGCGCCGCCACTGGGGCTTGGGTTGGGCGTTCCGCCAGCTCCGCTATAGGGGGGGAAGGGCGGGTTGTAGGAAATCTCTGGCTGTGTGCAGGCGGGACTCAAACTTGCGAGTGTGATGACCAAGGGAGCACGGTAGCGACGAGGTGGACGAGCCATAAGCCTTTTGAAGTTAGCACGTTTTGCTGATGGGGATCTAGGCTGCGACGACGTCTGCGCTCATCGCAGCGTCTTTCTGGTTGCCCGGCTCAGGTCTCGGCCCTCGCTCAGTTGCCTGCGCCACCGGGTCCCGGATCGCTGGAGCACGCTCCGTCGCCCTGCCACGTGCCCCAGCCATACGTGAGCTCGTCCAAGCTCACGCAGCCAATGACGGTCCATTCATCCTCGCCGCAGGGATAACCGCAGGCGGATCGGTCCGCACCGAAGCCATAACCGGCTTGGCATTCACTGCAGAGCGCTGGGGCCTCATCGGGGCAAGGCGCTGGGGGATTTCCTCCGGCGCCTTGGTACACCCACACGTCTCCGTTGCACACGGCGGCGTCTGCCGAGCCATCACAATATTCCCATGGTTTGTAGCAAGCGACGCTCTCATTGAAGGTCCAGCCCGTACCGGCTTCGTCACACGTGAAGAGAAACTTGTGTCCTTCACCGGAGGTGCAGTCCATCTCACGGGTGCATTGCTCCCCAGGTTCGCAGCTGGCTATTTCGAGGTAAGGGTCCGTCGGGCATTCAGAGACTTCGGGCTTGGGCGGGTTGCCGCCGCTGCTGTTGCCACCGCTCGAAGTGAACCCACCCGTTGAGGTGTCTCCACCTCCATTGCCTCCAGAACTCGTGTATCCGCCGGTCGGCGGCGGGTTACCACCTCCCGTTCCCACATCTCCGTCTCCATCTCCGGGGGTCTGCGGAATGTAGTCGGTGGGTTCTGCGCAGGCAGGACCGAGCGTGGCGGCTAAGGTGATGACTAAGGGTGCGCGGTAATGTCGGGGGCGGCGAGCCATGTGAGCACTTTATCACGAGCGACGGGAATGTGCGCCTGCGATGCTCAGGGGGCAGCTCCGCCCACGCCGCCAGTGCCACCGGGACCCAGTCCACAGACGCCGTCCCCCTCCCATTGCCCCTCCTGAGAGACACTGCTGCCCTCGGGCTCAAAGTCATTTTGCGCGACGCACCCGATGATGGTCCAATCCTCTCCACATGGGTAGCCGCAGTGCTCTTGATCCGCGCCCAAGTCGACCCCGGCGTTGCACGACGAGCCCAGTTCCGGTGCCTCCGTAGTGCTGGCGTGCTCAAGGACAGTGCTGGCGTGACGGCGCAGCCAGGCATGCCCGCCGGCTTGGAGTGTCGGCGGAGAAGTGCAGGCCACCTGGACCTGTGATGGCGGCAGGGCCCTTCACCGGGACTGGACCTGGCACGGGCCAGGTACGGCAATTCCGTTACCCATCACGGTGACCGGTGCACGTTTTGGCGACGCAGCGGGAAGCACGCTGCTTTCCTGTCGTTTTTGTACGGCACGACTCCTGCTATGGGTCCGTCCAAACGAGAGGACCAAAGTGTTATATCCTAGACTCCTGACGAGCCGAGCACATCTCCCACGGAGGGGAGCTCCAAAACAAACTCGCTTGGTAGGCAAACTGGCGCTCATCGCGGGCTCATTGGCTCCGAGTTGGGCTTGGGCCCAAGCGGCCGAAACCACGACCCCGCCCCCGTCGACGACTGTTCCCGCCCCTACCGAAGGCAGCACACCTTCGAGCGCTCATCCAGTAGCTCCAACTGAGGTCCCTGTCGAAGTGTCGACGACAGCCGTCGCGGAGCCCGCGCCTACACCCGCCGCGCTTGCAGCCCAACCTCCAGCACCTGAAGCGGTTCCTGCTCCCGAACCAGCCAAGTTGCCCTTTGAGATCACCGGGGCCCCAGGCAAGGGGCTCACCTTCAAGACAGGTGACAACTTCTCGCTCAACATCCGGAGCCGCATCCAATTGCGCTACCAGATGCACATTCCTCCTGCAGAAGACGGCGCAGCGCGACAGCTCGATCAAACCGTGAACATCGGCACGCTGCGCTTGTGGCTCTCGGGCAATATCCTGGTACCCGAGCTCAAGTACATGATCCAGCTGGCGTTTGCTGGTCGAGACTACCGCGATGGCGCGACGTCGCCGGTTTACGATGCGTTTCTCGACTACGCGGCTCACCGCGATCTCAACGTCAAAGCAGGACAGTACTTCGTTCCCTTCGATCGTTTGCGCACTGTGCGTGAATTTGCATTGCAGATGGCTGACCGACCGCGTCCCGTGGCGGAGTTCACCCTCGATCGAGATGTGGGTGTGACGCTTTACTCAGAGAAATTTTTGGGAGACAAGTCCCCGATCGCGTGGCGCATCGGCGCGTTTGGCGGAGGCGGGACGAACTTGTCTTTGGGTAAGGAACCCGGAGGGCTGTTCGTGGGACGTGTCGAGTTGCGTCCGCTGGGACCTATCGATGATGATTCAGAAGGTGATCTCGAACGTCGCGCGAAGCCAGGTTTGGCCATCGGCGGCGCGTTTGCCGCCAACGTGAATACCAATCGTTTGCGTAGCACTACGGGCCCTACTTTTACGGGTGGCACCACTGACTACCTGCACGCGGCGGCCGATCTCGTTTTCAAATGGCGGGGTTGGGCGCTCCAAGGTGAGTACCTGTGGAAACAAGCGTCTGAAAACGCCATCTCGTCCACCGATCCTGACGGTGAACCGCTCACCGAGTACACACGATCGGGCCAAGGTTGGGTCGTGCAAACTTCATACATCTTTGATCCGCCTATCGAATTGGTGGCGCGCCTCACTCGGATGTATGCATTCAAAGGGACTGACCCTAGATTTGTCACTGAGGTGGAGAACTTTGGACAAGAGGTCGGCGCGGGGGTGAACTATTACATCAATGACCATCGCATGAAGCTGCAGGCTGATTGGATCGCGCGCATGCCGTACAACTTCGACTTCAGTGGGGCGGATCACATGCTCCACGCGCAGCTTGACGTGACGTTCTGAGCCAAGTCCCAGCTGACGAAAATGACCCAGGGCCGGTGCTCGCGTGAGCACTGGCCCTTCGTTTTTCTTGCCCGAAGAGCGTGGGAGCCAAGAACGCGACAGGCTCGTCCTGCTCGATTCACCGGAGATCGGGCGGGGAGGTCGTCTCGCGGAACTGCGACCAATCGATGCCGAGTTTGCGCATCCGGGCGCGCAGGGTGTGAGGATTGATACCCAGCACCTTCGCCGCGCCAAACTGCCCTTCGATGCGCCCATGGCATGCCTTCAATGCACGACGAATGTGACCTGCGACCGCGTCATCGAGGCTGGATATGTGCTCCAACGCGCCGTTGCTGGCCGGTTGTGAAGGCCGACTGGCAGGCGGAATTTGAGATCCGTGCCGTGCTCCGTTGGCCCCGAGGGCTGTGGCGACATCCAAGCGCTTGCCGCCGCCCAAGATTGCTGCGCGTTCGATGACGGCGGCCAGCTCACGGACGTTGCCTGGCCAGGAGTAGTTGCGCAGCAGTTCGAGGTCGGCGCTGCTGGCTGTGAGCCCACTTCCGCCCAGGCGTTTTCCCGCGCGATCGGCGAAGTGTGCAGCGAGGGCGGGCAGATCTTCCATGTGCTCGCGCAGCGCGGGCAAACGGATGGGAAAGACGCTGAGCCTGTACCACAAGTCCTCACGAAAGCTTCCGGACGCGACCATCGTCTCGAGGTGACGATGAGTAGCAGCTACGATGCGCACGTCGACGGCGATGGTGTGGTGTCCACCGACGCGTTCCAAGGTTCCGTCCTGCAGAACCCGCAATAGACGCACCTGAGCGGCGGGCGGTAACTCGCCAATCTCGTCCAAAAAGAGGGTGCCGCCATCGGCGCGCTCGAACCAGCCTTTGCGGGTGCTGCTTGCGCCGGTAAACGAGCCCCGCTCGTGTCCAAACAACTCAGAGTCGATGAGCTCCGAAGGGATTGCGCCGCAATTGACGCGCACGATGGGGCCTTTGGTGCGCGGCGAGCCCGCGTGGATGCTGCGGGCGATGACCTCTTTGCCCGACCCCGTCTCGCCCAAAATCAGCACGGGCGCATCGGTGCGAGCGACTTGCTCCACGCGCTCCATGACTGTCGCCAAGCCTCCCCCAGCTCCGATCACCACCGCGTTGAGATCGTGGCGTTGCAGTTTGGTGAGCAAAGCCTCACGGTCGGCTTCCAAGGCCGCGCGCATGCGCGCTAGCTCGTGCAGGCGCTTGTCGTTTTCAAAAGCTACCCCGAGTGGTCGCAAAGCGGTGATGACTTGTGCCAGGTGCTCGTCGGTGGGTATGACGCCGGGCTGGATGACAAATAGCGCGATGCCGACCGCATGGTCGTGCGCCAAGAGCGGCGCCAGGATCAAGGCACCGGCGTGATCGTGGAGAAGCAACTGCGTGAGCGCCGACCCGTCGGCAACCAGGACGACCGGTTGTCGTTTACTGAGCAAATCGGTCAACTCATCAGCGGCCTCGCCTTGCAGGTCCAAGCGCGTAGGGCCCAGCTTGTGGGCATCGAAATCAAGCCCTGAGCCCACCGCCAAAGTGGTCAACCTCACCGGCTCCCGTTCCAGCCGTCGCATGCTGAGCGCTTGAAGCGGAACGTGTTGCGCCATGATGCTCGTAACACGTTGAATTGATTCTTCTAATTCAAGATGTTGGCAAACTTCTCGCCAGAGCTGGGCCTCCAAACTCATTTCAGTCAGGTTGGACGTGTGGCGCGGTGCCATAGGTGCCAAGGCTAGCATGGAAAAGACGGCTCCTTCACGGGATGCTGAGTCCGGGTGCCTCGCTGTTGGCAGGGTAAGTGCGCGCGGCGGCGACCTCGACCTGGATGCGGCAGCCTGGTGTGATGCCTTTGAGTAGACTGCTGCGTCGGGGAAACTGCGCGATGATGGGTCCGGCGCCGTCGACGATGGCCTGCACACGGACGCGATCGCCCAGAGTGACGACGCGTTCGACGGTGGCGATACCAGGATCCTCGCGCCAGAACTTCAAGTCGTAGGCGCGCACCACCAGGTGAGCTGCGCCCGACGCGTGGTCCTCGTCCAGTTGTGCGACCAAGCTGCCTGTCTTGGCCTGACCCTGCTTGACGATGGTGCGGAATACGTTGACCTCGCCGACGAAGCGAGCCACGAACTCCGTTGCGGGATGATCGAGAATCTCCGTAGGTGTGCCGATTTGTTCCAAGCCACCTTGGTGAATGACCAACACGCGATCAGAGACAGAGAAGGCTTCGTCTTGATCGTGAGTGACGAAGATCGACGTGACGCCTACGTCGTCGTGCAAGCGGCGTAACCATTGGCGCAGCTCTTCACGTACTTTGGCGTCGACCGCCCCAAAAGGCTCATCGAGCAGCAGGAGCTTGGGCTCCGGCGCAAGTGCTCTGGCCAGCGCGACACGTTGGCGTTGCCCACCAGAAAGCTGAGATGGATAGCGGTGTTCGAGGCCCGCTAGGCCCACCAGGGCCAACAGGTCGCGCGCGCGCTTTTGCGCAATATCCTTGGGCACGCGCCGCACGTCCAGGCCGAACGCCACGTTCTCTGCCACAGTCAAATGCCGAAACAGGGCGTAGTGCTGAAACACGAAGCCGATGGCACGCGCCCGCGCGTGCACGTTGGTAGCGTCCTCATCCCCAAACCACACCGACCCAGAATCCGCCGACTCGAGTCCGGCCAAAATGCGCAACAAGGTGCTCTTGCCGCTGCCGGAGGGACCGAGCAGCGCCACCAGGGAGCCACTCTCAATTTCGAAACTGACGTTGTTGACCGCAACGAAGCTGCCGAAGCGCTTGTTGAGATTTTTGACCCGGATGTTCATGTCGATGCTTTCTTCAATGCCTGTTGTCGCCGTGTCTTGGCCCATTCCAAAGCCAAGAGCAGACCAACACTCATCACGGCCAGGACCAGAGCCATGCCGTAGGCACTGGCCTCTTGTCGCTCTTCCATCGCGTCGTGAATGAACGTGGTAGCAGTTTGCGTTTGTCCAGAAATGCTGCCGCCCAGCACCAGGACTGCGCCAAATTCGCCCAGCGTGCGGGCGATCGTCATCAGCAGACCATAACCGAGAGGTATGCGGATGTTGGGTAAAGTGACGCGCCAAAACGTCTGCCAGGGAGAGGCCCCCAACGTAGTGGCGGCTTCTTCTTCACTGGTGCCGATCTCCTCCAGCACGTAGGCGACCTCGCGCACGGTATAAGGCAGGGTGACGAACAGTGTGCCGATCACCACGCCGGGGAATGAAAACACAACCTTCCAGCCGATGGCGTCCAACCAGGGGGTGAGGGTACCGCCGCGACCGACCAGCAAGATGAAGGCGAGACCAATCATCACGGGCGAAACGGCCAGCGGGAGATCGAACATGGCGCTCAACGCGCCGCGCCCAAAGAAGCGGTGACGCACGATGGCGATGGCGCCCAGCGTGCCGACCACCGCGTTGACCACGAGGGCAATGACGACCAGGACCATCGACATCACGAGCGCATTGAGCGCCGCGGGGGCGAGCACCGCTCGCGCGGCCGTTCCAAAGCCAATCTCCGTGGTCTCGATGAACAGGGCAGCCATCGGTCCCACCAGCACCGTGCCGAGGTAGAGCAGCACCGTGAAGAGCAAGAGCCCGCGGCCCACCGCTGTCCAGGTAGGTGAAATGGCAGGTACAGCGGCGCTGTGAGGCGCGGCCGTGAGGGGCATGACTTCAGTGCGTTGCATGACGAGCCCCCGTCCGCGTTTCCAAATAGTAAGCGCCCGCGTGGATGGTGAGGGCGAAGACCAAGAGCGCGATGGAGACCGACGCGGCCGTCTTGGGGGCCCCGCTCTCAATTTCACCAAAGACGTAGACGGGAGCCGTGAGTGTCTCGAAGGGAATGTTTCCCGCCACCACGACGATCGAACCAAATTCACCTAACGCGCGACCCAGCGAGCGAATGCCCGCGGATAGCGCCGCCGGTAAAATCGCAGGAAAAAACACCGTGCGGAACGTGCGCCACGGCCCCGCGCCGAGCACGATGGCCGCTTCCTCCTCCGCGGGATCGATCTCGGAGAGCACCGGTTCCACAGCGCGCACCACGAAGGGCAAAGTGACGAACAGAAGGCCCAAAATGATGCCCGGGCGCGCAAAGATGATCTCGATACCCCAAGCGCTGAAGCGATCTCCGATGAGCGATGTGGGGCCATACAATATCGCCAACATCACGCCTGCCACCAGTGTGGGCACAGCGAGGGGCAGATCCACCAAGGCCGAGAGCAACGCTCGTCCTGGGATGGAGTAGCGCACCAATACCCACGCCGT
>JACZCW010188915.1_pt1 | contig 11995 bp, 10 predicted proteins | sample 8641861 | NCBI WGS metagenome assembly JACZCW01 (sample SAMN15324607, study PRJNA640507) | soil metagenome | isolation source: intercropping sugarcane | place: China: Luxin town, Laibin City, Guangxi Province | collected 2019-07-25 | depth 10cm m | reverse complement strand
TGCATGGCCTACACGGGCGCCTTTCTGCGCCACCTCGAGGCCAGCGGCTCGCACGCGCGCGTACTTTTGGTGGCTGGAGATCGCAGACCCTCTACGCCCCGCATCATGCGCGCGGTGGCGCACGCCGCCACACACCTAGGCTATGAGGTTCGATCGGCCGGTTTGGTTCCGTCACCGGCACTTGCTTTGTGGGGCATGACCTTGGGGGCGCCCGCGGTGATGGTCACAGGCAGTCACATTCCCGATGACCGCAACGGTCTCAAGTTCACCACCGCGCAGGGTGAGATCACCAAAGCAGATGAAGCAGGCATCGTCGCGCAAACCGTCGGGGCGCTACCAGAAGTGGACGACGGCGGCATGCTCGTTGCGCCTCGGCCACTCCCGGACGCGGACCATACGGCAACGCAGCTGTACAAGCAGCGCTACTTGGACGCGTTTGGCCCAGGCGCGCTCGACGGGATGCGCATTGGTGTATACGGCCACTCCGCGGTCGGTCGCGAATTGTTAGTGGATTTGTATCGCGATCTGGGCGCCGACGTGGTCCAACTGGGCTTCAGCGACACGTTCGTGCCGGTGGACACCGAAGCGATCCGCGCCGAAGACCATGAGCTAGCTTCACAGTGGGCCAAGCAGCAGCAATTTACGGCGCTCGTTTCTACGGATGGCGACTCCGATCGGCCATTGTTTTCCGACGAACGGGGCCAATGGCTGCGCGGAGACGTGACGGGAATATTCACCGCACAATTTTTGGGCGCGGATGGTGTGGCCCTCCCCGTGAGTTGCAACACCGCGCTTGAAAAGTCAGGCTGGTTTGGGAAAATCGCCCGCACCCGCATTGGTTCGCCTTTTGTCATTGCAGCATTCGCCCAGCTGGCGGCAGCGGGTGCGCGCGCGGTGGTGGGATATGAGGCCAACGGCGGCTTCTTCACGCATTCTCCGCTCAGTGTGGGCCGCGCGGATGGCTCGACCCGTGAGCTTGCGCCACTACCGACCCGTGATCCCGTCATCGTGCATTTAGCGCTGTTGATGTTGGCCAAGCGCCACGGCTGTGCCGTTTCTGCGCTCAGCCGCCTGTTGCCCGCTCGTTTTACCGCGAGCGGCCGCGATCAAAGTTTTGCGACTGCAAGGTCGCAAGCTCTGCTCACGCTCTTGGCGGGGCTCACACCTGCCCAATTGGCCGCGCATTGTGATCTGGGGGACGTTGCCGACGTCGACCACACAGACGGGTTACGCATCAGCTTTGCGTCGCTGGAGGTATTGCACCTGCGACCCTCTGGGAACGCACCGGAGCTGCGTTGCTATGCCGAAGCGAGCAGCGAGTCGCGCGCCGAAGAGTTGGTCGTCCACGGGCTCAGCCTGGCGCGCAGGCTGAGCGCGACGTCTTGAAAGGTGCAGGCCTGTGAGAAGCAAGGCAAGACGCCCGCTCGCTCACTCGTCAGGTTCAGCCCGGGCACCCGCCGCAGCGCCACGACGCCGGCCCCCTTCAAACTTGGGCTTGCCCAAAAGGCCCGTCACATTCCAGCTGTAGGCCCCGTCGGGCTGCTTGGCCCTGCGCACCATGGGGTCCATGTCGAACAACCCTGGCACCTTGGAATCCGGGGCGCCAAAGATGCTCTTGGTGATGTCGTTTTGGGCGGTGTACGCCTCTTTGAACTTGAACGTGGCGTCAACGGCCACTGTGCTCTTGTCGAATGGCTCACGCAGCCGCAACTTGCCTTCTGCGCTCAATTCGAAGTCCTTGCCATTGGCGGTGAACTTCTCGATGTCGAGTCGGCCATCCACGGCCTTGGCTTGAAAGGTGAGCAAGCCCGCGTTCAATTTGGGAAGTGCGATGGTGTTGCGGATCTTAGCCTTGCCATCGCCCACTGTGAGTTGATCCACCGTCAAGTTGAAGGAGCCTTCCGCCTTTTTCATCTGGCCTCCGGGCAAGAACAGCTCCACCTGCCCCCCCAACTGCCCATCCAAGGGAAGACCAAGACCAGCGCTCAGAAGGGTAAGACCCGACATATCAATGCTGGAGCCCACCACCTTGATGCGAGCCCCGGTGCTGTCCTGGAAGAAGTCACCCACCAAATCCCCACCCTCCACTTTTGCCGCAAAATCCACGGCAATGTTGCCAAACAGGTAGGCCAATACCCCCAAACCGATGGTCGCCTCTTCCACGACCAAGACCTTGGGGGGACCGGCTTCTACCTCGGCGAGGGTGGACACCACCTCCACAAGCCGCACGCCCTCCGCCTCGACCCCGAACATGCCCGATCCAGAAAGGTGCTCGATTTCGAGAAATTGATCTGCTTGTTGCGTGTTGTACTCAGCAAGCAAGCGACGACGCACGGTCTCATAAGGGAAGGTCACCCGCACAAAAATGACGAGGGCAAACAAATAAAAGAGCGGAAAGCCGATGTACGCCAGGATCTTTTTTTGCCGGGGCGACAAGTGAATCGTCGGTAAATTAATCATCGCTAGGCGTCTCCTCTTTGGGCTCCTCTTTGGCCCCAGCCGTTGAATCCGTCTCGCTCTTGGACTTCTTCTTCGTCTCGTCCTTGTCGAAGGCAGAGATGTCCATCTCGACATCGTATTCATCAGGCTTAGCGCTGCGCTTCTTGATGTTGATGTGAGAAATGCTGATGGGATACCCGGAGTTTTCCACTTTTTCCAAGAAGTTGCTGAGGTCGAACAAGCCCACGCCGCGTAGGCGGATCTTGGTGGAGCGCTCCTTGAAGGTCTTGCCCGCCGGGACGGTCGACTTGTCCTGAGTCTCAGGGATGTCCACGCCCACTTGATCGGCAATTTGTGCCAAAAACGACGCCAATGGCGGGGCGTTTTTGGCGTAGCGAGCGTCCACGCGCCTGGTCTCCGCCTTGCGTCGGCTGAGCGTCACCCGTTCATCTTTGATCTCTCGAATGATCTCCAAAATGCGATCGTTCTGCGTACGCTGCTCGCTGACACTCATCGCCGCGTAGGTGGGTAAGATGAGAACGAACATCACGCCCACCACGCCGCAAAAGATCAGTAGCAGTCGCTTTTCGCGCTCCTCAAGTTGCTCAAATCGCTCTTGTAAGGTCATTTCTTTGCCACCGCCTCCGTCTTGGTGGACGTGGAAGATTTGTCTTCAGGGCAACTCACCAGCGCTTCGAGCGCGTAGCGTTCTTTTTCGCTGTTCACAACCTGGGTGATCTTGGTGATTTTTGCGTCTTCCAGGCAGGCATGATCGTTGAGCAGCTGCGCCACTTTTTGTGCGTCATCCGTCGATCCAACCTGGCCGCGGATTTTTAGCTTGCCCTTGGTCTTGTCGCGCCCTTGATCGAAATCGAACTCTTCAGTGTCGTGGACCAAATCGGCCGGCAGCACCTCGGCCAAGGCCACCGCCGCGCCCAAACCGTCCATGTAAGGCATGGGGTCTTCAGGCCTGATTTTTCTAGCTTTCTCCAACTCGACCTCAGCTTCGTCAGGATCGGACGTCGCTTGACCAAACGTCGACTGCGTCACCAGCTCGAGACTCTTCAAGATGGCTTCGTGTTCGGCCTCGAGGGCGCTGCTTTCTGCCCACACCGAGAACAAGAACGAAACCAGCACGACCGCGAGCAACGCAGCCGAAAGAGGCGCCCGAGCTTTAACGTGTTGGTATCCGCGCTCAAACGCAAGTGACCCTTTGCGCAGGTCGATTCCTTTACCCGTAACGCCTTGCAGGGCCGCACCCAAAGCGCGAGCGAAGAGCGGCAGACGCTCCGCATCATAGGACGTGAGACCACCGATCTGAGCCGGCGGCAAACTAAGCACCTCCACGCCCAAGCGACCCGTCAGATACTCATGGAGGCCGCTCATGTGCGCACCGTCGCCCATGACGTAGAGCGCTTGCACCGGAGAGCCCGAGCTAGCCATGAAGGCCGTCATGGTCTGACGCAGGCCATTGACCGTGACCTCGGCCGAATCGGGGAACGTCTCTATGCCACCGCTCAGCGTGCGGAGCATCACCACCTCGCCGCGCCACAGGATGCAAATGTCCACGGACAGATAGCCAAAGTCCACCAATGCTACGGGCTCCGCGCTAGGAAGCGATGGCAACACATGACCAAGATTGCCCAAGAGCGCCGATGAAATGCCGACTCGTTCGGGTTGATGGTCTGAGCCCGCCCGGACCACGTCCAGCACCGCCTTCACGCGCGCTATGGGGGCAGCACACACCAGCAGCGCTATCTCGCGGCCCGCTTCCTTCGATTGTTGTGTGAGCAGCACATGGTCCATCACGAGTTCATCGATCTCGAGAGGGACAACGCCTTCCAGCTCAAAGGGCAACAAGTCTAACAGCCGTTTGCGCGCGCTCTCCGGGAGCTGCAATCGGTGAGTGAACCCATCACCACCGTCAAGAGCCGCGACAATGGTGTCAGCCGTGCCAAGTGGCAACCTGGCCAAGCAGGCACGCAAGGCTTCTGCTTTGGATGCGTGTTGCTCGATGGGCTCCTCGGCGAACGCTTCACAGTCAATCTTGCGGTAGCCAGAACGAAGAGCCGCAACGCGTACGTGCTTGTCGCGAAAATCGACTCCAAATACGCGACTCATACCGGAGTTCCTTGGCTGGTGTTGAACGGATTCATGGGGTGCTTTCGTAGCGCAGGGCTATTGATTGATGGAGCGTCACAGTTGACATCGGCGGCGCGCATCAATCGACGCGGTAATAGAGGATGGTTCCGCCTGGTTTCGGCATGAGGTAAGAAGCAAGCCCACCTTCTTCCATTTCAGGAGGAAGATCGAGGCCCTGGATTTGTCCGCGCTCCACCTCTTGTGTGCGCAGTTGCTCCAGTTTGGTGAGTGTCTCCGCCGTGCCCGGCGGTGGGGCGCCGCGCATGTCCACCACGGCGTGAATGGTGGAGCGTGTCTCCAGTTTGCCTGACTGCACTGTGCCGGTGGCAAACACTGAAAACACTTTGCTCTCGACGGTGACGGCCTTCTTGAGTTGGTCATCCGAGCGTGGTTTCACCGGCTCGATGCCCACGGACTTCAGCATTTCGCCAAACATGCCCTGTCCCTTGATGGCTTGCACGAATTGGTCGGGCGACGAAAAGATGGGGAGGCCCGCCATCGCGCCCGCAAACATCTGGGACGTCATCAGATATTTTTGCTGCATGATGGGGTCGACGCAAAGTGGCGTCTCCGGATCGACCTGCTGACACACGAGCGCGAGCAATGTCATGGGATTGGCTGAATTGACATTCACCTTTCCCGAGCCCCACACCGTCACGATGCGCGACTTTTCATCGTCGGGATCTGGTTGAATGAATCGCCGCCAAAATTCATCCGTCACGCCTTGCACCAGGCGCATCTCCTCGAGACTATCAAACGCGGCATTTTTGCGGCTGTAGGGTCGGTCCAGCAGCTGGTAGTAGCTGTCTTCGGGCGGCGTGACGCTGGATGCAGTGACGTTCGTAGGATCGCACGCGGATTTGTCCACGTTGGGGTCCACCCAATCCACGATGGCAGAACACACTGTCTTGCGGTCCAAGAGCGTGCCGTTCTCGTCCTCGGCTTCTTCAAAGAACTCGTTGTACTGAATGCCACCGATCAGGGACACAATCTGTTCTTCTTCACGTTTGACTGAAAACGTGTCAGCCCGCGCGGCCAAGTTCAAATTGATTTTTGAATCCTCATCCACCACCATCAACGTAAAGCCTGCGCCCTCCATGCCCAGGTTGCGACCTTCGGCCAAGTTCATCCCGCTCACTCCCTGGAACACCTCTCCACCCAGGACGTCGTTGAAGGGCCCCAGAAGGACGTCGGTGTACTCCCACACCGGGATTTGAGCTCCGCCCGTGAGCGGACTCAGGATGGAGCTGATGGACGGTTCAGCGGCAAGGACCAGCCGCGTCAGATTGAGGGCGCTGCGCGCCGCATACTCGGCTTTGACCTGATCGCGTGCTGAAACTGAGCTGCCCAGTTCTGCCGAGACCGTGTCCTGAAACTCGGTCAACATGACCGTAGCGATGGTGAGCGCGCCCAGCACCATCAACAGCGCTACGCCGCGCTCATCCGAGCGCGTGGGATGCCGGCCGCGGCCCACCCGCGCTCGAGGCTTGCCCGCACCCCGTGCCCGTCCCAAGCCGAACAAGGAGGCGAAGAAGGGGGACCCGATGGAACGGCCGCCGGTGGGGTTGGGCTGGGTGGTCATTTGAGAGCGAAATTAAGGGGGTCTTGGATCATGAGTGGGATTTTGCTCACCAGCCTGATCTTTCCACGGCTCCCATCGTCGTGCGATCGCGCACCGCCGTTGAGCACAAGCACGACCTTGACCTGAACCGGCAAGCGACCTCGCTCGCCCACCACGGACGTGCTGTCCCACTCTTCCCGCCACATACCGGTCAAGGGGTCCAGATACTGCAGCTGAAACAAGTCAATGTCCGTGGCCAGCACATCCACTTTGCCACCACGAAGCGGCTCCAAATCTGGCGGAGCTTCGCGCCGCGCCAGGTCAACCACACCGCCCCGATCGGGATCCTCACTGCCAAAGTAAGAGATCTCTGCTTGATCGGATTCACGCGTATTGGCGCGCAGGCGTCGGTGCGCAAAAGAGTTGAAATCGAGCCGAGAAGCAGGGGTTCCAGGCTCGCCGATGAAGCTCGTTTTTACCACCTGCAGCGACTCATCGATGGGCGCGTGTGCAGAGAGATAGGCGCCTTGGAGTTCACGCGCGATACGCGCCATGGCCAAACGTCCCTCGCGGTACCGATCGCTGATGCGGTCCACACCCTCACGACTGCGACGCATCCCGTCAATGCTGAGAAAAACGAGCACGCCGATGAACGCTAGAATCGCCATGGCGATGAGCAGTTCGATCAACGTCATGGCGCGTACTTTCGAACGTAGCGCAACCGGGCGCCGCCGCTCAGTGTCGGGCACGGCCGACGCCACTTGCAACCCGGGAGCGCGATTCACGGACTGTCCCCCTGAGACGAAGTGGTCGTTGATGAGGAAGAGGTGCTCGACGAGGACGTGTCCGTCGATTGGCCAGTGCTCCCCGTCGCGCCCTGGGTCGCCGCCGCTAAATCCTCCGCTAAATTGGGGGTGAGGCTGCCTTCGAGCGGATTGGTGATGTACTGGATGACCTCGAAGGACCGCTCCTTCTCGCCTTCGCGCCACAAAACCTTCACTTTGACTTTCCTGATGCTGGCCTCGAGCATCGGTTTGAGCGAGGGATAAACCATGGACAGCGCCATACCAATGATGCCGCCGCCTTCGGGTTCACTGGGCGCTAACGTTCCGGCAAGGTCTTCCACCGAGCCCACGCTGCTCAGACTTTCATCACCCGTAGGGATAGCTTGCGCCAAGTCCCCGCTAGCGAGCGCATCGGCGCTCGGCTCCGAGGATGAGCTGTCCAAATCGAGCGAGTCTTCCTCTGTGGCTTCGGGCGGGGCAGGCTCCGGTAGTTGAACGGTCTCAATGCTCCATTCGCATTGGAAGCGGCCTGTATCTTCATCCTGGCAACATTCACCCGACTCGGTCTCGTCCACGATCCCAAAGCCATTTTGCAGCAGGTCGAGCTCAATTTCACTCATCTTGCAGCGCACCAGGCTGGCCGCTTCGGTCTCCAATTGCACCCTACGTGTGGTTGCAAATAGGCCCGTCTGCGAGCTCAAGATCGTGGTCAAACCCAGAGCCAAAATGGCCATGGCGACCATCACTTCCAGGAGCGTAAAGCCGCGCGTCACAGCTCCTCCCGCTCAGAAAATTCTTCGTCCGATCCAAAGCGACTCTCGGGAAAGTCGAGTAAGCCTCGCTTGATCTCGGCGCGCCCAGTGAGCGGACTGATCTCGATGGTCAGGCCCGACTCATCGTCATTGGACGTTGCGATCTGCACGATGGCACGTTCCGTCATGCCACCCGGCCAGAAGTAGATATAAGCCACCCCATCGACGAGTGGGTCTTCGTCGTGTTCCGTTTGGACCTTGACGATCTTCACGCCACTCCCCACGGCACGACCTGGTCCCTCACCGTCTTGACCGAGGATATCAACTGTAGAAAACCCTGGGTCATGCTTGCCGCCGCCTGACAAAATCTGGTCGGCAAGCGCTTCCGCATCGGCCAACATCAGTGCCGCAGCGCTGGGGTCTTCTTCTTCGTCATCGTCCTCATCGTCACCCACCAGCGCCTCGTTCGAGCTCGCTTGCTCGATCACCATACGCCCTGCGGCCAGATCCAAAGCCAGACGAACTGGTTTGCCGGTGGTGTTTGCGTGAGCCAGCCCTTTACGCACACCAGCAACTACCAGGGTCGCTGCTGCTCGACGATTGGCGCCTCCAAAAATGCCCGACCCAAACACCAGGGTACCCATCAAGAGCGCGATGAGCACGATGACGATCAAGATTTCGATCATCGTCATCCCACGCACCGCGCGCAGTCCCCCCCGCACTCCCCGCGGCACAAGGACCGCCGGGGCGCGCCTATCCCACGGAGGGACTGTCAGCAGAGGCGCGGCAACACTCAAAGCTCACTCCTCGGCGCCTTCGGCTTGTGCGGCGCCCTTAGGGATGATGATGTCGTCCTTGGAGCCAGACTTCTTGTCCGGGCCAGCTGACATCACGATCACTTCATCGTCTGCGCAAGTCACCACGTAGTCTTGTCCCCACGGGTCCGTCGTGTTCTGGCCTGAATCCAGCTGCTTGTCCTCAACGAGCTGGCTGACCGTGGGGCAGGTACCATACTCATTCTCGGCCAACTGCCATTGGCTCACGGCACTCCGGATCACACGTGCGCCCGTCTCCGCCTGGGTGACCTGCGCCTCGCGCATCTTGGGGATAGCGACGACGGCCACGCCACCTGCCACCATGGCGATGATGGCCACCACGATCATGATTTCAATGAGCGACATGCCGCGAGCAGCTGCGCGCGCGACGCGGGACGATCGGCCCTTTACAAATTGCTTGATTAACTGATTCATCATAGTTCCTTCCGCTTTGGATCGCCGCCCTCAAAACGCGCGATCCCATTAATCTTCAATGCGATCGGTGCCTCCTGGTAGGCCGTCAGGACCGTCACTCATCAGTACGTACTTTGCTCCTGACTGTTGCTCCCCCTGCTCAGCCGTCGCGCACACCAGCCGTAGGGGTCGACCCCAGCCGTCCAGAGGCAATTCTGCCACACCCAGCGTCGAGCGCACGGTGGTGAGGTCACCGGGGCAGCGCCCCTCTTGTTCGAGCAGGTACCGATCCACCAGGGGCCGCACCGCCTCGAGCGCCAACACGGTGCGCCGCACCCCCGCAGCGTGTCGCTCGCGACGAGCCATACTGAGCAAGAATCCCGCGAAAATAGCCAAGGAAAATACGGTAAATAACCGGCCACGAGCAAAGAACCGCCGCACCGACCCGCGGCCTTCCCAGGGGAAGAAAATTCTTCGTTCTTTGTTTGATCGGGTGCTCACCATCACTCAAATTCCAAGACACAAGCCGCGGGGCAATCATCGGACGAGATTGTTCATCTGCATGAGCGGCATCATGATCGAAATGACGATGAACCCCACCGCTCCACCCATCGCCACAATCATGATGGGCTCCAGCAAACTGGTGACAGTGGCAATCTTCGTCTCCACCTCCGCCTCGTAGGCGCGACTCACATTTTGCAGCATGTCCTCCAGCTGTCCGGAGCGCTCTCCAACCGCGATCATGTGCGTCACCATCGGGGGAAACGCGCCGCTGCGCTTGAGTGGCTCAGCGATGCTTTCGCCCTCGCGGATGGAGCCAATGGCCTCCGCGATCACGTTCTCCAGCTTGACGTTTTCAAGCACATTTTTGCCAATTTCCATGGCCTGGAGTAATTGCACGCCGCTAGCCAGCAAGGTGGCCAGCGTTCTGGTGAAGCGCGCCAGTGACGCCAACAAATTCAAGCGGCCAAACAAGGGCATGTTCAGCTGGAAAGTGTCCCAAGCCAAATGTCCCTTGGGCGTTTTTTTCCAGCGCAGAAACCAGTAGCCCCCTCCGGCCAGTAACATCAGGATGAGCCACCAATATTCAGACACCGTGTCCGACGCAAAGATGAGCAAGCGCGTGTACCAGGGCAGCGCCTCTCCCAAGTTGTCGAAGATGCTGGTCAGCTTGGGGACGACGGTGACCATCAAAAAGGAGATGAGGCCCACCGCAAACAATCCCATGGCCACCGGGTAAGCAAGCGCGGCCATCAACTTTCCTTTCAAGCGCGCTTGGCTCTCCATGAAGTCTGCCAGGCGTTCCAGCACGACTTCCAACATGCCGGACGCCTCACCCGCAGCCACCATGTTGACGTACAACGGCGGAAATACCTTGGGATGGACAGACAGCGACTTGGAAAAGCTGGTGCCCTCCTTCAGCCCTTGCCGGACTGAAGAAAGTACCCGCACCATCTGTTCTTTCTCCACCTGTTCGGTCAGCGCAGTGATGCTGTCCACCAGTGGGATCCCGGCGCGTACCAGGGTGGCCAATTGGCGCGTCATCACCGCGACATCGCCGCCGGAGATGCGGCGAAACGGCGCCAGTAGATCGATGTCCTTGCGCTGCGCGCGCTTCTCCCCGCCCTCTTGCGCAGATGTCAGTAAGATGCCGTCTTTACGCAGGACGACACGCAGCGCACGCACGTTCTCAGCATCGCGGTAGCCTTTGACCGCCTTGCCACTTGCTGAGTCTATTCCTGCGTACTGAAAAACTGCCATGTTTCACCCGATCGCGACTCATTCATCGACAACGATGTCTTCTTGAGTTGCTGCGACCACTTCATCCACAGTGGTCATGCCCATGAGCACTTTGCGCGCACCGTCGTCGCGCATGGTGTCCATGCCTGCTTCTTGTGCGGCGCGCTTGATGGTCTGGGCATCTGCATTGGCTAAGATGAGCCCGCCTACTTTGTCGTCCACTACCATCAGTTCGTAGATGCCGCGCCGACCCGTAAAGCCCTTGTTGTCGCATTGCTCACAACCCACGGCTCGATAAAACGTAGGCTTGACGGGGCTGCGATGCCCCACGGGCTCGTAGTTCACGCCGTGCACCACGTACTGGTGACCCAAGCGACGCGAGTCGCGCCAAGCCGTACGTCGCGGGTCCAGGCCCAACTGTTGCAGCTCGACGTCCGTTGCTTCATACGGCTGCTTGCAACTGGGACACAGCATGCGCACCAAGCGCTGAGCCAAGATGCCAACGACCGTCGAACGCACCAAAAATGGCTCGATTTCCATCTCGACCAGGCGCGTCACGGCACCGGCCGAGTCATTCGTGTGGAGTGTGGACAACACCAAATGGCCCGTCATGGACGCGTGCATGGCGATTTCCGCGGTCTCCTTGTCGCGAATTTCACCCACCATGATGACGTCCGGGTCCTGGCGCAAGAACGCGCGCAGGGCGCTGGCAAACGTGAGGTCAATCTTGGGGTTGACCGGGAGTTGATGAATACCACCCAGCTCATACTCAACCGGATCTTCTGCGGTCAGGATGTTGACGTTGGGCTTGTTGATGCGGTTCAGACATGCATACAGCGTGGTGGTCTTACCGCTACCCGTCGGTCCGGTAACCAGAACGATGCCGTTGGGACGTGCAACCAGCGAATCCATGAGCGCGTAGTCGCGCGGACCAAATCCAAGATCGGACAGGTCGAGCAGCACGTTGGTCTTTTGCAACAAACGCATCACGATGCGCTCATGATCGCGGCTAGTGGGGATGGTGGAAACGCGCACGTCGATGGGCCGCCCCGCGATCTTCAGCGAAATACGCCCGTCCTGGGGCAGGCGCTTCTCGGCGATATTGAGGCCCGCCATGATCTTCACACGCGCGATCACCGAGCTCATGAACTGGCGGGAGGTGCGCCGCGCTATGTACAGCTCGCCGTCCACGCGATAGCGAACAACGACCTCTTTTTCTTCTGGTTCTATGTGAATGTCGCTCGTTCTGGCTTTGACTGCCTGGGAGAAGAGCGCATTTACCCAGCGGATGATGGGTGCGTCATCGTCTGAATCCAGCAAGTCCACTTGCTCTTCGTCTTTGAGACC
>JACZCW010174053.1_pt1 | contig 12034 bp, 8 predicted proteins | sample 8641861 | NCBI WGS metagenome assembly JACZCW01 (sample SAMN15324607, study PRJNA640507) | soil metagenome | isolation source: intercropping sugarcane | place: China: Luxin town, Laibin City, Guangxi Province | collected 2019-07-25 | depth 10cm m | reverse complement strand
TATTTCGCGATGAGGCGGGCGCGCTGCTCTCCTTACCCGCTCATGAAAACCTCGCGCGGTTCGTCACATTTGATCTCAGCGCGCGCCCCAAGCCGATCTTGGTGATGGAAGTGATCCACGGCACGCCGCTCGATCGACTCATTCGCTCCAGGGCCCTGACCATGCCGCGGGTGATCTCGCATTTGGACGGCATCTTGGCCGGACTTGAAGCCATGCACACGGTGGAGGTCGGTCACCTCGACGTCAAACCGTCCAACGTCATTCTGCGCAACAGCAACACGCCCGTACTCGTCGACTTTGGTTTGAGTGGACGCACACTGCGCCCAGGCTGCGGCACCATTGAGTACACGGCACCTGAGGTACTCGGGGTTGTGCCCGAAAAAACCACGCCCAAACCCCCACCTGCGGACATTTATGCGTTCGGTTGTTTGGCGTACGAGGTACTCACAGGAGAGGTGCTTTTCCAGGGACCTGACGAAATCGCTTTGGTCACTGCCCACGTCTCTCATGACGGCTGGATTGAACCGCTGCGCGCGATGGCGACCGTGCCTCAGCTGGACCGACTGGCGAACATCATTGGAAGTTGTTTGCGACACGATCCCAGACAGCGACCGTCCGCGTCCCAGGTGCGGCACGCACTCACGCCCGCGCTGTTGCCGCTCACCGAGCAATCCTGGCCGCTGCAACTTCCCCGGGAACTACGCTCGGTCGGTCAGGGCTGAGGCTTGACCACACAGCTGGGATCCGGGATGACCCCGGCATGAATTGGGCCTTGGGCCACTTGCCTTCACGTCTTGCGCAGTGTCTTGAGCGAGCGCTGCTTCTCGGACGAGCGCCCTGTTGGGGACGCATCGCTGGCGCCTCCATGCTCTTGCTGGGCAGTCAAGCGGCGTGCACTTCCGTGGAGGAGCCGCCCATCACATTGCAGGTGGGACCGGACCGCATCCTGCATTTTTCGCCTCAATCGGCCTACGCCCAGTACTTTGAACTGCCGGGTGAAGGTGACCTACTGCGGATCATTTTGGCCTCTTACCCCGTCCCCTGCAAGAGCTACGTGCCCCCAGGCAAAGGTGACGTCTACGTCACGGTCACGGTCCATTCTGAAGCCGGTCAGTCCATGGTGGGGCGCGAGTTTGCCTGGGAGGGCCTTCCCGTAGCCTTCTTCTCAGCTTCGCACCCAGCCGCCGGCGCCGCTCCTTCGGGCTCCACGGAGGCACTGAGTCCCAGTTGGGCGCTCCCTTACGTGCGACTCGCGCAAGAGGGCCGCCCCCTGCCACCCGGGGGCCAGGTCAAAATTACCAAGTTCTCGCGTGAGCCTTTTGGGGTAGTTGAGGGCGAGTTCAAATTTTCCGACGCCGGCGACGGTGAGGCCGCGACCGCTGCGCTGCTCGGTTCATTCCGTGTCCAGCTTTGCCACGTTGAGTTCGACTCCACGCGTGTCATCCCCTTAAATGAGGATGAAAAACCCAAACGCCGCTGAGGGGCCCGGCTTGACACAGGTCCCGGTGGCGGCCACGACAGGCCCCCATGAACTCAGCACTCGGTCCGGTCCGGCGGCGCCTCGCTTCACTCAGTCTAGCGGGTTGCGCTGTGGCGCTCCTGCTTTCCTCCAACTGCTCCAATAGCTCGAGCAAGAAGAACGCCACGGCGCTCAAGTTGCAGATCGAAGCGATCGAAAATGGCGCCGGTGAGGAGTTTGAACCCGACGAGGAGATCACCGTCGCTTGTGATGGTCACCTCACGGTGCATTTCGGTCCGGACGAGGACATCCCTCATCTTTTAGACCATTGGGACCTACGCCCACCTGGTGATTGTGAGGACCACGCCAACTGCGGGTACATCCAAATGGAGCTCCTCTCGGTGGCCGGTAAAACGGCGCGGGTGTCACGCGCCACTCTCTCCATCGTGCTTGCTCCGTCATTGGTCACGACCGAACTCGTGCGGTTGCGTGCACGCCTCATCGACGGACGCGATGGCACGCCCTACTTGAACGCAGGGAAACCTGTTGAGGATAGCGCTGAGTTGAAGCTGCAGTTTGCAGACTGCCCTGCTCCTGCCGACGGCGGCGCGGGCGGAATGGGCGGGGCGCAAGGTGGGAGCACATCGAGCGCCGGCGCACCCGCACTGGGTGGTGGCGGTAGTGCTGGTTGAAGTGCGTCGTGCCGGTCGAAGGCAGATTGGTCCGCACTTTTTGAGCGCACAAAAAGAAGGCAGCAGACCGGGCGGAGGGGGGGAAGCCACAGTCTGCTGCTACGAGTCCTTTAAGCAAACATTGTGCCAGTTTTCGTATCAGTAAATTCAACCAGTTAACTGCGTAAGTGCTTCCAGTTTTGCAATTACCGACCCGCGGGAGGTTTCAGGTTGGAAACGTCCTGCCCCGCGCTCAGCACCGCTGACAGGTCGGCGGACGGGGCCGGTGCGGGCCCCGCCAGGCATTCATAGGCGCGGGTGATGGGGGCTCCCTGGTCAGGAAGCACCGCTACTTCAACGGCTCTTCCCTCCACGCAACTGATTTGTCCCCCGAACGGTGTTTGACCAACGAGCTTTCCAGCAATGTAGACCTTGGAGCGCGGCGGCCCAAAGTCCACGAAGATGTGGCGTTGCTGGACCGCAGGGGGCGGTGCACTGGTCGGCAACGCCGACTCCAATTCATCCTTGAATTGCTCAAGGGTTTGCTCACGGGTCTGCGCGGCGACCTTCACCATTTCTGCAGGATCCGTCGGCCCATGGGGGGCACTCGACGGGGAGCCAGCTGCACTAGGTGCTGAAGATGCACGATCGAGTGCCGGCCTCCAGGCGTGCGCCTCCATGAACGCGAAGCGTCCAGCCGCGAGCAGCGCCAACCCGGCGGCGAGGTTCTGCAGACCACGCAAAATCTTAACCCGCAACACGCAGCACCTCGAGCAGACTGGTCTTACCTTGTTCCGCATGTTGCATGGCCGCTTCAAGCACAGTCACCATGCCCTCGGACCGCCCGATGTCCTGTAGTTCTTCGCGCCCTGCACCACGCTGGACCGCAGCGCGCAGAGCAGGCGACATGACCAATAACTCTGCTACCGGCAGCCGGCCGTGATAGCCCCGTCCCTCGCAGGCCGGGCAACCCGCCGGCTCAAAAAAGCTGCGTCCCGCAATATCACAACCCAGTTCCGTAAAACGTTCGCACAATTCGCGGTTGGGCGTGTGGGCTTTCCGACACTCAGGACAGAGCGCGCGGACCAGGCGTTGCGCCAATGCACCCAAGCACGAGCTCGAAAGCACGAAGCGCTCGATCTCGAGCTCAGTCAAACGGTCGAAGGTACCCGCCGCGGATTGCACGTGGATGGTGGTGAGGATCAAATGTCCGGTGAGCCCCGCCTGGGTGGCGATGTGTGCGGTCTCTTTATCGCGAATTTCCCCCAGCATGATGGCACCTGGATCCTGACGCAAAATGCTGCGCAACGCGGCCGCGAAACCCATGCCTGTTTTTGGATTGATCTGTGTTTGGGTAGCAAACGACAGCTGCATTTCGATGGGATCTTCGAGCGTCACCAGCGAAGTCGTCTCGCCACGACTGTGATGAACGTGTTGGAGTGCAGAATACAATGTGCTGGTCTTGCCCGAACCTACGGGTCCACTGACGTAGATCATGCCTTGGGGCTTTTGCAGTAGGTCTTCAAGTCGTAGCGCCACCGCGCGGTCAAACCCCAGTTGTCGCAGGGTCGGGATTGAGTGGGCCCCCCGCACCAGTCGCAACACCACGCGCTCGCCGTGATTGGCTGGTAGCGTGGATACACGCGCCTCCAGCTCCACCTCACCCACGCGCCGTCGGAGACTGCCGTCTTGAGGCTCTTTGGAATACGTATTGAGGTAGCTGAGCACTTTGATGCGACCGACGACGCGAACGGATACGGGCTCGATCAGGTGGATGACGTCGTGCAAGATCCCATCGATGCGGTACGTCACCTTCAACCCGTTCGACCCCGGGCTAAAGTGGATATCACTGGCGAATACCACCAAGGCGCCGCGCAGGATTTCATCGAGCACCTTGGGGACGTCAGGATCCGGTTGCGCCAATGCAGCAGCTACCCCGCTGTGCACTTGTGCGATCGCCGCGGCAATGGGTTGCCGGGTTTGGGCGGAACTCACGCCGGACTGGTCCGTATCGCGCCAGGACAGCGCGTGCTTGAGCACGTGGAGGACGAAGACGGTCCCGGTAGCGATGACCGCGCCCCAAAAAAGTGTGAGCCACGGCCCCTCGGGAAAAACCTGCTGCCAGGCCGGAACCGGCCGCTCCATACGCGCTGCTACCCAGTGCGATCCTGCGCCCAATGCAGCGAGGAACAGCGCCCCCGCGTAACCCCACAGCCACCAATCCTTGCTCCGGGACGCGGCCCTCATTGACGCATTCATACCAATATTGTCGAGCTCAACCAACCCAGGGGCTTGATACGGTCCGATTTCGTTGACTATGCTCGCCCCCCAGGAGGCTTATTGATGAGCAAAATGAGCAAGATTTCAGGGCAAGCAACGAGCCTTGGGATCGCATCTGTTTTGGCGCTGGCCAGTTGGTCCACAGTCGCCCACACCCAAGAGACGGCTGCGGCCGATAAACCTGCGGCGCCCGTTCAGACAAAGGCCGGTCCTGCCGTTCCGCCGGGAGCCAAAGCCAAAGGAGAGGGCAAGGATAAAGAGAAGGCCAAGGATGCACTCCCCCCGGGACTGCAGCATGCCAAGGATAAAGATTTACCTGTCCACGCTGCTGACGCAGCAGAAGGCGGACCTGGTGGACCTCGCGGTCCAGGCGCACCCAGCACGGGCCCAGTTTCTCGTGCCGATGCGATGAAGCACTATCGCACCGCGCATCAGCAATTGACCGCAATCCCCGAACCGGCCGATCCAAAGTCTGAAGCAGCCGCAGAGGCCCGCAAAGACCGCCGCGATGCCCTGCGGGACCTGCGTCGGGCACGGGATGAAATCCTACGTTCTCACAATGAGGCCCGCCGCGAATTTCAGAAGCGCGATCCTGATGAAGTCGAGAAATTGCGCAAGAAGGTGACGCAGCACACCGCTGATCTGCGCAAAGATCGCAAAGACCGCGCGGACAAGAGCCGCAAGGAAGCGGAGAAGGTGGTGGGAGACAAGCCTCTGCATCCTGCCGTCAAGGAGGAGCTGCGAAGCCACGCCTGGCGCGTCGCTCGTCTCAATCAACTGGTTTACCTGGCTGAGCTGGACAACAAGCCCAAGCAAGCTGAAAAGGCCAAGGAGCTGTTGAGCAAAGAGAACGCTTCACACGCCGATCGGCTCAAGGCGTTGCTCGCAAAAGCTGAAGTCAAAAACTACAAGCCACCAGCCCCAGCACCTGAGACGAAGGACAAGCCTGGGACCGCGGCAAAATTGCCCCCGGGACACCCACCCATGCCCAACGCAGCCAGTAAACCCGCTGCTCAGCCCGCAGGAGAAGCAAAATGAAGCGCCTACTTTTTATCGCCCTTTTGTGCGGCTTGGCTGTTGGCTGCAACAAAAAAACCGAGGACAAGCCCGAGAAAGCCGACAAGTCGGCGGAAAAAGCCAAGGATGACAAGCCCAAGGTGGCCAAGAAGGTCCGCATCCGTGGTTTGGCCCCCGATAGCCCCCGCAGTCGTGGCGAGGAGATCCCGACGTCGGAAGACTTCGAGGAGGAGGCCTCCCGCACCGTAGCGTTGGAGAATTTGGACGCGGAACTCGATCGACTCGAAGCAGAAATCGTCGCTCAGAGTCCGTGAATTCGGCGCTGCCCGATTTTCAAAAGAAAGAAGCCGCACCCGAAGTGCTCGGGGCGGCTTCTTTTTTTATTGGGTAGAGCAAAGATATGCGGAGGCTCACATGCGCTCAAACAAGCCAGCGGCGCCCATACCGCCGCCAATGCACATACTCACGAGCGCATAACGTCCTTGAACGCGCTGCAAATGTGCAAGCGCCGTAGCGGTCAACTTTGCGCCCGTGCATCCCAGGGGATGACCCAGGGCGATGGCTCCACCATTGGGGTTCACCTTGGTGGGATCGAGGTCGAGCTTGCGCATCACCGCCAGCGCTTGCGCCGCAAACGCTTCATTGAGTTCAATCACGTCGATGTCGGCCAAGTTGACCCCCGTCTGCTTGAGCAGCTTGGGAATTGCTTGAATCGGCCCAATGCCCATGAGCTCCGGCGCTACACCAGCCACGGCGAACCCCACGTACCTGGCGATTGGGGTGAGCCCCAGTTCCTTGGCTTTGTCCTCGCTCATCAGCAGAGCAAATGCAGCGCCGTCACTGGTCTGCGATGAATTACCCGCGGTGACGCTGCCGCGCGCCGCGAACACCGGTTTGAGTTGATGGAGAGCCTCGATGGATGTGTCGGCGCGTACGCCTTCGTCCACGTCGAACTTTTGTCCCAAACCCGTGGTGATGGGCACGATTTCATTTTTGAAACGGCCTTCCCGCTGGGCCGCTGCTGCGCGCTGGTGACTGACCAGTGCAAACTGATCCTGGTCGGTGCGGGAGACTTCAAACCGTGCCGCCACGTTCTCAGCGGTCAAGCCCATATTGATGTAGATCTCCGGGCGATGCGCCACGATATCCGGGTGCAGGCGGGTGACATGACCACCCATCGGCACCAAACTCATGGATTCGACACCGCCTGCGACGCCGATGTCCACAGCGCCCACCATGATGCGCTCAGCCATCGTCGCGATGGTTTGCAAACCTGAGGCGCAAAACCGATTGATCGTCGCGCCTGACACGTGATCAGGTAGACCAGCATGCAGGAGCAAGTTGCGGCCCAAATTGAGCCCCTGTTCGGCCTCGGGCATGGCACAACCGACGAGCACGTCGTCGACCAACTCCGGGGACACGTGCGCATCGTGGAGTAACGCGCGAAGAACCTGAGCCCCCATGTCCTCGGGGCGGGTGTTGCGCAACTGTCCGCGCGGTGCCTTGCCCACTGCGCTGCGGCGAGCTGCGACCAATACTGCTGATTTGAGCTGAGTCATTGCTTGATGTGTCCTTTGCCGCACGACTAGTTGCGAAGTGGCTTCTTGGTTTTGAGCATGTGCGTGATGCGATCGAACGTCTTGGCTTCTCCACACAGGCTCACGAACGCCTCGCGCTCGAGATCCAACAAGGCTTGGGCCGTGATCTTTCCCGCGGTAGCGAGCATTCCACCTGAGAGAACATGCACGACTTTTTGTGCGATGTGCTTGTCGTAGGCAGATGCGTAGCCTCCCCATTCGAACATTTGCACGGCCATCATCAGGTTAGCGCCTCCTGGCGCGCCAATCACGGAGATGCTCTCGCCGGCATGGGGTGGGACCCAGCCACGCGCAGCCAAACCGAGCACGCGTTGTTTGGCGTCGGCGATGACGCGACGCTTGTTGAAAGTGATCCCGTCACTCGGAGACAAGAAGCCCAGCGCTTTGGCTTCGAGCGCAGAGCCTGACACCTGCGCCGTGGCCACCGCCTGAAAACCTTGCTTGATGAGAGGGAACGGGTCCTGGTCCGGCGCGCGAGCGGCCCACTCGGACGCACGCCGCGCGATTTCTTTGAGTCCGCCACCAGCAGGGAGCACCCCCACCCCAACTTCAACCAATCCCATGAACAGGTCCGCTCCGGCCTGGACCTCCGCACAGTGCAAGCACGCTTCGGTCCCACCGCCGAGCGTCTGTCCGATGGGAGCCGCGACCACGGGAATGGGCCCGTGTCGCAAGTTCATGTAGGCGTCCTGGAGGACCTGGATGGCTTGTTCGACGCCAGCAAAGTCTTTGCGGCCAATCAGACCGGCGATGTGCATCAAATTGGCGCCTCGACAAAAGTGCTCTGCCTGATTGCCGAGCACCATGCCCACGTAGCCTTTTCCAGCGAGCAGTTGCGGCGCCTCGGCGATGAGTTGGACCACGCCATCGTCCAAGATGTTGGCCTTGGAGCGAAACTCCAAACAGGCCACGCGATCGCCCAAATCAAGCAACCTGGCCGTGCGATTCTCGTGGATGATCTCGTCCTTACCTAACCGGTCCAGCAGGATGACGCCGCGTGGCAGCGCGCGGGGAGAAAAGCCGCGGCCCTGCACGAACACGTCGACCTGCTTGCCCTGCTTTCGATAAACTGACGCCCGTTGCGCCTCGAGCTCGCGCAACAATGGCGCAACGTCGTGACCCGCCGCGCGCAATTGGTCACACACCCATGCCACACCCGCCGCGTCTAGAATTTCAAATGGTCCCAGTTGCCAGCCGTAACCCCACTTCATCGCTTCGTCGATCTCGGCGGCGGTCGCGCAGATGGTCCCGGCGAGATGGGCTGAGTAGTTGATGAGCGGAAGCATCACGTCTCGCAAGAACGCGCTCCCGGGTCCGGACCCGCGGAGAACCTCGCCCACCCGCGCCGGCAACTCCAAGAGCTTGAGCTGCTGCTCCAAGTCAGGGAAGCTGGGTTCTATGCGTGCCCGGTACTCGAAGCTGGTCAGATCGAGACTGAGGATGGTGCTTTGCCCGGCTGCGCCACGTTCCTTCTTGTAGAAGCCGCTCCCTGTCTTGTCGCCCAGACGTTTGTCCTGGATGAGCCGCGCGATCACCTGGGGCACCACCATGTGCGCGTAGAGTGGATCAAATTGCGGGGAACCGGGGTCGCCGTTCAGGCCGCGCTTGAGATTGTCGATGACGTGACCCACCACGTCGATCCCGACCAGGTCTCCTAAACGGTAGCTGCCCGTTTTGGGCCGACCGAGCAGCGGTCCGTTGAGAAAATCTACCTGCTCGATGGTGAGCCCGTATTTCTCGGTGGCGGCAAAAGTGAGCAGCATCTCCGCGATGCCAATGCGATTTCCGATGAAGTTGGGCGTGTCGCGGCACAAGACGATGCCCTTACCCAGGGCCCGATCACAGAAGTCAGAGGCCTGTGCGATGACCTGTGGCGCAGTCTTTGCGCCCGGGATGACCTCTAACAAATACATCCAACGTGGTGGATTGAAGAAGTGGAGGCCCAGAAAACGCGACTGAACGTCGGCGGGCAAAGCCTCTGCGATCGCGTCGATGGAAATGCCCGAAGTGTTCGTGGCCAAAATGGTGTGGGGCGCGGCATGCTGCGCGACACGCTGAAATAGCGCTACTTTGACGTCCAATCGTCCGAGCACCGCCTCGATGACGAGATCGCTGGCTCCCACGGCCCGGGCCAGATGGTCCTCGAGATTTCCGGGGAAAATGCGCTCGGCCACCTGCGCGCTCATGAGCGCCGGTGGTTTGGCTTGCCCGAGGGCCTTGAGTGCCTTTTGAGCGATCTGAGAGCGCCCTTCGGGCCGCCCCTCGCTGCCGGGGGGTACGATATCGAGCAGGTGCACCGTACAGCCAGCAGCTGCCAGATGCGCCGCGATGCCGGCACCCATGGTGCCCGCACCCAGAACGGTCGCTGTGATTGAATGCGCAGGTTGTTCGAGAGTCACGTGGTCAACATAGACCCAGAGCGACGCGCATAGAACCACCCGTCAAAACGAGCGAAAAATAGCGAAAAAACGTTGACGTTCTCAGGCTCAGTCGGACGAGGACCCGGCTTTGGAGTCCGAACCGCTGGACGAGGTAGTACTGCTCGACGTGGTACTGGAGGAACTCGTGTCGGAGCTGGCCGATTTGGAGCCGCCTGACGAACTATAAAGATCCGAGTACCAACCGCCCCCTTTGAGGATAAAACCACCGCCCCTAGAAATTTGTCGCTTGGCTTCCAATGTGTGGCACTTGGGACACTCCTTGATGGGTGCCTCAGATATGGCTTGCTGTGCTTCCCAGCGGTGGCCGCAAGCCGCGCAGAGGTATTCGTAGGTCATGACTGGTCTCGGCTGGGAAATTGGTTTAGGCCGGCCCAATGTCAAGGGGGCTCATCGCCGAAATCGTCCGTGAGAGGCCCAGTGGTGAACAGACATCCAGGGGATAGAAATAAGGGCAATTATTCTGACCGGTTACACCCAGCTGCTCAGATTGTCCTTGTACCCATCCGTTCAGCGGCGTAAATACTGGCCTTACGAATCGTTGCCATACGTGACGTGAGGTGACAGTTCGTTGATTTTAGGGTTCGCTGGAATAAAGTGGGCTCAGCTTGTGGCGCTCATTGACCTGAAAGTGCACCTCCACGGGAGGACATTTGAGCTAGTCAGTGGGACGCTCCAACCCAAGAGGTTCTAGATGCACATCAAGAAACTGGAAATCTGCGGTTTCAAATCTTTCGTGGAACGCACGTCGATTCAATTTGATCACGACGTGATCGGCATCGTGGGGCCCAACGGTTGCGGCAAATCAAACGTCGTGGACGCCATCCGCTGGTGCATGGGTGAACAAAGCGCCAAGCACTTACGCGGGCGTTCCATGGAGGACGTGATTTTCAATGGCTCAGACTCGCGGCCTGCGGCCGGTCTGGCAGAGGTCACCCTCACCTTCGACAATACGGATCCGCACTACGCGGAGTCGTTGCCCTTGGAGTACCGCGACTATCCAGAGATCGCGGTCACGCGTCGGCTCTTCCGCGATGGCACCAGTGAGTACCTCATCAACAAGGTGCAGGTGCGTCTGCGTGACATCACCGAGCTGTTTCTGGGCACCGGCGTCGGTACCAAGGCGTACTCCATCGTGGAGCAAGGACGCATCGGACAGATCGTTTCCGCACGTCCTGAAGATCGGCGCCTCTTTATCGAAGAGGCCGCGGGGGTCACCAAGTACAAGCAGCGCCGCAAGCAGGCGGAACGCAAGATGGAACTCACGCGCCAAAACCTGGCGCGCGTGCACGACATCGTCTCGGAGATTGAGCGCAATAGCGCCAACCTTCAGCGCCAAGTAGCCAAGGCCGAAAAGTACCGCGCCTATAAAGAGGAATTGGAAGATTTGGTTCTTCACGATTCGGCGCACCGGCTCTTGGAGTTGACGGTCATCGACCGCGTCCATCGCCAAGCGCGCGATGAAGCAACCGAACAACTCGAGCAACTGCGCGCATCCCTCGAAGGGGCAGAGTCTTCGCTTGACGCAGTGCGCATGGCAGCCACCGAAATTGAGCATCGCACCGACAGCGCGTCCAAGCGCGCATTCTCGGCCGACAATGAGGTGAGCGCCCTCCAGGCTGAAAATCAGCGCGCCAAAGATCGGATCACACATCTGGAAGAGCGCTTGAACCGTGCTGCGCAAGGACAGACTGAAGCCAGTGAACGCATGGCTGGGTTTCGGGCTGAACAGCGCGAGTTGGAGGCCCGACTGGACAGCCTCGCGGCGGACGAAAACGCCCGTGAGACGGACGCGTTCAGTGAGGATGAGGCGCTGGAGGAACTGCGTTTGCAAGAAGCAGACGCTGCCCGCGATCTGGAGAGTTGCCGTGCCCAATTGGCTCAAGCCAAAACCCAAGCAGCGGCCGCTGAGGCGCGCCTGGATGGCCTTGGTGCCCGACGTCACGACGCTGCACAGCGCGCTGACTCATTGCGTGGCGAGCGTGAGGCCAACGCCGGCGAGGTCGAAGAACTCGTAGGACGCAAAGCCGCACTGGAAAGCGCCGTGGCTGAAGCGGAGAGCGGCAAGCAGCTCACCGACGAGGAGCGACTCAAGTTGGAGGCCGAAATGGCCGAGTTGCGCACGGCCCGACTCGAATCAGAGAAACTGGTCGATGCAGCCAAGAACGACCTGAATCTCAAGCGCAACCGTCACCGCGTTCTGGAAGATTTGCATCGTCGGTTGGAAGGTGTGGGCGCCGGTGCGCGCGCCTTGCTCGGTAAGGGCAACCCGGCCGTGCTGGGTTTGGTGGCGGATCGCATCGAAGCGCCGGAAGAGTACACGGCCGCTTTCGCTGGCCTGTTGGGCGAGCGTTTGCAGTACGTCGTCGTCGAAGACCCCGATCAAGGTCTGCAGATGCTCGAAGGGCTCAAGGGCCGCGGGCGCGGACACATCATTCCCCGGCGACCGGCGTACGTGGCCGGCGGCATCGCAGCGAGCGTAGGGCCGGGGGTGATCGGGCGCTTGCTGGAGCAGCTCAGCTACCACCCTGATGACGCATGCCTGGTGCAGGCATTGGTCGGCGACGCGGT
>JACZCW010015823.1_pt1 | contig 12083 bp, 12 predicted proteins | sample 8641861 | NCBI WGS metagenome assembly JACZCW01 (sample SAMN15324607, study PRJNA640507) | soil metagenome | isolation source: intercropping sugarcane | place: China: Luxin town, Laibin City, Guangxi Province | collected 2019-07-25 | depth 10cm m | reverse complement strand
TCGACAGGAGTAGCGTCCGCTTCAGTGAGCATCAAGCGTACGGTGCCTTGATCGCGCTCCACCACGTTCGTCTCATCGACGACCACGACACTTCCTTTTGCCCAAAATGAGACTCCCGTATAGGCGCTGAGATCGTGCAAGCACGATCCGTTGTCGTCATACGAAAGGCCCACGCCAGTCCCTGAACCCCATTCGGAAAATCCGACGCCGCCCACATGGAGAGCGTACTGGCTAGCCGCGCGACCGGGCCCGTCCACGGCCCCCCCGCCCTCAGGCAACAGTGTCCCCAGATCATCACCATACTGGTACCAATCCCCGACACGGCCGTTGCCGAAAATGGACTGATCGCCGTCCTCGAAGTCATCCAACACAGACGTGCCTTCGAGACTGGATGCGGAATAACCGGCTGCAGTTTCACAGAGCGCCAAGGATATTTCCGTCGGCTCATCGCCGGTATCGCCCTCGGTCTCATCATCCGTATCAGTGGTGGTGTCCTCGGTCGTGGACGTCGTGCGCCCCACGACAATCGGCCCATCGACATCTGGACCCAGCGTTGCGGGATCTCCCAACACAGGATCGTCGCTCACATCTGACCAAGAAGGCGATTTCTCGCCACCACAGGCGGTCGCCAAGAGCAAGTAGAGCAAGGCCGTGCCCCCCAGCGTTCCTGCGATGCTCGTCGTACGGCTCGCGGCACAATCAAATGGGCGTCGCATCATCGCACGATCATCCTACGCCTTACTCTAGCCTTAGAAATAGCTTCTTCAATTTCAGCTTCGCTCGGTTGCTCGATCTGCCACCTCACCTTACTCCCCACTTCATGGGTCTTGGTTGGTCCGCGTCGGTTCTGAAACTCGAGCTCGGGCGCTTCAAGGGTGCACGATCCATCAACTATTTCGCCAGGCGCGTTGATGAATGCATCCACCAGCACCGCTCCGCACTGGCTTACACTGGCACCGTGTGATTCTGCCCGAAGCTGAAAATATTGGCTATTGCTCAGGTAATCATGGGCCGCCATCGCAAACACGGGCGGAGTGATGGGATCAAAGTGCCCCGCCAGAACTAAGGTGGGCAAGGCGCTCTGCACGGGCTGGTTTTCAATGGCGGGCGCCGGATCGACTGGCCAATGCTGACAGTAGTCGAGATAAACCGATGCGCTGAGCGCGTCACGAAACACTGGTTCAACCAAAGCATCCCGCGCTTCAAAAGCTTGTGGGCTCGAAAATGAGATTTCCTCGGCGCATTGCAGGGACAAGTGCATGCCAAACGAGAACCCTTGCTCTTCCGTCGCGTAGCCAAACATATACTCGAGCGCGGTCGTGTTCCCCTGATCGAGCTGATCGATGAGGGCGGGAATGAACGGTATCAAGCTGGACGAATACATCATCTGAAAGATGACAGATATCAGGGCATTTCCGTCCACCGGATAGCCATTGATGTCGATGGGTGCCGCATTCATGTCCTCTACCACGGACACCAACTGGCCCTTGGTATCCGGATACTTGGCTAGGCAAATCTCGTCCTGGGCACACGCGTCAAACATGGCCAAAAGTGAGTTGTAGCCATTGATGCCCGTTTCGGCGAACAAGTCGACCTGCAGCGGCACGACGGAATCGATGATGGAGGAGCGGACAAGCTCGGGGTGTTCGCGCATGACCGTCAGCGCCAGACGCGTTCCGTAGGAGATGGCAAACAGATTGATCTGCTCGTAACCGAGCGCACGTACGATCGCGGCGACGTCGTGCGCATTGTTGGCAGTGCGGTACGCGTTGAGATCCACCTCGTCATTGAGGCGTTGATAACATCGATCCAACACCTCAAAGGCGTCGCCCGTAGATGCACAGGAGAGGTCCGGAGTAGTTTGCCCCACGCCCCGCTGGTCGAAGAAGATGAAATCTCGATCGGGAAACATCGCGTGGAAAGCCTCGAAGAGGTAGGGAACGTTGACCAAGCTCGCGGCCCCGGGTCCTCCATCCAAATAGATCACCGGATCGGGCTGGGGGTTGGGATGATCAGTGAATATGCGCATCACGGCCACATCGATGGTCTCGTCCCCCCCGGGATGGACCGGCACGGTCACCACACCGCATTGACTGACATAGTCGAGCTCACCGTGATCTTGGCAGTAGTGCTCCGTGAACGCATCCGTCTCCACGGGAATACGGGTTGCTGGCACGTCGGGGTTGGAATAGCCCGTCTCCTCCTCATCGTCTTCCCAATGCTTTCCGCCGCAACCCCACAGGTTCAACAGCACCGCAGGGATGCAAAACATGAAGGGCGCGAGGCGCTTCGATTGGTAGGCGTACACCAGGCTAAGCTACTCGATCTTGAGAGCTGGGTCACGGAGCGAAACCGGCGCGCCGTGCTAGTCGTTTTCCCCGGACTCTTCGCCTTCAGCTTCAGGGCGCCGAAACGGAACTTTGATTTCTCGCGGCAAAGCAGCCTGTTTCTCCAGAGACGCTTTGACCTCACTCCAACTTTCCGGGTCCAATTCACTCTGTCCGACGACACGCTCGACGACTTCGTCGACCGCGCCCGCGTACGCGTGCGCGCAATCCAAGTGGACGAAACCAGCGCCTGCAACCATACCGTCCTCGATGCGCTGTAGGACGAATCGCAGGGCTCCTTTTTCGATCAATTTCCGGCACCCCTGACAGCGCGCGCGACCGCTGGACGCGCGCTCCACGCGCACGAAACGCTGCAAGCGATAGTACAGCTTGCCAAGCTCGGCGGTTTGCATCAGTCGCGCCCCCTCCGCACGGGCGGACTCATCCGCACTGGTTGGTTCGAAGTCCTGCCAAGCGGCGACGAACGCCTCGGGGCGCTGTCGGGCACCACACGCAAGGTGGTACCAATGCATGGCTGTACCCGCCCCAAATGCATTGGAGGTCTCCTCGCCCATGCGCAGCCCGTCCTTGACTAGGGCTTGCTTGCAGGCGCGACACTTTGCACGCCCCGTGGGAGCTCGTTCAATTGTGTGCGCCATGGCTCATCCATAGTGCCGCCCAGTCGCGCCAGAGGCAATCACCGTCACGGTTGGGGCAGGGTATTTTCAACCGCGCGCACGGCATCGACGTCAAACTCCACCGAGCCTGCGCCGGCTGAGTCCTCGACGCTCTCCGCACGACGCGCACCCGGCACGACAAAAACGTTGGGGGACTTGTTGATCATCCAGGCCAAAACCAGCTGATACGGGCTAAGACGACGGCGACGCGCCTGGTCACTCAGCTTACCCAGCGTGGTCAACGTGGGAGCGCCCAATGTGCCGCCGAACGGAGCGTAGCCGATGAACGCGGTCCCCTTGGACGCGCAATACTCGATGATGCCTTCTTTCTCGGGCTCGCGCGATTGGGGGTTCCAGCGATTTTGAACTGCGTCGATCCTCGTCACACCTTCAGCTTTTTTCAGCAGCTCCAAATCGATATTGCACAGACCCACCTGCTTGATCTTGCCAATTTCACGCAGCCGGCCCAAAGCGCCCACGCTCTCGTCGTAAGGTACCCGCATGTCGGGCGCATACAAGAACACGACATCGAGTGCTTCAACACGTTGGTTCTTCAGGCTGCGTTCGACGGACTCAATCAAGTAGTCCGGATCCGAATCAACGGTCCACGCGCCGCCGGGACGACGGATCCCCAGAGTGGTCGTGACCACGACGCTATCGCGGCGCCCTTCCAAGCCAAGTGACAACAGGCGCTCGTTGTGCCCCATCTCGTTCTCGTCGAGGCAATAGGAGTCCGCCGTATCGAACAGCGTCATTCCGGAGTCCACTGCCATCTTGATCACGCGCGCTGACTGATCAGCTGGAGGGCGACCGTTGATCGATAGCAACATCCCGCCCAATCCAATAACGCTCACCGTCGGCCCATCTGACCCAATTCGTCGAGTTCTCATGTGTCGCGCCGGACCTTACCAAAAGGCTTCGGCAATTTCGCCATCAAATTCATTAACCTGCGAACATCATTAGATAATTTGTTGCATTTGGGGCCCAATTTGGGGCGCCCCGCGGCCCCGTATCCAGCTGGGCTCGTAGGGAAGGCCTCGCCGCGCGTGCGCACGTTGGCTAACACTCGCCCCACGGGTTGTTCCCCTTTTGCCCATGTCCGAGCGACCAAGCGCCTCATTTCCCAACGTTGTGATCATCGGCTGTGGCGCGATCGGCGGCGTGCTGGGGGCGCATCTGCTTGCGACCGGCCACACCTTCAGCATCTGTACCACCAACGCAGCGGTACGCGCGGTGTGGATGACGACCGGTCCGACGTTAGACGGACAGCTGATCGAGGGGGCGCTGGCCGGGGTGCGCGTGTTCGACCAATTGAGTGCAGCCCCGAGCGCGATTGATCTGGCTTTCGTGGCTGTCCCACCTCAACACATAAGCAGCGTCGCCCATGATTTGGTCGCGTTACTCGCCCCGCATGGCAAGGTAGTTTGCCTGTCCAACGGCTTGTGTGAGCCTCACCTAGCCGAAGTTCTCGGTGAGCAACGTGTGATGGGGGCAGTCGTCACATGGGGAGCGCGTATGCCCAGCCCTGGCCAATATGTGAAGACCTCAAAAGGCGGCTTCATGGTAGGCTTACTCCAAGGTCCTTGGGACGACGCCGCAGAAACAGCGAGCGCGTGGCTGACTTGCGTGGGTCCGGTAGCGCGCACCGACAATTTGAAGGGGGCGCGTATGAGCAAGTTGGCCATCAACTGCGCGGTATCAGGCTTAGGTACGGTGGGTGGCACCGTCCTGGGCAAAGTCCTAGCACAGAGGGCCATCCGCAACGTGGCCATTCAAATCATGACCGAGGCAGTCCTGGTGGCTCAAGCCCAAGGTGTCCACCTCCAACGTTTGGTTGGTGTGGATTGGCGCTACTTCACCCAAGCTCAGCCCTCACGATCCACCCGCCTCTTGCAGCACGCGCTCTTGCTCGCGGTGGGGTTTCGCTACCGCAAGTTGCGCAGCTCCATCTTGGCGGCCATCGAGCGCGGACGTCCACCAGCCATCGATCACATCAATGGTGAAATTTGCGCTATGGGCCGTCGCAGCGGCGTGCCGACCCCCTACAATGACGCCGTGGTCGATGCAGTTTGGCAGATTGCACGGGGTGAGATCCGCGCCGGCCACAGTGCACTTACCCTAGTGCAAGAGCGAGGCCGAAGGGGAACGGCGTCCGCACAAGCCTCCGAAAAGTGAGCAAGATACTTTGACCTCGTCCCTCATTACTTCCAGTGACTCAGCATGATTGGTAACTCGATGCGCCCAAAGCAGCGGCTGACCCAGTTGCTCACCCTCGCTCTTTTATGCGGGGTGGCGCTCGGCTGCAAACGAACGCCCGACCGCGCCAGCCGCGATGAATCGACACAGCTCCCCGTGCTCGCGCACGTACCCAATTTTTCGCTGACCAGCCAAGACAACCGCGCATTTGGATCAAAGCAACTGGCGGGGATGCCCTACGTCGCTGCATTCATGTTTACCCGTTGCCCCTCGATCTGCCCGCGCCTCACCGCGACCATGAAAAACGTCGATGCGTTGCTCAACAAGGAAGGCGTGCCAGTTCACCTCGTCAGCATCAGCGTCGACCCCACATTTGACACCCCAGCCGTGCTTTCTGCCTATGTGCACAAACACGCAATCGACGCGCGACGTTGGACCTTCCTTACAGGCGAGCACGCGGTCATCGCTCACACGGCCGAGCAGGGGTTCAAGGTTGCTCTGACCGGGTCGGTGGACGAAAAACAGCCCCACCTTGGCATCACGCATGCCTCACATCTCATCCTGGTGGACGCTCAAGGAGCCATTCGTGGCTACTTTCGCAGCAGCGATGAGGACGTGGCGCAGCAACTGCTCAGTGCCATTCGGACAATTTCAGGTTGAGCGCACGGTTTGCTCGACGTTCCGGTAAAAATTGGGAAATTCATGGGGTTTTCTCCTTTCCTTGATCACCAGTTTGTGGAAAGAGCTTATTGGAGCGATAAATAAACGCCGAGATCACACAACGCCACGCGCGGTAGCGCCTCAATCAAGGACTGGGATGGAGAAACAGGCTCTCTTGCTTTCATCATGGTATTTGCCTTTGCGCACGGTCCGTTGGCAGCTGGCTATCAAACTCGTTTACGAACAGCGCGTGGATACATTGGCGCACTACGATGAAGTGATTTCATCACCCTCCGTCACCTGGAACATCCCCGCCGTCATCCGGTATCGCCGCGGGGCACGCAGTGGCGCGCCTAAGGTGCGATTTAGTCGGAGCAATGTGTTGCTGCGCGACGGCCACACCTGCCTATACTGCCAAAGGCGCCTGCCCTCATCGCAGCTGACGCTCGATCACGTCATCCCCCGCAGCCAGGGTGGTCAACGTTCCTGGGAGAACATCGTGACCGCGTGTCGCCCATGCAACGCCAAGAAGGCCAACCTTTCCTGCGACGAAGCGGGCATGTTCCCTAGCCGTCATCCAGTCATCCCCCACACGCTGCCGGTCGTGGCGCGCCGCTTTGGGTTGCCGCAGATCCCCAGTCAATGGCTCCCTTTTCTTGAAGGCTGGACCTAAAATTCGGAAATTCCGCATTCAATCACCAGCCCCAGTGAGGAAGGCTGGCGCCCCTATCGCGTAGACCTGCCAAGAACGCCCGGTGCGAGTGTTAATCTGCCCCTGTGCGCGTGAGTGAGCACACGCCCGCAAACGAACGGCGACGGCCGCACGTAACCGTTACACCCGCCGTGTTACGCGTTTTACGCTGTTACGCTTTGTAACCTGTTGAATTTATTGAAATTAACCCTGGCATCCAGGGTGCAATGGAGTCCTCAAGGCCGCGCGCTGCGACCGCCACCAAAGAGGACCCAACATGCCCCCGATCACGCTCTGTGCCCAACCCACCAGCCACCTGCAATCGAAAAACGTTGAGTCCGCATGTTGGAGCTCAAACCTGCTGGTGCTCGATCGCACTGAGCGCGCTGCTCAAGAACGCGAACTGGTCGCGCGTCTGTTGCGCGACGAACCTGCCGCCTGGCGTCTCTTCACGGAGTGCTATTCGCGTGTCGCGCTCGCCAGCATCCGTCGCGTGGTGAGCCGGTTCAACCACGTGACCGCCGAGCACGATGTGGACGAAATCTACGCGCGCTTTTGCTTGGAGCTGTTGAGCCAAGACCGCAAGAAGCTGCGCGCGTTCGATCCGGAAAAAGGCAGTCGTTTGAGCACTTGGGTCGGACTCTTGGCGACGAATGCGACGTACGATTACCTGCGTTTCATCAAGCGCAACCTGGTGTGTGATCCCCTGCCCGAACGAGACTGTCTCACGTCAGGCGACCAATCTCCTTTAGAGCAAACGGAAGCCCAGGAACGTGCTCGTAAAGCCGCCAAGATCTTGCATCAGCTGAGCACACGGGACCGACAATTCGTGCAGTTGTATTTTGCTGAAGGTCTCAGTGCCGATGAGGTGGCCGCACGCATGAATATCAACGTGAAGACCGTCTACACCAAGCGCCACAAGATCAGCGCCCGATTGGAAAGCCTCGTCGCGGACCAAGCGTTGCTCTGAAATGTCTGCAACGAACGCAAAAACGACAATTGCCGACGTGAGTCGTCACGTCGGCAATGTCCAGTCGGTGCCAGCCGCGCGCTGTGCTTAGGGGGCTTTTGCGCGCTCGATGTAGGCGTGCGTCCGCGTATCGACCCGCACCCAATCGCCTTCACTCACGAAAAGCGGGACGTGCACTGTCGCTCCCGTAGCGATCTTGGCGTTCTTAGTGACATTGTTGGCTGTATCACCCTTCACCCCAGGTTCGGTCTCCGTGATCTGCACGATGATGTGGGGTGGAAGTGAAATGGCCACAGGGTTGCCCTTGTAGATCGTGATTGTGACTTCGGAGCCATCTTGGAGCATCCCCGAGTCGTCGCCCACCACATCGCCTGGCACGGTGACTTGCTCGCCGCTTGCGGCGTTCATGAACACGAAGTCTGCCCCGTCCGGGTAGATATAGGTAAAGGGGCGCTCTTCAGCGTCCGCTGGCTCCAGCTTCTCACCCGAGCGGATGTTGCGCTCGAGCACCGCGCCGGTGAGCATGTGCTTCATCTTGGTGCGCGTGAAAGCTTGGCCTTTTCCTGGCTTCACAAACTGAAAATCGATCACCACGTAGGGGTGACCGTCTTGCATGAGCTTTACGCCTTTTCTGATGTCGCTGGTGTCCATGGTTGGGGGTGCTCTTAGCCAGCAACCCGAGCACGTTCAAGGCGTTTCCATGGTCAATCTGCTGGATTTTGGGGCCACGCCGGCAAATTTGAGCCAGCTTGACCCCGCTTGACCAGGCGCTCGTCACGGGCCGCGTCCCAGAGTGGAAGCGCCGCGTTTGGCAATTTTTGCCAAATTTCTAGCGCGGCTGTCCTGACCTCGTCTCCCCCCCTAGAGTCGCCCCCGCTCCGCCATGCACGAATACGACCTGGAAGAGATCAAACGCGAGATCGTTGAAGGCCGCTCGCTCATGATCAAGACGAACAACTTGGTGAATGCGCTGTCCGCTGACTTGAAGAGCATCGCCAAACGTCAGCAAAACTACGAGCGCCGTATCGTTTTCCAATCCGTAGGCGCGTACGCCGTCACGACCCTAGTGATCCTGTGGTTGACCAACATCGCCATGGATGCCCAAGTTGAATCAGTGCGCGCAGAAGGACAGGACAACATGACCAAGGCGCAATCACTGGAGGAGGACGTGACGGCGCTGCGCAAGAGAGAGGAAAAACGCGTGCTGGCTGCGCAGGAGGCGGCCCGCCTCAATCAGTTGCTCCGGAGCGAAAAACGCCGGGACTTCTTGAATGCTTTGCCCAGGGTCGCGCAGCTCGATCTTTCCGTCACTGAGAGGGACTTGTTTGAGACCGAAGCGCGTAAGTTTCGTCGCGAGCTCTCCTATCAGGCGTACTTGACCGGCGTCGAACACTTGCGCGCTGAGCGCTACCATGAAGCAACCCAATCTCTGCGTGAGGCGCTCGATTTGGAGGCTGACGCACCCCACTCACCTCAAGCAAGCTTCGAACTTGCCCAGGCGTACCGGGCGCTCGATCAGCAGAAGTCGGCTATCTACCTCTTGATGAAACTCACGGTGGCTGCGCCCACGCTCGACATCTTGGATGAGGCGACCTTACTTTTGGCCGAATGCCAAGCGGACATCCAGCTCTACAACGATGCCAAGGATACCTTACGCAGCTTTTTGAGGCGATTTCCAGACAGCGCGCTGCGCAACGACGCAAGAGCGCGCTTGGGCGAACTAGACATCAAGCACTAAGCAGTCGCATCCCGGGCGAGAGGCACCCGGCGGGCGGCGTGCCAGAGCGCACCCACCGGTTGGGTCAGACCGGAGCGACCCAGGGCCAATTGAACGAAATCGCGAGCGTTCTCAACGGCGGTGCGCAGCGTAAGGCCCTCTGCAAGGCCGGACGCGATGGCAGCGGCCAGAGTACAACCCGTGCCCCGCGCCCCAAATGCGGTGAGGCGCGGGTGCCTGAACCGATACTCCTCTCCATCCAAGGTGCGCAAGATGTCGACGATCTCGTCGCACGATGGATCGCGCTCGACCAAATGACCGCCCTTGATCAGCACCGCCTGAGCGCCAAGTGCAAGAAGGTGATCGCCGAGCAGACTCATGTCGTCCTCGTTGTTGGCCGTCTTTTGTGTGAGTTCTTCGGCCTCAAGCAGGTTGGGGGTGATCAGTGCCGCGCGCGGCAGCAGCTGCTTTACAAGGGCAGCCTTGCCCTCTTCATCGAGCAAGCTGCGACCTGTCGTGGATCGCAGCACTGGATCTACAATCAATCGGCTGCGGCTCCCCCAAGCGTCCACCCGGGTCGTCAGCGCCCGAATCACGTCAGCATTCACCAACATGCCGGTCTTGACCACATCCACGGGAGCGTCCAACCAACACGCATCCAGCTGGGCTCCGACGACGCTAGCGGGCACCGGCATCACCTCGCTCACCCCAAACCGATTCTGCACAGTGACGGCCGTTGTGGCGCTGGTGCCGTAAACGCAAAACTCTTGGGCCGTCTTGATATCAGCAAGGACGCCAGCTGCCCCCGAAGGGTCAAAACCGCCAACAAACAACACGCGAGGGCACGGCTCGGGCACAGACATGAGCATGCCTAACAACCTTGCTCCCAAAGCACACTAGACACGGCGCGGAGAGCATGATTTACCCCCCCTCCCAAGGCTCCTTGGCGGAATGGCAGACGCAGGGGATTTAAAATCCCTCACCTTCACGGGTATCCCGGTTCGAGTCCGGGAGGAGCCACTCACACGCACCCCCGCTTACATCTATCGGTTGAGGTGTTCGGCCCTGGAACCAGGCCATCTCACGCGGCTGTTGAACTTGCTCGCCCTAAGCAGCAGGCGCACCCTCATGATTGCTACCCGACTGTCCGTATTAGCAAGGGAGCGTGAGCGTGAGTTCGACTTCGCAGAAACCACACGACGGGATCATCGATCCGAAAACGTTTGAACCAATCGCTGTGACGGAACACACGTCAATGGCTGCGCCATTTTCGCAACCCAGTTCGACGAAGCCCCCTTCGTCGCACACCTCGCGAGAGTTTCGCCGCTTGATTGACGCACTGCACGATGGCGTGCTGGTCGCAACCCGTGAGGGCATTGCGTTTGCCAATCGCACTCTGCTCCATTTGCTGCAGTACGACAGCCTCGCGGAGTTCGCCCGACAGAGCCCCACTCAACTCATCCGTCGCCACATTCCCGCCTCTCGCCGCCGTCATGCCATTTCGACCATCGGCCAGGTGCTCAGATCCAGCGCGGCCAATGAAGAGCTGGAACAGCCCTTGATGACCCGCCATGGCCGGGAACTCTCTGTGCTCTACTACATCGATCGCATTGAGTACGAAGCGCAACCCGCGATCATGATTACGGTACGAGACGTGACCGGGGCGCGGGCGCCGGGTGAAAAGCTGGGGCGCGCAGAACGACTGGCATCGGGGGGCACGGTGGCAGCCGGTGTGGCGCATGAGATCAACAATCCCCTGGCCTATGTCACGACCAACATCGCTTACTGCATGGAGCGCATTCGTTACATCGAGGAGTTGCTGGACGGCAACGCCATTCGCTTGGGCAGTCCCGCGTCTTTGCGTGGTCTGTTGCGTCCCATGGCGCAAGCGCTCACTGAGGCTCATCAGGGCACGTCTCGAGTCGCGACGATTGTCCGAGATCTACGCGCGCTCACCCGCGAAGACACAGAGACCGACTCCACGGTTGATCTTTCCGCGGTCCTTAGCTCGGCCGTCCACATGAGCGAATCCGAGACTCGCTATCGCTGCTCAGTCCACACCGATGTCGATAGGGTAGGAGCCGTGCTCGGCAATGAAACGAGGCTCGCACAAATTTTCCTCAATCTCATCGTCAACGCGGCGCAGGCGTTTGAATCCGACGATAAAGAGAAAAACCGCATCCGCATCATCGCCCACCAGGCGGGGGACGATTGCTTCGTCGAGGTCCAGGACAACGGACCCGGCATTCCTCCGGAGAATATGCGGCGCATTTTTGACCCCTTTTTCACCACCAAGCCCGTGGGCGTGGGTACCGGCTTGGGCTTGTCCATCTGCCATGGGTTGATCGAGTCAATGCATGGCTCGATCAGTGTTAGCTCTGAAGTGGGCAAGGGCTCTACCTTTACCGTGCAGCTGCGCAGCTCCAAGGATAAGCCAGCGGCCATCAGCAGCAGGATACCTTCACTCAGTCCCCACTTGCGGGCGCGCGTGCTCATCGTAGACGACGAACCACTCATCTTGCGCTCGGTTGCGCGATTGCTCAAGGACGAGCACGACGTGGAGATAGCAACCAACGGCCGCGAGGCCCTCACGAAGCTGGCCGAGGAGGGGCCATTCGACCTCATCCTGTGTGATCTCATGATGCCCGAGATGAACGGCATGGATTTGCATCACGAGGTCTCTCGCGTCGATCCGGATGTGGCACGGCGCTTTGTCTTTCTCACTGGGGGGGCGTACACGGACTCAGCTCGTGTTTTTTTGGCGCAGGTCAACAATCCCAAGCTGGACAAGCCCATCCAACCCAACTTGCTGCGCAGTGTAGTGCACACCGTCTTGCGCGGCTGA
>JACZCW010197709.1_pt1 | contig 12095 bp, 9 predicted proteins | sample 8641861 | NCBI WGS metagenome assembly JACZCW01 (sample SAMN15324607, study PRJNA640507) | soil metagenome | isolation source: intercropping sugarcane | place: China: Luxin town, Laibin City, Guangxi Province | collected 2019-07-25 | depth 10cm m | reverse complement strand
CTATTCGAGGGTGTCTCGGGCTGGGTCAGGACATGCGCTAAGCCCACCGCGGCGACGGCGGGAAGCAAACTCAACAGGGACCAAGCAGGCAGTAGGCTCACAAGCCCCACTTGCAGCTCCCAAATCCCGGTGAGCGCATGCGCGGCCCAAGGTAGAGTCAGGACGAGTTCCAGCGCGATGAGCCCCAGAGCGCTGAGCCAAGCCACGATCAGCGTGGCCCAGATCCCTGCCCCATCGGAGCGACCACTGTTGCTGTGTGAGCGTGAAGACCCGTCAGACGTATTCGACGTTGCAGATCTCATAGGTCCGCTCCCCAACTGGGAGCTTAACAGTGACTTCATCACCGGTGGTCTTGCCAATCATGGCCCGTGCCAAAGGAGCTGAGATGCTGAGGAGCCCTTCGTCGATGTTCGACTCATCAGCTCCTACGATCTGATAACGCACCTCTTCGCCCGAGGCGACGTTCATCAACGTGAGGGTGGCCCCAAACTTCACCCGATCCCCCGAAAGTTTGGTGGGATCGATGATCTCCGCCAGGGCCAACTTGGACTCCAGATCACGGATCTTGGCTTCATTGAGACCCTGCCGCTCTTTGGCGGCGTGGTACTCAGCGTTTTCACTCAGATCACCGTGCTCGATGGCAACGCCAATCTCCTTGGAGATTTTGGGTCGCTCGGCCTTGAGCTTATTGAGTTCAGCCTCGAGTTTTGCAGCCCCTTTGGGGGTCATGGGAAATTTTTCCATTCGCTCTCCAGCGGTGAAGCCCGGGGGCTTCAGTTCCTATTCCACAATTCATTGCGCTTCCACAGTCACCGCATTGTTCCGACGCGGGGGTCGAGGGGCGGATCCACGGACGGGGCTCGGAGCCCTCGGTGCCGGATCGGCCTGGAGGCCATCCCGTGCGCTGCGCCTGCCCACCTTAACATGATTTTTGACAGGCGTAATACTTGTGAGGCGCCGTGTGGACCGCTAGAGCCCAGCTCCCATGAGAACCAGCGTCGCCCAGGCCGCTCTCGCCCTATACTGGGGGGTGCTCATTTGCGGCGGGGGCTTGGCTTGTTCGCCGAAACTGGTCGTGCCGCTCACCGCCGCTGAGTTCGAGGAGAACGGTCGCGCAGCCTATGAAAAGGCCCTCGAGACGTTTTACGATCGTGATTGGGTAGGCGTCATCCCCAAGATGCAGGAGGTAAAGCGCGCCTACGCCGGAACCAAGTGGGCGCGTCTCGCTCAGCTGCGCATCGCGGATGCCGAGTTTCATCAAGATTCATTTACTGAAGCCGTGGTCTCGTATCGCGAGTTCTTGCGTGAGTTTCCCAACGATCCTCAGGTGATTTACGCGCGCTACAAGGTGGCTGAATGCCTGTTCGAGGCGCGCGGTGAATCAGTGCTGTCTCCGCCGCTCGAAGAGCGGGACTTGGTCAATGTACGGGACGCAGATCAATCCATCTCGGATTTTTTGCGCGACTACCCAAATTATCACAAGCGGGAGCGGCTTTTATACATGCACGCTTGGGTGCGCGGTGAATTGGCGCGCCATGAACTTTACGTGGCCCGCTATTATCTGAAGTCGGGTCGCTTTAAAGCCGCCATTTTGCGCACTGAATACGCGCTCACCAACTTCAAGGATACTGGGCTCGAGCCCGAGGCGTTGGTGCTCTTGGGCGAGACGTACCTCAAGCAGCATGATCTGGACCAGGCAATGGACGCCTTTCAAATTGTGCTCGACAAGTATCCCAAGTCTGCGTTCGTCGAGCCCGCGCGACGTTTCTTGAACTACATCAAGAATCACGCAGACCACCTGCGAAAAGCCGAACTGTCCCCGAGCAAACCGCCCCTCGCCCAGCCAGAATGACGCGCTCGACATCCTGGTCCAAGAAGCTCGCCGAGCGCGTGCTCGCGCACCGCGCGTTCGATCAGATCATTGCACGCAACATCAATCACTTGGGACAGCGGGCTGAGTCGCGCCCCATTGGAAGCCCGGGCAACGTGCCCAGTGTGCTGTGCTTTCACGGATTCACTGGAGTCCCCGAAGAAGTGCGCCTGGGCTGTGAAGTGGCGCAGAGCCTCGGTTTGGCGACGTGCGCACCCTTGCTACCCGGCCACGGTACGTCGGCTTTGGATCTCGCCGGCACCAGTTTTGCTGATTGGCTGTCCGTAGCCGAGCGCGCTTTCGATGAGCTGCGCGCTCAAGGCCCGGTGGTGCTGGTGGGCCTGTCGATGGGCTCACTTTTGGCCACGGAGCTCACGCTGCGCGCCCCGGGGGACGTGGCTGGGCTCGTGCTCATGTCCAACGCCTTTTGGCTCAAGGCGCCCTACCCCGCGTGGGGTTTGTACGGGGCGGAGGCGCTGGGACTCAAGCGCGTGCAACTTGCAAAAAATGGCGCCGACATCGGAGACCCCGCTGCCCGACAAAGCCACGTGACCTACACGGCGCAACCGTTGTCCGGGGCGTGGGAGGTGTTGCGCGCCGGGGAGCGGCTGCGTGAGCGGCTGACGGACATCCATCGTCCGACCTTGATCCTGCATGGCGCGCGTGACCGGGTGTGTCCCGTCGACAACGCGTGGCGCGCCGCAGAGCGGCTCGGCACAACCAATGTCCGGGTGGTGATCTTCCCGCGTTCCCATCACATCATCACGCGTGATCGTGAGCACCCTCGCGTGCGCGCGGAACTCGACCGCTTCCTGCGCGAACTTCCCGAAGTGCGCGCTACCCTTTCACCCGAGCTGCTCAGAACAGGTGTCTGATTTGGTCCACGGCTGCGGCGGTGCCCCCCGGAAATGCCGCGAATGCAACGTCTAGGTGCTGCCCTTGGGTGCGCACCTCATCGATGCCGAGTATGGCTGCCGCCACCGCCACCAAGCGCCGGGCCCGTTGCGCCGAGAGCTTGGGGTGTTTCATCAGATCCAGGGTGAGGAGGTTTCCACGGGCTTGCACGACCATTTCAGGGCGCGTGGGAAAATACGCGAGCAGGTCACCGGGGCGACTGAGGTCGAGCGCACCCGACTGAAGCAAAGCGGCAACCGGTGTGCCGGCGAGCGGATCGGTGACTTTGAGTTGAATGTCCTCCAAGCGCACATCCACGAGCAGCGCGTCAGGCCCTGTCTGAATGCGCTCGATGATGACGTTGGCGCCCCCTTTGACCGGCGTGTTCATCAGGCGAAAGCTGGCGGACAAGTAAAGCCCGGGGTTGCGAGCTTCGACCTGTAGGTCTTTAGGTAGTTTGTCACCGCCCAATTCCTGAGCCAGCCACTGCAAGGCTCGCACCGGCACGCCCAATTTGAGGGAGAGAGCATTGCGTGCGGCGCGAACGACTTCTTCCGGATGGCGTCGCAGATAATCACCGAGCGCCACAGCGGCCTTTTTGGGGACGGAACCTAAGCCCATGGGCGCTCCGCTTAGCTTAGGAGCGGTTCCAAGAAAAGCACGATCGGCGCCCCACCCAAATCTTGCACAAATGCCGGCAAGCTGCGATGCAATCGTTCATGAAGAGCACCAAATTCGGACAACTGGGGGCGATGATCATGGAGGCGTACCCCGACGCCAGCGAGCAGACCGTGGTGCTCCTTCACGGCTACGGCGCACCGGGGACGGATCTCATCACGCTTGGATCGGAAATCGTCACCCCCAAAAAGACCCGCTACGTGTTCCTCCAAGCGCCCCACGTGTTGCCCGGCATGACCGGCCCGTTTGCGGGACGGGCCTGGTGGGAGATCAACATGCTGGAGCTGCAGATCATCTCCATGACTCAAGATTACGACCTGCTCGCGCAGAGTCATCCGTCGGGTTTGGATGAAGCCACGACGCTGCTCAACGAGGCGCTGGAGCAATTGGTGTCCACCACCAGTTGTACGTGGGATCAGCTGTACGTGGGTGGGTTTTCCCAGGGGGCGATGCTGACCTGCAATTGGGCCCTGCACACGCCCCACGACCTCGCCGGGCTCATCCAGCTTTCAGGTTCGGTCATCTGTCAGCAAGAATGGACAGAACTCCTGAAAAACAAGCGCGGCCTACGGGTCTTTCAGAGTCACTCGCCGGAGGATCAAGTGTTGCCCTTCACGCTCGCGGAACGCTTGAAGAAGTTGTTGGTCGAAAGTGGACAGAACCACACGTGGTTGCGGTTTTCAGGCGGCCACGGCATTTCTGCGCAGGTGCTCGGGGCGCTGGGGCAATTCTTGGGCTAAATTTCCGGGTCCAGAGCGGTCCGGCTCGCGCTGTCTAACCTCTTGCGCTAGGCCAGGCGGTCCCGAACGACCGGTCCGCGAACGGCACTTTCAGTCGGGGAGCGGAGAGAATGAGCAGTGGCCCAATCCAACGTGCACGACGACCTCGAATTGGCACGCATCACCCAAGAAGAAGAACAGTGCTTGTTGCGCGTGCTCGATCGTTTGGATCAGCGCGAGACGGAGGCCCCCACCCGTATCAACTACGATGTAGAGTTGATCTCCTTGCGCGATCAGATCTCCTCGGCTCGCACGGAAGACATCCCGCCTCTCTTGGAACAGATGGAGCGGCTCCAGGCCATTGCGGCCCGCCAGACCGAAACCACCAAGCAATCCGTCAACGTGCGCTCTCCTTACTTTGGTCGGATGGTCTTGGCCGAAGAGGGGCGCAAGCGCGAGGTGCTGATCGGTCGAGGAACTTATATCGACACCAAGAGCGGGGTCCGCATCGTGGATTGGCGCGACGCTCCGGTCAGTCGACTTTTCTACCGGTACGGTGAGGGCGAGGAGTACGACGAGGTTTTTGGTGGCAAAGAAGTGACCGGGCAGGTCCAGTCGCGGCGCAGCGTCACCATCGCTGACCGTGATTTACGGCGCATCAATGCTCCGCAGGGGAACTTTGCGCGCAGCAAGCAGCACGGCTGGATCCGGCTGGAGAGCAACGCGCTGCGTTTGGCGGGTGGTCAAGGGACCGCGACCAGAGCGAGCAGTTCGACGGGCAGATTGGGTGTGGGTGATGCCATCACGGAGAACGACGACAAGCACCTCAAGGAGATCACTCCGCTCATCGATGCTCGTCAGTTCGAGCTCATCACTAGCCCTGACTCGGGTCTGGTGGTCATCCAAGGTGGAGCAGGAAGCGGCAAGACCACGATTGGCTTGCACCGATTGGCCTACTTGGCGTTCCACGATGCGCGGCGCTTTCGCCCGGACAAGATGCTGGTGGTGGTCTTCAACGAAGCGCTGGTGCGCTATATTTCCCAGGTTTTGCCCTCCTTAGGCCTCAAGGGCGTTTCCATACGGACCTACCAAGATTGGGCAGCTCGTTTGCGCGCGTCGGCCCTGCCTCGCCTGCCGCGGCGCTACAGCGACGACACGCCTGGGGCGGTGACGCGCTTCAAGAAGCATCCCGCCATGCTCAAGCTGATTGAGGAACGCATCGAGACCTTTGCGAACGATATCAGCGCCGAATTACGGCAGTTGGCCCAGGCTGATCCCAATCTCGAAGCTGGCATCGCGACCTTCGAACATTCGGCGATGCGACCGCTCATGCACCGCATCTTTGGGATGCTGGCGTGGATTGACGAGCATGAAGACGCGCTCGACATCAATGTGCGCATGCGCGCCCGTCGTGTCCTCAAGCGTGAACACGAGCGCCTCTCGGACGTCAGCCACGTCTGGGCGGAAATGCTGACGGATCTGCAGCTCTTGCGCCGGACCTATCAAGAACACGCCCCAGGTGAATTTACCTCGGGGGAGTTGGAACGCGTGCACGCGTGGTGCGTCAAAATCTGCACCGCAGCCATCGCGCAAAGCGAGCAGGATGAAGACGCGGAGTCCGAGACCCGGGACAAGGGGAATCCCGAGGAGCACAAGCGCGCCGAGGATGAGGACGCCGAAGACGAGGTGCGCGCCATCGATGGTCTGGACATCGAGGAAAAGGCGGTGCTCGATCGCGAGGACGATTCACTGTTGCTCCGGCTCTTGCAGCGCATCATTGGCCCGCTCAGAAAGGGCCAGGCCGGCAAAGAAGCGCTCGTGTACGAGCACGTGTTGGTGGACGAGGCCCAGGACCTGAGTCCGGTGGAACTCGCCGTCATCTTCGCGACGGTGAGTAAGGGCCAGAGCGTGACGCTCGCCGGGGATACGGCGCAGCGTCTGCACATGGACAACGGCTTCTCCGACTGGAAAAAGGTGATCGGACAGTTGGGGCTCAGCCACGTGCAGGTGGAACCTCTCAAGCTCAGCTACCGTTCGACAGCCGAGATCTTGGACTTGGCCAATCATGTCTTGGGTCCACTCGCCCCCGAGGAGCCGCCGCTGGCCACCCGCCATGGGGCTCCGGTAGAACTGTTTCAGGGCGCGGACACGGGGGATTCCGTGGCCTTTTTGGCCGAGGCGCTGCGCGAACTCGCGCTCAGTGAGCCACGCGCCTCGGTGGCGGTGGTCGCACGTTATCCTGAGCAAGCTGATTTGTACTATGACGGCCTCAAGCGCGGGGACGTGCCCTATCTGCGGCGCATCGCCGAGCAGGACTTTCCGTTTCGTCCTGGCGTGGATGTCACGGACATCCGCCAGGTTAAAGGCTTGGAGTTCGACTACGTGATCTTGGTCGAAGTTACGGAGAGCTCCTACCCTGTTGAGATTGACGCCCGGCACCTGCTTCACATCGGTGCGACCCGCGCCGCTCATCAATTGTGGATACTCTCCAGTTCTAAACCGAGCACATTACTCCCTGAATCGCTGCGGGATCGAGGTTATTGATGTTGAAAAACGCAAGAGGTGAGTACCGTAGGCGCGGCTGGCCGGTCGCGGCGTTGGGGCTGGCTGCGTCGCTGGGCTGTGTCCTGGGCTGCGCTGCGCACCAGCACCCGGGTGACGCTGACATCGGCTCGTCTCGCGATGTGGACCAATCGGGGATGGATAGAGAGACGATCGTACAGACGGAACGCCCACCCGCACCGCCCGAGGATGTGGTGCAAAAAGCGGGTCGGCCGTTTACTGGCTACCGGACGGCCGACGCATTGGTGCTCGAACCTGAAGAACTGTTTACCTACCTGGCCGCGGCCGATGCAGTGTGTATTGGCGAGCGCCACGACGATGCGCTCGATCATTTTGCTCAATGGCGCACCCTGCAAGGATTTGCTGAGCGCCGCCTGCTCCGCGGGTTTGAGCTTGGGATAGGGCTGGAGATGGTCTCCCGCGAACAACAACTGGCGCTCAGTGAGTACCTCGCGGGGCACACGGATCGCGAACACTTTGTCGCCACGACGGACTGGGATCATATGTGGGGGTTCCCCATTCAGTATTACGACCCCCAATTCGTTGAAGCGCGGGCGCGCGGTGTGCGCGGGCTGTCATTGGCTGTCCCCGATCGCATCGTCAATCGCGTTGCCCGGGAGGGCCTGGCCGCTATCAGCAAAAACGATGGACGGCGTATTCCTCCGTTGGATCTCACCGATCAAACCCACCGTCAGCTGTTTGACGCACTCATGCAAGGGCACCCGCTCCCCGACGATGCGGTAGCCGACCACTATTATCAAGCCCAGGTGGTACGCGACGAAAGCATGGCGCTGTTCAGCAAAAACTGGCTGCTCGAACATCGGCCATTACGCAAGTTACTCATCTTTGCCGGCGTGGCCCATTGCCATCACAATGCCATCCCATCACGCATGGAGCGCGAGAACGGGCTGGTCGTCGTCAATTTGATCGCAGCCAAGAAAACCCCCTATCGATCCACGGGCAAGACGGCGGACGACCTCGTGTATGCGGGGTACGAATACCAAATCGTCTTCGATGAATGACAATGCTCGGGCACCTCGCTATTGGTCGTCGCCTGCTCTCGATCCCACTTTTGGCGCTCGTGTCGCTCGCAGCCACGAGCAGCGGATGCGGCCCCAAAAAGCCGTCGCCTAAGGCGCCCGTCCCCAATCGAGATGGTTCGGTCCTGACGGGAGCCGAGGTGCAAGTTTGGCAAGCGGTAGACTTGCCCACCATCCAAATGCTGCGCCGCAAGGGCGACCCACGGGATGCGCTAGGCGTTTCGGTGTTCACCGGCGGCGGCAGCCAGCACAGCGTCGTGCTTTCTGCTCTCTTTATGGCGCGCCTGCATCAACTCAACTTGAGCGCGGTCACCCGCGTGACGGCAAGCGCGGTGCTGCTCGTGATTCAAGTTCCACGTGAGCAGCCGCAAAGGGGCCTGATCAAACAGATCCACCAGGTGCTCCATCAAAAGGTGAGCGCGGCCGAGGTCGCGGAATTGAACCTTTGGCCCCAGCTCACCCAGCTCGAGAAGCGACTCACGGCTGCTCGCAGTGAAATCGGTGAGTGTGAGGCGCAACTCGGCGCCGAAGGCCCGGACGACTGGCACATCCCGAGATTGGACACTTGGTCCACCTGGATTGAAGACATGCGCGCAAGCGCGGTTGTGGCCAGCCACGTCGGCATCTCAGCGGTGGGTTCGGGTCCGCTCCTGAACCAAGTGCGGGATCTGCATGAGCTGGCTTGGGTACCGGGAAAGCCCCTGGATGACAGCTGGAGGCCCGGCATGCGGGCCAGCGTGGTCCAAAGCGAAGCAGCGCGTGAGCTGCGCGTCGCCTTACGTGTGTCGGACAGTGAACGCGCCCTCGCGGCGGGCCGCGCCCTGCGAGAAACCGATCATCCATTGCTCCACCGTCTGCGCGGCCATTCTGGACGTTTTTCCGTATCCGACGTGCGGGTCACGCTGCGTCCGGCTGGGGCATGTTTGTCGGTGACGCTGGACATCGAAGGCTCGACGCCGACGCTCGAACAGATCGCCTCTGCTGGGCTCTTGGTCGCCGAAGAGCTGCACGCGGCCACGGGCCAAAGTTTGACCCAAGAGGAGCGGTCCTTGGCGCTGGTCGAGCCGCGCACTGCCGTGGAGGCCGCTGCCCTCGCGGCATGGTCCGCTGTGCGCTCCCCAGTGACGGGAGCAGGCGCGGCGCAGCTCATCGAGTATTCGGATCGAGGTGGTCAAGTCCCCTCCAGCGCCCAGCTCACGCGCCAAATTGCTGCGCTGGAGCAAGCTTGGCAGAAGCGCACCTTGCCGCTGCTCACGCGGGATGAGACGGGCCAAGCTGAACTGTACGTCTTGCTCGCCTCGAGCTGTGGGACGCGCGGAGAAATCCCCGAACTCTCGGGTCTTCGGGCTCTGACCGTCTCGGCGTTGGCAGAACAATTCTCTGAACAGCGGGGCGTGACCTTGCTGCCATTCATCAACCCGAGCGGGATCGGTCTCATCGCGCACAGTGCGCGGCTCAGCGGCGAAACACACCTCGAGCAGGCGGCGCGCGTGGGGAGGGTGCTCGCGGGGGCGTTTTCAGGGAGCGCCGTGGACGGGCGCGAGATCGCGCGGGCGCGTTCGGCCCAGCTGCTCCGCGTCGGCAGCGACCCTGGGCTCAGCTTGGTGCATTCGGTGTTTGGGGGTGATCAACAGTCGCTCCTCGAGCCTTACGGCAACGACAACGCGCTGTCCGGGATCTCGACCGCGGATGTCGAGCGCAGCCGTGAAGAACTCGCTCAGGAGCCGCTGCGGCTGGCCGTGCTGTCCAACGCTGGAGTGGATCAAGCCAAAACAGTTCAGGCGGCGGTTGAACGCTGGCTCGCCAGTGAGCGCGAGCACCCCGCCCCGTGCGCGAGTGCTGAACTCAGCCCGGCGGCCCCGGGGCAATGGACGGTCGAAACCTTGGACGAGCAGGTTCAGCCGGGGGCTTTCATTGCGGCGCACGCTCCGGTGCGTCCGGAAGTGGGTCACGCCCTCGTCTACCATCTGACCACGCACCCGGAGATCCTGCGTCCCGCTCCACCGGGCGTCCCTGCTCGCGGTGCGCTTCCCAGCGAACCACCCTGGCCCGGTCAATGGGAAGCCGACTTTCGCGGGTATGATGGAGGAGGCGTTCTGTTCATTCGGGTGACGGCACCTGATGCGCAGCTCAGCGCGCAAGTGGAACAGCTGCGTCTCAGCCTGCATCGCTTGGCCCAAACCGGACTTTCGACGAGCTCGGTCGCTGCGTTGCGTGCCGAGTTCAAGCGCCGGGAGGACCTCGTGGACGAGCAGCCGCTCGGGCGCTTGATCAAGTTGTGGCGCAATCAAACTCCCGCCGCTCCCAGCGCAGCTGAACTCGCAGTGTTGACCTCCAAGCTCACGGCGACCGAGCACCGGATCGTGCTGGTCAAACAGCGAAAATAGCTACAAAACCAGCGGAGCGCGTGCTAGCTCGGGGCCCATGACTAGCCCCGCCCACAAGCTTGTGGTCATCCTGGATTACGGTTCCCAATACACGCAATTGATCGCGCGGCGGGTCCGCGAAAGTCACGTGTACTGTGAGATCCACCCGTGCACCATCAGCGTGGAGCAATTGCGCGCACTCTCCCCCAGCGCGCTCATTCTCAGTGGCGGTCCTGACAGCGTCTACGGTGAGCACTCACCCAAGAGCGACCCGGCCGTTCTGGAGCTAGGCGTGCCTATTTTGGGGATTTGTTATGGGCAGCAGCTGATGGCCCACCAGTTGGGCGGCAAAGTAGAAAAGGGCGATCACCGTGAATACGGTCGCGCCAGCCTGAAGATCGAATCCGCTTCTGGCATCTTTGCCTCCTTTCACGAAGGTGACGACGTTCAGGTGTGGATGAGCCACGGTGACCGTTTGACCGAGGTGCCGGCTGGGTTCCGCAAGGTCGCCACAAGCGCCAACGCGCCGTTTTGTGCGATCGAGAACCTAGAGAAGCGCATCTTCGGCATCCAGTTTCACCCCGAAGTGGCCCACACTCCGCGCGGCGCGGAAATGTTGCGCTCGTTCTTGTTCGAGGTGGCTGGGCTCAGCCCAGACTGGACGCCGGGCTCGTTCGTGGATGAGGCCATCGCCAAGATCAAAGCCCAGGTGGGCCCGGATGAGCGGGTGATCTGTGGGCTCTCGGGTGGCGTGGACTCGTCCGTAGCGGCGGTGCTGTGTCACAAGGCGCTGGGTGATCGGCTCGTATGCATCTTCGTGGACAACGGTCTTTTGCGCAAAGGCGAGTTCGAAGGCGTCGTGCAGATGATGAAGCGCAATTTTCACCTCAATTTGGTGGCAGTGGATGCTCGCCAGCGCTTCTTGAGTGAGCTGCGCGGCGTCACGGACCCCGAAAAAAAGCGCAAGATCATCGGTCGCGTCTTCATCGAGGTGTTCGACGCCGAGGCGAAAAAAATCGAAAACGCAACATGGCTGGTCCAGGGCACCCTCTACCCAGATGTCATCGAGAGCGTCTCTGTGCGCGGCCCCAGTGCCGTCATTAAGAGCCATCACAACGTGGGCGGCCTGCCCGAGAAGATGAAGCTCAAACTCATCGAACCCTTGCGCGAACTGTTCAAAGATGAAGTGCGGGCGGCGGGTGACACCTTGGGCATGCCCCACGACGTGCTGTGGCGCCATCCTTTTCCCGGGCCTGGCTTGGCTGTGCGCTGTCTGGGTGATCTCACCGATGAACGCCTGGCTACCTTGCGTGAAGCCGACGCCATCGTGGACGAGGAAGTGCGCGCAGCCGGGCTCTACGAGAGCATTTGGCAGTCATTTGCCGTGCTCTTGCCGGTCAAGAGCGTCGGCGTGATGGGCGATGATCGCACGTATGAAGAGGCCTGTGTGATCCGCGCCATCACTTCTACCGACGGCATGACCGCGGACTGGGCGCGCATTCCCCATGAAGTCCTGGCAAAAATGAGCACGCGCATCATCAATGAGGTGCGCGGCATCAACCGGGTTGCCTACGACATTTCGAGCAAACCACCGGCAACGGTTGAGTGGGAGTGACGCGAACTTGCGCGCCGCCGAGCTCCTTCCTAACATCGTCCGGGTGACGAGGAGATCGAGGGCAGCGCGCTTGAATGGGGCAAGCTGGGCAGCAAAATCACGCGTTTTGAGCGCCTGGGCGCTGCTCCCCCTGCTTGTGTGCAGCACTGGCTGCGCCACGATGGGTCTGCGCGCGGCAGTGGACATGAAGGTGGAGGCGGCGCCGCAATCACCTCCTGATGCGCTGGTGTACATCGACGACCAGTACATCGGCAGCTTGGCCGCCGTGGTCGCGCGCGGCGTGCGTATCGTGGAGGGCAAGCACCGGGTCAGCATCGAAAAGACGGGGTACTTTCCTTACGACGCACTCGT
>JACZCW010031812.1_pt1 | contig 12110 bp, 10 predicted proteins | sample 8641861 | NCBI WGS metagenome assembly JACZCW01 (sample SAMN15324607, study PRJNA640507) | soil metagenome | isolation source: intercropping sugarcane | place: China: Luxin town, Laibin City, Guangxi Province | collected 2019-07-25 | depth 10cm m | reverse complement strand
TGGTCGTGCAGGACATCTTCATGACCGAGACGGCCTGGTACGCCGATGTGGTGTTGCCGGCCAGCGCCTGGCCGGAAAAAACCGGCACCGTGACCAATACCGACCGCATGGTGCAGATGGGGCGTCGCGCACTCGACCCACCCGGCGATGCACGGCAGGACCTGTGGATCATCCAGCAGATCGCCACGCGCATGGGACTGCCGTGGAAATACGAGGGCGAAGAAAGTGGCGTGGCCGCCGTGTATGAAGAAATGCGCCAGGCCATGCATGAAGCCATCGGCGGCATCAGCTGGGAACGCGTGATGAACGAGTCGAGCGTCACCTATCCCTGCCTCAGCGAAGATGACCCGGGACAGCCCACCGTGTTCGTCGACAACTTCCCCACCGCAGACGGCCGCGTGAAGCTGGTGCCGGCCGACATCATTCCGGCCAACGAAAGGCCCGATGTCGACTATCCCTTTGTGTTGATCACCGGTCGCCAGCTCGAGCACTGGCACACCGGCAGCATGACGCGGCGGGCCGCGGTGCTGGACGCCATCGAACCCATCGCGACCGCATCGATGAATGGCGGCGACCTGCAGAAGCTGGGCCTCGTGCCGGGCGACGTCATCACGGTCCGTTCACGCCGTGGCGAAGTGGCCATCGCGGTACGTCGTGACGACGGCACACCTGATGGCGCGGTGTTCATTCCCTTCGCCTATTACGAAGCCGCGGCCAATGTGCTGACCAACTCGGCGCTGGATCCTTTCGGCAAGATTCCGGAGTTCAAGTACTGCGCGGTGGCCATCAGCCGTGGTGGCACTCCGGTGGCAAGCCTGGGCTACAGCCGCGAGAACGAGGTGCCGGCCTGAGCAAGGCGCTGACACCGGCCGAGGCCACGCAGGCGATCATGTCGCGCGTGGCGGTGCTGCCCGCGGAGCGGGTGGCGCTGCGCGACAGCGCCGGCCGGGTTCTGCGGCAGGAAGTACAGGCAGAGCGTGACAATCCGCCCTTCGATCGTGTGTGCATGGATGGCGTTGCCGTCGCCAGCAGCGCCTTCACCCGCGGCACCCGCAGCTTCCGGTTGCAGGGCACTCAGGCCGCCGGCGAGGTGCCGCTGACGCTTGCCGAAGCCTCCGATGCCATCGAGGTGATGACGGGTGCCGTTCTGCCACCGGGCACCGACTCGGTCATTCCGCTGGAGGAATACGACCTGGCGGCAGATCGGCTGACCCTGAAGCCTGAGGCCAGCGCCGAACCGTGGCGCAATGTGCAAAGGCGCGGCTGCGACAGCATGCCCGGCGTTGCCATGCTGACCGCCGGCATGCGCCTGGGCGCCGCGGAACTGGCCGTGGTGGCCTCTGCCGGACTCGCAGCGGTCGAGGTCAGCCGCGAACCCAGAGTCACCGTTGTCTCGACGGGCGATGAACTCATCGAACCGGGTCTGCCCATTGCAGACCATCAGGTACGGCGATCCAACGCCTACGCCGTGTGCGCCGCGCTGCAACTGCATGGCTACTCAGAAGTTGCCGACCAGCACCTGCGCGACGACGAGGCAGTGATGCGACGCCACCTGGGAGAGATCCTCGATTCGCGCGATGTGGTGGTGCTCAGCGGCGGCGTATCGAAAGGCAAGTTCGATTTCGTGCCGTCGGCACTCAAGGCGCTGGGTGTCACGGAAATCTTCCATCAGGTGGCACAGCGTCCGGGTCGCCCCATGTGGTTCGGGGTCGGCCGGCAAAACCAGCTTGTCTTCGGACTGCCTGGCAACCCGGTCTCCACACTGCTGTGCCTGGTCCGCTATGTGCTGCCTGCGCTGTGCGCGGCCACAGGTCAAAGCATCCGCGAACCAGAGCGGCTCGCCGTGACCGAGCCCATGTCCGGCCGCAAGATGACCTACTTCATGCCCGTGACGCTGGTGAACCGCGACGGCGCGACGCAGGGCGAACCGCGCGCGCCCCAGGGATCGGGAGATTTCCTGGCGCTGGCGGGCACCGACGGATTTGTCGAGCTGCCACCGCAGCCCGAAGGCTATCCGGCAGGTTTCGTCGCTGACTTTTCCCGCTGGTAGCCTGCGCCACGCTTGCTCCACAGCTTGATGGCTGACGCCGCCAGGATGGCCGCCAGGACCAGTCGCAACGCATTCTGCGAAATGGCCAGGGAAACATAGCCGCCCGCCACCGCACCTGCAATGGAACCCAGGCTCATGGGCAGCACGAGAAAGCCGAGCATGGTTCTCGAGCGGTATTTGCCAGCCAGAAAGTGCCGGCTGACCCCGGTCAATACGATGGGAAGGCTGATCAGCACACTGGCTGTGCCTGCCGTGCGGATGTCGGCTCCGAAGACCAGCACCAGCGTCGGGATGATGAACTCGCCCCCGGCCACGCCCAGCAGGCTGCTGATCGAACCGATGACCAATCCGAACCCGAGCGCGAGCACGGTGCGGAACGGACCAGGTGAAAGCGACAGTCCACCCTCGCCATGCAGCAAGCCTTCTGAAGCCAGCAGGCCGGCGATCAGCACCAGCAGCACCGCAATCACCGGCAGGATGCGGCCCCGCGGAATACGCTCCAGCAGCCCGGCTCCGACCCAGGCGGGCGCTATGCCCGCCCGCGCCATCGCCACGATCTCGGGAATGAACTGCGATACGTGGGTGCTCGGTATCAGCTGCAGCCGGACGAGTGAGGCCGCCGCCAGCGTAGCCAGCGAGATGAGCAGATTGATGCGCACCGCGCGGTGGGCGAAGAGCGCAAATACCATGATCAGGACCGGCAGGCGAAATTCAGCACCGCCCAGTCCGATCAAGCCGGCGAGCAAGGCGATGGCTGCACCCGCGAAGAAGGCTGCCAGTGGCTTTCTCACCGCATAAAAGCGCGCGCTGTCGACCGCCGCTTCCATCACGAACGCTCGCGGACGAACTCAATCTCCAGCCTGGCCAGATCCTCGCGTGTGTTGAGATTGGCGAAACTGTCGGGCGGATCGAAGCGCACCTTGATCGCACCGACCTCCTCCAGCATCCGCCAGGTTGGCGGATGAACACCGCCCGCCAGCGCGTCACTGAGAGCAGGCAGCGCACTCACCGGCCAGATCGCACACTGCGGTTGCCTGCCTTCGCTGGTCTGCGCCATGGCAGCGCCTTCGCCTGCCTCTGCGTGAAGCCGGGCGTAGAGATTCCCGGGCGCAAGGGGCACATCACAGGGACTGACCGCGAGCTGCACTGCACCGCGCTGCTGCGCCCACTGCAACCCGGCTTTCACCCCGGCGAGCGGACCATCCGGATCGCCAGCGGCGTCATGGATCACCGTCAATCCTTCTGCCAGCGCCAACGCCTCCGCTGCCGTTCCTGATCGGGCGTTCACCCCGACAGCGCCGCACACACTCGCCAGCCGGTTCACTGCCCACAGCAGCAGCGGTCGCCCGGCGAACAGCGCCACGGCCTTCTCGCCTCCAAAACGTACCGACCGGCCGCCCGCGATGACCACGCCGACCAGAGAGTTCTTGGCTTGCATCGAAGCCCACTATATAAGTTTTGCGATGCAAGACCCACGCGTAATCGGCGTCACCGGCTGGAGCGGCTCCGGCAAGACATCCCTGATCATCCGCTTGATGCCGCTGCTGGTTCAGCGTGGGCTGCGCGTCGCAACGCTCAAGCATGCGCATCATGATTTCGATGTGGATATTCCCGGCAAGGATTCCTACGAGCATCGCAAGGCCGGGGCCAGCGAGGTCATCATCTGCTCCGAACGACGCTGGGTGCAGATGCACGAACTCGGCGCCGCTCCGGAACCCACGCTGGCGCAGCTGCTGCGACGCGTGAGTTCATGCGACCTGATCCTGGTGGAGAGTTACAAGCGCGAGCGTCACCCGAAGATCGAGGTTTTCCGCCCCTCGATCGGCAAGCCTGCGTTGTATCTGGCGGATCCACAGATAGTGGCCATCGCGACAGATACGGCGTTGCACGACGGGCATCGGCCTGTCGTCGACCTCAACGATACGCAGGCCGTTGCCGCGCAGCTGCTCCACTGCGCGGTTCCGCTTCCGCAGGTATTGCGGATTCTCGAATCCGGCCAGCCCGAAGGCTGGCCGGACCTCGCTTCAGAAGTCGACGCTTACAGAAGCCAGCACCGTGCGCGGCGCCCCCAGATGCGCCAGCAGATTGCCGGTGTTGGCGCCAGTCAGATTGCTCGGCGCCACGGTCGACCAGTAGTGCCGGTTCGTGATGTTGTTGATGGCCACACGCAGTGTGACCGGTGCGCCACCTACCTCAGTTCCATAGCGAACGCCGACATCGAACAGATCGTAGCCAGGCGCGAACTGCGAATTCGTGTCGTTGGCCGCGCGCCTGCCGGAGAACTGGTAATTCAGCGAGGTCACCAGACCAGGCACCGCGCCAAACTGATATTCGAAGAGCACATTGCCCTTCACCCGGGGCGCACCCACGAACAGCTTGTCATCGGTGGATGGCAGCGGCGTGTTCCCGAGCCTGGCATTCAGCAGTGTCACGCCTCCATACACCGTCAGGCCCCGCACCACCTCACCGACCGCGGACAGTTCCAGCCCCTTGTTGAGCTGCTCGCCGCTGATGCGGAAGATGCGATCGACCGTGTCGGTCGTGGCGAATGGCCGCTCGATGCGGAACAGCGCCGCGGTGAGGTTCACTTTGTCCAGCGACCACTTGTAACCGACCTCGTACTGCTTGCTGCGGTAAGGCGCCAGGCCGGTGCCGGCATTTGCTGCCGTACCGGGCGCCACGTCACCAGCCTGCAGGCTGCTCGCGTAAGTGGCGTAGAGCGTCATGTTGCCGGCCGGCTTGAACATCACGCTGCCACTGGAGCTCAGACCACGATCTTCGTAGCCGGGCAGCACGACACCTGCCGCATTGACGTTGTCCGTATGGAACCAGTCCTGACTCAGAGCCAGCCGGATGGACCACTGTGCATTCAATCGCAACGTGTCACCGACGTTGATGCCCTGCTGATAGATGCTCGACGAGTTGAAATTCTGGCGCACGTCGGGCGGCCCGCCTGCAGGTTGCGCAAATACCTGCGGCGCGCTCAACGTGGCAGTGCCCAGTCGAACGCTGGCGGCCGAAGCCGGCGTTGAAATCGCATACGACCGCGACTTGTAACCCGCGGTGCCAAGCGTGAGATCGTGACCCACGCTGCCCGTGGTGAAGCGGCCATTCAGATAGGCGGCATCGCTGGCAATCCTGAATCGCGGCGCGAATCCGTTGGCGAACGAGGAGACATAGGTACCCGTGTTGTTCGACAGGCTGTTGACGGGCGTATTGATGTCACGATGCGCATCCTGGTCCAGGACACCCACCACCAGGTGCCAGTCCTCGTTGAAGTCATGCTTGACGCGCGCTGTCGCGATCCGCGTCTTCATGTCCACACCGGCATACGATTGTCCGTAGCCTGCGCGATTCGGGTTCGGAGCGTCCGGCAGCTCAATGGCCTGTCCATAGGCGAACCATCCCGGATAACCCCGGTTGTTCAGTTCGTAGTCGCTGTAGTTGAGTTCCAGCACGGTTCTTTCCCACGGCCGGATGTCCAGTGCCACATCCGCGAGCGCGCGACGCTGATGGCTGCCATCGACATAACCATCGCCCTTGCCGTATACGCCATTCAGGCGGTAGCTGAAGACGCCGCCGGCATCCAGCACGCCACTGACATCGGCCTTTGCGGTCACGATGCTGTCACTGACGTAGCTGACCCCAATCTGCCGCTGCGCGTCGCCCGTAGGCCGCTTCGACACGAAATTGAACATGCCTGACGGATTCGCAGGTCCGTACAAGGAAGCAGATGGTCCATTGACGACTTCGATCTGCTGGAACTGTTCCATGGCATGGGCGACGGTGGCGTACATCGTCATGCCATCCAGCCTGGAGTTCTGGAAGTTGCCACCCTGCATGCCGCGCGTCTGCGGGCGCAGGATGTCGGGACCCTGCTGCTCCTGATAGGCCACCAGCGGCAGATACTTCGACACATCCTTGAAATTGGTGGCCTGCGAATTCTGGATGAGATCTCCCGGCAGCACGGCCACCGAGTACGGCGTATCCAGCAGCGATGCCGAGCCCATAGGGCCGAGACTGTCGACCGAATCCACCCGGTAGTGCTCCGATGGCAGCCGCTTGCCGGTGACGAGCACGCTGGACATGGGAGCCTCACCCTGCGACTTTTCCGATGACGCATCTGCGGCGATTGCCGGGACTGCCAGCACGCACAGGGTTGTCGCTAGAACGGGAGTCATTCTGTTCATGTGGCATCCGTTGACTTGGGGGCGCGCACGCTAGCACGCACGATCCCCGCTTCACGATATGCAGTGCATTGCATATGTGGTCACGGCAGTCCTCCCGATATAGTGATCGCAGTCACCAGCGCTCGGGGCACGAGATGCAAGATTTCAGAGTGAAGATCGCACTGTTGTCGTCGGCATTGTTTGCCATGTGCAGCGCTGCATACGCACAACAAAGCGACATGGCAACGGTGCAGATCTTTGCCGCCGGCAGCTTGCGCGGCGTCGTGAGTGATCTGGCGGCAGAATCAACCGCCAGGTTTCGCCTCGATGTGAAGGCAACCTTCGGTGGCTCGGGCGCGATGCGCGAACGCGTGGAAAATGGCGAGCACCCCGACCTGCTGCTGTCCGCCGATCTGGATTCCCCCCGCAAACTGGAGCGCGCCGGGCGCACTGCTGTGCCGGTAGTCGCCTTCGCGCGCAACCGCATGTGCGTGGTGTCGAGACGTGAAGCCGGAATCACGGCGTCCAACCTGATCGACGTGATGCTGAGACCCGAAGTGCGTGTCAGGACTTCCACCCCGGTGGCCGATCCTTCCGGCGACTATGCGTGGACCTTCTTCGATCGCATCGATCGAATCCGCACCGGGGCTGGCGCCCGCCTCAAGGAAAAGGCGCGCACCGTGATGAACGTAACCGCAACGCCCGCAGATCCGAAGCAAAGCGCCGCTGCGGCCTTGTTTGCATCACGCCGGATCGATGTGTCGATTACCTATTGCAGCGCCTCCGCGGGACTGGAGCGCGAATTGCCGGCACTGGTTTCCCTGCCTGTTCCGGCGGCACTGGATCCGCATCCGGTCTATGGCATCGCGGTCCTGTCGGACAAGCCCGCGGCGCAGAAGCTCGCGCTGTTTCTGCTGTCGGAAAAAGGCCAGGCGATCATCGCGCGTAACGGCCTTCTGCCACTGCTTGAACCCGCCGCCGTTTCTCAACCCTGATCGGCCGGGTCCCAGGTTCCAAAAACTTCTTCCACGGACTTGACCCTGCCGGGCTCGGTAGCGAAATAGCCCGGCAGCGCCGCAATGGCCGCCTCGAACGCGCCACCACGCATCACCTCGAGAATGCGCTGCACGGAAGGATTTTCCAGGCTGTGGCGGTGACAGACGAAGACATAGTCCTCGGTCACCAGCGGCACGAAATCCAGATCGAACTTGCGCGCCGCGGCTTCCACGCCGAAGCTGGCATCCGCCATGCCGCTGGCCACGTAAGCCGCCACTGCCGCATGGGTGAACTCCACCTGCTGAAAGCCCTGGATCCCGCCCGGATCCACGCCCTGCTGCGCCAGCAGTTCCTCGAACAGCATGCGCGTGCCTGATTCCGGATCGCGATTGACGAAACGTACATCGGGCTGCAGAAGCTGCGTCAGCCCGAGGATTCCTCGTGGATTGCCCTTGCGCACCATCAGACCCATTTCGCGCTTCACGAAACTGATCACGCGATGCTCGACGGGCGAGAGTGCGGCGCGCCAGCCGGCCATGCTGCGCGTCCGCAGTTCGCCCTGCGGCAGGTGCATGCCGGCCAGGTCGCAGCCGTGATGCGCCAGTGAAGCGGGCGAGTTGATGTTGCCCACATAGCGGAAATCGACCCGCAGGTTCTGCTCGCGCGACAACAGATCGCGCAGTGCCGAGACGGCAAAGCCGTGGCTGGCGTTGATGCGCACCACATCGCCCGGATCAGGCAGCAGTGCGTTGATCTCGGATTCCAGTTCCTGCGCCAGATTCTGCAACTGCGGACCCAGACGGGCCTGCAGCCGCTGGCCGGCCCACACCAGGCGTTCGCCGAAATTGGTCAGGAGGGTGCCGCGTCCCTGCCGCCGTTCCACCAGCGGCGTGCCGAAAAACTCCGACCACTGGCCAATCAGGTTCCAGGCATGCCGATACGACACGTCCGCCCGCTCGGCGGCGCGCGTGATCTTTCCGGTGGCGCGTATCTCGTTGAGAAAGTCCAGCATCACCAGCATGGATTGCTGGTCGCGCTCGCGCGTAAAGCGCCAGGCCGTCTCGAGCGAAATCCGCAGCGCCATCAGCCCAGGCGCTCAGGATGACTGTAGACGACCTGCTGCTCCTCCCGCGCGAATCCAACCAGCGTCAGGCCGCAGTCCTCGGCCAGACGCACGCCGAGCGCGGTCGGCGCTGAAACGGCCACCAGCATCCTGATCCCCAGAGTGGCTGCCTTCTGCACCATTTCATAGCTGGCCCGGCTGGTGACCAGCACATAGCCCTCGGCAAGGCTCTCGCCACGTCGCAGCTTTGCGCCGATCAGCTTGTCCAGCGCGTTGTGGCGACCCACATCCTCCCTCACCAGCTGTACCTCTCCCTGCCAGTTCACCCAGGCCGCGGCGTGCAGGCTTCCGGCCTGCGATCCCAGCGGCTGCAAGGCGCGCAGGCTGCGCAGTGCGCCGACCAGTTGCTCGCGTGAGGTACTGCCGCCAGCAGGCACCGGGGGCGGGCGCCGGATGGCGTCTTCGATGGTCTCCGCGCCACAGACCCCGCAGCCCGTGCGTCCGGTGAGGTTGCGGCGTCGCTGCAGCATCTCTCCCAGCCGCGAGCCCACCACCGAAAGTCGCAGTTCGAATTCGCCTGACGAGGTATCCAGCGACACGCCACGTATTTCGTCATGGGAAGCCACCAGGGCCTCGCTGACGGTGAACCCCACGCCCATGTCCTCCAGGTCGCGTGGCGTCGCCATCATGACCACATGCGGAATGGAGTTGTACGTCAGGGCCACGGGAGTCTCGGCCGCAATGCTGTCGACCGTGTCCTGCCAGACGCCGGCCCGCCAGCGCCGCACGGGCAGCAAGGCCACCGGTTCGTCCGCTGCTGCCACCCCCGGACCGGGGCCCGCGGTTGCGGTCATGCGCTCTCCTGGACGTAAAACGCCCAGTCTAGCGCGGCTACGCCAGGCGACCGAGCAGCGTCAGCAATTGATTCAGTTCGGCGGACGAGAACAGGTCATGCGCAAAGGACTCGGCCTGCTCGGCCTGCTTGCGCAATACCTGTGCCTGATGCGCGCCCGTGGCGGTGAGATGCAACCCATAGCGACGCCGGTCCTGATTGCTGCGCCGGCGCACCACCCAGCCCAGTTCCTCGAGCCGGTCGACCACGGCCACGACGCTCGCCTTGTCGATATCCAGCGCCGCCGCGATCTGGAACTGCGCCAGACCGGGATTCTGTTCGCACAGCACCAGCGTTCCGAATTCCGCCGGACCGATGTTGCCGGCCGACAGATTGCGCAGCCCGCGTCGCTGCAGCGCGAGCTGCGCCTTGCGGACGTGAAAGGTCAGTGAACGGCTGAGGATTCCCATGTCGACCAGATCGGGCGCGCTCTGGCCCAGTGCTGCTGCGCTGTTTCGCTCGCTGGCAGCCATCGGCATGGAGGTGAGCATGGTTTCTGTGGTCATGGCTTGAACAAAGCAAACGCCATGCCACTCCCTGCCGGGCCTCTGGCCGCAATTTGGCGGTCCGACCATTGTCCGGACCGCCCCATCGCGGCGCGCCTGCACTACCAGCGCGCAGTGCGGGCGCGCAGGCTGGTCAGTAGACGACCACCGAGCGGATCGATTCGCCCTCGTGCATCAGATGGAAGGCGTCGTTGATCTTCGCCAGCGGCAGCTTGTGCGTGATCAGCTCATCGATTCGGATCTTGCCATCCATGTACCAGTCCACGATCTTCGGCACATCGGTGCGGCCGCGCGCGCCGCCGAAGGCCGTGCCCTTCCACACACGTCCGGTGACGAGCTGGAAGGGACGCGTGGCGATCTCCTGTCCGGCCTCGGCCACGCCGATGATGATGGACTGGCCCCAGCCGCGATGGCAGCACTCCAGCGCCTGGCGCATCACCGTGGTGTTGCCCGTGCAGTCGAAGGAATAGTCCGCGCCGCCATTCGTGGCATCGACGATGGCCTGCACGACCTTGTCGTTGCCCACTTCCTTCGGATTGATGAAATGAGTCATGCCGAACTTCTCGGCCATGACGCGCTTGGCGGGGTTGATGTCCACGCCGATGATCTTGTCGGCGCCCACCATCTTCGCGCCCTGGATGACGTTCAGGCCGATGCCGCCCAGCCCGAACACGACGACATTCGCGCCTGCCTCCACCTTGGCGGTGTAGATCACCGCACCGATGCCGGTGGTGACGCCGCAACCGATGTAGCACACCACATCGAAGGGTGCGTCCTCGCGGATCTTCGCCAGCGCGATCTCGGGCAACACCGTGTAGTTCGAGAACGTGGAGCAGCCCATGTAGTGATACAGCGTCTGCCCGCCCATCGAGAAGCGGCTGGTGCCATCGGGCATCACGCCCTTGCCCTGCGTGGCGCGGATGGAGGTGCACAGATTCGACTTGCGCGACAGGCAGGTCTTGCACTGCCGGCACTCGGGCGTATAGAGCGGGATGACATGGTCGCCAGGCTTGAGCGTGGTCACGCCCTTGCCTACTTCGCGCACGATGCCCGCGCCTTCATGGCCGAGAATCGACGGGAAAAGCCCTTCCGAATCCTTGCCCGAGAGCGTGTAGGCATCGGTGTGGCACACACCCGTGGCCTTGATCTCCACCAGCACTTCACCCGGACCAGGGCCTGCCAGATCCACCTCGTGGATCTCCAGATCCTTGCCTGCCGCCACTGCCACTGCCGCCTTGGTTTTCATTGTCGTCTCCTTAAGACCCCTCTCGTACTACTTGCGCGGACCGAAGCGCAGCGCCGCGGTTGCCACACGAACTTCGATGAGAAAACACCATAGCGCGCCGACCAGCGCCAGCATGGCGCCGATGAAGGTCAGTGCGATCGTCGCGCCGAATGGAAAGGTGGTGACCGCCGCCCCGACCAGCACCACCACCACGAAGCCCACCAGCAGTGCCGCCACGGTGCTCAGTCTGATCGCGCGGTTGATCAACTTGCCGCGGCGGCTGGTCATGGCCAGGTAGGTGTGGATCTCGGCCGCTTCGTCGCCACTGGCATGCGGCAGCCGCGCCTCGAGACCACGCGCGCGATCCACCACGCGCGCAAGGCGCGAGGTGAGCGTGGCCAGCAGCACACCCAGGCCATTGAGCAGGAACACCGGCGCCAGCGACAGGCTGATGGCATGCGCCACATCGGTGACCGGCACGATGAAGTCGAGGCTGCCCATCAGCGCGCCTTCTCCTGCTCGGCCTTCAGCGAATTCACCAGCGCCAGATCCTGGTCGGTATCCACCGCCGGGCCAGGCAGCACGCGCGCATCGCCCACGCGGATCTCCATGCCGTTTTCCAGCGCCCGCAGCTGCTCGAGTTTTTCCAGTCGCTCGAGCGGACTAGGCGGCAGCATCGACAGCCGCCGCAGCGCGCCGATGCGATAGGCATAGATGCCGATGTGCCGGCGCGCGCCAGTGTAGCCACGCTGGCTGGCAAGGCCCGCCGGCGCGGTGTCGCGGCCCCAGGGAATGGGCGCACGGCTGAAATACAGCGCGCGGCCTGCCTGATCGGTGACCACCTTCACGCAGTTCACATCCTTGAATGCATCGACGCTGCCGATGCGCGTGGCCAGCGTGGCGATGGAGGCATGGGCGTGCTGCGCCAGCAACTCGGCCACCTGCTGCAGCAATTCGGGCGGCATCAGTGGCTCATCGCCCTGCAGGTTCACGACGATGTCCCCATCCTTCCAGCCGCGGGCCAGCCCCACTTCGGCGATGCGGTCGGTGCCGGATGCATGCGTGGGGGAAGTCATCTGCACGCGCGCCCCGAAGCCTTCTGCCGCCGCGAGGATGCGCTCATCGTCGGTGGCGATGACCACTTCGGCTGCCCCGCTCTGCTGCGCGATCTGGTGCACCCAGTACAGCATGGGCTGCCCGCAGATATTG
>JACZCW010010753.1_pt1 | contig 12116 bp, 15 predicted proteins | sample 8641861 | NCBI WGS metagenome assembly JACZCW01 (sample SAMN15324607, study PRJNA640507) | soil metagenome | isolation source: intercropping sugarcane | place: China: Luxin town, Laibin City, Guangxi Province | collected 2019-07-25 | depth 10cm m | reverse complement strand
GCGACATCGCGTTCGTCCGCGAGGACCAGAAAGACATCGCGGAGATCCAGCGCACCAAGGCGACCGCGCTGCGGAGCCTCCTCGACGCCGGCTACGAGCCGGACGCGGCGGTCGCGTTCCTGGAGTCCGACGACATCAGCAGGCTGACCGGAAAGCACTCCGGACTGTTCAGCGTGCAGCTTCAGCCGCCCGGCAGCGGCGATCCGACTACCGACCCGAACGCGGGAGGGCAGCAGCAGTGATCACGAAAAAGGCGCTCGGCCGCGTGCAGATCAAGGACGCCGACCAGGGCCTCGTCACCGCCGTTTTCAGCACGTTCAACGTGGTGGATGCCGACTGGGACGTGACTCTGCCGGGGGCGTTCGACGACGGCGCCGAGTGGATGATCTCCGCCTACGGGCACAAGTCCTGGGACGGTGCGCTGCCCGTCGGCAAGGGCGTCGTCCGCGTCGACGAGAAAGAAGCCCGCCTCGAGGGCCAGTTCTTCATGAACACCGAGGGCGGCCGGGAGACGTTCCTGGTCGTCAAGGAAATGGGCGACCTGCAGGAGTGGTCGTACTCCTGCCAGGCCGACAAGTGGTCGTACGGCGAGTTCGACGGCAAGCAGGTCCGCTTCCTCGAGCACATCGTCCCGGGCGGCGAGGTCAGCCCGGTGATCAAGGGCGCCGGCGTGGGCACCCGCACCACGGCCGTGAAGAGCGGCCTCACATTCGCCGGTGAGGCGGAGGCGGTCTTGGCCGACCTCGAGAACCTCACCGATCGCGCCGCGGACGTCATGGCGAAGCGGCAGAGCAAGGGCAAGGGACTCGGCGCCGAATCGTCGGCGCTGCTCGGCCGTGTCGAGGCGCAGTGCAAGCGCCTGGCCGGCCTGCTGGCCGAGCCGGAGCCCGAATCCACCACTCCGCCAGTGCTGCAGGTCGAGTACCTGCGGCACATCGCACGAATGCGAGGAATGACGGTATGACCGATCTGATGGAGTTCCCGGCGCTCAAAGAGGCGCTGGGCAAGCTCGACGAGCGCAACAAGAAGCTCCACGGCATCTTCTCCGAGGCCGGCCCGGAGATGGACATGGCCAAGGTCAAGTCCCTCGACGGTGACTCGGCCGCGAAGGTCGAGGCGATCCGCGCCCTCAACGAGGAGATCGACGCGGCCGGCGAGGAGGTCGACCGGCTCAAGGCGGTCGCCCGTGCCGCGGCCCGATCGAAGGATTGGGAGGCCGCGCAGGAGAAGGGCGCCGGGGACGGCGGCAAGGGCGGCAAGGCGCGCGAGGCCGAGGCCCGCAAGTCGTTCGGTGAGCAGTTCACCGACTCGATCGCGTTCAAGGGCAAGCAGGGCGCGAGCGGCCCCGAGGCCCACCTGGACATCGAACTCAAGGCGCTGTTCGACAGCGGCGCAGCCGGCACCCCGGAGACGGTGCGCGGCCCGCGGCTCGTCGACTACATCACCCGGCCGATTCAGCTGATCGACCTCATCCCGCAGACCACCACCAGCCAGGTCGCCGTGGTCTACATGGAAGAGACGACGTTCGTCAACAACGCGGCGGAGATCCCCGAGGGTGGCCCCTACCCCGAGTCGCAGCTCGGCCTGACCGAGAAGTCGGCGCCGGTCCGCAAGATCGGCACGTGGATCCCGATCACCGACGAGACCCTCGAGGACGTGCCGCGCGCTCGCCAGTACGTCGACAACCGGCTGCCGTTCATGGTCAAGCAGCGCATGGATATCCAGATCCTGGCCGGCAGCGGCGTCGGCAACAACCTGACCGGCCTGCACAACACCGCGGGCGTCCAGACCCAGGCCAAGGGCGGCGACACCGGCCCGGACGCGGTCTACAAGGCCATCACCAAGGTCCAGACCCTCGGCCTGGCGTTCCCGGACGCCACCGTGTGGCACCCGAACGACTGGCAGGACATCCGCCTGCTGAAGACCACCGACGGTATCTACATCTGGGGCTCGCCGTCCGAGGCCGGCCCGGCCCGGATCTGGGGCCTCCCGGCCGTCCTGGCTCTCGGCGCCGTCGAGGGCACGGTCGACGTCGGCGACTTCGGCAACTACTCCGAGCTGGCGGTCAAGCGCGGCATCGACGTGCAGATCTCCAACTCGCACGCCGACTTCTTCACCAACGGCAAGCAGGCGATGCGGGCCGACGTCCGCTGCGCGCTGGTCTGGTACCGGCCGAAGGCGTTCTGCACCGTCACCGGCATGTGACCGGTCCGCCCACCTGACCAGCACAAACAAGGAGAACGGATCATGCCCTACTCGGGTGGATACCCCAACGGCTCGCTGAAGTGGGCCCGCGGCCGCTACGACTTCGCCGTCGACGGCGGTGCGGTCGGCGACATCGACCTCACCAGCGCGGTCGTGCTGCCCGCGGGCGCGGTCGTCCTGACCGGGTTCATCGAGGTCGACACCGTGCCGACCTCGGGCGGCTCGGCCACGATCGCGCTGAAGACCGAAGGCGCGGCGGACCTGCTCGCCGCGTCGGCGATCTCCGGCGCGCCCTGGTCGACGACCGGCCGCAAGAGCCTCGTCCCGGTCGGCACCGGCGTGACCAGCGTCAAGACGACCGCGGCCCGCAAGCTGCAGGCCACCGTCGCGACCGCCGCCCTCACCGCCGGCGTCTTCGACGTGGTCGTCGGCTACATCGAGATGCCGGACTGATGGCCGCCGCGACCGAGCGTCTCTGGCGCACCGGCGACGGCCGCCTCGTCCGAGACGGCGACCCCGACGGCGAGTTCCTCGCCTACCCGGCCGGCGCCCGCATCGAGCCGAAGGACGAGCACCTCGTTCCCGGCTCGGCCCCGGCGGCGAAGGCAGCGCGGAAGCCGGCCGACAAGCAGGCGGCCAAGCCTGCCGACAAGTAGCAGCGCGGGCGCCCTGGTCGTCGACTGGGGCGCCCGCACCATCACCGGCCTCGCCGTCCCCTACGGCCGCGTAGCGCGCTCCGGCGGCCGCCGCATCCAGTACCTGCCCGGATGGTGGCGCACCGCCGGCCCGGTGCGGCTGCTCCGCGACCACGACAACTCCCAGCGCCTCGGCCGGGCCCTGCACCTGGCCGACGTCGACGCCGGCCTGCACGCCGTGCTGCAGGTGCGCGCCGGCCGAACTGGTGATCGCGCGCTCGCCCTGGTCGACGCCGGCGACCTCGGGCTGTCCGTGCAGACCGACGACGCCGAGTTCCACGCGGACCGCGACGTGCGGCTCGTGGTGGCCGGTCTGCTGCGGGAGATCTCCCTGACCAAAGACCCAGCGTTCGGAAGGTGGTGAGCGCATGCCTGTGACCGCGACCTGCTCGGTCGAGTCGCAGCGCCCGGTCGGTGACCTGTGGCCGATCGAGGTCGACGTGACCGACGCCGACGGCTACACGGCCAGCGAAACGCCGGTGGTGACCGTGACCCTGCCCGACGGCTCTACAGCCACCCCGACCGTGGAAAGCACGACCGGGGGCCGCTACCGGGCCAGCTACCCGCTCGCAGCGGCCGGCCGGCACGTGGCCACCGCGACGACCACCGGCTACGGGACGGCGGTGTTCACGGTCACCGCGGTGGCGCCGACCGTCGCCGGCGGGATGCCGGCGGTCGCGGACGTCAACGCCTACCTGGGTGCCAACTCGCACCCCACCGAGGAGATCGCCGACGCGCTCACCGTCGAGACGGCGGCGCAGCGAGCGATCTGCGCGATCCCCGCGTTCTACCCGGCCGATCTGCGCGGCGCTCTGATGCGGCGGGTGGCCCGGAATCTCAGCATGCGGCTGATCCCACTGGCGCAGCCGGTGGGTGACGCCGAGGCGGGCGGGCCAGCGTTCTCCCCGTACGACCCGGAAATCAACCGCCTCGAGCGGCCGCACCGGCGGCTGCTGGTCGCGTGAGCACCGACGTGACCCGGGCCGCGCTCGCCGCGGCTATGTCCACGGTCGACGGCGTCACCGGCTACGAACGGCGCGGGCTGGTGAAGTCCCCGCGCCCCGGAGACGGCTGGGTGATGTGGCGCGGCGGCCAGCGCGCCGACGGCTGGGAATTCACGAACACCTGGGCCGTGGTGATTGTGCTGGCCGGTGACGAGGTCCAGGCCGACACGTGGATCGAAACCCACATCGACGCGCTCACGGACGCGCTGGAGCCGGTGATGTTCGTCGAAGCCTTCCAGCCCGCAGTCCTGCCGCTGACCGGCACCCCGCCCAGCGAAGCGCTCGCCCTGATGATCACAGGAAGATCGGAGTAGACCAATGCCAGCACCCACCGGGGCGCATGTGTACAAGAACTGCCTTCTGACCGTGGAAGGCACCGAGTACACCAATCAACTGACCAAGGCCCTGCTGAAGCCCGACTCGCCGTCGCAGACCCTGCGCACGCTGGTGCCGGACGGTCAGGTGACCGACAACGATTCGCCGATCTGGACGTTCGAGGTGTCCGCTCTGCAGATCAACATTGCCGGTGGTCTGGCGAAAGCGCTGCGCGACGCGGCGGTGGGCGACGAGCTCGACTGCGTGCTGCAGCCGGTTGCCGGCAGCGGCGCGCCGCAGGCGTCGTTCACGATCAAGGCGAAGCCGGTCGACTTCGGCGGCACGCAGGGCCAGTGGGGCACGTTCGAGGACGTCTTCGGCGTCGTCGGGCAGCCCGTGTTCGGGACGTCCGCCTGATGGGCTACATGAAGCTGCCGATGCAGGCGCTGATGGCCGATGGCCGGACTCTCACGGTCGAGGGCGACCAGCGCGACCTGGCCCAGTTCGAGGCTTCGGGCCTGCCGGAGAAGGTGTTCATCCGCGTCCGGTACATCGCCTGGTCGGCGCTCAAACGCTCCAAGCAGTACAGCGGCGGCTGGGAGCAGTTCAACGCCGAGGACTGCATCGAGGCCTCCGACGTGCCCGACGGCGATGAGGAAGAGGAGGCCGAGGACGGCGCTGAGCGCCTGGACCCTGGCCCGAAGGATCAGTCCGCCGCGAGCTGATCCACCTCGCGATCGTCAGCGGGCAGTCGTTCCTCGAGCTCCTCGAATGGCACCCCCGGGACGTGGACACCCTCCTCGAGCACTACCGGGATCAGGCCAGCGAAGCCCGCCTGGCGGAGAAGCGCCGGGAAATGGCCGGCCAGGGGGGCGGGTGAGCATGGCGACCAGCTTCGACCAGCTCATCCAGGAGCTCCGCGCCTTCGACGGGCGGCGGGAAATCGTCAAGGCGATGTCGAAGGGCATCCGCAAGAGTGCCCCGAAGGTGCGGCGGAAGATCCGTGCCGCGGCGGTCGCGATCCTCCCGGAGGAGGGCGGCCTCAACCAGTGGGTCGCGAAGATCCGGATCAACCTGCAGATCAAGACCGGGTCGCGGTCGGCGGCGATCAAGCTGGTCGGCGGCCGCAACTCGGTGGGTGGCCGTTCTGACATCGCCGCGATCGACCGCGGCCGGGTCCGCGCCCCGACGTTCGGGCACCGGCAGCGGGGCGCCTGGCACACGGTGACCGTCGAGCCGGGCTTCTTCCGGCAGACCGCGGCTGAGGCAGACGACTGGCGGGCCGACGTCGACCGGGAGGTCGACCAGGCCCTCGAAACGCTACGCCGGGGGAGGTGACGCATGGCCCGCGACGTCGAGTTCAACGTAACCGCCTCCGACAAGACCGGCACCGCGCTGGCCGCCGCCGAGGCGAAGTTCAAGGCCACGCAGGACCGGATCAGCCGGGAGTCCGACAAGGCGTCCAACAGCCTCACCAAGATGGGTGCCGCCGGGGCGCAGTCGGTGACGAAGCTGCGCCGCGAGCTCGAGATCGCGGAGAAGGACCTGAAGGGCCTCGCGGCCGCGTTCGCGAATGCCGGGTCGGCGTCCGAGCGGATCGACATCACGAAGAAGATCCGCAAGCAGAAGTCCGAGATCGGCAGCCTGCAGAACGCGCTGAAGCTGCTCGAGGGCGACGCCGTCAAGATCGGCGCCTCGTCGGGGCAGCTGCTCGGGGTGGGTCTGGCCGCGGCGGCGCCGTTCATAGGGGCAACGATCTCAGCGGCGGTGATCGGCGGAGCCGGCGCCGGCGGTGTCATCGGCGGCGCCTACCTGGCGGCCCGGGATCAGCGGGTGAAGTCGGCGGGGACGGAGCTGGGCAAGAATTTGCTCGGCCAGCTGGAGCGGGACGCGGCGCCGTTCGTGGATCCGCTGCTGAAGAACATCGCGAAGGTGGAGCTCCGGTTCGGGCAGATGAACACCCGGATCAAGAGCATCTTCTCGAACTCGTCGGGTTTCCTGGATCCGCTTGCTGACGGGCTGCTCGACGGGGTGGACGGGATCCTGCGGGGTGTCGACAAGCTGGTGGCGAAGGCCGGGCCGGTGATCGATTCGTTCGGCCGGTTGTTCTCCGGGGTGGGTGACGCGACCGGGCAGGCACTGGAGATCATCTCGGGTGGCTCGGACGAGGCGGCGGATGCGGTCGATGACCTCAACGCGATCCTGCAGACGCTGATCATCTCGGCGGGCGTGGTCATCCGGGTGCTCACCGAGGCGTATGGGGTGATGACGTTCATCCCCCGGCAGATCCAGCGTGCGGAGCGGGCGCTGGGCCTGATGGATGACGAGCAGACCGCGGCCGTGTCGTCGGCGAACGCGCTCGCGTCGGTGCAGAAAACGATGGGCACGATCATCCTGTCCGCCGGTGAGGCGGCCGGGAACGCGGGCCTGAACATGCAGACCTACGCCGACAAAATGAACGACGCGGCGGCCAAAGGCCGGTCGCTGTATGACTCGCAGACGCAGGTCGCGCAGGCGATCGCGGACGCCCGGAAAGCGTTGAAGGAGAACGGGAAAGGTCTCGAAACCAACACCCAGAAACAGCGCGACAATCGGGCTGCGCTGTCCAGTGTTGCCGGGGCGCTGACCGCGAACTACGACGCGTATGTCAAGGTCAACGGCGAGGGGAAGGGTGCGCAGGCGGTCGCCGAGGCCAACCGTACGAAGTTCATCCAGCTCGCCACGGCGTTCACCGGGTCGAAGCGGAAGGCGCAGGAGCTGGCCACCCAGATGGGCCTGCTCAAGCCGAAAACGATCAGCTTCCACGCGAACACCCACGACGCCGAGGGCCGCATAAAAGCGCTGCAAGGCCGTATCAACGGGGTGCACGGCAAAACCGTCAACGTCAACGTGGCGATCAACGCGGGCCGTCTCGCGTCGATCGAGAACCGGCTGAACCGGCTCGGCGGGTCGCTGTACAACGCCGCCGGCGCCACCTGGGCGGCACTGGACACGAACTCGGGCCTGGCCCGGGCCGGCGGCCCGACGCCGGTCAGCCTCACCAGCCAGGTCGCGGTCAGCCTGGACGGGCGGCCGTTCTACGCGATCGCTGTGCAGGCGTCGCAGGACCGCTCCGACCGTGACGCCTGGCGGCAGAAGGTGGGGCGGCGCCGGTGACGAACCTCTACGTCGGTGCGGGCGCGGCCAGCACAGGCAACAACGCGTCCGTCAGCCCGGCGCTGCCTGCCGGGGTCGCTGAGGGTGACCTGATGCTGCTGGTGGCGTCGATCCGTAACGTCGGGACGGGCAGCGTGAACACGCCGGACGGCTGGCGGTTCATGGGCGGCGGCTCGGGGTTCGAGATCGAGGGCCGCTTCTACCAGGCGGGCGACACCGCGCCGACGGTGACGTTCAACGGCGGGGTCGCCGGCGCCGACACCATGGCCCGCGTGGTCGCGTTCCGGGGGGTGGCGCCGGACGTGCTGGGGCAGTCGGTGCTGGCGTCGCAGAGCAACTCGTCGGCGCAGGACATCGCCTACCCGGCACTGGATGTGCCCGGCGACGGGTTCGCGCTGTTCATGGCGCTGTGGAAGCAGGACGACGCCAGCGCCGTCACGACGCCGGCCGGGTGGACGGCGATCGGGCTGACCTCCACCACGACCGGCGACGACGCGGCAACCGGGCTGTTCTACCAGATCCAATCCACCGAGGCCGACATCACCTCCGGCACTGCGACGGTCACCGGCGGCGCGTCGGCGATCTCCCGGGCCCTGCTGCTGGCGCTGAAACCCGCTGCGGCGATCGTGGTCCACGAGCAGGACGCGTGGCCGCCCCGGGTGCAGATCGTCCTGTCCGGCCTGACGATCGGTGACAGCGTGACCGTCTACCGGGAGGTCGTCGGGCAGCGGACCGCGGTGCGCGGCGGCTCCGTCGACGCGGTCACCGACACCGCCTACGTGACCGTCGACGCCGAGCTGCCGTTCGGGGTGCCCGTCTCCTACGTCGCCGTTGTGGCCGGATCCGCCGAGTACGCGACCACCGCGACCACCTACACCCTGCCGGGCGGGAAGGTCGCGCTGTCCGACGCGATCGCCGGCACCTCGGCGGAGGTGGTCGTCATGTCCGCCGACCCGAAGGCCCGGGCACGCAAGTCGGCCCGGTTCAACGTCGGCGGTCGGAATCTGATGGTGTCGGGCCCGCTGGGCCAGCCGGAGTCCGCCTACGACCTGTTCGTGGAGACCACCACAGCGCGGGACAACACGATGGCGCTGCTCGAGTCCGCGACCGAGGGGATCGTGCAGATCCGGCAGCCGCTGACCGGCGTCTACGACGGTGTCGACGCGTACCTGGCCGTCGACAAGGTGACCGAGTCCCGCTGGTCGCAGGACGGCTCCGATCAGCGGCGCCTGATCACGATCGAGTACGCCGAGGTGGACGGGTGGGCGGACACGCTGACCGCGCGGGGGTTCTCGTACGGCGAGGTGGAGGCGTTCTACGCCGGGCTGACCTACGCCGACGCGGCCGGCGACTACGCCACCTACCTCGACGCCATCCAGGGGGACTTCTCGTGATCACGGTCTCCGACACGGCGCGCGCGGTCATCGACTCGGGCCGCTACATCTACCAGGTGCGGGCCAGCTCCTGGCTCGGTGACGAGCTCCTCGCCGACGACATCCCGATCGATGACGCGTCCGAGGAGACCGACCGGACGCTGCGTGTCCCGGAGCGGGTCACCCTGACCGTGCCGAAAATCGACCGGGGGATCTCGTGGGCGCCGACGAGCGATGACCATCCGCTCGCCGCGAACGGCCAGACCCTGAAGATCAGCCTCGGAGTCGGCCTGGGCGTCGACGGCACGGAGTGGTTCCAGCGCGGCGAGTTCCTGATCCTCGAGTCCGCGGTGTCCGACGACGGGCAGTCGGTGCGGGTGACCGCGGTCGGCCTGCTCTATCTGGTGCAGGAGGCGGGTTTCGTCGCACCGTTCCAGCCGTCCGGGACGATCGCGGGCACGTTGCGGGCGCTGATCGAGCCGGCTGTGCAGGCGGATCTGGACATGGCGCCGGACGACCGGCCGGTGCCGGCCGGCATCAACTGGGACACCGACCGGCTCGGGGCGCTGTACGAGCTGCTGGACGCGTGGCCGGCTGTCCCGGTCATGAACGAGCAGGGCTATCTCGAGATCCTGCCCGACGAGGTGCCGACCGCCGCGGTGCGGGCGTTCACGGATCAGGCCGGCGGGACGGTGGTGTCGGCTGTCGGGTCGTCGGGCCGTGACGGGGCGTTCAACGTGGTGGTGGCGACCGGGAACGCCGCCGACGGCAGTGAGGTGCGCGGTGTCGCGTATGTGACGTCCGGGCCGTGGGCTTACCCCGGCGGGGCGGCGAATCCGTTGCCGGTGCCGTTCGGGTATTCGTCGCCGCTGCTGGCCACGCAGGCGCAGTGCACGGCGGCCGCGGGGACGGTGCTGGCCCGCAAGATGCGGGCGGCGGTCCTGCGCCGGTTCACGGTCACGGCGGTCCCGGATCCGACGCTGCAGGCGGGCGACGCGGTCACCGTCACCAACGACGAGGTGACGGATCTGCTGTGCACGGTGGAGCGGATCCTCCTGCCGTACATGCCTGATCAGATGCAGCTGACGGTGGTGAGCACGGTATGAGCGATCCCGCCGGTAACGCGGTCAGCCTGGCCGGTATCCCGTCCGGCGTCGGCACGGCGGTCGGCGCCGCCGCTGACGGCCTGGTCACGGTGACGGTCAACGGCGTCGACGTGCAGATGCTGGCCGCCCGCGATGTGTCGTTCGCTGCCGGTGACCCGGTCGCGTTCGTCCGGGCCGGTGGCGTGTGGGTGGCGATGTGCCGCACCGGCACGGCTGCGCCGCCGCCGCCGCTGAGCCCGCCGCCTCCTCCGCCGCCGCCGAAGCCGGTCACGGTGACCGGGTCGAAGACGTTCACGCCGGTGGAGACCCGGTCGCGGCAGGGGTCGAAGTGGCGGACCGACAACGACGACGTCTACCAGGGCCAGTACGGCGGCAACGGCACCCACACAGGCTGCGCGTTCTACGGCAACGGACCGCGGTCGCTGGCCGGCGCCACGGTGACGTCGGCGCGGGTGAAGCTTCGGCGCCGTAACGCCGGCGGGATCACCGCGGCGCAGGACACGACGTTCCGTCTGGTCACGCAGAGGACCCGCCCGTCCGGGGCACCGACGCTCGGCTCGTCGACCGACGGCCCGAATCTCGCGTGGGGCCAGTCGACGACGTTCACGATCCCCACCTCGTGGGCGCAGGCGATGGTCGACGGCACCGCGGGCGGGCTGGCGATCTTCGAGTCGGACGGCTCCCCGTACGTGATCCTCGACGGCCGGTCGCATTACAGCTCGGCGTTCGCTCTCACGATCAACTACTCCCGGACCTTGTAGGAGGGCCTGCGATGGGCGCCACCACCAGCAACCGCGGGTATCCCTACCCGCAGTCCACCGACGATTTCCGGCCCTACGAGGACATTCAGGCCCTGGCGGAGGCGGTCGACGCGGACGTGGAGCCGCTGACGGGGCGGCTCGCCGCGTTGGAGGCGCCGCCGATGTGTCACCTGGTGCAGCAGTCCGCGCAGACCGGCTGGACGACCAACACGCTGACGCTGATCACGTTCGGCAGCGGCAGCGAGGTGATCGACACGCACGACCTGCACGACACGGGCACCAACACCGGCCGCATCGTCATCGGTAAAAGCCTCGGCTGGTGGGCGATCTCCGGCACGTACGCGGCGGCCAGCAACGCCGCGACGTCGATCATCCGCGCCGCCATGTACAAGAACGGCTCCGTGATCAACGGCAGCTTCGGCGGGCTGCAGGTCAGCAGCAGCAGCAGCTTCTACACCGTGCAGACGCCTGTGCTGCTGGTCGAGGCCACGAGCGCCTCCGACTACGTGGAGCTGTACGGGCACCAGACCGCAGGGTCCGGCACCATCGGCACCGCGATCAACTCGTCCATGGTCGCGAGCTCGTTCACCGCCCGCAAAGCGGACTTCACGTAGGAGGCCAGGTGTCGTTCCCCGCAAGCCTCACGCTGGTCACCGTCACCATCCAGCTCGACGCCCTCCCGTCCGGTGGCGGCGCCGGCACCGTGCAGTTCATCTCGCCGCGCACGGTGCCGCTGCAGGGCACCTCCCTGGTGCAGCCCATCGACACCACCGTGGAGATCGGCGCGGACGGGGCCGGGACGATCCAGCTGCCGGCCGTCGACGCCACCGGCTGGTCGCCGGCCGGCTGGGCGTACACGGTCATCGGCCGGACCGCGCACGGATCGTGGCGCGGCACCCTGCAGCTGCTGCACACCGACACCACGGTGGCGCTGCATGAGCGGCTGCAGATCGACGGCACCGCCACCCCGGGGGTCTCCTACCTGCTGCTGTCGCAGAAGGGCGTCTACGGCGGCGTGGCCGCGCTCGACCCGACCACGGGCGAGGTCCTCGACGGCGACGGCAACCCCGTCTCCGGTGGCGGGGGTAGCGGGGGCATCTCCGACTCGATCGTCAACGCCAAGGGCGACCTGATCGCGGCGACGGCCGCGGACACCGTGACCCGGCTGCCGGTCGGCGCGAACGGCAGCGTGCTGACCGCGGCGTCCGGGCAGTCGACCGGCCTGTCGTGGGCGACGCCCTCGGTGGCGGCGGCGGGTATCACGGACTCGACGGCCACCGGCCGGTCAGTGCTGACGGCCGCCGATGCGGTGGCGGCCCGGACGGCGATCGGCGCCGGCACGTCGAGTCTGGAGCTTGGTACGACGTCGAGCACGGCGGCCGCCGGCGATGCGCCCGCGGCGGGGGGGGGCCGGCAGGCCGCGGGCACCACCGGCGTGCACGGGAACGCCCCCACCGCCGCCTTGGGCCTCACCCGCGACGCCCGGCTGTCGGGGGCTCCG
>JACZCW010024005.1_pt1 | contig 12258 bp, 13 predicted proteins | sample 8641861 | NCBI WGS metagenome assembly JACZCW01 (sample SAMN15324607, study PRJNA640507) | soil metagenome | isolation source: intercropping sugarcane | place: China: Luxin town, Laibin City, Guangxi Province | collected 2019-07-25 | depth 10cm m | reverse complement strand
GTTTCCTTGTACTTGGTCTTCATGTCCGCGCCGGTCTCGCGCATGGTCTTGATCACCTTGTCGAGCGACACATAATGCGTGCCGTCGCCGCGCAATGCCATACGCGCCGCATTGATGGCCTTCACCGCGGCGATGGCATTGCGCTCGATGCACGGAATCTGCACCAGGCCGCCGACCGGGTCGCAGGTCAGGCCCAGGTGATGCTCCATGCCGATTTCAGCCGCGTTTTCCACCTGCGCCGGCGTGCCACCCAGCACCGCGCAAAGCGCGCCGGCCGCCATGGAACAGGCCGTTCCCACTTCGCCCTGGCAACCCACTTCGGCGCCGGAAAGAGAAGCATTTTCCTTGTAGAGAATGCCGATGGCGGCGGCGGTGAGCAGCAAGTCGTAGATGCCCTGCTCCGTGGCTCCGGCGATGAAGCGCGAGTAATAGTGCATCACGGCCGGAATGATGCCGGCTGCGCCATTGGTGGGGGCTGTAACCACCCTGCCGCCCGCGGCATTCTCTTCGTTCACCGCCAGCGCATACAGGTTCACCCAGTCCAGCACCACCAGCTGGTCGCGCAGCGCCGCTTCAGGGTTGCGCGTGAGCTGCCCGTACAAGTCGGGCGCGCGGCGCTTCACCTTGTACCCGCCAGGCAACACGCCGGGGGTACTGCAACCCCGCTTCACGCACTCCTGCATCACCAGCCAGATGCGCGCGAGTCCTGCGTCGATCTGCGGATCATCGCGCCATACCCGTTCATTGCGTCGCATGATGCCGGCGATGCTCTGCTGTTCGCGTCCGCAGATCGCCAGCAGCTCTTCGGCGGTGCGAAACGGATGCGGCAGCACCGTGTTGTCGGCCACGATGGTCTTGTCGCCGGCCTCATCGCCACTGACCACGAAGCCACCGCCCACCGAGTAATACTGGTGTGCGGCGACAAGGGTTCCGTCAGGGTCGAATGCGCTGCAGCGCATGCCATTGGCGTGCAGCGGCAGCGATTCGCGGCGATTGAAGATCAGGTCGGTCTTTTCGTCGAAGGCGATCTCCTGCGCGCCGAGCAGTTTCACCCGCCGTGTCGCGCGCATGTCGGCGAGGAGCTGCGGCACGGCTTCCACATCGACGGTGTCCGGTTCATGGCCGGCCAGACCCAGCAGCACCGCCTTGTCGCTTCCGTGGCCTTTGCCCGTGGCACCCAGCGACCCATACAGCTCCACCCGCAGGCGCGCGCAACGTGGCAGAACACCATCAGTCTGCAGCCGCAACGCGAACAGGCGGGCCGCACGCATCGGCCCCACGGTGTGCGAGCTCGGGGGGCCGATGCCGATCTTGAACAGATCAAAGACACTGACGGCCATGGATCAAAGGTAAAGGATTCGGCGAAGGTCTGCGAACTGACGGCGCTTCGCGTCAGACAGCGCTGACGCCCGCCGGGCCAACGCACGAGCAGCAACGGGCGCGAGCGCCGTGCCGCGAGCGGGAACGCCCGCGCTACGGCGCCCGGCGCACGCTGAGCACCTTCACCGGCTCCGCCAGCATCTGCCCCTTCATCGAGCCGTCACCCGCTTCCTGCGATCGCGGCAGCTCCAGCATCTGATGCACGATATCCATGCCCATGGTCACCCTGCCGAAGGCCGCGTAGCCCGGGTCCGCGCCATCAGGCGTGGCGTCGAGAGTCGTCAGGTCGCCCACCACGATGAAGAAATCCGCCGTGGCGGTGCCCGGATCCCTGCGCGCCATGGAGAGCGTGCCGTCCAGATGACTGAGTCCCGTCACGGTGGTGGGCTCATGCGCGACAGGCTTCAGGACCAGCTTCGGATTGCCCTTGAGCCCGCCCTGCACCAGCCCGTACATGCCGTCATCGCCAACCTTCACGCCACGATAGAACGTGATGTTGTCGAAGCGCTTCTGGTCCACATAGCGCAGAAAGTTGGCCGCGGTGAGGGGCGCGCGCTGTGTTTCAAGTGCTACGCGGATGTCGCCCAGCGCGGTGTGCAGGATCACGTCGACGGTGGCGGGCGCCGCCGCCGCAGCAGGCGTTTCAGCGGTGGATGCTGCCGCCGACGCGGAAGGCGCTTGCTGCGCGCAAAGGATCGAAGAACAGGTCAATGCGGCGATCGCCGCCCAGCGGGCCATTATTCTCATCGGCCAACTATGGCACGAACGCGGCGCTACTTGAATCGCACCGCCGCCAGCTTGCTGGCCGTCTGCTCCAGCTCCAGCTCGCTCTGCAATTCGGCCATCGGAATGGCGCCCTGCATGCTGATCAGCCGTTCGAATTCCTCCGGCGGAACGGCCGGGCTGCAGTAATAACCCTGGTACTGATCGCAGCCCAGCTTGCGCAGCGCCTGAAGCTGCGCTTCGGTTTCCACGCCTTCCGCCACCACCTTCAGGTGCAGGCCATGCGCCAGCGAAACGATGGCCTGCACGATGGAAGCGTCGTCGGCGCGCGTATCCATCTCGGCCACGAAGGTCTTGTCGATCTTGAGCTTGTCGATGGGAAAGCGGCGCAGATAGCTCATGCTGGAATAGCCGGTGCCGAAATCATCCACCGATACGAGCACACCCATGCGGCTGAGTTCTTCCAGCACGGCGATGGACTCTTCCGGATTGCTCATGACGCAGCTTTCGGTGAGCTCGATTTCAAGGTATCTGGCTGCAAGCCCGGCGCTCTGCAGCGCATCGCGCACGCTGTCGACCAGTCCCGGCTGGTGAAACTGCGCCGCGGAGATGTTGACGCCCACGCGCAGGAAAGGCATGCCCCGGTCGGCCCAGCTGCGCGCCTGCCGGCAGGCTTCATGCAGCACCCAGCCGCCGATCATGCCGATCTGTCCGGTCTCCTCGGCGATGGGGATGAATTCATTCGGCGCAATGTAGCCGCGCTCCGGATGGCGCCAGCGCAGCAGCGCCTCCGCGCTGCGCACCGCGCCACTGAGCGTGTCCACCTTGGGCTGATAGTGCAGTTCGAACTGCCCGGTGCGCAGTGCCTGGTGCAGATCACTCTCGAGCCGCAGGCGGTACTGCGCCGTACCACCCATGTCGGCACAAAACTGCTGCAGCCCGCCGCCGCGCTGCTTGGCGTGGTACATGGCGGCATCGGCATTGGTCAGCAGCAGCTCGGCGCGGTCGCCATCGCGCGGAAACACCGCCACGCCGAAGCTGGCAGATGTGTGGATGTCGATGCCGTCGATGCGCATGGGCAGGGCCAGCGCCTCCAGCGCGCGCTTCGAAACGGTATCCGCCTCGGCCTCGCCCGACGGGGCAGCCAGCACGAACACGAATTCATCGCCGCCCTGCCGGGCCAGCGTATCGCCTTCGCGCACGCAGCCCGCCAGGCGCCGCGCAATCTCCTGCAGGAACATGTCGCCGGCGTGATGCCCCATGGAATCATTCACCAGCTTGAAGCGATCCAGGTCGCACACCAGCACGGCGAAGCGCTCATCCTGGCGAAGCGCCTGCGCAATGGCCTGCTGCAACCGGTCTTCGAGCAACGCGCGGTTTGGCAATCCGGTCAGTGAATCATGCGTGGCCATGTGCCGCAGCTGGCGGTTGGCCGCCTCCAGGCCACGCGTGCGCACCGCGACCGCCTTCTCCAGCGAGGCCACCTGGTTCTTGATCAGGCGCTCGTTCTGCCATTTCTGGCACAGGGCCGCGGCGCATTGCTGCACTTCGATGGGTTCGAAGGGCTTGCGCAGCACCAGCAGTTTGTCCGAGTAGTTCAGCCGCGCCATGACCTCGTTCCACTCGTAATCGGAGTGCGCCGAGCAGATCACCACCTGGACGGCCGGATCCACCGCCCACAATCTTTCGATGGTCTGCAGGCCATCGATGCCCGGCGGCATGCGCATGTCTACGAAGGCCAGCGCATAAGGACGCCCGCCAGCCAGCGCCTTTTCTGCCTTGCGCACCCCCTCTTCACCCTGCAGCGCAGAATCGAGCTCGAAGTGCGGTGAGGGCAACGCCGTGGTGGCGCCCAGCAGCTCCGACTCCAGCAGGTCGAGCGCGGCCGCGCCGGCGATGGGCTCGGTCAGTACCTTGCGAAAATCCTCGTGGATGGCCTCGTTGTCATCGATCACGATGACGCGACGATTGATGTTCGCCAGCGCCAGATGCACGCCGGAGCTGCGGTCCGCAGACTCAGTCATTGCGACGCTCCGGCGGCTTCGGAGGCAGCGTGAGCTGGAACATCGCCCCGTGCCCCAGCCCTTCGCTCACCGCGGCGAGCGACCCTCCGAGTTCCTTCGCGGCCAGCGCCGCGCTGTGCAGCCCGAATCCATGGCCGGACTTGCGGGTCGTGAAACCATGCGTGAACAGGCGACCCATGACCTCAGGCGCGATGCCCACGCCATTGTCCACCACCGAAACACGACCCCCGCCTTCGCGGGTTGCCTCGATACGCACCACCACCTGCTTGTCCGTGTTGCCGGATTCGTCGCAGGCGTACTTGGCATTGCGGATCAGGTTGACCAGGATCTGCAGCACCTTGTGCTTGTCCACGGTGATCTGCGGTTTGGCGCGGTAGTCCCGCTTCAATGCCACATGATGCCGGGTAAGTGCGCCGGAGTTCATGCGCAGGCTGTCTTCCACCAGCTCCTCGACACCCACGGTATCGAGCACGCCACAACGCTTCGCATAGGCCTGCTGCATGTTCACGGCTTCCTTGATGTGGTCAAGGTTGGCGCGCAGGTCCGCGAGCTCTTTCAGCAGGCCATCGCGCTCGCTCCTGAGCTGCGCGGCCAGCGCGGTCAGATACTGCGGCAGCTTTGCGCCACGGGGGTCACGCGCGAAGAAGCCCGGCAGATCGTCCTTGTGCTGCGCCAGCAGCGCCGCCGCATCGGCCAGGCGCGCGCCCTTGCTCGCCTTGATGCGGTCCGCGGCCAGACTGGCCGACACGTTCACGCTGTTGAGCACATTGCCCACGTTGTGCAGCACATTGGTGGCCACCTCGGCCATGCCGGCCTGGCGCGATGCATCCACCAGCGCCTTCTGCACGCGTTCCATTTCCTCCTGCATCTGCTTGCGCGCGGAGATGTTTTCGAGGAATCCCACCGTGCAGACGGGCGCCCCGTCCGGCGTGCGGATCATCGCCGCGGTCACGTTCACCCACAGCACCTGGCCATCGCGGCGAACGTAGCGCTTCTCGAGTGTGTAGGAAGGGATGCGCCCTTCCCAAAGATCGGTGAGCAGCGCCTCGTTGGTGCTCTGGTCCGCGACATGCGTGAGTTCGCGGATGGACTTGTTCTTGTGCTCCCCTTGTTCCAGACCCATCATCTGGTCGAAGGCAGCGTTGCACCAGATGAAGGTGCCATCGCGTGCGGCATATGCCACTCCCATGGGAAGCTGCTGCACGGTGGCGTTGTGCAGGGCCTCGGCGCCCTGCTCTTCGGGACTTGGCTCTGCGGCATCATCAGGAAGGGCCAGCAGCCGCAGCGTCTGCGCGGCGTTGAGCACGCCGGAGGCCTCCGGCTGGAACGCGGCATCTTCGCCTGCAGTTTTCCCTCTCCCACCCATGATCGAGTTTCCCATCCCTTGGCAGCGATCACATGCGCACTTTCGGTGTGCGCAAGCCGCTTATGTGTAACGGCGCCGGGAAGTTGAAAGCGTGAAGCGCGTTCAGTTGTTGCAAACAGGGTTGACCCGCCTGCCCATCTCTGTGGACTGCGTCATGTGGCCCCACAGTCGCAGGCGCCTTTTGACAATCCAGAAATAGCCATGCATCAATCACTTACCGGTTCCTTTTCGGAACTACCTGAAGCCATTTTGGGCAAGATCGACTGCCGCCCGGCAATGCCAAACTAGCGGTCGCGGAGGAAGCGTGGACGAACTATTCGACATCAGGGACAAGGTGGCGCTGGTGACCGGCGGCACCAGCGGCATCGGCCGCATGGTCGCCCACGGGCTGGTGCGACGAGGCACCAGAACCTACATCACCGGACGCGATCTCGCGCAGACGCGCGACGTCGCAGCCGAGCTGGCGCGCGCGGGTCAGTGCATCGGCCTCGCGGCAGATCTGTCCGATGCCGCCGCGCCGCAGGCACTGGCCACCGAGTTCGCGCGCCATGAATCGCAGCTGCATGTGCTGGTCAACAATGCCGGCACCAGCTCCCGGGCCACGCTCGAGAACCTCAAGCCGCAGGAATGGGATCAGGTGCTCGACGTGAACCTGCGCGCGGCATTCTTCCTGGTGCAGCAGCTCCTGACGCCGCTGCGCGCTGGCGCGCGTCCGCTTGATCCGGCGCGCATCATCAACATCGGCTCCATCGGCGGCCTGCACATTCCCAACTGGGACGCCTTTCCCTACGGCGCCTCGAAGGCGGCGCTGCACCACCTGACGCGCGCGCTGTGCAAACGGCTGGGCAAGGACCAGATCACGGTCAACGCCATCGCACCCGGACCCTTTCCCACCCGCATGAACGATGTCGAGAGTGAAGCCATGCGCAAGACCATCCAGACCTGCATTCCACTGAATCGCGCCGGCACTCCGGAAGACGTCGAAGGACTGGTCGTCTTCCTGGCTTCGCGCGCCGGCGCGTACGTGAACGGCAGCACCATTGCCCTGGATGGCGGCTATGTCGCTGCACTCTGAGCCGTTGTTCGATACGCATGCGCACCTGATCAGCGACGACTGGGATCGCTATCCACCGCGCGCGCTGCGCCCCGATCTGCCCGTGCCGCGGCGCACGGACTACACCGTGACGGCCGAAGCGCTGATCGAGATGATGGATGCCCACCTGGTGCCAACAGCCTGCGTGGTGCAGCGTGGCCATCTCTACGGCTACGACAACAGCTACATCATCGAGGCGGCACGCCGCTTTCCCGGCCGGCTGCTGCCCGTGGTGATACTCGATACTCAGGATCCGGAAACTCCCGCGCATTTCACCGACATGGTGAAGAACCAGCGCGTGCGGGGCTTTCGCATGGCCAACACGCGGCCCTCGCATCTGGATACGGCGTGGTTGAGCTCACCGGCGGCCCTGAACGTGTGGCAGGCCTGCGCAGACCTGAATGTGCCGATGACCGTCATCATCTTCCAGAATCAGCTCGGCTACGTGCTGCCGCTGCTGCACATCATCGCGAAGATGTTTCCGACGCTGCCCATCCTCATCGATCACCTGGGCACGCCCTATGGCGCCACGCTGGTGGAGATGAACTGGGCGCGCGAATCAGGTGTGTCGGGTGAGCTCGTGATGCCGCCGGCGCCGGATTTCGGCGTGCACAATTTCGTCGGCCGCTTTCGCGACACACCCAATGTGCATTTCAAGCTCACTGAAGTGAACATGGAGCGCCTGCACGAGGCCGGCGTGTCGGCCGCACAGCTCATCCGCCGCATGGCCGATGAATTCGGCGCCGAGCGCCTGGTGTGGGGATCGGATGTGGGACAGAGCCTGCGGTGGTCCTATGCCGACAAGACCAACATGGGCCGCGCCGCATCCGAGCGATTGAACCCGCGCGAGCGCAGCGCGTTCCTGCACGACACGGGAGCGCGCCTGTACCTGCCGAAATGAAAGCTACAGCTTCGGATTCGTGATCGGCGTGTCGCCCTCGAACAGGTGCTCGAAGCGTCGGTACGTGCACAGCCAGCGGCCGTTCACGCGGCGGTATTTGTCCGTGGCCAGCGAGATGGTGATGGGCGGGTGCGTGGGCAGCACCTTCACGCCATTCTTGGCATACAGGAACAGATAGTTCGTGGCCTCGCAGGTATCCGCCCCGGTAAACCAGGCACGGTGGTTGGTGAAACAGTGCACCGCCAGCCGCGGTCCCTGCTCGCGCCGCCAGTCATAGAACTGCTGGATCTTCGCCACGCCGATGTAGGAGGCAAACTGCCCGTGGAACTCCGCATCCTCGGTGTAGAACTCCGAGGCATTGCGCCCCAGGTTCACATCGATCTCATGCCAGTAATTGGCCAACTGCAACGACAGCTCCGCATTGAGCTTCAGAACATCTGCGTCCGACACAAACTCTCCTTCAATGACTACTTGCCTTCGCGATCAGGACCGTGCGTGAGCGTGGCAATGCGATACACGGCGCCGCGCCCCACTACAAACAGCGAACTGCGATCCGGCCCAGCAAAGGCCAGATTCTGCGGCGTCCTGGGCAGTTCGATGGTTCCCAGGGGCTTGCCCCTGGATGAGAACACCTGCACACCCAGCGTGGTAGCCACATACAGCCGTCCTTCCGCATCCACCGCGATGCCGTCGGCGCCGCTGGATGCCGGTGCGCCATTCTGCGGCGCCGGCATGGTCAGTCGCGCAAAGTCACGGCGCTTGCCCGGGCGTCCCTTGCGATCCAGATCGAAGGCGATGATGAATTCACCCGCCGTGTTGGCCACGTACAGTGTGTCGTCATCCGGACTCAGCGCCACGCCATTGGGCCGCTCGATGTCGGTGGTGATGCGAGCGAGCAACCCCTGCTCATTGATCTGATACACCGCCGCGGGCAGCGTCGCCCCGCTGGCGCCCACGGCCGCCGTATCAGTGAAGTAGATGTCGCCGCGGCGGCTCGCCACCAGGTCATTGGGACGGTTGAAGGGCGTGCCGTTGTAGCCGCTCACCAGCGGCCGCGGTGGCGAGCCCGGCGTCATGACTGCCACCACCTTGTCGCCCACCAGGGTGGCCACGATGTCGCCATTGGGCATGCGCGTGAGCGCATTGGCACCGCCGCTGTTCTGGAACCATGCCGTCACCGTGCCATCCGGCGCGATGCGCACGATCTGGTTTTCCTGGTTGTTGCCGAACAGCAGGCCCCCATCGGGCTGGGGCAGCGGCCCTTCCACCGCCTTGAAGCCCTCCTTCACCAGCACCACAGGCGTGGCCTCGGCGAGCACGCCCTTGATGGCCTTGGTGGTCTGCGCCGACGCAGGCATGACGGCGAGGGAGACCAATGCCGCACAGGTCACAAGCACTCGGTTCATGTTTACTCCCCGCGGCTCTCCGTGCCGCTTTGTGGCGAGTATAACGCCCGCTGCCGCGAGGGACGCCGATGGCACCATAAGCACCGGCGCGGCGCTTCCGCTCCGGTCAAGTCGCGTTGCCGGCCCGGCGCAGCGAGAGCCAGCACAGTCCTACGCATGTTCGGGATCGGTCGATGACAACGGCCGTGAAAGCGCCCTCTCACACTGCCCTCACCTCTCCGTGGAGCCCTGCATGAGTGCCACGCCCCAATTTCGCCCGCTGGCCGTCGTCACCGGAGCCTCCAGCGGCATCGGCTACGAACTGGCGCGTGAATGCGCGCGACACGGATTCGACCTGGTCATCGCCGCCGACCGCTCCATGCAGGAAGTGGCGCGCGAACTGCGGGAGCTCGGCGCGACGGTGGAGACCGTGCAGGTGGACCTCGCCACACTCGAAGGCGTGCGCGCACTTTATGAGGCCATCCAGCATCGCCAGGTTGCCGCGCTGCTGGCCAATGCCGGTCACGGACTGGGCGAGGCCTTCCTGGATCAGGAGTTCATGGCGGCCAAGCATGTGGTGGACACCAACATCATGGGCACCATTTACCTGATCCACCTGATCGGCAACCACATGCGGCGGCATGATCGCGGCCGCATTCTCATCACCGGCTCGGTGGCGGGATTCCAGCCCGGCGCCTTTCATGCCGTGTACAACGGAACCAAGGCCTTCATCGATTCCTTCTCGTGGGCGCTGCGTGAAGAACTCCGTGGCACCGGCATCACGGTGACCTGCCTGATGCCCGGTGTCACGGATACAGATTTCTTCGAGCGCGCGGGCATCACGGATACGCGGCTCGGCGCATCGGAAGACAAGATGGATCCCGCCACGGTGGCGAAGATCGGCTTCGACGCGATGATGAAGGGCGAAGGCGATGTGATCACCGGCTGGAAGAACAAGCTGGAAACCGCGCTGGCCACGGTCACGCCTGCCAGACGCCTGGCCGAGAAGCACCGCAAGACCGCCGCGCCAGGTTCGGCGGGACAAAGTCCGTGATCCGCAAACTGCCATCGGGTCAGTACCGCCTGTATTCGCGCAAGGTTGACGCGCGCACCGGGCGGCGGCGCAATCTGGGCACGTTCAGGACACGCGCGGCCGCCGAGAAGCACGAGCGCGCCGTGCAATATTTCAAGCATGGCGGCTGATCAGCGCTCGTCAGACCGACAAGGAGAGACGGAAATGCCGAGCAAAACCACACTCAAACGCGCCAGGGCCGACAAGCGGGCGGGCAAGTCGCCCGGCACCCAGGCTGGTGAATTCGTGAGGGAGGAAATCGACCATGTGCGCGAAGGCAAACACGGAGCACGCTCGGCCAAACAGGCCATCGCCATCGGCCTGTCGAAGGCACGCCGCGCCGGCGTCGAACTGCCGCCACCGAAACCGGGCAAGGTGTCGGAGGAAACTCGTCGGAAGGCCGCTCGCGACCTTGAGAAGGGACATCAAGGGACGCCGAGCCGGCGCGCTACGGCAAAGCGCAAGCGCGCCAGCACGAAAGCACTGAAGCGCGAAGGACACCGCGCTGCCTCGCGCGCGGCATTGTCGGCGCACAGCCGCTCGGCGGCAAAGCGGCGCTCGCCAGCGCAGCGTTCCGCGGCCGCGAAGCGGGCCGCACGCACGCGGGAGCATCACGCGCACGCCTGACCGGAAGGCGGTCTTCCGCCGCTGTGCGGATCGGAGACCTGTTCGTCGTGGATCAGATCGAGCCGTTCAAGGACTAGCGCCCCAGATCGTCCAGCGTTTCGAGGCAGAAGGCCAGCTCGGCGCGCACGCGTTCGAGTTCGGCGCGCAGCTCCAGCGACGCGCCTCCGGCGCTGACCAGCCCATCCAGTTCTTCCTCTCGCGGCTCGAGCACATCGAGCCGTGCATGCAGCCAGGCCTCGACCTCCTCGGGCGGCACACCAACAGCTCCAGGTACACCACGCATGTGTTACTCGCAGGTCTCGCAGAGCACGGGACCGAACAGCGCCGCGTGCGCGCGCTGCCACTGGGCCGGCGTGGGCCGGATGGTGCCGAAGAGCAGGAAGGCCTTGGCACGCAGCGCCGTCATCTCCTCTGCGCCCAGGCGCGGCGCGCGATCATCTTCATGCCGGGGATTGGCGATGCACTGCTCGTCATAGCGGCGCAGCACGTCGAGTGCACCGGTGAATTCGCCCAGCGCGGGCTGGCCATGCACTCCGCGGTGTTCGAGCACCGTGCGGACGAAAATCACCTCGAACGGCGTGAGGCGGGGTCCAAGGTTTTCGGCGACGGCGACGGCAGCGGCGGACATGGGGCCTCCTGGGCAATGAGCGACGGGATGGCTACTGTATATCCGTACAGTACCGGCAGGTCAACCCTTGCACTGGCCGTTACGGCTTCGCGGTAGCTGTAGGCGGATTCTGGCTGCAGGACACCACCTGTCTGCATTCCAGCGCCGTGTGCGCCGCGGAAAGATGCGCATATGGAAAACGACCTCAAACAAGTACGCACCGCAATCAGCGATGTCTGCGGCCGGCTGCTCGATGTGGAAAAGCGCCTGCAGGCCGAAGATCACAGCCGCGTGGGCGATGTCATCGAGACCCTCCAGTCGATCCGCGGCGATTTGAAATGCATGGGCGCGCCCCCTCCCCCTCCCACTGAAAAATCCCTGCAGGACGACTCGGCGATGCGTCACGCGTCCGAAGTCAAATCGGGCGAATACGACATGCAGGGCTGATCAGGAGGAACCATGGCCTTGAATCAACTCAACTTCGAAGACGAGCATCTGGAAACTGCCGAGGAGGAATTGCGGCGCCTGGGTTACAAGGTGGCCGTGTTCTCCTTCGACTACGTGCCGGAGAACTACACCGGCGTCGATGCACCGCATGCCGTCTCCGACGTCGTGGTCACCAATACCGAAAGCCAGAAGCAGAAGACCTACCACCGCGGACCCGGCGTGGCCTGGCACAGCGCCTTCATCGAGGATGTGCGCGCGGGCGAATTCGGCGCGCCGCCGAAAGGCATCTGAGTTTTCAGAGCAACTGACTTCATTGCCACCGCCCGCTCTGGCTGTGGTTTGCCTGCCGCCCGTTAATTCTCTAATATGGAACATATGAGACGGCGCGATTACCTGGGTCACCTGGAATTGATGGTGCTGCTGGCTGTGTGGCGGTTGAAGCCCGAGGCCTACGGCATCTCCATCGCACGGGAGATTGAACAGCAATGCGGCTATTCGATGGCGCTGGCCGGCATTTATTCCACGCTGGAGCGCTTGCAGGACAAAGGCCTCATCAAACCCCGGCGCGGCGCACCCACTCCCACGCGCGGCGGCCGCGCGCGCACCTATTTCGATCTCACCGCAGCGGGGCAG
>JACZCW010104533.1_pt1 | contig 12261 bp, 5 predicted proteins | sample 8641861 | NCBI WGS metagenome assembly JACZCW01 (sample SAMN15324607, study PRJNA640507) | soil metagenome | isolation source: intercropping sugarcane | place: China: Luxin town, Laibin City, Guangxi Province | collected 2019-07-25 | depth 10cm m | reverse complement strand
CATCCCCCCGGCGACCACATCCACTTCGTTGCTGGCGACCACATGCCGCGCGCCATGCGCGCGCAGCGCAAGGGCCTTGGCGCGGGTGCGCGTCATGGCGATGGGTTCGGCGCCGATCCAGTTGGCGAGCTGGATCGCGGCGAGGCCGACGCTGCTCGATGCGGCGGGAATCAGCACGTAATCGCCGAGCGTGGCGTGCCCGGCCTGCACGATGCCGTAGGCGGTGAAGTACTGCATCCATAGCGCCGCGGCTTCGATGCTCGACAGATCCGGTGGCGTCGCGACCAGGCTTCTGGCCGGCACGATGGCGCGGTCCGCATACACGCCGTAGTCGCCGAGCCGGAAGTTCGGCAGCACGCAGACGCGCTGGCCCAAGGCGAATCCGGTCACGCCATCGCCCAGCGCTTCGATCACGCCGCAGGCCTCGTAGCCCATCAGCGCTGGCAGCTTCGGCTGCACCAGATACAGCCCGCTGCGGAATCCGGCTTCGGATCGGTTCAGGCCGATGGCTTCGATGCGCACCCGCGCTTCGCCGGGCGCGGGCTCGCCTGCCGCCAGCTGTTCGAGCGAGAGGACTTCAGGTCCGCCGGTGCGGTGGATGCGGACGACGCGGGACGTCGGGGAGGTCATATATTCCTGTTTATAAAGCAATTTCCGCCTGCTGACTGCCTGGCTTTGGCGCGGCCTTGCCAAATTCCACCCCGCCTGTGCATACTGTGTATACCGTGAATACAGACAAGCACAGTGGATTCGTGATCTCGCAGACCGATCCCCGCCCGCTGTACCAGCAGGTGAAGGATCAGCTCCGGCATCGCGTCGCTGTGGGTGAACTGAAGCCGGGCGATGAGATCCCCTCGATCCGCCAGCTGGCCGCGGACATCCGCGTCAGTGTCATCACCATCAAGCGCGCCTACCTGGAGCTGGAGCTCGAGGGCGTGATCCAGACGCGGCAGGGACGCGGATCCTTCGTGGCCGACAACGCGCAGCTGGGCGAATCCATCAAGGGGCAGGAGCTCGACAGCCACCTGCGTGCGGCGGTGCATACGGCCGCGCTGCTGTACCTGACGGAAGAACAACTCATCGAGCGGCTGCGCGAGGCGCGCCGCGAATCACAGGAAAGATCATGAACGACGTTGCCAACCATGCCTTCACGCTGCGCGGTGTCAGCAAGGCCTTCCGCTACTTCCGGCTCGACGGGCTGAACCTCGAACTGCCCATGGGCCAGATCATGGGGCTGGTCGGCCCCAATGGCGCCGGCAAGAGCACCACCATCCGCCTGCTCATGGGATTGATCGCGCCCGAAGGCGGCACGATCGAGCTGCTCGGCCGCCGGATTCCGGAGCAGGTGGCCGAGGCCAAGCGCGAAGTCGCTTTCGTCGCCGATGACATGCGGCTGTACAACCACGCGAAACTCGGCTGGCACATGCGCTTTGTCGCTTCGCTGTTTCCGGAATGGGACGAAGCCTACGCACACAAGCTGCTGCGGCAATTCAACCTGCGCGCCGATCAATACGTGAAGGGCCTGTCGCGTGGCGAGCACGTGAAGGCGTTGCTGCTGCTGGCGCTGGCGCGGCGTCCCAGATTGGTGGTGCTCGATGAGCCCACTTCGGGGCTTGATCCGGTGGCACGGCATGAGCTGCTCAGCGAACTGATGCAGATCGTGCGCGACGATTCGCGCTCCATCCTCTTCTCCTCGCACAACACGCAGGACGTGGAACGCATCTGCGACCAGATCGCCTTCATCGATCGCGGACGCCTGGTGGATGCGCGCGACAAGGAAAGCTTCCTGGAGCGCTGGCGGCGTCTGTCGCTGGAGATTCCCGCCGGTATCACGCTGCCGCGTCTTAAGGATGTGGTGGATCTCACGCTGGGTGAGCGCCTGGCTACGCTGACCACCGACCGGTACGAGCCGGCGCTGCATGTGGCGCTGGAAAAATGCGGCGCGCGCGTCACCGACGTGCAGCGCATGTCGCTGGAAGAGATTTTCGTCGCCACCGTAATGCGCAGCCGCGCCCAGGTGCAGTCATGAAGCGTTCGGTGTTCTGGGCCCTGGTGCGCAAGGATCTGTATCTGATGCGCGGCCTCATCTTCCTGATGGTGGTGATCGGAATGGTGTCCTTCATGGTCACCCGCTTCGGCAACATCGGTCTTGCCGTCGGCGGCCTCATCTTCCTCACGGCGAACATCGCCGGCGGCATCTTCATGGCCATGGGCATGCTCATCGGCGAGCGCAAGGAAATGGCGCGTGCCTTCGCGCTGAGCCTGCCCATCTCCGGCAGGGGTTATGACCGCGCCAAGCTGACCGCAGGCTACATCGCCTACGTCATTCCCTGGACCATCGTCACCGCATGGGTGCTGTGGGGATTCCTGCGGCCGGGCAGCGACGCGGATCGCGGCATGGTGGTGTATGCCATCGTGCTGCAGGGGTTTGCTCTGGCGATGTACAGCGTGCTGCTCGCCGCACTTTTCGGTGTCACCACCGACGGCATGGGCGCGCTCATCATCATCGGCAGCAACATCCTGTTCAGCCTGTTCATGATGAAGCTGAACCAGCCGGAAATTGCCGGTCCCTTGCGCACCGGACAGATTGTCTGGACCTCGTTTGCACAGCGGATGCTCGTTGGTGAAGTCATCGCCATCGCGCTATCCGCGGGAATCGCACTGTTCGCCATGTCCCGCCGCAGGGACTACGTCTGAAACGCACGCCCAACTAACGGAGCTAATCATGGATACCTTGACTGGCCGCACTTCGGTGCCGGCCCTGGCCCTGCTCGCCCTCACGATTGCGCCGGCAGCCGTAATGGCCGCCGAACAGGCACCCGCGGTGGATCCCTTCATCCAGCCCTACGCGCAAAACTGCAGCGCCTGCCACGGCGCGAAGTTCGAAGGCGCGGGGCCCGGAGTGCCGCTGGTCGGCAGGGCGTTGACGCACGGTGATTCGGTCGACGCCATCGCGAAGAGCATCGCCGACGGCTTCCCGCAGGGTCGCATGCCGGCGTTTTCCGCCACGATGGATCCGGTGGCGATCCGCCGCATGGCCACCTACATCGCCGAAACGCGCGCGAATTATTCGTATGCGGATTTCAAGGTGGCGGCGCCAGCGGTGATTCCCGAGAGCGTGATCCAGAGCGAGGCACAGTCGTTTCGCATCGAGACCGTGGCCACTGGACTTGCGCCGCTGCCGTACTCCATCGCGCCGCTTCCCGACGGCACGTTGCTGGTCACCGAAAAGACGCGCGGCATGCGCATCGTCGGCAGGGACGGCAAGCTCTCGGAGCCCATTCGCAACACGCCCAAGGTGTTCGATGACGGTTTCACGGCGCCCGTCATCCAGCTTGTGTATGGCATGGGCTACCTGCTGGATGTGTCGGTGCATCCGGACTATGCGAAGAACGGCTGGATCTATCTCTCGTACACCGAGCGTTGCAACGACTGCAATCAGGCCAGCCGCGACTCGAAGCGCCCGGTATCCATGGTCGTGCTGGCGCGCGGACGAGTGCGCAACGGCGAGTGGGTCGATCAGCAGACCATCTGGCGCACCGGTTACGAGAACTACACCGGCATGGTGGACATGGCCGTCGGCGGCCGCATCGCCTTCGACGGCAAGGGCCATGTGTTCATGAGCATCGGCATCAAGGGCATGGGCGAGCAGGTGGGCGTGCAGGATCTGAAGCTGCCGTACGGCAAGATCCTGCGCGTCAACGATGACGGCACGATTCCCGCGGACAATCCCTTCCTCAGCACGCCCGGCGCCGTGCCTGCCATCTGGACCGTCGGCCATCGCAGCCCAGAGGGCCTGGAATTCGACCGCAAGACCGGCCGCCTGTGGGAATCGGAAATGGGTCAGCGCGGCGGCGATGAGGTGAACCTGCTCGAGCGCGGCAGGAACTACGGCTGGCCGCTGACTTCAAAGGGACTGCGTTACGAAGGCATCCCGGTGGATTACGGCAAGGAGCTGGGCATCAGCTTCGACATGAAGGACATCGTGCAGCCGGTGGTCGACTTCACACCCGCACCGGCCGTGTCGAGCTTCATCGTCTACGACGGCAGCGCCTTCAGAAGCTGGCGCGGCAACCTGATCGTGGGAAGCCTCAAGGCCACGGAGTTGTATCGCATCGTGCTCAAGGGCGATGTGGCCGTGCATCGCGAAACGCTGGTGTCAGGTCTGGGACGCATCCGTGACGTGGAAGCGGGCAAGGATGGGGAAATCTATCTGCTGCTCGAACATCAGTCCGGCAGTCGCATCGTCAAACTGGTTCCGGCGAAGTAGGCGCCATTCGATGGGATCTCGAAAGGGTCCCATCGGAGACTTTCGATTGTAATCATGGGCACAATGCGTGTGCTGCAACAGCGAATGGATATCTTGAGGGACATTCGTCCGATAGGATGAACTCGGGCCGCAATCTGCGCCGGCCCGAAGGGACTCCCGAATGAATTTCCTCCCGGAAGCTGTGTGGCAGCGTCTCTTGCAGACACTGCGGCGGTGGTTGTCTGCCTGGGGCCGCGCACTGCGCTACGTCGTCGGCGATGTTCAGTGGTCGGCGCCTCCCTGGACCGCACCGCTGGGCATTGCCGCCCGACGCGCCACAGATGTCGTGCGGCGCCATCCACGCAACAGTGCACTGCTGGCTGCTGCGGCAGTCCTGCTGATAGCGGGTGGCTTCGGTGCATGGCGCTGGTACAGCGCGCTTCCCAAGCCGGTGGAATTCGACGTTGCCGTCGCAACGCCTGACCGTACCTGCATTGAATGCGATCCGCCCGGCAAACCCAATCCCGTCGTCCTGACATTCACGGGATCCGTGGCGCCGCTGGAACAGGTGGGCAAGGTGATCGATCCGGCAAAGTCCGGCGTCTCGATCCGTCCTGCCATCGCCGGAGAGTGGAAATGGCAGGACGATCGCACGCTGGTATTCACGCCGGCGCAGGAATGGTCGCTGGGGCAGGAATATGCGCTGCACTTCGCGCGGCGGGGATTTGCCGCGCCACAGGTGCGCCTGGCGCGCCTCGATGTGGAATTCCGTGCGCCGGCATTCACTGCCGCGGTCGAAAGCAACGAGTTCTATCAGGACCCGGTGGTCGCCGCCGACAAGAAGATCGTCACCACACTGCGCTTCACGCAGCCGGTGGATGCCGACTCGCTGGAAAAGCGTGTGCGCGTGAAGCTGTATTCACGCATCAACGACGATCGTGAAGAAGAGGTCCTGCCCAGCCCGACCTACACGCTGACCTACGACAAGCTGCGCCTGCACGCCTATCTGCATACCAGTTCCCTCGCCGTACTGCCAAAGGGCGGCCGCGTGGCCGTGACCGTGGACAAGGGCCTGCTGGCGACGGCCGGTGGCAACCGCACCACCGACCCGCTGCAGGCATCCGTGGCTGTGCCCGGGTTGTACAGCCTGGCGGTTCGCAGCCTGCAACCGACCATCGCGCGTGATGAGCGCGATGCGCCCACGCAGGCGCTGGTGCTCGAAACCACGCACACGATTACGGAGGCGCAGATGACAGGCCACATCAAGGCCTGGCTTCTGCCGCTGCAGCACCCGGATCCGAAGCTGCAGGCAAATTTCGGCAACCGGCCCTATTCGTGGAGTGCCAGCACCGTGACGAACACCGTGCTGCAGGCCGCCCCGGAACTGAAACTCGAATACGTGCCCAACGAGCGCGATCACGTGGAGCTGCACAGCTTTCGCTTCGCGGCGCCGCCGGGTCGCCATGTCTATGTGCGCGTGGACAAGGAGCTCAAATCCTTCGGTGGCTACCTGATGGCGGCGGATACGGACCGTGTATTCACGGTGCCCGAGTTCCCGAAGGAAGTGCACATCACGAATCGCGGCGCACTGCTGTCGCTCTCCGGCCCGAAAAAGATCGCGCTGGTGACGCGCGACGTGCCGGCGCTGCGCGTGCAGGTGGGCCGGCTGCTGCCAGAACAGCTCCAGCATCTGGTGACCCAGACCAGTGGCCGATTCGAGCAGCCCACTTTCCACAACTATGGTTTCGATGAAACCAGCGTCACCGAACGCTTCGTCGACATCCTGCCCATGCCGGCCATGGCGCCCGGCGCCGCGAACTATCAGGCACTGGATCTCGGCAAGTACCTGGACAAGCCCGGTACTGGCCGACAGGGCATCTTCCTGTTGCGGATCGAGGCCTGGGATCCGGTCGCAAAGCGCGTGATCGGCTATGCCGGCCCCGGCAGCACTACGGCCGATACGCGCTTGCTGGTGGTGACCGACCTGGGTCTCATCGCCAAGCGATCGATCGATGGCACACAGGATGTATTCGTGCAGTCGATCGCCACAGGCGCGCCCGTGGCCGGCGCGGCGGTGCAGGTCATCGGACGCAATGGCCAGCCCGTGCTCACGGCGTCCACCGATGGCGATGGTCACGTGCGATTCGGCAACCTGCGCGATTATCGCGAAGAGCGCGAACCGGTGTTGTACCTGGCGCACCGCGAAGGCGACAGTTCCTTCCTGCCACTGCGCGGGCAGGTGGATGAGCAGGATCTCTCGCGCTTCGATGTGGGCGGCGTCAGCAATCGTGCCGAGCGCGCGGCGATCGGTGCCTATCTGTTCTCGGATCGCGGCATCTACCGCCCTGGCGATGAAATTCGCGCCGCGGCCATCGTCAAGCCGCAGGACTGGCGCCCGTTGCCCGAGGGATTGCCGCTTCGCCTCATCGTCACCGATCCGCGCGGGCAAGTGGTGAAGCGCGAACTGCTGCGCACCGGCAGCTTCGGGTTCGAGGAGCTGCGCTATCAGACGCGCGAAGCCGGGGCCGTGGGCACGTATACCTTCAGCCTGTTTCTGATCCGCAATGATCAACGCGAAGACATGATCGGCACGCTGGAAGTGAAGGTGCAGGAATTCCTTCCCGATCGCCTGCGGATGACCACGCACTTCTCGACCGAGCAGGCCACGGGCTGGGTTTCGCCAGATGATCTGAAGGCCGTGGTCAGTCTGGAAAACCTGTTCGGTACCCCGGCCGCGAATCGGCGGGTGCGCGCCAGCATGCGCCTCTCGCCCGCCGCCGTGGCTTTCGCGCAGTACGCCGACTACCAGTTCCGCGATCCCCAAGCGGCGAAAGAAGGCTTTGCCGAGACGCTTGCCGACCAGACCACCAGCGACAAGGGCGAAGCCACGCTCGACCTGACGCTGGGTCGGTTCGCGCGCGCCACCTATCGCGTGACCCTGAATGTGCAGGGATACGAGGCCGATGGCGGGCGTGGTGTTTCGGGCGAGGCATCGCAACTGGTCTCAAGCCTCCCATTCCTCGTGGGATGGAAAGCCGACGGTCGCCTGGATTTCATACCACGTGGCTCCCAGCGCGGCATCGAGCTGATCGCCATCAATTCCAGGCTGGCGCGCGTGGCTGCTGAAGGCCTGAAACTCCGGCGTATCGAACGACGCTTCGTTTCCGTGCTGCTCAAGCAGGACAACGGAGTCTATAAATACGAATCGCGACTGAAGGAGGTGCCGATCGACGAGCGCGCGCTGGCATTGCCCGGCGGTGGCGCCACGATCGCCATCGACACCGCAACGCCAGGCAACTTCAGCTACGTGGTCGACGATGCGGCGGGCCAGGTTTACGCGCGCATCGACTACACCATCGCCGGCGCAGCCAACCTGGCGCGCTCGATGGAGAAGAACGCCGAATTGCAGATCGTCCTCGACAAGACGGACTATGCACCCGGTGACACGGTGCGCCTGCAGATCCAGGCGCCCTACACGGGCGCCGGACTCATCACCATCGAGCGCGATCATGTCTACACATGGCGCTGGTTCCGGACCACCACCAACAGCTCGGTGCAGGAAATCCAGGTGCCTGCCGGACTGGAGGGCAATGGCTACGTCAGCGTGAGCTTCGTGCGCGATCCGTCCTCGGACGAAATCTACACCTCGCCCTTGTCGTTTGGCGTCAAGCCGTTCTCGATTGCGCTGGACGCGCGCCGCAATCCGGTCACCGTGCGCACGGCTGGCCTGGTGAAGCCCGGTGCGGATCTGGCCATCGCCTACCGCACGGAAAAGCCCGCGCGCATCGCGCTCTTTGCGGTGGATGAAGGCATTCTGCAGGTGGCCCGGTACACCACACCTGATCCGCTGGCGCATTTTTTCCGCAAACGCTCGCTGGATGTCAGCACGCGGCAGATTCTCGACCTGATCCTGCCTGGCTTCCGTGCTTCGATGCTTTCCGCTCCGGGCGGCGATGCAGCTGGCCTGCTGGCCGCCAACCTGAACCCATTCCGGCGCAAGACCGACGCGCCCGTGGCCTGGTGGTCCGGAATCGTCGATGCGGGACCCGGCGAGCGCACTGTGCACTGGACGGTGCCGGACTATTTCAACGGGCGGCTGCGCGTGATGGCTGTCGCCGTGAACGACGCGGCCATCGGTACCACGGAACGCTCGACGCTGGTGCGCGGGGATTTCGTGCTGTCGCCCAATGCGCCGGTCACGGCTGCGCCGGGCGATGAATTCGAGGTCAGCGTCGGTGTCGCAAACAATCTGGAAGGATCCGGCGCCGAACCTTCCATCGATGTCTCACTGACCGGTTCGCCGCAATTGCAGGTGCTCGAGCCCAGCCGCGTCGCAGTGAAGATCGGCGCGATGAAGGAGGGCTCGGTCCGCTTCCGGGTGCGTGCACTGGATGCGCCCGGTTCGGGAAGCCTGCAGTTCCGCGCGGCGCTGGGCAGCAGCAATGCACAGCAGCGGGTGACGGTGTCGGTGCGCCCGGCCTCGGCCTACATGACCACGCTCAGCGCCGGCAGCTTTCGCGGCGCTGCGCGCGTGGATCTCGCGCGCGACCTCTACCCGCAGTTGCGCACCGTGAACGCCAGTGTGTCGGCGTTGCCGTTGGCGCTGGCGCATGGCCTTGTCGCCTACCTGGACCACTATCCCTACAGCTGCACCGAACAGATCGTCAGTCAGGCGATGCCGGCGATCGTGCTGTCGCATCGACCGGAGTTCGGCGAGCTGAAGACGCGGCAGGGCGCGAACCTCACCTCGCTGATCGCCGAATTGCGCGCACGACAGACAGGCGACGGCGGCTTCCGCTACTGGGCCGGTGGGGTGGAGACTCATGATTTCGTCTCCCTTTACGCCATTCACGTGCTGCTCGAGGCTGGCGATCGCGGCGAGGCCGTGCCGGGTGACTTGCTGGCCAATGGCAAGGAGTTCCTGCTCCGCGTGGCGCGTCGCGATGCAGACAACCTGCCTGACGAGCGCAATGCCGCTTACGCCATCTACCTGCTGGCGCGGCAGGGCACGGTCGTGGCAAACGAAGCCTCTGCCTTGCAACGCCGTCTGCAGCAGCGCTATGCCGCTACGTGGGCCAGTGACATCACGGCGGCCTATCTGGCGGCCGCGTACCAGCTCATGCAGCAACAGGCACTGGCGGATCGCACGATCGCGAGTGTGTCCTTTGGCGCGGACACCGCACTGGATCGCTGGCATGGCGCCATGGCCAACGACGGCCTGCTGCTGTACCTGCTGGCACGGCACTTTCCCGATCGCCTCAGGCGGCTACCGGAATCCGTGCTGGACACGTTGGTTGCCCGCGTGAACGGCAACTTCTACGACTCGCTGTCGGCCGGATATAGCGTGCTCGCGCTGGATGCCTACGCTTCGGCAGTGGGTGATGGCGCGGCGCTGAAGCTGGGCATGCGTACCTTGACGGCGGATGGCAGGGCGACAGAGGTGGAGTTGCCGCCGGGCCTGTTCCCCAAACGCGATCTGCCTGTGGGTGTGCGCTCGGTGCAGTTCAGCAGCGAAGGGCCGTTGCGTGGCTACTACCTGGTCAACGAAGGGGGTTTCGATCGCAAACCCGCGGCACAGTCCATCACGGAAGGGCTGGAGATCACCCGCGAGTTCCTCGACGCCAACGGCAAGGTGACGGGCAGTGTTGGTCTGGGCGATGAAGTCACGGTGCACATCAAGTACCGCGCAGTAGGCCGGTCAATGATCAACGATGCGGTGCTGGTGGATCTGTTGCCCGGCGGGTTCGACGTGGTGGTGCCGAACGTCACGCCATCCGAGCAGCCCTTCCTCACCGGCTCGCGTGCGGCAGACGATGACGAGGAAGAATCCGCGCGGGGCCGGGCGGGATGTCTGTGCACATGGCTGGTCACGCGACCGCCGGGATTCCCGGACTTTGCGGACCTGCGCGAGGACCGTGTCGTGCTTTACGGCCGCGCAACCGATCAAGTGCAGGAATTCAGCTACCGCATCAAGGCCACCAACGTCGGCACTTATGTAGTGCCAGCCGCATTCGGCGAATCCATGTACGACCGCAAGCTGCGGGCGCGCTCGGTTGCGGGGCGCATCGTCGTGGAGCGCCACTGATGCGTCGAACGTGGTGCATCGTCGCGGTGGCGGCGTCGCTGCTGCTTGCGACGGTGCTGGCATTGCGCTGGTGGCCGCATGCATCGCTGGCCTCCCGCATATCCACTTCGACGGCGGTGTATGCGGCGCGTGGTGAACTGATGCGGCTGACACTGGCCAGCGACGATCAGTACCGTCTCTGGACCGCTCTGGAAGAAGTCAGTCCCGAATATCTGCAGGCGCTGCGACTTCACGAGGACCGTCACTTCCGCTGGCATCCCGGTGTGGATCCGGCCGCCGTGGTTCGGGCACTGGTGAGCACGGCCCGTGGCAGCCGGCAAGGCGGATCGACGCTGACCATGCAACTCGCGCGCATGCTGTATGAGCTGAACACACGCAGCGCCAGCGGCAAGATGCGGCAGATGCTGGCGGCGGTGTGGCTGGAACTGCGGTATTCCAAACACGACATTCTCGAGGCGTACATCAATCTCGTGCCCTTTGGGCGCAACGTCCAGGGTGTTGGCACCGCGAGCCTCGTGCTGTTCGGCAAGTCCGCGCGCCGGTTGACCTTCGCCGAAGCGCTTACGCTGGCGGTGATTCCGCAGGCGCCAGCCAGCCGTGGCGCATTTGGCTCCGAGTCCGGGGCATTGCGGGCCGCGCGCCAGAGGCTGCTGTCGCAATGGCTCGAAAAATATCCGACCTCGGCGGAGGCTGTTTCCGCAGCTTCCCAACCCCTGGACATCGCAGATCGCAGCCGTCTTCCCTTTGTCGCGCCGCATGTCGTCATGGATCTGCTGGCGCGGCGTGCGCGGACCAGCCAGATCCACACCACCATCGAGTTGCCGCTGCAGCGCCTGCTCGATGCAACGGTGAAACGATATATCGCCGGCGTGCGCCACCTGGGCGTAACCAACGCTGCTGCGATGCTGGTCGATACCCGCACGATGGCCGTGCAGGCGCTGACAGGTTCCGCGGATTTCTTCGATGTGCAGATCCAGGGACAGGTCAACGCCGCCACGGCGCGGCGCTCGCCCGGCTCCACGCTCAAGCCGTTCATCTACGCCCTGGCCATGGATCAGGGACTGATCCACACCGAAACCGTACTGAAGGATGCGCCCGCCGCTTTCGGCGTGTATTCGCCCGAAAATTTCGATGGCCGCTTCGTGGGGCCGGTGACCGCGCATGATGCGCTCATTGCCTCGCGCAATGTGCCGGCCGTGGCGTTGTCAGCGCGCTTGTCGCAGCCGGGTCTGTACCAGTTTCTGAAGTCGGCCGGCGTCTCGAAGATGGCCAGCGAGCGTCACTACGGACTGGCGCTGGCCCTGGGCGGCGGTGAAGTGTCGATGGAGGAAATGGCCGCGCTATATGCGCTGCTGGCAAACGACGGCAGATATGCACCCATTCGCTATACCACCGACGCCCCGGCGCGCGTACCGGTGGCGCTGCTGTCCCCCGAGGCCGCTTTCATGGTGCGCAGCATACTGGCGGACAATCCGCGGCCCGATGGCATCACGGAGAATACGCAGGCCGTTGCCTGGAAGACCGGCACGTCGTGGGGTTTTCGCGATGCGTGGACGGCCGGCATTTTCGGTCACTACGCTTTGGTGGTATGGGTCGGAAACTTCGATGGCAGCAGCAACGCAGCGCTGGTGGGCGCACAGACTGCGGCGCCACTGTTTTTTCACATCGTCGATGCGTTGCGGGAATCCCGGCCTCGCGAACCGGATCGCATGTTGTATCCGCCTCCGGGAGTGATACAGGTGCAGGTGTGCGCCGCCTCCGGCGATCTGCCCAACGCCGACTGTCCGCGACAGGTGCCCGCCTGGTTCATCCCAGGCAAGTCACCGATTCGTGTCAGCACCGTGCACAGGCGTGTCGCTGTGGACCTGCGCACCGGTGCCCGTGTCTGCGGGAACACGCCCGGTCGCTACATCCGTTCCGAAGTCTT
>JACZCW010005673.1_pt1 | contig 12401 bp, 13 predicted proteins | sample 8641861 | NCBI WGS metagenome assembly JACZCW01 (sample SAMN15324607, study PRJNA640507) | soil metagenome | isolation source: intercropping sugarcane | place: China: Luxin town, Laibin City, Guangxi Province | collected 2019-07-25 | depth 10cm m | reverse complement strand
GTCTCGGCGATGAGCGGTGGCGCGTACGATTTTGTCACCAAGCCGTTCGACAAAGCAGAACTTACGGCGCTCATCCGTAAGGCCTTCGAAAAGTTCGAACTGTTATCGGAAAATGAGCAGCTGCGCGCTCGCATGGACAGCGACCGCGGTGATGTGATTGGCAAAAGCGTCGCGATGCACAAGGTGCTCGAATTGGCCGCGCGCATCGCACCGTCGAAGACCAGCGTGCTCATTACAGGTGAGAGCGGGACGGGCAAGGAGCGCATCGCCCGTCGCATTCACGAGTTGTCAGACCGGGCATCTGGACCGTTTTTGGTCGTCAACTGCGGTGCGTTGCCTGAAAATCTGATGGAGAGTGAATTGTTCGGCCACGAAAAGGGCGCATTTACAGGCGCGGTCGAGCGCACGCGCGGCGTTTTTCGCGAAGCCGAAGGTGGCACATTGCTGTTGGACGAGTTGGGAGAGTTGCCCCTGCCGCTCCAAGTGAAACTGCTCCGCGTCTTGCAAGAAAAAGCCGTGCGACCGGTGGGGGCCACCCGTGAATCTCCGGTGGACGTGCGCGTCTTGGCGGCCACCAATCGAAACATCGAGGAGGACGTAGAGGCGGGAAAGTTCAGACAGGATCTCTACTACCGCATCAATGTCATTCGCTTGGAATTGCCCGCGTTGCGTGAACGTCTTGAGGATGTGCCCGCCTTGGCGGAGGCCTTGATTCGCCGACTGGCTCGGGAAATGGGCAAAGAACTGCGCGGTTTCACGCCCGATGCGCTCCGCGCACTGATGTCCTATCAATACCCTGGCAACGTGCGCGAGCTGGAGAACATCCTGGAGCGCGCAGGTACGCTGGCTGGTTCACCGGTGATCGGTCTGGGAGATTTGCCCGAGAGCGTGAGTGGGTTGGTAGGAGGCACGAGCCCACAGTTGCTCACGTTACCCGAAGCTGGTTGTGATCTGGAGCAGGTGCTCAATGAAATAGAACGACGCTTCTTGCTGGAGGCGTTGGACCGAACTGGGGGCGTCCGCACGCAGGCAGCCAAACTCTTGGGCATTTCTTTTCGAAGCCTGCGCTACCGGCTGGAAAAGCAGATGCTGGTCGATCACGAAACAACGAGCGAGCCAGCAGAAGAAGACTTAGAAGCTGAAGAAACTGCGCCAAAGTAGTTTCGAGTGGAGGAGCGCAATGCTAAATTCAACCGGAGTGCTAGATCAAGACAGCATGAACAGGGCGATGGTCAGCTCGTCACTTCGTTGTGGGCGCGGGGTTGGCTCGAGTTCTCGAACGGTGAGAGGCTTGCGAGCAGCCAGGGTCCGCGCATTTACGCTCACAGAATTGATGGTGGTTGTAGTCATCATCGGAGTCTTGGCGTCGCTCGGCGTAGCGGGGGTGCGCAGCAAAATGCGGCAGTCCAGACGGGTCGAGGTGGTCTCGGGGTTGCAGGAAATAGCCAAGGCTCAGGATAGGTTTCGCGCCGCGCAAGGCACTTACCTCAATGTCTCCACCGACCTAAATACCTACTATCCGCCGCTCAATCCGGGAACCGCCCAGCATTTTTGGGGCCACACTGGTGAGCTGCCCTGGCGCGAGCTGGCGCCGGAGCTGCCGCAGCTGGTGTCGTTTTCCTATTCCACCATTGCGGGGCTGCCATTCTCCGCACCCTCTGCCGTTGATGCGGGCTTCACCACCGCTCCGGCCTGGCCAGCGGCCAGTACATTGGTGGAGCCGTGGTACGTTGTGGAAGCAAAAGGAAGTGACGAGCCCAGCGGTGAGTTTGGTTTCTATCTCCTCAGCAGTTTTGACCAAACCATTCACGAGCAGGCAGAGCAATGACGGGTAGTACGTTAGCTATTTGTGGGCGATCTTCCAAAAACGTCGGTATGCGCCCGTTCTCTCGAGGGTTTACGTTGATGGAGCTGATGATCGTCGTGGTCATCATTGGCGTACTGGCGAGCATTGCTGTGTATTCACTCAGCGCCTACCTGCAACGGTCCAAAGTGGCCGAGGCGCGGGAGGTGGTTGGTCAAATCATGTCCGCGCAAGAGGCCTATTTTGATGAGGTGGGGTCATACATGGATGTCACCGGCGGGATGGGCGATGACAATTTTTATCCCGCGGGGACTTTCGACGGGCGCACGATGATTCAATGGGGTGGGGATGACGCGTGTTCGTTTCAAAGCGAGGCGTGTGCTCTACGTTTTGCGCGACTGGGCATCTCTGTTGGGACTCCCGTTCGGTTTCGCTACGCGGCCACGACCATGGCGGCGGGCGAAGAACCGCCCATCCCCACCGCTCACGTCAGCACGAGCGACTTCAACCCGGGCGGCGTAACGGCGCCTCGGGCGGGGTATTCGGTGGTGGCGCTCAGCGATTTGAGCCCAGGCGGAGAGATGACCTCGGTCATTGGCACCAGTTTGCAGGCCCAGCTTTATGTCGGTAACTCCGGCGACTAAGCTGGCCGCCGCATGAAGTCCCTCACCACCCTCCAACTGGCCCTGTTGTTTGCGATGGTAGGGAGCGTGCTCGCTGTTTTTGTGCCGCATTTCGTTCGCAACGTGCATGCCTCACGTCTCGCAGAGCCCATTGACGGCCTCAATCATTTGGCAACTTGGGCGTCAGTCCAGGCGGCTGGTTTTCCCACTCCGCTCGCGTATCCACCGACCGTTGGCCGTACGCCGGAGCAAGTGCCCGCCGGGACTGCCACGCGGGACCCTGATGGGGCTTGGTCGCACCCCACTTGGAAGTTGCTCAGTTTTCGCAAGGACGAACCCCACCGCTACTCGTTTGAATTTGAGAGCGCATGTACGGACACGGGTGCGCACTTCACTGCCAGTGCCTACGGGGACCTGGACGGCGACGGGGAGCTGTCGCGGTTTCATGTGTACGGCGAGACGCGCCCCGGGACTCATCCGGTGATCTATTCGATCAACATGGACAGGGAGATTGAGTAGCGATGAGTCGTTTTCGTCAGATCCCGACTGTTATTCTCTTGTGTGGTTTGGCAGCGATCGGTTTGGCTTGGGCGCAGCCCAAAGGCATGCGCATGGTGGAGAAATTGGGGAAGGAAGAGCATGTCTATGCCATCCCCAATCCCGAACATCTCAAGGTGTTCAGCTTGGGCTACCGCGCGGCTTTGGCGGATTTGTTGTTTGGTCTGACCTTGGTCGACGCCGGCACTCATTTCGTGGAGCGGCGCGTGTTTTGGCACCTGGACGCGTACCTAGAGGCTGTGGTCGCGCTCGAGCCACGCTTTCGTGACGTCTACTATTACGCCGATACGATGCTCAACTTGTCTACCGTCGAGATGCCGCGAGAGAACTTGCGCAAGGCGCGCGATCTCCAAGAACGCGGCCTCAAGTTATTTCCCGACGACCCGCAGTTGTGGATGTCGGTGGGCATGTTCGTGGCGTATGTGGCGCCTCAGCGCCTCCCCGCAAGTGAGGAGGTCAGCGAGTGGAAAGCCGCGGGTGTGGAGATGATTCAGCACGCCTGTGACGTGTGGCCCAAAGCCGAGGTCACCCCGCGCGTGTGTGTGTCCAGCTTTGGGCTATTGGAGAAGACCGGCAAAACGGAAGCAGCGATTGCCAGTCTAGAACGTCTGCTGGCCATGACGGACGACCCGACCATGCGCGCTGGCGTGCTTGATTATCTGACGCGTCTCACTGGCGAGCGCGCTGCCCTGCGCCGGGACAAGGCCGCGCAACGCTTGGAGGAACGGCAAATGGCCGATCTTCCTGGGTTGGATCGCACCACGTATCAGCTCTTGGTGCCCGCTACCGACGTGCGCGCTTGCGTTGGACTTACTGTTCCCTGGAACAAGGGTGACTGTGCGTCGTCCTTTGCGGGCCGTTTAGAAGACGCGCCGTGAAGCGCGCCTCGCCTCCGTGAGCGTCCATGCAGGGGCCCAGAGGGCCCCTAGCCATGTTTCATGGTCAAGCGGTCGCTCAGGGGAAACGCACTGCGGCGGTCGCCACGCTGCCCGGCTTGACGTTTACGCTGCTCGTCTTGCGCCCGTGTTCCTTGTGGACGAAGACCACCGTGTGAGGTCCTGCTGAGACGCTCACGCCGATTTTTGGCGTGGTGCCCAGCGGACGTCCGTCGAGAATGACGTTGGAGACCGGGATGGAGTTGATGTTGAGCGTGCCTGTTCCGCTGACGGCGGGAGCTGCGCTGGGCGCAGGCCGCGAGGCAGGCGCCGTCGCAGGTGCTGAGCGCTCCCTGGGGCTGCTCACGGGCGCTGAGGAGCGCTCCTCGGCTTCGTCGCTGCCGTCGCCTTCTTCGTCCATGCTGATGGTGACGGTCTTGACCGGCTCGTTCAGCGTAAACTCCAGCGCCTGTTCGAAGTCCTCGTAGCCCCGCTTGGTGGCCACGATCTCATAGCGCTTGCCGTCCACAGGCAGGATGAGCGGAGCGCCTTTCTCGACGATGCGATCGAGAGGCCGACGCTTGCCGTCCACCAGCAGGAAGACCTTGGCGTCATCGGCGTTGTTACCCAATTTGACGGTGACTTGACCCTTCTTCAGCTTGAGATCAGGGTCGATGTTGGCGACTTCGCCTTCTTTCACCGTGATGTTGGTCTCATAGGCATCAAAGAACTCACTGCCACTGACCTCAATCTTGTGGCTACCTGGCCCGAGTTCGATGAGATCCTGGGGCAGCGCTCCCATCTTTTTCCCGTCGATCGTCAGCGACAATCCAGTGGCGGGCGCGGAAACTTTGACCCCCGTGGCAGCGCCTGGCAAAAGCTCGATGTTGATGGCTTTTTCTTCTCCGGACGCGAGCTGGTGAGCTTGCCCCGCCATCTCCGCGTATCCGGGGGCCACCGCTTTGATCACGTACGAACCTGGTTCAAGCTCCGCGATCTTGCATGGGCTGTCCTCGCATTTGACTTCGCCATCGAGCAGCACTTTCACGGCGGGTACGGCCTTGCCACCCGGTCCAGCCACGGACACGACCATGGCCGCGGGTGACGACCCACCAAAGAGCAAAAATCCGCCCAGCGCTAGCGCGGCAACCGTTCCTGCGCCGATGAAGAGCGTAGTTTTCTTTGTTTCCGCCGGGGCTGGCAAAGGTAAGGGATTGAGCGGCGATGAACTGAGTGTCGGTGAGGACATCGTGCCCGGCGAGGACAGCGCGGCCCGACTAGACATGGGAGCCGAGGGCGGCAGAGTGGGAGCATTGGATGAGCCCGGCGTTTGAAAACCGCCGCCGAAAGTTCCTGAGGCTGGCAGACCGCCCGTGCCATCTAGGGTACGGCCCGGCGGCAACGTGGGGACCCCCGGACGCGGTGCAGTCGATGTGAGGGTTTGAGCGGCGGAAAGGGGATGGGGGTTGGCGGACGCTGCGCTGGGAGTTGGGGCGAACGGGGAAGGCCGATCGACAGGACGCGAAGAAGACTTTTGCAGCAGGGCTTGTGCGGACTCCTCATGCGAGCGATCGAAGACGGTAGTTTTCTCGTCGTCGTCATCCCAATCACCACCGGTGATGGGCGCGGCACCCAATGGGGCAGAACGCGGGATGGTGCCACTGGGCGTGGCTTGGGCTGGCGTGGGAGGAGCCGGTGCGGGTGGCGGAGTCGCCGACTTGAGCGCGGGCGGAGGGAGCGACTTGGCAGGCGCAGGCGGTGGCAGTGGCGAAGCGCGTGATGGCAGCGGTGCGGAATTGACCGGCGGCGTGGGGGGAGCCGGTGGTATCAGCGGGCTGGGTGTCGCAACCAAGGGATGGGGAGTCGGCGGAGTTGGCGGGGCCGGCGGGGCCAAAGCAGGCTTCGAAGCCTGAGGTGGAGGGAGAGCACCCAAACCCGAGCTAGGGGTGGGCACCGGAGGGGGTCCGGCGAGGGGCGTGTTGGGGGGCGGAGGGGGAGCTGCCGCGGACAGGGACGGTGGAGCGGGTGGTGCAGCACTGGGCGGCACTGGGGCACTGGGCGGCACCGGTGGAGGGAGCGGCGCAGACAAAGATGGAACGCTGGTGGCGGATGGGGGCGCGGGGGGCGCGAGTGGCTTGTTCAACAACACGGGGGGCGAGGGCGGAGGCAATGAGGAGGCCCCTGGCGCTCTGCTGGACAGAGGAGCTGGGGGTGGTGGCAGTGCCGCCTGACTTTGAGGCGGAGGAGGTGGACCCTTCTGGGGGCTCGCGCCAGGAGCAGTCATGCCCAACAGCGTCTTCTGAACAGGAGCTGAACCTGGAGTTGGAGCCGACTTTTTAGAAAGGCTCTCGAAGACATCTAGATCTGAACCACCTTGGTCACTCATTTTTCGGGGATCTCCTGGTCGCGGCGCTGGGCCGCCTCAAGTCTGCATTTTTGCGGGATAGGGCTGTGTGCTCCATGAGCCCGGCACAAAATCGGGTGGGCAACACGATGAAATCAGATGCAACAGGAACTCCAAAGGTGGGACAGATGTTCCAACCTGGCTGAAGATAGAGAGATGAGCTGAGTCACTTGCCTACATCGCAGTTTCACCGGATTTGCGAGCCGAGGGCGCCGATGCGCCCGGCCCGAACCCGAAATTTTGACAAGGACAGAATATACTCGGCGTGCCCCGTTGGCGAGGAAAGTTTGGGGTTCAGTTGAGTAAAATGTCCGGATTGTTGGCCCGTCTTGGCGTGGTCGCTCGTTTTTCGTGAGGCGCAGCGCGCGCCCGGGGTCTCTGAGAAGACCATCACTTTGTTGTTCCCCGCTCGACGCAGATGAACTGGGATGACGCGCCCTGCGCAGATGTGATGCCGATAGAATGTTGAAGTCAGCCTTCAGTGCTTCGAATCAGTGGTGGGGCAAGCTAGACTGATGGCGTGAATCTTGATCGCTTGCGTCTTCGCTTCCAGTGCTCTCTGAGCGGTTCCCGGCGCGTGGCGCTCAAATGGGCGTTCGGCGCGATGGTGAGCGGTTTGTTGGTGGGGTGCTTGGCGCCCACCTTGCCTTTGCCGCCTCCTTCACGACCCGAAGTCACTACACCCGACGCCGCGGGCATGATTCACATTCGCGGCACGGTGCGACCCAAAGCTGAAGTTCTGGCCAAGAACCTGCGCACACTGAAGATCGTGGGCGAAGAAACCGATGAGAGCGGCGCATACGATCTGATCATGGAAGCCGAAATCGATGATCGACTGATCATTTGGTACACCGACGGCGGTGATGAGAGTGACCTGACGGAAGTCACCGTGCCTGACGACGACGATTTTGGTGTCGCCGGGGCAAACAGCCGCTGATCCGGGTGCGGTAGGGGGGCCGGCGCAGGCGGGCGCTTCAGACAGCGCGGGCCATGTCGCCCCCCGAGAGCCGGCGTTTTGGCCCTTGGGCGTCGCGGGCCGATTTACGAGACGGTCTTGAGCACGCGACGGCCGTCGGAAGCGCGGTTGATCAAGCTGGGCGCCGCGGGCACGCGGCCCTGGCCCATGATCGCCGGCACCGTCTCATCGACTTCACCCAAGAGGTCGTAGTCTGTGGCTTGGGTCATGGTGACCGTCACCAATGTGCCAGGTTGGACCTCGCCACCGGACAAATAGACGACGCCGTCGATGTCAGGCGCCTGTCCGGCATGACGCCCGACCATGACGAGCTCGCTCTCTTCGCTGGGCCCTTCCACCAGCACGGGCAACACTTGCCCTACGAGCGCGCGGTTTTTCTCCAAGCTGATGCTGCGCTGCAGTCCCATCAACTTGCGCGCGCGGTTGTACGAGGTGCGCTTGTCGACCTTGCTTTCCAGCGAATACGACAGCGATTCTTTCTCGTCCGAGTAACGAAATACTCCCACCCGGTCAAACCTTGCCCAGCTGACGAAATCACACAAGGCCTGAAATTCCTCCTCGGTTTCGCCGGGGTGACCAACGATGAAGGCGGTGCGAAATGTGAGGCCCTTGATGCGCGTCTTCATGCGCTCGACCAAATCATAGAGACGCTTGCCGCCGTGACCGCGTCGCATGCGCCGCAACATGTCGTCCGCGGCGTGCTGAAGGGGCATGTCCACATAAGGCACGATGGTTGGATGATCGGAGATCAATTCAATCAGACCGTCGTCCATCTTCTCCGGATAGAGATAGAACAGGCGCAGCCACTTGAGGCCGCGCACGTCCGCCACGCGCTGCACCAAATCAGCCAGACGCACGTTTTCATCAAGGTCTCGGCCGTAAGCGATGGTGTCTTGTGACACCAGATTGACCTCGAGCACGCCGCTATCAACAAGCTGCTCGACCTCACGCACCACATCGTCGATGCTGCGACTGCGCTGCTTGCCGCGCAGCTGAGGGATCACACAAAACGAACACGAACGGTTGCAGCCCTCTGCAATTTTTACGTACGCACTCGCGCCACGGGTCGACAGTGTGCGAGGATCGCTTGACGATACGACCCAATCGGCTGGATTGCCCACCAACATGCGCTCGCTGGGCTCGGTGAGCACGTGCTTGATCTTGGGCATGTCGCTGGAGCCAAGAAAGTGATCGACTTCAGGCATTCCTGCCGCCAAATCTCCAGAGTAACGCTGAGACAAGCAGCCGGTCACTACCAGCTTCTTGCAGCTCCCGCTCTTCTTGAACTCAGCCATTTCTAGGATGGTATCGATGGACTCCTGCTTGGCAGAATCAATGAAACCGCAGGTGTTGACCACGATCACCTCAGCGTCAGCCGGGTCTTGGGTGTGCTCAAAGCCTTCCCCGCGCGCCGTCCCCAGCATGATCTCGGAATCGACGCGGTTTTTCGGGCAACCGAGGGAAATGAAATGCACCTTGCGGGCGCTGGCAGTGGGGCCCGGGGTCAGGAGATGATCGCTGGGAGGTAAAGTAGTCATGCGTTATCCGCGCATGAGGTCCGTGAAACGACGGAACAGATAGTACGCATCGTGTGGACCCGCAGCGGCCTCGGGGTGATATTGAACGCTGAACGCCTTGGCATCGAGTGCCTCCAGCCCTTCACTGGTGCCATCATTGAGATGCAAATGGCTGCTCTTCGCGCGGCCGTTCAGCGAGTCGACGTCGACGACAAAGCCGTGATTTTGGCTGGTGATCTCCACGCGACCAGTGGAAAGGTCCTTGACCGGTTGATTGAGCCCGCGATGACCAAATTTCAACTTGTAGGTGGTGCCCCCCAGCGCCTGACCAAGCAATTGGTGACCCAAACAAATACCAAAGATGGGCTTTTTTCCTAATAAATCTCTCACGGTATTGACCGCGTAGTCCAGCGCCGCTGGGTCGCCCGGCCCCGATGAAAGAAAGATGCCGTCGGGGTTGTATTCCAGGATTTGCGTTGCAGAGAAACCGGCGGGGACGGCCAGCACATCGCAGCCAGCTGCGGTCAAGCAGCGGAAGATGTTGCGCTTGGCTCCAAAGTCCATCGCCACGACCTTGAAACGCTCTTTCCCTGCCGCAACTAATGGTTGACCCATCACTTCCGGCGTCCACTCGCGCAGCGTTTCTTTGAACTCATAGGGCGCCTTGGGGCTGACGACCTTGACCAAGTCCAGACCTTCCATGGGTGGTGCTTGGCGCGCTAAGTCCACTAGGTCATCCGGATTGCCCGTGCCGATGCAGCCATTTTGCGAGCCCTTGTCGCGCAAATGCCGGGTGAGTGTGCGGGTGTCTACGTCGCTGATGCCGACGACCTGATGTTGCCTCAGGTAGTCATCCAGCGACTGCTGGCTGCGGTAGTTGGACACCACGGGGCTAGCCTCGCGTACAATGAAGCCCGCCACCATGGGTCGATCATTAGTGCTCTCCGGGTCGTCGGAGTTGACACCAGTATTACCGATATGGACCGCGGTCATCGTGACCAGTTGGCCGGTGAAGGATGGATCTGTGAGGACTTCTTGATACCCGCTCATGCCAGTGGTGAACACCACTTCACCGGTCGTTGCGCCCGGAGCGCCAAAGCTCTTTCCTTCAAAGATACTGCCGTCAGATAGTGCGAGGTATGCTCGAGTCACTCTATTCTCCACAAATTCAGGGACGAATGTCAGATTGCTGGGTAAAGCCGTTGATTGGGTTTTTGAGGTTGGGCGGAGCCAGCGCATCTTGATACACGATCGCACCGTGTGCCACCGTCATGCTGATGCGGGCGCCGAGTTCGGAGTTCAAGAACGGCGAATTGAGGCTCTTGGTGTGGAGCCGGGTGTGGGCAGGAACCCATCGACACTGAGGATCGATGAGCGTGAGGTCTGCCAGCGCGCCCACCTTGAACGAGGGGGGGGTGATGCCAATGATCTTCGCGGGCGCCGCACTGAGCGCGTCGAGCAGCCGCAAAAGCGTGAGACCTTCACTGCCCACCAATTGGACGAGCAAGCCAAAACAGAGCTCGAGACCCATCATGCCAGGGCTGGCCTCCGCAAACTCCAGGTCCTTTTCCAGGCGCGAATGGGGAGCGTGGTCGGTGGCAATGGCGTCAATGGTGCCGTCAGCCAGTGCCCGCCGCAGCGCCAATACGTCTTGCTGCTCGCGGAGGGGCGGATTGACGCGACACGCCGTTTCGTAGCCGATCACCGCCGCGTCGGTCAGTAGCAGATGGTGGGGCGTCACTTCCGCGCTCACACGCAGCCCCCGGGACTTTGCCTCACCGATGATGCGGGCGGCGCCATAAGTCGACAGGTGTGCGGCGTGGTAGCGGGCATCCACATACTCAGCCAGCAGGACATCCCGCGCGATGATGATGTCCTCGGCCACGCGGGGCCAGCCTTTAAGGCCTAATTGGGCTGAAACTACGCCCTCGTGCATGCTTGCACCAGCCGTGAGGTTGTGGTCCTCAGCATGCTGAATGACGGGCATGTCGAAGCACTTGGCGTACTCCAGGGCACGACGCATGATGGCAGCGTTCATCACACACACGCCGTCATCACTGAGTCCCACCGCTCCGGCATCGCGCAGATCGCCCGCTTCTGTCAGCTCCTGTCCGGCCATGGACTTGGTCACTGCCCCGATGGGGTGCAAAGCCGCGCCGCCGTGTGATCGAGCTTTTGCGACCATCATCTCTGTGATGGCACGACAGTCGTTGACCGGCTTGGTGTTGGCCATGGCGCAGACATGGGCGTAGCCACCCGCGGCGGCTGCATTGAGGCCGGAGTTGATGTCCTCTTTGTATTCCTGGCCAGGCTCGCGCAGATGGGAGTGCAGGTCGACGAAGGCGGGCGCTAGCCACTTGCCCTCACCGTCCACTACCACCGCGCGATCACTCTCACCGAGGCCCTCCGCTGCGCCAGCGCCCACTCGGCTGATGGTACCTTTCTCAATCACCACGTCCGCGACTTCGTCGCGCGCGGTCGTGGGATCGAGCACGCGCACGTGCCGAAAAACAAGGAGCTCGGGAGTGGTGAATGGTTTGGTCGACGGCCCTCTACTCACGGTGGGGCCCCATAGCACGGGGTCGTCTGGGAAGTCAGGCGCTCTGCGCGTGAACCGCGCCTCCGCTCACTGACCGTCAGTCGGCGTCGGACGCGATGGGCTGCCGACTGGCCTGATATTGCTCAAAACACCACACCGAACTTTGGCCATGGCTTGCCGCGCTGACCATCTTCCAGCCGCGCGACCCCAATTCGTTGGATTTGGCCATGATGGACGCGGCGTTGCGGCCTTCAAAACACAAATAGGCGCGTTCGGGCGGGGGGAGTGGCCGATAGCCCTGTGCCTGAGTTTGAACGCCCACCAGGAGCAGCAACACGACCGGCGCTAGGTACCAAACTTTCATGGCCTCAAACTACGCGCCCAGCCTTGGGAAATCGAATGGTTGTCGGCGACCCAGGAAACACAAGCTGTTCGCTTACACCTGCGCGCTGCCCTGTGTTGAGCGCCCCACGGCGTGCATGACGCGGGGGGCCCTGATTCACATCGGGCCCGCGATCCCGCAAGGGCGGGAACACTGCATCTCCTGAGGACCTGCGTTCTCTATTTTACTTGAAACGAGGAACCAAGATTGAGTGCGAAGGAAAGGACTTGAACCTTCACGACCTTGCGGCCACCGGCACCTGAAGCCGGCGCGTCTGCCATTCCGCCACCTTCGCTTTTGAAAACTACCGCGGGTTGGGCCCGACGGGGGGCGCTACTTAACCCAACGTGATCATCGACGCAAGTCACACCTGAGCGAGAGATGATGATTGGTTGGTACGTGGATACGCCCAGTGTGTGACAGCTCGATCAGGTTTGCGCGTGCAGCGGTATAATTACTCATGGCCTTCAACCGAAGCCGCTTGCGGCACGCGCACGAGACGGGAAGCGCCTCCGCGCTGGGAAAAAAGCGCGCTTCCTCTCCGTGTGGAATCACCCCGCCGCGCCTACAGCGGCACCAAAATGTGAGAGTCATACGGGTCGTGGCACGGAACCTGCTTATAGGCGTCACGACACCCGTCCCAAACTTTATCAATCCATGGGTTGTTCGGAGGAATCATAAAATGAAGAAGCTTGTTACCATTTTCTCGATCGTGGCGCTCGG
>JACZCW010121806.1_pt1 | contig 12407 bp, 7 predicted proteins | sample 8641861 | NCBI WGS metagenome assembly JACZCW01 (sample SAMN15324607, study PRJNA640507) | soil metagenome | isolation source: intercropping sugarcane | place: China: Luxin town, Laibin City, Guangxi Province | collected 2019-07-25 | depth 10cm m | reverse complement strand
TGCCCAGCTTCGTACTGCCCAGGCCGGCGAGGTTCGCGGGCCGGTACAGCACATGATCGGGCAGCGAGCTGACTTCTTCCTTCATCGCCGGGAAGCGGCCGGTGCCCGGTGTGTCGGGCATGCGATCGCGCCGTGCCTGCTCGGCTGCCTCCTGCGCACGCTGTTCTGCAGTCTGTGCGGGCTGCTGTGCCGCCCACGCGCCAGAGAGCACCAGGCCACCCATCAACCAAGCAGAAAAAGTGCAACGAAGAGTGCGCATGTGATACCCCCGATCGTGGCGGCGCTTGCACCGCCCGGAAACTGAAAGTACAAAGTATGAAGCGATCAGTCTGAAGGCACGCGGCACGCGGTTCAAGAATGCCGGCGCTTCATGGGCTGCAAAACAACATGGCGTGCGCTGCGAGCGCCGGGGAGATTCCATGGATGATCGATTGCTCCGACTCACGCGCCGGCAGACCCTGCTCGGGGCCGCCGCATTGGGTGCAAACGCCGCATGGCCGTCTTTCGCGGCGGCGTCGCAGGCCGGAACCACGGCCACGATAAACGCCAACGCTGTCGGTCCGGCCATCTCGCCCTACCTCTACGGCGGCTTTCTCGAACACCTGCGCGGCGTGATCACCGATTGCTTCTGGAGCGAACTGCTGGTTGATCGCAAGTTCTACCATTCGGTGACGCTGGGACCGCCACCGCAGCCCCCAGGTCCGGGTGCGGCGCCCGGAGCGCCGCGGCGCTGGCGCCCCATCGGCCCCGATGCGGCGGTCACCATGGATACGCGGGCACCCTATGTGGGAGAGCACTCGCCTGCGGTGCAGCTGGGCGGCGGCGAGGCACGAGGTATCGCGCAATCCGGGCTCGCGCTGGTTGCCGGCAAGGGCTATGTCGGTCGGCTGGTGCTCGCCGCAGATCGCGGGATGGACGTCGATGTGTCGCTGATCTGGGGTGAGGGCGCGGCGGCGCGCCAGACGCTGCGCGTCAAGGCGTCGAACGACTGGCACACCGCGCCGCTGCAATTCACATCTGGTGCGGATTCGAATGACGGCCGCATCGAGATCTCCGCGACCGGCAGTGGAACATTGCGCATCGGCGCCGTCTCGCTGATGCCGACGGATCATCTCGGCGGATTTCGCGCCGACACCGTCGCACTGATGCGCGAGATGGATTGCAGGATCCTGCGCCTGCCGGGCGGCAATTTCATTTCGGCCTATGACTGGAAGAACACCATCGGCGATCCGGACCGTCGTCCGCCCATCCTCGATCCGGTGTGGAATGCCGTGCAGCAGAACGATGCGGGCCTGGATGAACTGCTGAATCTGTGCCGGCTGGTGAACGCCGAGCCCTACTGGTGCGTGAATACCGGCTTCGGCGAACCGCGCTCGGGCGCCGAACTGGTCGAGTACGTCAATGGTCCGGCCGGCAGCGAATGGGGCGCGAAGCGCGCCGCCAACGGTCATCCACAGCCCTGGCGTGTGAAGTACTGGAACATCGGCAACGAGATGTATGGCAACTGGCAGTTCGGCCAGATGGCGCGCGACCAGTACAACATCAAGCACAACCTGTTCGCCGATGCGATGCGCAAGGTCGATCCCTCCATCTACATCGTGGCGCCGGGCGGCTTCGCCGACGAGATGACTACGGGGCAGGGCCTGGTCATCCCGGGACAGTTCAAGGTCGAGATCGGCTCGGACCGCGACTGGGCGTATGGCATGTTGAAGAACAGCTGGGGTCGGTTCGATGCGCTGGCCACGCACGCCTATCCGGCCGAGAACAAGCGCTATGACTTCACCGCCGGCAAATCATTCGATGTGAAGCAGAGCCTGAATGAATGGGCCCGCCAGATGGCCGATCGTGTGGGCACCATGGTGGACTGCTGGGAAGACTACAAGAAGCTCTTCCCCAGGCTGGCGGAAGGGCAGGTGAAGGTGTTCTTCGATGAGTGGGCCTATCATTTCCAGGGAGATTGGAAGGGCTCGCTGGCCATTGCGCTCGCGTTCCATGAATTCTTCCGGCACACGGACTTCATCGACATGGCCGGATACACCATGGCCACGGCATGGCTGGATTTCGACCGCACGCGCTCGGTGATCAGCGCCAAGGGGCGGGTGTTCCAGCTCTACAACAAGCACTTCGGCAAGTGGCCGCTGGCTGTCACGGGCAATTCACCGGTGCCCGCGCCGCGCTATCCCATCGGTGGCGACCAGCCGCGCGTCAACACCGGCAGTGCCACCTGGCCGCTGGATGTGTCGGCGGCGCTCACTGCAGACCGCAACGCCCTGGTGCTGGCGGTGGTGAATGCCACCGAAGAAGCGCGCACGCTCGAGGTGGCCTTCGAGGGCTTCAAGCCCGGTCGCAACGGCCGGCGATGGCAGCTCACCGGCGCCAGCGTCGATGCCGTGAATCGTGTCGGTCGACCACCGGAGGTTTCCATCACGGAAGGATCCTTCCGCGCGGCACGAACTTTGAACATTGCGCCGATCAGTGTGGAGTTGTTCGAATTTGCGCGTGGCTGAGGCAGGATCTCGTCGGTTTCGCCATTCGCTGGCGCTGATGGTGCTGGCAGGCGCGCTTTGCGCATCGTGCTCAGCCGACCAGAAGGCTGGCACGGGCACTGGCGCCGGCATGGTTACCGGCACTGGGACGGGCGACCGCAGCGTGGGGCGTGGATGGCCTGTGTCCGTGATGCGCGCCGAATATGTGGGCGGCGGCGTTGAAGGAGAGGCTGCCCAGGCCGCGCCAGCGGGCAGTGTTCCTGCGGGCGTGATCCCGCTGGCGGTCGATCTGTTCACCACCAGGGATTTTTATCTCGACGTCGAGCTGTGGTCCGATCCGCGATACTTCCGCTGCAACAGTCCCTCGACGCTGCAGGCGATGTGGGGCGCCACGCCCACCGGCGGGCGCGAGCTGATGAAGCCCGGCCAGCCTCGCAGTGCATCGTGGGGACATTGCAACATCGACTATCCGCGCGAGGCCATCGTCTCGCCCTATCCATTCAAAAGCGCGCGCGAGCATTACGAGGCCTTGCTCGCAGAAACCAGGACGCGTGGTGGACCCACCGTCTACACGCGTGATCATCCACCGCCGGACTGGAATGGACGCTACAGCCGCGCCATCTCGCTGCAGTTCATGGCTGCGCGACAGGGCAAGACCTACCAGGCGCCGACGTATCTGGCCGAGCCACCGCAGTGGTTCTTCACCTCGATCAGCCAGACCTCGACCATCCTCTCGCTGCTGACGCCGGAATACCGCAAGCGCACGGTGCAGATGCATTACCACCAGTCGGTGAACAACGCACCGCTCTGGCCGGCGCAGTTCTGCTGGCCGGACGGCTTCCTGCGGCTGTTCTCCCGGCAGGCTCATCTTTCGATGGATTTCGATGTCACGCCCGGACGGCTGCAGCTCATGGCAAGCAGCGCCGATAATTTCATCCGCCACTTCAACATCGGCCGGCAATTCAATCTGGAAGGCGCGGTGCCCAGGCTGGGTGCGGATGTGCCCCGATGGTTCGGCGAGAGCATCGCCTTCTGGGATGGCGACACGCTGGTGACCTGGACATCCAATGTCATGCCCTGGATCACCCACGGCGTATTCGAACACTCGCACCAGATGCAGAGCGTCGAGATCTTCTCGCCACGCCGCGATCCGGCCGGCCATCTCGCCGGCATCGAGCAGGAGATCATCCTCTATGATCCGGAGGCATTCGTGCAGCCCCTGCGGATCGTGCAGGTGCACATCAGGACCGGTGATCTTTCGCAGGTGGACCCCTTCATTTACGCGCGCTGCATGCAGACCTATTTTCCCGTTGACGGGCGACCGAAAGCACTGAGCCCCGGCACCACCATCGAATACACGGTGCCGGACATGTATGGCCGTCCGTGGGCGCAGATCTGGGAGCGTTATTTCGAGAAGGGAATGCAGCGGCCACCGGAGGAGTCGATCTTCGATTTCGAGGCGCCCCGCTAGCCGTCGGCATTGCCCGTCACCGCTTCGACGCCGGCCGAAAATTTCAACGCACTATTTTCCTGCGGCGCCGAATTGGTATCTTTGCCCAAGGGCGTCCGGCCGTATTCTCGGAGCAACACATGAATCGGTGGCGGGTTTTCGCACGCACGGCTCCCTGGCTGCTGTTGTGCGGCTTTGCCGGCGCGGAAGCGGCAGAGAAATTTCTCGTGCCGCGCACCTCATGGGGCCATCCGCTGATCCAGGGCATCTACACCAACAACACCAATGTTCCCTTCGAGCGCCCGCCCGAACTCGGTGACAAGGCTTTCTATACCGAGGCGGAATACGCCGAGCGCAGCAAGCGTCCAGTGGTGGTGGAGACCACCACGGTGGTGACGGACGTGCATTACGAGACGTCAGACTATGGGCTCGATCCTGCGCAGAACCAGATGGTGAAGAACCTGCGCACCTCCATCCTCACGCAGCCGGCCAACGGCCGCATGCCGCCACTGCGCGAGGGCGCGCGCCAGCGCAGCGACGCCGCGCGCGCCGCGCAGCAGGCGCATGCCTTCGATAGCGCGCAGAACCGGCCTCTGCAGGAACGCTGCCTGCTCTGGGCGCATGAGGGGCCGCCGCTGCGTCCGGTTGGTTACAACACGCAGGTGCAGATCATGCAGACGCGTGACCATGTGGTGCTCATGACCGAGATGGTGCACGACGCGCGCGTGATTCCGTTGCGCCGCAGCCCGCCCGACTTCCACGGCCTCACGCGCTGGCAGGGCAATTCCTGGGGTCACTGGGAAGGCGACACGCTGGTCATCGAGACCACCGGCATTTCCGACAAGGTGTTCCCGCGTGGCGCATCCATTCCGATGGGCCCCGCAGGCCGGGTCATCGAAAAGATCGCGCGCATCGGGCCGAAGACCATCCGTTACGAATTTTCGGTTTCGGATCCTTCGTTGTGGGAGGTGGCGTGGGGCGGCGAGTTTCCGATGGAGATTTCCGAGGATCCGCTGTTCGAATATGCCTGCCACGAAGGTAATTACGGCATCGCCAATACATTGCGCGGCATCCGGGAGGAAGAACAGCGCAACGCCGGAACGCGCACAGTCCCATGAGACCAGGCCGCGCAAAGACCTTCCTGCGCCTGACAGCGCTGATGCTGTTCCCGGGATTCATCCTCTCGGCAGCGGATGAAATGCGGTTGGCGCCAGCGTTCACCGCCCGGCAACTTTCGCAGCCTTACAGCGACGGCTGGATCACCAATGGCGGCACGCTGAACAACCAGCGTTTCTCGCCACTGGCGCAGGTCAACCGGCAGAACGTCGCCGGCCTGAAAGCGCTGTGGCACGTCAACCTGGGTTCGGGAACACAGCTGCGCCACAACAATCAGGCCCAGCCGCTGGTTTACGAGGGGGTCATCTATATTTCCACCGGACAGGGCGATGTCTTTGCGGTGGCGGTGGATACCGGCAAGGTGCTGTGGGAATACCGCAGCGGGCTCGAGGAGGATCAAGCCTTCGTCTGCTGCCAATGGGCCAACCGCGGCGTGGCGCTGGGCGATGGCAAGGTTTTCGTCGGCCGCGTCGATGCCACATTGCTGGCGCTCGACCAGCGCTCGGGAAAGGTGTTGTGGCAGTCGCGCACGGGTGACCCGAAACGGGGTTACAGCCTCACGGCTGCACCGCTGTACTACGACGGCAAGGTGATCATCGGCACGGCGGGTGGCGACCTGGGCATTCGCGGCTGGGTGAAGGCCTTCGACGCGCGCACCGGCAAGGAAGTCTGGCGTTTCGACACCATTCCCGGTCCCGGTGAATCCGGCCACGAGAGCTGGCCGGCCGGCAGTGACGTCTGGCAGTGGGGTGGCGGTGCGGTGTGGGGCACGCCAGCCGTCGATCCAGAGCTGGGCCTGCTGTATTTCTCCACCGGCAATCCCGGCCCCATTCTTGGCGGCGCGGCGCGACCCGGCGACAACCTGTTCACCGATTCCATCGTCGCGATCGACGTGGCCACTGGCCGCTATCGCTGGCACTTCCAGGAAGTCCATCACGACATCTGGGATTACGATGCGCCCAACCCTGTCATCCTCTTCGAAGCCCGTTACGATGGCGTGCTGCGCAAGGGCGTGGCGCAGGCCGGCAAGACAGGATGGGTTTACCTGCTGGATCGCACCAACGGCAAACCACTGATTGGAATCCATGAAACGCCGGTGATGCAGGCGCCCGAGCAGGCCACCGCGGCAACCCAGCCCGTGCCTGTGGGCGATGCGCTCGTTGCGCAGCAGATCAGGGTTGCACCGGAGGATCACCAGCTCGTCAACCAGGGCCGCATCTTCACGCCGTTTACCGAAGAGGCGCGCATCTATGCGCCCATGGCCGCCGTGAACTGGCCGCCCAGCGCATACGATCCCGGCACGCAGTGGATGTACATCTGTGCCAATGAAAGCAGCAACGGCGCCCGCATGGATGCGAGGCAATTCGCGCCGCCCACGTTCAAGGAGTCGTTCCGCGGCGGAGGCTATGTCGGACCAGGCATGCAGAGCAGCGGTATCTATTCAGCCCTGGATGTGAAGACCAACCGCCTGGTGTGGCAGAAGCGTTTCAACGATGGTTGTCGCAGCGGTTCGCTGGTGACTGGCGGTGGCCTGGTGTTTCTGGGACGCAATGATGGCCGCGTGATCGCACTGGATGCCGCGGACGGCACGCGCCTGTGGCAGTTCCAGACCGAGGCGCCGGTAAATTCCGGTGTCTCCACCTTCATGCACAAAGGCCAGCAGATGCTGGTCACCTATGCCGGGGGCGGATTCCTCAGTGCAAAGAAGGGTGATGGCGTGTGGTTGTTCGGGCTGAACGGCACGCTCGAGGGCATTGCGCCGGCGAAAGCCGCGAACTCGCCGCCGCCGGCGGCCATCGGCAATCGCACTGGGGATCTTGCCAATGGCCGGAGCATCTACCGGACGGCTTGCGTGTTCTGCCACGGCGAGCGCGGGCAGGGAGGCGAGGGCGGCGGCAAGGCCATTTCAGCCACTCTCGGCGTGGACGGGGTGCTCGCGGTGCTGACGAAGGGCCGCAACCAGATGCCGTCATTCACCGCGAGTCTGACTGCTGAACAGCTCCACGACGTGGCTAGCTATGTGGACCGCCAGTTACTCGGTGGGCGTGCGACGCCATAGGCCGCGCCGAGTGCGCTAATTGGTTGCGCCGGGAACAGGCGTGCTCTCGAAGAACAGTGACCTGCCGTCCGCGAATCGCAAGGTACGGCCCACGGCGCGCTTGCCACCGTCCCTGGCCTGGTAGCCGATCACTTCGAGTTCGGACCCCACCGGAATGCTGTTCTTCGTGATTCCCTTGCGGAACAGTGCATTCGGGCTGCCGCCTTCGACCATCCAGATCTCCTTGCTGCCGTCCGTGCCGGTGACCTCCAGGTGAATCCACGAGTGAGGATTGATCAGTTCCACCTTCACCACTCTGCCTTTGAATTCAATCGGCTTCTTGATGTCGAACTCCGCCGCGAAGCTGTGGTGCGCAAACGTGGGCCAGCTCAGGCACAGCAGGCCCAGTGCCAGCAGCACGAGGTGAACCTGCGGCAACCTGCTGCTCTGGATGTCCGCGCTGCGTTTCATGGTTGCTCCGGTTGTTCGGTGGGCCTGCTTCGGGTGCCCGGTTTACGCAGGTCTCCGTACATCAGTTCCTCGGCGAACTCCACACAGCGAAAGTCCATCAGCCGCGCGTCGGGTTCGATGCGCCGGTACAGCGGCATCTGGATGGTCCACGGCCTGGTGAACACGGTCGGGTCTTCGATGGTGGCTTCGTAACGGATGTGATTCGGATCGATCAGCGTGTAGCGCTCGGTGACGCGCCGCGCCTCGGAGGCAAAGTTGCCGCTGCGGTCCAGCCAGTTTGCGTTGAGGCCCGTGACCTCCACGACCAGCGTGGCGCCTTCCCAGTGGCCACTGGACCATCCCATCCAGCTATCCACGGGCGGATCGGTGCGCGGACCCATCCTGATCGTGCGCACGGCGCCAGCGAATTCGTAAACCATCATCAGGTCGCTGTCCGACTGCACGATCTGGAACGGATACGGCAGGTAGGTGGCGCGTGGCACGCCCGGCATGAAGCACTTGGCCTCCGGGTCTTCCGTTCGACGTCGGTTGAAGTTGGCGAGGCGCTGGGCTTCTGCCTCGGCGCGGTACGGAATGCTGCCTCCCACCACGACGCCAGATCCAGAAGGCAGGGCCCCGATTGCACCCAGCGTCTCGACTGGCCCCTGGGTTGCGACATGCGGCTCGAGATTCCAGTTGGCTTCATTGAGCACCTGCCAGACGCCGTTGAGATCCGGCTTGCCGCGCGTGGCGTTGGTGTTCGCAGGCGTCTGCGCCCGCGTTGTGCCGCTGGCAAGCATGGTTGCTGCAACGCAGTGAATTGTAACGGTCTTTACAATCGCGATGTTCATCGGCCTGGCACTCGAAACGACGGCTCAACCAACTGGACTTATATACCACGCGCGAATTGGCCCTACAGCATTCCGGATCCACTCCGTATCGTCGGCCACACAGGACGGGCCCACTGGCCCGCACATCACAAAAGTAAGGGGTGGCTTGTGAAGGGAATCCAAACGACGCGTTCGCGCGGTGTTGCTTTTGCCGTTGCACTGGCTTTGTCTGCAGGTCCGGCATTGGCGGCGCAGCAGCCCGCGCAGGCCGATGACTCGGAACTGGGAGAAGTCGTGGTCACCGGTTCGCGCATCGCGGCCAGCGTAGGCATGAGCACGCCGACACCCGTCACGGCGGTCACCGCCGACGAACTCACGGCCCTGTCACCCAGCACGTTGATCTCGGCATTGAGCCAGCTGCCGCAGTTCTACGGCAACAGCAACAATGACGTGCGCAGCGGATTCTTCGGCTCGGGCGGTTCGGGCAACCTGAACCTTCGCGGCCTGAACACGGGTGGCCAGTCCGGCCGCACGCTGACGCTGCTGAACGGACGGCGCGTCGTGCCCGGCACCGGCATCGGCACCGTCGACATCAACATCCTGCCGTCGGCGCTGCTCAAGCGCGTGGACACCGTGGCCGGCGGCGCGTCGGCCGCCTACGGCACCGATGCGGTGGCGGGCGCGGTGAACTTCATCGTCGATACGGAATACACCGGCTGGCAGGTGAACGCGCAGGCGGGCACGACCAGCCGCGGCGATCACGACAACATGCTCTATTCCGCGGCCTGGGGTGGCGATCTGGGCGATCGCGCGCACGCACTGCTGAGCGCGGAGTACTACCACGCCGACCAGGTGAGCAACTATGGCGGCCGCAGCTGGTACAAGGGGTACAGCCTCGTGCCCAATCCCAACACCGCCAACTCGACGCCGCGTTTGCTGGCGCTGCCAAACGTGGTGCCTTCGCTGGCGACCTTCGGTGGCCTGATCGCCGCCGGCGTGCCGGCCACCTCGGCCCTTTATCGCCGGTACTTCAACTCCGATGGCACCATTTCGCCCTTCGTGCTGGGCGTGGGCACCGCCACGGGCGGTCACTCCATCGCCAATGGCGGCAGTGGCGATGATTCCACGCTCGATCTGGCCATATTGGCCCCCGAGGCACAGCGCGCCAACGCCTTCGCCTATCTGAGCTTCGATGTCACGCCGAACCTCACGGTGTTCGCGCAGGGATTGGCCGGCCAGAGCAGAATCGACCAGCCGGATCACGCGGGCCGCTTCGCCAATGTGGCCGGTATCGACACGCGCATCACCATCTATCGGGAAAACGCCTTCCTGCCGGCCGCGGTGCGCCAGATCATGGTCAATGAGAACCTCACCTCGTTCCAGATGAACGTGGTGGGTGATCGCGAGGGCCTGGGTCGCGATACGCACATGACCCAGGACAACAAGACCTATTCCGCCACCACGGGATTCAAGTGGAACATCTCCCGTGACGGCTTCCTCGATGGCTGGGAGGTCAGTGGCTACTATCAATACGGCAAGGCGGACAACAGGGGTTATCAGCAGGGCATATTGCTCGATCACATCGTGGCTGCCACGGACGCCATCGTGGATCCCGCCAACCCCAGTCGCATCGTGTGCCGCGCGGCCACGATCAACCCGACGAAGTGGGGCGACTGCGTACCCCTCAACCTGTTCGGACGTGGCAATGCCTCGGCTGCAGCCATCGATTACGTCACCAAGTCCAAGGCCGGACAGCAGATCACCTCACCGCTGTATTTCCAGCCCGACGGCTATGACAGCGGCGAAACGGTGAGCTTCACCAGCGGCATGGGCAAGGTCTACAACACGCATACCGCGCAGACCATGGCCGAACTGTCCACCAGCGGCAAGGTGTTCGATGGCTGGGCCGGCGCCATCGCCACGGCCTTCGGTATTTCCTACCGCAAGGAAGAGCTCAACCAGATCGTCTACGACCCGAGCAATCCGGCCAGCGATCCCAACATCTTCCCGGCGGCCGGTGATCCGGCACTGCGCGGCGTGCCGCCGTATACGGCAACCCGCAGCTCCATGGTGCAGAACTCCACCATTCCGAACGTGCATGGCACCTATGACGTGAAGGAGGCCTTCACCGAATGGCAGGTGCCGCTGCTCAAGGATCTGCCGGCGCTTGATCAGTTGAACCTGCTTGCCGCGGCCCGCTACGCCAAGTACCAGGGTAGCGGCGGCGTGTGGTCGTGGAAGTATGGCCTGGATTGGGATGTATCCCATGATCTGCGGCTGCGTGGCACGGTGTCGCGCGACGTGCGCGCAGCCACGCTTACCGAACGTTACAACCAGACCGGTGGTGTGGGTTCGGTCACCAAGGATCCGGCCTTCCCCAATGACAGCACACAGACCTTCTCCTCGCGCACGGGCGGCAATCCGTTCCTGCAACCGGAAACCTCCAAGACCTACACCTATGGCGTGGTCTACCAGCCGGGCTGGCTGCAGGGCTTCTCCACTTCAGTGGACTACTGGAAGGTCGACATTGCCGGCGCCATCGGCACGCTGGGCTTTCAGCGCATCGTCGATGACTGCTTCAACTCCGGCGGCTCGGCCAGCGTGTGCAGCCTGATCACACGCGATGCCGTCACCAATCGCCTCTCGCAGGTGCGCAACATCTCGCAGAACATCGCGGCGTCGGCCGGGCGCGGTCTGGACGTCGAACTGGGTTACCGCCGGCCGATCAGCCTGTTCCGCGAAGGCGGTGAGAACCTGGCCGTGCGCGTGTTCTGGTCACACCTGATCGAGAATTCGACCATGACCGACCGGAACCAGGCCACGACCTACTTTGACTCCGCGGGACAGACCGGCCTGGGCGTGCTGCCCGAAGATGCAATGACAGGCACGCTGACCTATACCGCCGGGCCTTTCAACCTGACTGCATCGGCGCGTTACATCGGCAACGGCATCTACAACAAGCGCTACAACCTGCCGACGGCGGCGCGGCCCGACGTGGCCGACAACACCATCGGGTCGGTGACCTACTTCAATCTCTCCGGTGGCTATACCTGGGACGTGAGCGATGGAAAGCTGGAGTTGTATGCCGACATCCAGAACCTGATGGATCGGGATCCGCCCATCGTGCCGTCGCAATTCGACGCCTCACTGGGGCAGACCGGCAACCAGGTGAATTCCGGACTGTTCGATCAGCTGGGTCGACGCTTCACGCTGGGCGTGCGGTACCGCCACTGATGATCGCCAGACACAGGCGGCGTGCTGCCATGGCCCTCGTTGCGACGCTGCTGACTGGTTGTGTGCACACGGCCGGGCCGCCGGCGGATACCGCGTATTCGTTGGCGGCGGGATTCGATGCGACGCATGTGCTCGCACCCCCGCCGGCCGATGCGGCGTCGCAGGCGCGTGACCTGCAGGCCGTGCGGCTGGCAGAGCGCACGCGCACGCCCGAGCAGGCCGGGGAAGCCGAAGCGACCAGCGCGGTCGATGTCTTCCTGTTTGCCACGGTGCTGGGTCCGCGGTTCACGGCGCAGCAGCTGCCGGTAAGCAATGCGTTCTTCGGGCGTGTGTATCGAAGCGCGTTGCCGTATCTGCAGGCCACGAAAGAATGCTGGCATCGGGAGCGCCCCTTCGAGGTCGACGCGACCTTGTCGCCGCTGTCGCGTTCGTTCGCCAGCACGCGATTGCGTTCCGCGCCGGCGCCGGTGCGTGCGGCGTCTCCGCCCCCCGGGGACTCGCCGTGCTCGGCGCCGGCCGCGAACCCCACCTACAGTCCCTCGTATCCCAGCGGTCACGCCATGGTGGGCGCGATGATGGCCATCGTCCTCGCCGACATGGTGCCGGAGCGCCGCACGGCATTGTTCGAGCGCGGCTGGGATCTGGGCGAAGCGCGCGTGATCAGCGGTGTGCACTTTCCAACAGATGTCGCTGCCGGTCGCACGCTGGCAGCCGTCGGGGTGTCCCTGGTGCAGCAGGATCGGCGCTACAGCGCCGGCTTCTCAGCGGCCCGGCGGGGGCTGCGCAGCGTGGTGGGCCTGGTG
>JACZCW010139193.1_pt1 | contig 12508 bp, 8 predicted proteins | sample 8641861 | NCBI WGS metagenome assembly JACZCW01 (sample SAMN15324607, study PRJNA640507) | soil metagenome | isolation source: intercropping sugarcane | place: China: Luxin town, Laibin City, Guangxi Province | collected 2019-07-25 | depth 10cm m | reverse complement strand
TCTTGCCCTGGCGCATGGACCTCATCCTCCACGGCGCAGTCGGCCTCTTGGTCCTCAGCTACTTGACCGTGGCCGTCGCCAGCGTCCTACGCAGCGCGTGGCTCCCCCGCGCGGCCCGCTTCTGCGCGGCGCTCAACTTGAGCGCGTTCCTAGGGTTGGTGATTCAAGTCGGCTTGTGGTGCGTCTATCTGCACGGGCTTTACACGGAGGTTGGTTGGACCTTGGTGGGCGGTCTGCTCGTCTTCTTCTGCGCGCTGGCTTTGTTCTTGGTGCCCTTCCCGGTGTTTCTGTGGCTGGCCTTTCCGCGTGAAAAGAGCGCGCGCACTGCAGCAGCCGTCCCAGCCGCTGAACAGGTAGGCGCAGCCGTGGTCTTCCTTTTGGTCGCTGGTCCATTCAACGAAGCTTGGGCCGCTGGCCCCGGCCAGCCCATCTCCCCCCCTTCAGCTATTCATTCGGCTGATCTCCGCGCGATCCAGACCGCATGGGCAGCAATCCCGGTGGTACGACACAAGAAAACGCCTCCGCTCGGCCATGTGGCGCCAGTCCAATGTGATGCGAGGTTGTCGCTCAGTAACGCTTGGATCGTCACCTCTACCCGGCAAGGCAGCCCGGTGAGCCACTGCCTGCAAGGCACGAGCGAGGAAAAAGCACGACAATTGAAGAGCGTCCTGAACGGGCAAGCGGGTCCCCGGCTCAAATTGGACATCTTGCACACCCGCGGTGAACGTCGTTCCGAGAGCAATCTCCTAAGCGCACTCAGCCTACGTCCTGGCCAAGACAGTTTGTGCGTGCGCGGCAGGTGCCTGTTGCCGTGGCAGCTGATCATGGCCAACCAGTACGTTTCCTACAGTCCCTTCGCGCAGATCCCTGAGTCGCGGTTTGGCGTGGACGTGGAAGCACTCGTGCTCCAGCTGGGGGGAAGCGCAAGCAGCTTGGCCACACAGATCACAACTGATAGCTACCTATTAGCAAAAGACGCGGCCGGACGCGTTAGCACGACCCAGCTCTTGCGCATGAGTGCCGGACCGATCGAGGTTACAGGTCCGCGACTTCATGCGGCTCAGACTGCAGCGATTGACTATATCCTTGGGGCCCAGAACGATGACGGATCCTTTCGCTACACCCTCGACCCGTACTCGGGGACCCAGGACAACGCCAACATCGTTCTGCCGCGCCATGGCGGCACTACACTCGCTCTGTGCGAGCTGGGCCCGAGCGACGCGCGGGTACGCCGCGCCGCTCAACGCGCCACTCAGCTGATAGAAAGTTTCTACCATAAGGTGGGGAAATACGGCTATTTTTCGCGCACCAACCCCAGCTCGGTCATCTACCGTGACACGACCCTGCCCACGGTGGCCCTCTTTGAATGCGCGCGCGCCGGCCACATCAAATTACCTGAGTCGTGGCCAAGCCTCGCTGAGTTTCTCTTACGACAGCAGCGTCGCGATGGCAGCTTTGCCGTTCACTTTGATCGCAAGAAGCGCAAGCCCAGCGGCGACGGAGAGATCTTCTTCGCAGCAGGTCAAGCGCTCTACGCGCTCGTGCTGATGGAAGAACACCTGATCAACACGGCATCTTCCCAAAAACACGAGCGCCTGCAAACCCGCATCCATGACAGCGTACAACGCGCGATGAGCTATTACTCAGGCGAGTATTGGCAGCGCGCACCACACAGCTTCTTTTTCCTCGAGGAAAACTGGCATTGTTTGGCGGCACGGGCGGCCTTGCGCGTGCATCGTCACGATGCCTACGAGCGCTTCTGTCTGGACTACGCCACGTTCAAGGCACGCTTCATTCAGACCAGCACCGCGCAGGCCTTTCAGGGAGGACTCACGTTGTCTCCTATGTTTCCGCCGCATTCGACGGCCACGTCCGGGTTTGCTGAGGCTACCGCCGCGGCGCTCGCGGTCAGTTATGCCCGAAAGGAAGCCCACCCGCAGCTTGAGCACCGGTTGCGCCTCGCGCTGGGCTACCTACTGCAGATCCAAATCAATGCCAGCACGTGTTTTGCGTGCAAGGGCCGCGCGGCCTGGGGCGGATTCACGGAGAGTCCAGTGTCCGGGCCCGTGCGGATCGACTTTGTTCAGCACGCTCTTTCGGCTTTGGGACACGGGCAGCGGGTCCTTGCGCTGTGAGGATCACCAAAGCCCAGCTGTTGTACGCGGTGCTAGCGACCTGTCTGCTCAGCTTGTCGAGCTTACCTGCGCTCCGCGAGCCGCGGGATGACGACTACCCGTTTTCCACATATCCCATGTTCGCTAGTCGTCGTAAAACGCCCACTTTCTACAAGGCGGAGGGCCAGCACGCCGGGGGTCGATGGGGATCAGTCCCAGCCGAGCTGTTTGGGACCACTGAGGTCATGCAGGCGGTGATGACGGTCCAGCACGCCGCACGCACTCCGCGCGCAGCCCGCAGCTTGTGCAATGAACTCACGCAAGCCGACCCAGGCAGGTTCGAGAAAGTCAGAATCGTCCAGGTGGTCTACGATCCGGTACGCTACTTTACGGAGGGCCCGCTCCCGCAAAGTCGTAAGGTCTTGGCCCAATGTGGCAAGTCGTCCCGCGGCAAGCGGCCGAGCCAGAAAGGCCAGCGACGATGACGCCGGGCTTGCGCGCGATCTTACAGGCACCTGCTGAGCGTTTGGGACTGTTTCGCTGGGCAGTAGGGACGTTCCTCGTCCTCTACCTGATGGCGCGAGCGCCGTTGGACGTCGCGACCAGCGCCCATCCCACCGCACAATTTGCTGCAGTGGGACTACCCGCCTGGCTAGGCCTAGAAGCGCCCTTGCCGTTCTTTGTCACTGTCCTGTCTTACGTGCTCACCTTACTGACCGCGCTCGCGTTTACGGCCGGTCTCCACTTCAACATCACGGGACCGCTATGCGCGCTGAGTGTGTTGTGGATCACCTCGTACAAGAGCTCATTTGGCATGGTGTTCCATTCGGAGAATCTGCTCACGCTCCAGGTGATGCTGCTTTCGTGCTCACCCGCCGCCCAGGCCGTGTCGATGGACGCGCGGCGCGGCCGAGGATCGTGGTTCCGCAGCGTACCTTGTGGATGGCCGCTCCTTGCCTGCTGCTTGATGACGATCGTGGCTTATTTGCTGGCGGGAATTGCCAAACTCAAATTGAGCGGCGTGGACTTCATGACCGGTGAGGTGCTGCGCGTGCAGGTCGCCTATGACAATCTCCGCAAAATCGAGTTTGGCAGTGCCCACGCCCCCCTGGGCGTGTGGAGCGTAGGGGTACCTGGACTCTTTCCGGTGCTCGGCACGCTCACCTTGATCGCCGAGCTGGGCGGAATATGCGCGCTCATTCATCCCCGCCTAGCGCTGTTGTGGACCGTGCTCGTGGTGGGATTCCACGTGGGCGTGCTCGCGCTCATGGCCATCACCTTCGCCTATCCGCTCAGCACGGTGCCGTTCCTGTGTTTCTTTGCGCTCGAACGTTTTTCGCTGAGCGAAAGGTTAGTGCGAGCCCTGCGCCCTGTCCCGGCACCCGCCTCCGCTGCTCGGTAGAAATTCACAGGGACGCATAGTCGGGCTGCACTTCAGGACGGGCTTCTACAAACGCATCGAGAGCAGAAGCAGCAGCTTCGATGCCGAGCAGCGTGGGACAAGAACTCAAATCGACACCGACGTCCCGCGCCTTGGCCAACTGGGGAATGACGAAGGCGTCGGCGAGCGTGATCTGATCGCCGACACAATACTTACCGGACGTCTCGCGCACGGTTATTTCGAGAGCTTGCACACCTTTGTGCACGAAATGCTGCACAAACCGCGGCGCTTCCACACCCAGAGCCTGCAGCTGCAGAACCACGCCCGTGTTCATCAATGGCTGAATGCCAGAGTTGACCATTTCAACCAGCGCGCGCGTCTTGGCGCGAAGGAAGGCATCTTGGGGCAACAGCGGCGGCTCGGGGTAAGTCTGCTCGAGCCACTCCAAGATGGCCACGCTTTGGGTCAATGATCGTCCATCGGGTAAAACCAGAGTGGGCACTTGCTGCATAGCGTTGAGCGCCGCGTACGCAGGCTCGTATTGTTGTTGCTTGCGCAAGTGCACCGCGACGTACTCGTACTTGATTCCTTTGAGTGCAAGGCCAATCCGCACGCGCCAGCTGGCGCTAGAAAGACAGAAGCTGTGTAGCTGAAACATCTCCGGCATCCTCCGCCGCTCACGATGCCACCCTTCGCGTCGGAATCAAAATGTCGCAAGTTGAGGCTGTGGTTGTGGCGCAGATCTCCTCGGCCGAAACGGGTGCTAACGTCACTCCGTGGGTCTTGCCAGCTTTACTCTATTTGCGACGCCCTTGGGTCAATGCGGCATCGTGTTTGGTCCCCAGGGCGTCGTAGCCGTGCTTTTGCCTGAGCGCAGTGAACGCGTGCTGAGAAGCACGCTGCGGGAGCGTTTTGCTGACGCAGTGGAGCAAGAGGCGACCCCGGAGATCCAGCGGACGATCGCCTGGATCGAGCGCCTGTTTGCAGGACAGGCCGTCGAGGACTGTACGGCGCGTCTGGACTTCACCGGCATCGCCCCCTTTCACCGGCGCGTGTACGAAATGGCTCGCACCATTGGGCCAGGCTCCACGCTCACTTATGGCGAAGTCGCGCAGCGTCTGGGATCACCCGGCGCCGCACGCGCCGTGGGTCAAGCGCTGGGACGCAACCCCTTCGCTATCATCGTGCCTTGTCACCGCGTCGTCGCCAGTGGTGGGCGCATCGGTGGGTTTTCTGCCCCGGGTGGCGCGGACACAAAGCGTAAAATGCTCGCCCTGGAAGTCCCCCAGCCGTCCCCGCCCGCGTCCCGCGCAAGCCGCCGCATCAGCACCACGCTCAGCCGCAACGACCCGGCGCTTGCCCGTGTCATCGACAAAGTGGGTGCGCTCGGCTTGACACTGTCCCCGGTCCCCAGCACGTTTTTCGCCCTGGCCGAAGCAATCGCTCACCAACAGCTGACAGGAAAAGCCGCGCAAACCATTTTTGGCCGCGTGCAAGCACTGTTCGCGCGCAGCCGCGATGGGTTTTCGTCACGGGCGCTCTTGCGGCTTCCAGAAGAAAAATTGCGCGCCGCTGGGCTTTCTCGCGCCAAGGCGCTCGCCTTGCGCGACCTCGCCGAGCGTGACGTACGCGGTGAGATCCCGGCCCTTGAGCAGTTGGCGGAAATGGAGGACGAGGCCATCATCGAGCAGTTGACGGCCGTGCGCGGCATCGGTCGCTGGACGGTGGAAATGCTGCTCATCTTTCGACTTGGTCGACCCGATGTGCTCCCGCTCGACGATTACGGGGTGCGCAAAGGCTTCGCGCGTTTGCTGGGAGTCAGTGAACTCCCCAGCAAGCGCGCGTTGAGTGAGCATGGCGAGCGCTGGCGGCCCCACCGCAGCGCGGCCAGTTGGTACTTATGGCGCGCAGCAGCGTGGGGAGCCGCGGACCTGAGCGACGCACCTAGCCCGGTGCCGAAGTCCCGGCGCCGCGGCAACTGACATTCCAGCACCAAAGCTCGGTATCCGGCTGAGCTAGGACTCAGGCGTTGTCGTCAGCTTTTTTATCGGAATCAGCCGGGAGCTTGGGCTCAGGCTTGGCGTCGAGGCCTTCACGCAGGCCACGGATGCCTTCCCCCAGCGACTTGCCGATACCCCCAAGCCGCTTGGGGCCGAAGAACAGCAACATGACGACTAATACGATGAGCCAGTGGCTCAAACTCATTGCACCCATGACGATTTTCCTTTCAGTACTGATTCAACCTTCGCTCACACCATCGGAGATGACCGCACTGGCTTGAGCAGGTGCAAGCCGCACACGCCGGGTCAAAAACCCGGGCTTGAGCCGCAACACAATGGCAGGCAACACGACGATTGTCGCGAAGCTGCACACCAACATAGTGAGCGCGACCAGCACCCCTAATTCAACATGCACTTTGGACAGAGACAACGTAAGACAAAGATAGCCACCAGCGACGGCCGTCGCCACGTAACTGATCGCTTTTCCTGAAGTGAGCAGGGCCGCAGACACGGCCTCCCGCAAATCCGTTTTGTACTGTAATTGTTCACGCACGCGAAACACGAAATAGATGGCGTAATCGGCGCCAATGCCCACAGCCATGGCCGAAATGGCAGCGGTTCCCATGGTCAAGGGGGTGGTGGTCCAACCCATGACACCCAGATTCACCAAAGCCGACACGGCAAGAGGCAAGAGGACCAAAAAGCCCCCCAGCAAAGACCGCAGCGCCACGGCGGTGATCAGAAACACCAACGCGGAGATCTGCAGCAAGTTGCTGATCTTGCCCTTCACAATGGTCTCATTGAGGGCCACCGCATTGGTCACACCTCCGCCCACCGAGGCTCGCACGTGCGGATCAGGGAAGAGCTCTTGTGCGCGCTTTTCCAACTTTTGCACCAGGTCACGGATGAGCAAATTGTCGTCCGACTTGAGGTAGATGGTGATGACGGCGGTCTTGAAGTCAGAATCGACGAGCCGAGCCAAGTCTTGTTCGTCACCTGCCATGGAGTACATGAGGAAGTACTGACCGATGGTCTCCCGACTATCGGGGATGACGGGCATGCGGTTGGGCTCTCCCACCAAGGTGTAATCAAGCCCTTTGACGACGTCGACGATGGACACCACCTTACCAACGGCGGGCAGCGTGGCAGCGTATTGCCCCAATTTGTCCATGCCTTGGAGCGCCTGTGGGTCCTTGAGCGCGTCCTGTTTGTCACCTTCCACCAGGATCTGCACCACGCGCGTCCCTGCGGTTTTTTCGTCCGCGAGACGAAAGCCCTCCATCGGTCCTTTGAACAAGGGTCCGATGATGGGCGTATCCGAAGGCACATCAAAGAACTGCGCGTTGAGGCTGTTGCGAGTTTCCAGGCGGCTTATGCCAGCAATGGTGAGGGCCAGCACCGCCAGGGCGGTGTAGAACAACTTGCCCTCACGACCTTGACGAACGAGCTCAGCAATTTTCTCGATCCACGGATCGAAGAATTCGGGCTTTTGTTCGGCCGCGGTGTGCTGAGCCGTGGGGGCGGGCAGCAAGATGCGTACCGCCGGGATGAAGGTGAGTTCAATGATCAGCGCCGCAAAGATGCCGACCGAGGTGCACAGGCCGAAGTTCTGCATGGAAGGCACCTTCATGGCGAGCAGCGACAAGAAGCTGAGCGCCGCGATGGTCCCCGCGGCCAACATCACCGAACCCATCTTGGTGGTCGCCTCGATCACCGCATCGCGGTTGATTTGCTTGGGTGACAGCTCTGGGTGGGCAACGCGCAGCTGCCCAAACTCTTCATAGTAGCGCTTGAGGATCTGCACCGAATGGCCCGCCCCGACGGCCAAGAGCAAAATGGGCGTCATCATGTTCCATGGGTCCATGGGGATGCCCAACCAGCCCACCAACCCCAGCGCCCAAACCACGCCCAAGAGCGCGGTGACCAGTGGGATGAACATGCCTTGCAGAGTGCGGAACGCTCGGTAATGCAGGTAACCAATCATTGCCAACGTCAGCAAAAACAACGCAGCAATGCGCATGGTGTAGCGACTCAAATAGTACACCACGACGGGTGCACCCGCGGGTTCGATGCGCAACTCGGGACTGCGCTCCTTGTTCAGAATCGCCTCGAGCTTGGGATAGAAGTGCTTGGCGCCACCCGCCAACTTAAAATCGCTGAAGTCGATCATCACGGTCGTCGCCGTGCCCTTGTCGTTGACCAAGAGACTGGTCACGGACGAGGCACCTTCAACGCGGGCACGAAATATGGCCAATTGCTCCGGAGTTGAGGGGACTTCACCGCCAAACGGCACCACCTCAATCGTATCGGAGACACGGACATCCTTGAGGTTCTTGGACATCAAAGACAGTACGCTGGATGGTTTGACGCCCGGCAGCTCGGAGACGGCCTCGGTGACGCGCTTGACCTTGGCGAGGATCTCGGTGGAGTAGATCGTCCCCGACTGTGGATAGAAACCCACGACGGTAAGATACTTGCCACCAAAGGAGCGCTCCAGGCGCTTGCCCACTTCGACCAACGGATGACCTTGTGGGATCTGCTTGTCGACGTCCAGTTCCACATGCAAACGGAGCAGCCCGACGGCGAGCACGATGCTGATGCCAAGCACCAGCGCGACGACGGTCTTGGGGAAACGGACGATCCAATTTACGTACTGTCTGATCACGCGTAAGTCCTCTATTTGACTACGAGGTAAGCGAGCATCCCGGCCAACAAGGCGGGGACAACAAGCCATGTGAGTGAAACCCAGACTGGTTCCTTCTGGGTTCCTGCAACTAAATGAGCGCTATCTCCTAGGGTCCAGCGCCGGTCGCGGTACTTAGTCGCACTTAGCGTGCTCAGCAAATCCGGATCGTGGCTGTCCTGGGCTGAACCAGACTGTTTGACGGTAGACGTTGCTGCTTGGGCGATTCGTTCTTGATGTGTTGACATAAAATTTTCATGTAAAAGGAAACTGGAGGGCATACGTGTGAGACCCAGCACCGCGGGGAGCCCGCGCGCGTGATCCGGAACCAGGCCGTAAAACGGCTGGTGAGACGTGCGAGGCGCAATCCGGCCGAACCTCTGGGCGGCGCGAGTGGCTGTGTACGCAGGGAGGATGGTCGCGCGTGCCGTCAGAGCCGACGTGAAGCGCGAGGATTTGGCACTGCTTGATTAAGCGTGCCGCCTGTACATGTCGCTCAGCCCGGGCGGGCCGCGCGCGCGCTGTGACTCATCCAGAAAGTTCGACACGTGTCCGTCCGCGTGCCTTGTGCCCCAGGGGACGAGTGGTGATGCCCAAACCCGCAGCGTTGGCTCAGACCGCCCAGGGGCGATCCACGCGCCTGGCAGTGGCGGGAAGCTTGTCGCACCCTCACCCTCTGGCTCCGTCGTATGAACGCCCAGGGAGCGGCCCAAGACGCGCAGACCGAGGCTCAACCGCGGAGGAGTTCCCGGCCGCTCGTACAGGTTCGGACGCTGGCGCAGCACCGCGCTGCCCGACGGGCTCGGGGCGGAAGACGAAGAGCTTAGGGCGCATTCGACCTGCACGTTGCAGGCGCCCCAGGGCGATAAACTTCGCGCTGGGCCCACGAGCGCCATAACGAGGGCAAAAATCACGCACAGTGTGGTGGACTGTGCCCCGGCTGACACGGGACGTGTCGCGCTGGTTGGTAGGAGACGGCGCGCAGGGTTCACGAAAGCGGCGCTCAGTCTAGTGCACGCACCTCGATATGCCAGGCTCAAGCAGTTTGGTGTTCTCTCAATCAGCGCGGTTGTAGCTCGCGTCTGCCTCGAGCGTAGGCGCTTCCCAGTCTTTCCAGGCGGAAAGTGGCTGTGTCATGCCTGCTGCGCCGACGACCAATTCCCCGGGCTCGTCGCCCTCGTGCTTCAAAAACTTGCTGATGCTCCGCTCCAGGAGTTCGGTGTACTCCTGCTTGTACGAGCAATGGACAGTGTCCGCCACGTTGGAGTGGTAGCTGATGTTTCCAGCGACGCCGAGGGCGCGAAAAACCTCTGCACCGGCAGCTGCTGCGGCGTAGCCAGCGGGCGCACTCATCTGAGTTTGGTGCGGATTTTCAAGGATCAACAAGCCGCGGGGTGCAATCATGGCTACGAGCTCGTGCGTCTCAATGGGAAGCTTGACGGCGTTCGAGACGTTGTTCTTGTAAACGAACGGTTCAAAATTGTTGCTGAGCCAATTGAGACCAAAGTAATTGTGGTCCGTACGCTCGGTATTCAAGATGTCCACGATGCGATACGCGGGGATACCGGCCGTGCTCGTCTCGTGAGGGATGGTGAGCGCGATGCGCTCATCAAAAAGACCAATGGCAAATGCACCCTTGCCGTTGCGGGAGCAACCGGTAACTCCCAATTTACTCACATCAATGACTGAGCCGTCGGATTGTTCCAGGACGTCAATGACGCGGCTTGCGCCCCATGCCCAGGCCATGAGCAACCCTGCGGAGTGATTGCCGCCATACATCTCGTAGAATTTCCCGGGGTTGGGCTTCCCTCGTGATTGTTCAGGCGTACCTTCCTCTCCGAGCAGCGTGTGATCGTAGTAGATGATCGCCACCCCTTGCTCCAAAATCCTACTTTCGCCGAGAGAAATGCCGCCAAATCCGCCTTTGGGACCCACGTTGATGATCGCAGGATAAGGCGCTTGCCCTTGACTAGGCAGCACGACGTCGACCGAAAAGTCGATGGCGGCGCCCATGTCCTCGACGTGCACGGAGATCTTGGTGCCTTCCATCGAGCCTTGCACCAGCTGTGGTGTGGGCTTGTCGCCATAGATATATTTTTCTGCCTGTTTTCTGATTTCCTGACGGCGGCAGCGCCACTCACTGGCTTTCGTCATGCGCGTGCCGTCCAGCTTCTTGAACGGATCAGGGAACTTGCTGATGCTCGGCAGCTCACTGGCTTCAGCTAGCGCCGCGACCACGCAGTCTTCACCCGTATTTTCCACCTGAGCGCCGTAGTCGTACTGGGGACCACTCGGCTCCGATGCGCCCCCGCTCCCCTCATCGGACGTGGTTGCGTCAGCTCCGCCGCTTCCGGCAGAAGAGGTGTCACAACACGTCTGTCCCGAAACACAACCCACCTGCGGCGCCAGAGGCGTAGCGCACGTGGTGGAGCAGACGCCAGGACATGTGGCCCCATCATTTCTTCCTCCTGTGCCCACGCTTGACGCACCCCCACTGGAGTTCGCAAGAGCGCCCCCGCTCCCAGTTTGCGCCGCGGCTCCGCCGCTCGCCGAGGACATGAAGGGCGATGCAGACGACGAACACGCCCCGCCGGCAAGAAGCAACGACCCTAAGACGCAAGTGTAGAAAACACGCATGACCTTTTCTCGATGACTGGGGCGTAGCCGGGAACTGGCGCAATAAGACGGCGCATCTTTGCGTAGTGATGCATTGTGGACGCCCCGGCTCATGTAGAATGGCTGGACGCCCTCTGTCCGCGCAGGTTTGCATCGGGGTAACGACAAAAAATGCCAGTTTGTACGGCTGCACCAGCGGAGAGCAAAAAATCCAACCGAAGCACCCAAGATCAGCTAGCTCACTCCCTCGGCCTCCCGCCTGACCAAGCCGTCCGTTCTCACTCACCAACAGCCAACACATCCACCTACAGCTCGTACATCGCCGCTGGCGAATGGATCCGTCTCACGTCGAGTTGTTGGCCTGCCGACGTCCCTTGCTGCGTGTCTGTTCAGTTTTGTAGCGACGCGCTCCCGTTCATAATTCGCTCGAACGGTTCAATGCCATGGAAGAAAACCAGCCATTCCCCTGGCAGCTTGCCGTGCTCAATCGCACCTCGCTCTTGCTCGGAAGCTTCGCCCTTGTCTGGGGTGTCATCTTCCTGTCCACGAGCGCAGCTCCACTCACCACGTTCTTCGCGTTGGGCGGCTTGGTCGTCCCCGCGCTGCGTATCTTACCGTACCGCGCCCGCAGCCTCATCTTGGCGGGTTCGCTTTTGTTCGTCTCTTTTCTTGCCGCGGCGACTCGCGGTTCCACGACCGGCGCGCTCTTGGGAGGACTCGGCGGCATCGTCATCGCTGGTGTGTTTTTGGGTGTACGTGCCGCATTTGTAAGTTGGGTCCTCTCGTCGCTGAGCCTGGCAGCTGGGCTCTTCATATTGGGCCGATCTGCTGAACCCACAGCCACAGCGCTGGCGTACAACAATCCGCGTGTACCAGAGGTGGCGTTACGTCAGGTAGTCACTTACTTGGCGATATCCTCGGTGATCGCCGGAGGCGTGTCGGCCATCATCTACCAGTTGAGTTCTGCCCTCAAGCAAGCCGAAGCGGCGCTCAATGAGGCACGAGCTGCCGGCGCCCGCGAACTGCAAGCGGCCGAAGCCAAGGAGTCCGCGATGTTGCGCCTGGTTGAGGCTCAGAAGTTCGAGGTGCTCGCACAATTGTCGGCGAGCGTCGCCCACGATTTCAACAACTCGCTCCAGGTCATCATGGCAAGCGCGTCCTTCATGACCACCAATTCAGATCCGCACGAGGTCGCGAGCTGCGCAGAAGAGATCCTGGAGGCATGCAACGACAGTTCACAGGTAGCGCGCCAGCTGCTCACGCTGGGACAGCGAGTCGTCCTGGAGCCACGCGTCCTCGATCTAGGGACAGAGCTTCAACAGACTCAACGCGCTCTCAATCGTCTATTGCCCAGTAACATCAGCGTGGAGTGCGACCAGACCAAAGGACATCTCATCTACGCTGACCGCGTTCAACTGAGGCAGGCGCTGCTCAACCTGGCTATCAACGCCTCCCATGCCATGCCCGACGGCGGCGCTCTCTCGCTGCAGGTTGAGACCAACGACTTGGGCGAACAAATCGTGATGGTCAGCGACAGTGGGGCGGGTATGGATCAAGAAACGCTCGGCAAGATATTTGACCCATTTTTTACCACCAAAGGGACCCAAGGCACGGGGCTAGGTTTGGCAACGGTGCGCGCCATCATGGACCAGCACAGCGGGCGGGTAGAGGTCAAAAGTCAGCTGGGCCAGGGTTCACAATTTCGCTTGATCTT
>JACZCW010162517.1_pt1 | contig 12512 bp, 12 predicted proteins | sample 8641861 | NCBI WGS metagenome assembly JACZCW01 (sample SAMN15324607, study PRJNA640507) | soil metagenome | isolation source: intercropping sugarcane | place: China: Luxin town, Laibin City, Guangxi Province | collected 2019-07-25 | depth 10cm m | reverse complement strand
GGTCTACGACGCGCTCTGCTAACTGGGGTTCATTGCTCAGCCGAACCAGCGACGCCTCAATGGATAGATTTTGTCCCATTTGACTGGGCAAAATCTCATGTTCCGCGATCAAGAGCTGCGCGTCGATCGCCGGGCGATCCACAAGCACCCGAAGCCGTTCCAGCCGCCGTCGCGCCGGTTCGGGATCAAACGTCGTCTGCAGGTCGTGACGAACGACGATGGGCTTGCCCAAAAGTCGCGCCGTCACGCGCTGTGCCGCGCTGCGATGCGCTACAGCCCTGGCCAGCTTTTGCAGCACTTGGTCCGTGCCGAGAGGCTGGTCCACACCGTAACCCAACTCTTGCGCGTCCACTGGAAACGTGTCGTGGCCGTCGCTCAAGTGAAGCTGATGGTTCAACAGTTGCCGCGCGCGGAGCGCCACGGCAGCGCTTGCCGAGGCGCGCAGGGCGGGACTCGACCGGGTGTCGAGCGGGTACGAGTATCCGGAAATGACCGCAACTATGCCTGGTTCCGGCGCGAGCCAAGCCGCAAGCACCATTGCCCCGGCCGCGCCGGCCAAGAGGGTCAATGTCGCTTTGAAGACTCCAGCCACGGGTTCATTCTAGCTCGCCACCGAGCGCCCCGGCGAATTTTCCTCAAGTGCTTGGCAAGGTCGTGGTTTTTACATGGGGCTGTTCAGCTGGGGTCGCTTTTGGCAAGCTCTGCCAGCGCGAGCGAGCCATGCACCTGACCATCAACGGCGAAGAAAAACAGATCCCTGACCAACTGACTGTCTCACAGCTGCTGGAACATTTGCGCATTGTCGGGCCCGTGGCGGTCGAGCGCAATCGAGTGATCATCCCGCGGGCCCAGCACGGTACGGCGTCCCTCGAGGACGGCGATATGCTGGAGATCGTGCACTTTGTCGGTGGTGGCTAAATCACCTGCAGCTGCCGACGCGGACCGGGGGACTGTTGGCTCACTTCTGAAATTGCAGGCACCGTCGCTGACGACTGAACGACGAGAGAGCGCTCCAATCGGGGACGGGCTGGGACCAGCACGCGATTGACCTGAGCCGCGAGGGAATTCTTGAAGGCCTGCTCGATCCTCACCTCCAAAAGAGCGCCCACCCCACAACCCGACAATGCCGCGTCTTGCGCGCTCAGATGCACGATCTCGTTGCGCTGTGTTCGTCCGCTCAAGTTGCCTGCCTTGCTTGGACCGTCCACCAACACGTGCGCGCTCGTCCCCACAAGGGATCGCAAGTGTTGCTCCTTGTTGTGGTCGACGACCTCAAATAGGCGAGCCAACCGCGCCGACTTTTCTGCGTCCGGGACGTCGTCGTCGAGCTTGAGCGCGGGGGTGAAGGGGCGCTGGGAGTAGGTGAAGCCAAACAATGAGACAAAGCCCACGTCACGCACCAGCGCCAAGCTCGCCTCAAAATCCTCGGCTGTTTCGCCCGGGAAGCCCACAATCATATCGGTCGAAAGTGTCAAACCCGGCACAGCTTCCTTGAGCGCCGCGGTGCGCTCCACAAACTCCGCCGCAGTGTAGCGACGGATCATACGTCGAAGGACGCGATCGCTGCCCGACTGCACCGGCATGTGAACATGGTGGCATAAAACCGACAACTCTTGATGAGCCAAGATGAGCGAGGGCGTCAGGTGGCGCGGATGGGGGCTGGTATAGCGCAGCCGCATGAGCCCAGGAACGCGCTCGGCGATGGCGCGCAACAAGGCCGCAAATTCGCTCTCATCCTCGGCGGCGACAGCAAACCGGGTGTGAGTAAATTGTGCGCGTCCAACGCCAGGCGCCACGCAGAGCGCCGCGCTCGGATCGCGGTAACTGTTGACTGTTTGACCCAAAAGAGTGATCTCCCTCACCCCGCTGTCGACGAAGCGCTGGATCTCCGCGACAATTTCGCCGGATGCGCGGTAACGCTCCGGACCGCGGGTGTGGGGCACTATGCAGTAAGAGCAGCGCTCATTGCAGCCCTTCATGACCGTCACGTAGGCGCTCGCCAACGCCGGCCCCAGGCTCGGCTCTGCAGCCAAGAACGCCGGGGTCTCCACATCGAATACCGTGCGCACCAGAGGCAATCCGCCCGTCTCGACGCTTGCGAGCAGCGACGGCAACTCCGGAATGTTATCCGGACCAATCACCAGATCGATCTGCGGCAGGCTCTTGAGTAGACGCTCACCTTCTTGCTGAGCCACACAGCCGGCAACACAAATCACTAGTTCGGGCTTGCGCCTCTTGAGCAGCCCAAGGCGCCCCACTTCGCTGCGCAACTTTTGCTCCGCTTTTTCGCGGATGCTGCACGTGTTGAGCACCACCACGTCCGCGTCCTCGACCTTCTGCGTTGCTCGATAGCCGCCCTTGACCAACACCTCCTCCATCCGCGAAGAGTCATGAGCGTTCATTTGGCAACCAAAGGTAACAACACAGAACTGCGGCATGGGGGCGTCTCTTCTTAGTCTCGACTCACAAGCGTTTGGCCCGGGCACGCGGCAATTGCTGGCGGCCACGGGCCGTGGCCCTACGTCACGGGGGCGCGAAAGTTAGCACGATTTTTCAGCCTTACGACCCCGTTTGACCCGGCTTGAGCGACTGACCTATCGTTTTTGTTCATGGCGAAGCCCTTCAGCACCCTCGTAGAACTCTTTGAAAATTCGCTGCACGCCTACGCCCCCAATGAGGCGCTGGGTGAAAAAACCCCCGACGGGTCATGGGGCTACATCTCGTATCGAGATTTTGGCGTCAAAGTCGATGAGGCCCGCGCGGGGCTCGCGGCGTTGGGTGTCGAAAAGGGCGACCGGGTCGGTATCATTGCTGACAACAGCATCGCCTGGGCCGTCAGTGCTTTTGCCATCTTCACGGCGGGCGCCTGTTGCGTGCCTATGTACGAGGCCCAACAACCCGAGGACTGGGAGTTCATCCTCGGCGATTGTGACGCCAAGGTCTGTATCGTCGCGGACGAACGTATCTACCAAGCGCTCAAAGACCGTTCGCCGCGCCTCCCCCAGCTCACGCATGTGATCGGCATCAAGTTACCTTCAGAGCATCCGGATAGCTTGGCGCAGCTGCGTCGCACAGGAGCGCTCAAGCCGGTCCCGCGCTACGCCGCGAAACCCCAGGATTTGGCGGCATTTTTGTACACATCGGGCACAACCGGCAACCCTAAGGGGGTCAAGCTGAGCCATGGAAATATCTCGTCCAATGTGAGCGCGGCCAGCGCGCGCTTTGATTTTAGAAGCGGTGACGTGTCGCTCTCGTTTTTGCCGTGGGCCCACGCGTTCGGTCAGGTTGCGGAGCTGTACTCATTCATTCAGCACGGATTGTGTATCACCATCAACGACGCCGTGCCCAACTTGATCAGCAATCTGCCGGAGGTGCGTCCTACCATCTTGGTGGCGGTGCCGCGCATTTTCAATCGCATCTACGACGGCGTAAACAAGCAAATGACAGCGCGGCCCGCGCCCATTCGCGCCTTGTTTCACGCCGGCCTTGCCGCCGCCAAAAAGGCCAAGCGTGGACAATCGTTGTCGCTGACGGAGAAGCTCAGTTTTAGCGCGGCCGACCGGCTCATATTCTCGAAAATTCGCCAAAAATTCGGCGGTCGTTTGCGGTTTGTGGTCAGCGGTAGCGCGGCGCTCAGCGTAGAGGTGGCGGAGTTCATCGACGCTTTGGGCATCGACGTGTTTGAGGGCTATGGCCTAACCGAGACCAGTCCGGTCATCTCGGTCAACTACCCTGGACATCGTAAGGTTGGAAGCATCGGTCCGCCGCTACCGGATGTTCATGTGACCATCGACACGCAAGTGACGGGCGACCCGAAGCAAGGTGAGATCGTCGTGAGTGGCCCCAACGTGATGCAGGGCTACCACAACCGACCAGAGGAGAACGCCGCGGTGTTTACAGCGACCGGCGCACTGCGCACGGGAGACATGGGCTACCTGGATGAAGATGGATTTCTCTACATCACCGGCCGCATCAAGGAACAATACAAGCTGGAGAACGGCAAGTACGTGGTCCCATCGCCGCTCGAAGAACAGCTCAAGCTTTCTCCGCTCATCGCCAATGTGATGCTCTTTGGAGACAATCGCGAATACAACGTGGCGCTGGTCGTCCCCGACCTCACCAATCTGCGTGAATACGCCGCAGAGCACGGCTTTGAAGTCGGCGATGTCACCACCAATCCCAAAGTGGCGCAGGTGCTGCAAGCGGAGCTCGACCGCTACAGCGAGAATTTCAAAGGCTATGAACGACCGAAGAAAATCGCAGTGACCACTGAAGACTTCACGACCGAAAACGGACAGCTCACTCACTCGCTCAAGATCAAGCGCCGCGTCGTGTTGTCCGTGTACGGTGCCCGGCTCGAGGCCCTGTATCGAGCATGAAATGAACGCCCTGTTTCCTTGAGCTGCGCTGCCCCCGGCATTTGAGTATTCATAAAGCATACTGAGCGCCGAGGGCGCAGAGGTGGGTCAACGTGGCTGAGCATTCGGTAAAATTGACTATCAAGCTCACAATCCACTACTGAGGACAGCACTTGACTTCACCCACACGTGCCTACCAATTGCTCACCGCGTGGCTCAATTTACTTGCTTCCCCTACCTCGTCCCTGCATCCTCCTACTTACCGATGAAGCAGACAACGCGGTTGAATCTGTGGGGGATGAGCTGGCTACGTTCCGGGGGGGATGTAGTTCAGCAAGCCGTGTCGCTGCCCAATCAAACGGTAACCGGATTGCCGGTAACCTCACCACGACCTGGCTTATGGGGGAAATAAGTAGGCCAGGTCTCAGTGGAGCAGAGGGGTGAAGGGCGTCCGACGGGCGCCCTTCTTTTTTTGTTCAGTGATTTCCGCGGACGGCCGCAATGCGACCACGTTTTGGGCTCGACTCGTAGACGTTAGATGAATAATTTCGACACCTTGGCCCCATTCTTGACATTTCCGATGTAAGAATGCATCACTAGTACGTGAAACTGTCGAGCAAAGGACGATATGCGGTTCGCGCGTTGTTCGACATCGCTTTTTACAATGAAGGCCAACCGACGCAGGTGAAGGACATTGCCGAGCGTCAGGCCATTCCCCAGCGGTTTTTGGAGCAGATTTTTCAAGATCTCAAGCGTTCTGGGATCGTCGGTTCAAAGCGGGGACCCCAAGGCGGCTATCTTTTGGCACGTCCCGCGGGCGAGATTCGATTGGGAGAAGTCGTGCGCGTGATTGAGGGCGCAGTAAGCCTAGGTGAAGGCGTGCCCGGGCCCCAAGCCCCACGTGACTTGGCGTTTGACGGACTTCGCGTCACTGAGTCCATCTTTGAAGACATCTCGAGCCGTATCGAAAGTTGTTTGGATCATGTCACGATCGCTGATGTCTGTGCCCGGGCCGATGAGCTAGGGATCAGACGCCCGGGCGAGGGCAGTTACATGTATTTCATTTAAGAGAGTCGACCTCATGCCCCACACCGCTCAGAGTGATACGGCGCAGACACACTCGCGCGCTCATCCCAAAGATCTCATCTACTCCGATCTTACGGAACTCATCACCGACACGCCGCTTTTGACCATTCGCCGCGTCGGAGGAGAAGCGCCCCGCGCAACGGTGCTCACCAAGATGGAGAACGTCAATCCTGGGGGCTCGGTCAAAGATCGCATCGCACTCGCGATGATCAATGCGGCCGAACGTGTGGGACTTTTGACGCAAGGCGGAACGGTGATTGAACCAACCAGTGGCAACACCGGGATTGGTTTGGCATTGGTGTGCCGGCGCAAGGGGTATCGTTGCATCTTGACCATGCCAGCTAGTATGAGCCTCGAGCGCCGCCAGCTGCTTGCGGCGTATGGCGCCGAGGTGGTGCTCACTGAGGCGGAGGAACAAATGGGCGGTGCGATGGCTAAGGCGGAGCAACTGCTGAAGGAGATTCCTGGTTCGTTCTGCCCTCGGCAGTTCGAGAACCAGCAAAATCCCCTCACCCATTATCAGACTACAGCTGAAGAAATTCTGTTCGCCCTGGGGCAAACACCGGTGGATGCGTTCGTCGCCGCAGTAGGTACCGGCGGGACGGTGAGTGGCGTGGGCCGCCGGCTCAAAGAGGTCTATCCAAAGTGCCGCGTCATCGCCGTCGAACCGGAGAGCTGCGCGACCATTTCTCGGGGTGAACGCGGACCATCCAAGATCCAGGGCATCGCTGCTGGGTTCGTGCCAGACAATTACGAGCCCTCCGTAGTGGATGAGGTGCGCACGGTCACCGACTCACAAGCGTACGAAACCAAGCTACAAATTGGCCGTTTGGAGGGCGTTTTGGTGGGAATTTCGTCAGGCGCCAATCTCAAGATTGCCCTGGATGTTGCCGCCGAACTTGGACCAGGCAAAACCGTGGTCACCGTGTTTTGCGATACGGGCGAGCGCTATTTCAGTCTCGATCAGCATTTCAAGGACCAAGCCAGTGGTCAGCTTTGAAGGGATTACAGCTGCGCACCCATGGTCAACCAAGAAAGCCTTGATTGTGGGGCTGGGTGGCTTGGGCTGTCCAGCTGCGATGGCTTTGGCTCGAGCTGGCGTCGGCGAGCTTCACTTAGCGGATGATGATGTGGTGGCGGAGAGCAATTTGCACCGCCAGGTGCTCTTTTTTGACACGGACATCGGCAAGGACAAGTTGTTGGCTGCTCAAGACCGCCTGCTCCAACTGGGGGCGGCCCGTGTCGTCCTTCACCCAAGCCGCTTTTTGCCTGAAAACGCTCGGGAGTTAGCGCACGGCATGGACGTGGTCATCGAGGGTGCCGACAATTTTGCGACCAAGTTCTTGGCGGCAGACGCGTGCTATCTAGAGAAGGTGCCGGTGGTCCATGGCGCTGCGGTGCGCTTCGTGGGAACAGCCCTGTCTTCTGCTCCCGTCGGTGGCCCCTGCTATCGCTGTTTGTTCGAGGATCTATTGCCTAGCGATCAAGCGCCCAATTGCAGTGGCGCGGGCGTCATGGGACCAGTCGTCGGCGTCGTCGGCGCGCTCTTGGCAGACTTGGCCCTGGATTGGCTGAGCGGTGACGCGTCACGCGCCGGCTTGATGCACAGTTTCGACGGCAAGACCGTGCAGCTGCGCACAGTCCCTATTTCTAGCCGGCTCGATTGCCCCTTGTGCGGCGCAAATAGCCAAGAACCCATTCGAACCCTCTCTCGCGAGCTTTACGGAGCTGTCCCAATTGGACCAGCTGCAAAAAAGCAGCATAAACTTCAGCATTGCAATTAAGAAGGAATCATTCCCATGGCAATTACAGTTCGTATCCCCACTCCACTGCGCACACTCACCGCTGGCAAAGAAGCCGTCCAGGTTGAAGGAAAATCCGTGCGCGACCTGATCGACAGCTTAGAAACCGCTCACCCTGGCATGAAAGAGCGGTTGATGGATGAAAAAGGCGTGCGTCGCTTCGTCAATCTTTATGTCGGGGACGAAGACATTCGCTTTTTGGACGGTCTCGAAACCGAGCTCAAGGATGGCGAAGAGGTCAGCATCGTGCCGGCCATCGCCGGGGGCAGCTGATTGACAGGGAGCTGTCGTGTCTCGGTACGATAGGCAAATTCAACTGGCTGAAGTCGGGGCGATCGGTCAAGCGCGCCTGGGCCAAGTCGCCTTTCTGGCGCCGGATGAGTGCGGGGACGAAGAAGCTCGCTTTGCACGACTGTACGCCGAGCGGTGCGGCATGCTGCCCAGCGCGCACCAGGTAGACGCTCTCCCGGCCGGCGCTGCAACGCGCGCGGTCACGGTCGGCTACCCAGCCCATATCGCCGCGCACTACAAACACACGGCCAGTGCGGCGATTGGTGTTGGCGCAGCGGTGGCGCTGGCGCATGTGGTGACGGTGCTTTTTGAAGAGCCTCGTGGGATGGAACGGACGCACACATGAAATTGAATCTGCATCGATCCAGGACCCTGCCCAACGTTCTGGACGCCATCGGCAATACTCCCTTGCTGCGTCTCAAGGAGGTCACCAAGCACGTGCCCGACGTTGAGGTGTACGTGAAGCTGGAGTTTCTCAACCCAGGTGGGTCGGTCAAGGACAGGCCGGCGCTGCGCATGGTGGAGGACGCCATCGCAGATGGGCGCCTCACCAAAGACAAGATCTTGATCGACGCCACGAGCGGCAACACCGGCGTGGCGTATTCCATGATCGGGGCGGCGATGGGCTACAAAGTGCAGCTTGTTTTGCCCAAGAACGCCTCCAAAGCACGCAAGGACATCACCCAAGCCTACGGGACTGAGCTCATCTACAGCTCACCCATGGAAGGTTCCGACGGCGCCATCCGACTGGTGCGCAAGATCGTCAGCGAGGACCCCGATCGCTATTTTTACCCTGATCAGTACACCAATCCGTCAAACCCCTTGGCGCATTATCTCACTACGGGCAAAGAAATTTTGGACGCCGTGGGCGACAGGATCACCCACTTTGTCGCAGCGCTAGGTACCAGCGGAACGGCCATGGGGACCACGCGGCGGTTGCACGAGCACTCCCATAAGATCCATTGCGTCGCGGCCGAACCTGCCGAGGCCATGCACGGTCTCGAGGGCTTGAAGCACATGGCATCCAGCATCGTGCCAGCTATTTACGACTCAAATGTTCCTGATGAGATCATGCCCATCACCACTGACGAGGGTTGGAACATGACCGAGAAGGTCGCGGAGCTCGAGGGGCTCTTTGTGGGTCACTCAGGGGGCGCCAATATCGCCGCGGCGATCAAACTAGCCGAGCGCGCACAGGCTCAAAACGGCGGCGGCTGTGTGGTGACCGTGGCCTGCGATCGCGGCGATCGCTATTTTGAACCCGTGCGGTGGGAGAAGAGCTACATATGGTGAACACGAACAACGCGTGGACTAAGGGAAACTTGCGACTGACTCGGGGGGTGCTGGATGTTGTCGAGTCAGCCGCCCGGGCCGCCTATGCTCGCGATGAAGAGGCGTGTGGGTTCATTGAAGGCCCCGCCGAAGATGTCAGTCTGTGCGATAGCGCCACGGAGCTCGAGAATCTGGCGAATAAGTATCATCAAGTTGATCCGGAAGGGCATCCGCGCACCGGTCGCGAGTACTTCAAAATCAACGGATTGAAGTTTGAGAAAGCCATCGCACGCGCCGATAGTGAAGGCCGCGCCGTCAAGATCTTCTTTCACTCACATTTGGACTGCGGCGCGTACTTTTCGCAGGAAGACGCAGCCAGCATGACCATGGGGGGACAAGGCGCGCCCACCTACCAACTGTGTTATCTGGTGACGGCCGTGGACCTCGGTCAGGTGACGGCCCACCGATTGTTTATTTGGGATGATCCCACACGCAGTTTCGTGGAGTCGCCCTTCGTCGTCGTGTGATCGCTCCGGGCCGTGCCCATCCCCAACTCTGGCTGACGCGCCCGCGCCCGAACCCTGCACTTTGGCGTGAACCCTTGCTGGACTCAGCCAATTGCTGTGTGATGCACGGACGACGTTGCCTCATCACCCGCCGTATTCTCGCCCGCTTGAGCCGCTCTTGAGCTTGTTCTCGCTCATCGCGATCGTGCTCAGCTCTGCGGTCTTGCGTGCGGAAACAAAGCTCGAGACAGACAGGGCGCGCGCGGGCAACGAAGCTCGCTTTGCCGGCGAACTGGGACAACAAGTCGCGCAGTTAAAAGCACGTTGGGCTTCCCTCGGCCAGGTCAGTGTGTGGTCGCCCATACTTTTGGATCGCTTGGCGACCTACGCTTTGCACCTCCCTGCTTCAGCGCTTGATCCTTCATCGCCGACATGCACCACCGTGGCTCTGCTGAGCAGTGCAAACGTGTCGTTCGTTGCGCATTTTTCGCAAGAGGATCTGCCCGTTCAGCGTCACGCCTGGCCCGTACCCAGCGCGGCGGGGTTGGCAGAGCTCACCCGTTGTGGCGCGGATAAGGCCCGGCTGCGCTCGCTGCAAGTTCAAATGCGCTCCCGGCGAGGTGTTGTAGAAATCGTCGTCCTGCAATCCAAGCAGCCTCCCGGGCCGCTTGCGACAGTGTTGCGGGGACGAGACCCAGGACCAACTGCGCCTTCGCCGTACGTGGGGCCTCGCCCCTACTTGGCGCCTCTCAGCGTGCGCATTGAACAATATCGGTCCTTGCTCGTCGATGCCCAGACCGAATGGAGCGAACACGCAGTTCTGAGCGACGCGACTGGCCGAGGCGCCCAAGTCTTCAATCTCAACGAGGGCTGCCATGAGTTCTTGGTTCTGGCACCTCAGGATAAGAATGCGCCTCCGGACGTGGACGCGCGGCTGTCTGATTTGGTGCGCGGCGACATCTATCAAAATGATGACCAGCAGGCGGGCGACGCCCATTTACTGCACTGTGCGGGGCAAACGGAGCGAGTGGTCGTCGACTTCAATGGCGCTAACCCTGAAACAGAATTGGTGATCATTCATCTGGGTACGCCGCTGCCCGAAGGCTTGCCCGTTTCATGGGGAAGCAGAGCTCGCTCGCTGTTCGCCCAGGGGTTGCGCGCGGCTGGGACCCCGCCCTTGCAGGCGCCACCGCTGGTAAGCGGACTAGGCGTAAGGGGCAAAACCACACTACCGCTGGAGCTGTCGCCCCACACTTGTTACGTCGCGGCAGTTGCGCCGATGCGAGGAGACAATCGGCGCCTCGTCTTGCGGGTAGAGACCCCGCTCGTCGAGCGTCAAATCCAAACTCAAGGTCCCAACGCAGCGGGACCCGTGTTATTTTGCACGTCCCATGAAACGACTGGCGCCCTGAGCATTCATTCCGTGGGCACAGCCGTCACTTGGATCGCAGCGCTGTGGCAATTTGCGCCGCTGAAGCGAGGACCGCAGCCATGAACAATGGCCTGCACTTGTTGCTCCACATGTTAGCTCTCTGTGGGGCCATGGGCTGTGCGGCACAAGCGCGCACTCTACAGGCTCAAGCACCCGCTGGTCGCGCCGAGGGTGGCCCCGAGCAGTCAGCCAGTCCCCATCCGCTGCTTATTTCTTCGGCCGATCACGCCCAAAGCGCCGGTGCGGGGCCTATGGAGACAGTAGCGACGGGCGTCCGCGGCCCGGGTGAAACGCTGACGGGCATGGCAGTCCTGCCCCGGGACCGATGTGCTCTCATCTACGCGCGCGCTGGCTCCACGGTCATTGACCTCGACCTTCACGCATTTGCTGACGACGGCATCCAGTTTGGTAGCGACGAGGGCCCTGATGCGCGCCCCACTTTGCTCGTCTGTGCACAAACACACACAGTCCGGCTTTTTCTCTCGGCGAAGGTCGCTCAAGGCCTAGGCTTGGTGAGCATCGGCTTGCACGACGTCGACCCGACGGCGCGGGTACGCGTCAGTGACGCCATGGGGGTGCGCAATCACGCTCTCAAGATCGATACGAGCGATCAGGGATGGCCGAACCTCGATGAAGATATTGCCGCGCACCTAGCGAGCCTGAGCGGCGACTGGCGCGATGTCCGACGCGTCGCGGTGCCGGTCGACGCGCGAGTCCCCACGCACTTTGACGCGGATTTAGCCGAGCAACAGTGCTTGAGTGCGCTCGTGCTCCCAGATGACCCGTATCTCCAGCTCGAACTTCAAGTCAAAACGGACCAAGGGCGCGTGCTTTCGCAAGGAGTAGAGATCGATGGTCGGCGTTCCGCCCTGATTTGCAATCACGGGCGGGCCACGCAATTGGTGTTTGAAATTCGACCCCAAAGCGGGCAAGGGTTTGCCGTGGTCGCCCTCAACGTGGCGCCTCGCATGCCTTTGAGGGAGAGCGCAGCCCGTACGGTCGTTCACTTGGGACAACCAACGCTCGATGTGCCTAAGCAAGAACGCCTTCAACTGCTCCCCTTCGATCTGGCGTTCGGACAAGTCCGATCCATCAGCGTTCAGTCGCAAGGTTGCCAGCGGTACTTGCTCACGGACAAAACCGGAAATGCCTCCGTTTTGGGCAAGATGCGCGGGTGGAGCCAAACGGGGCGCCTGTTGGGCGAAGCTGAGACGGGGTCCGGAGTGCCCCTGCTTCTCTGTCAATCCGGACCCGTGGTCATCGAGGTAGAAGCCGACGAATACTCGCCGAACGCCCGCCTCCTCGTGCTGGCGGCAAAAGACGCTCCCCCGCTCTACACAACTGCTCCATTGGCGGCGTCGCGCGCGGACTATCGCGGCCGCCTCTTGGAGCCACCTGAGGTCGCAGCAGCGGTAGGCAGCGTCCGGTCCTTTACGTTGGCTGCGGTTCAGCGTGTCGCTCTCCCCGTTGTGGTTTCCAAGGGCGGCTGTTCAGCCTTCAGTGTCGGCGGGGAGGACTCGGAAGGATCGTTTGACGTCCGCCTCGTCGACCCTGCGAGTGACCAGGTACTCACGCGGGGGCACGGGCAGACATCGGCCGGTGTGATGCTGTGTTCCACTGAGGGCCGTGAGGTGGCCCTGGAGGTGGTTCGGGCCGGAGCCGAGACGGTAGCACTGCTCGTGCAAAGCCACTGGCCCGCGCGGAACTGACGCCAGTCCCTCAAATGCAAAGAAGCCAGCCTTTGCAGGCTGGCTTTCCGTGTTGG